>WBZP01000055.1_pt1 | contig 155302 bp, 134 predicted proteins | sample 5204301 | NCBI WGS metagenome assembly WBZP01 (sample SAMN12412401, study PRJNA552823) | activated sludge metagenome | isolation source: activated sludge from nitrification reactor of wastewater treatment plant... | place: USA: Pennsylvania | collected 2017 | reverse complement strand
AAGTCAGACCGCATTCGAGTTTGCAGTACGCAACCCCGGCGGAATTCCGCCGGGGTTGCGAAATCAGTTCAACCACCGGGGCCACGAATCTCTAGATTGAATTGGTCCGACAAAACCAGTCAGGTCACATCCATCTCGCCGATAAGTGAATCAGCCATGGGCACGCTCGACACGCTGCACGACAGGAGAAATGAAATTCTCTCCGCCGCCAACCGGCATGGCGCGGGAAACGTACGGGTGTTTGGCCCGGTTGCGCGTCGCACAGACACAGCCGAGAGCTATATCGATCTGCTGGTCGATTTCGAGCCTGAACGGTCACTTTTCGATCTGGTCGGGCTGCAACTCGATATCGAATCCATGTTCGGCCGCCGTGCCGATGTCGTCACCGAAGCCAGCCTGAGTATCCATCTGCGCGATCGCGTCCTTGCCGAAGCCAAACCATTGTAATGGCCCGGCAATCCCTCCTGCGGCATTCACCCCAATCTGGATTGCCACCTCGCTTTCCCTCATCCCCAATCTTCCCGGCATAATTGTGCCTAAGATGCAATAGACCTCAGACGCGATATTGAAAACACACACCGAGGATGGGAGTACAAGTGAGGCGCAAACAGGTACCGGCAACGAAGAACCGCAAACCCCAATCCTCCGTTGGCTTGAGCGATGACCAGCAGCTCCTTTATCCGCTGCTGATCGAAAAGGCGGAAAAGATTGCAGCCTTTAAGAAAAGAGGCGATTCCTACATCCACAACAGTTTTCATCCTGCCGATCTCCAAAAGTATGAAGCGGAAGGATGGGAACTCGAACGAGAGTCGAAGACTCGGGTTCGCATGAAGCAAAGGAAGGGGCACGACAGAGAACTTGAAGATCAAGCTTGGTGCCTCTTTTACAGAATGGGTTACCCGGAAGTTAACGGAGATAACTTCAAGATATCGTACTCACGTGCGGATGGGTCCACAGGAACAAAACAGATCGATGTGTTCGCCAAGGACGGCGAGACCGTTATCGTTGTGGAATGCAAGTCACGCGAAACCAGAGGCCGGCGGACGCTGCAGAAGGACTTGCACGAGACTGATTCGCTCCAGCGGTTCTTGGCCAATTCAATTCGAAAGCACTACGGTCATGCGTTTAAGCCAAAGATTATCTGGATCTATGTCACTCGGAACATCATTTGGTCTGACCCCGACCTAGAGCGGGCCGCTGCCAGCGGTATTCGAGTTATCACCGAAAACGAGATGCAATATTTTGACTCGTTTATCCGACATATGGGTCCCGCCGGTAGGTATCAGTTCTTAGCCGAATTTCTTGAAAAGCAGGAAATTCCAGGGCTCTCAAATATCAAAGTCCCAGCGATAAGAGGGAAGCTCGGCGGCAATCTCTTTTACTGCTTTGTTACCACGCCTCGAACTCTTTTGAAGATTGCGTTTGTAAACCATCAAGCTCTAAACCATCCAGACGGACGTCCAGCGTACCAGCGAATGATCACGCCCTCTCGCATCCGAGAGATCGAGTCATTTATCAAGCAGGGCGGCTTCTTTCCCACCAACATCCTAATTAACTTCACCGCGCAATGTCGCTTCGACCTTCTAACCAACAAAGAGAACAATGATTCCAGCATCAAGTTTGGAACCTTGTATCTCCCCAACACCTATAAGTCAGCTTGGATTATTGATGGGCAGCATCGTCTGTATGGTTACTCACACCTTGGCGACGAGTGGCTTGATCAGAATTTGGCAATCATCGCTTTTCAGGAAATGGACACAAAGGATGAAGCAGACCTATTTGTGACCATCAATCAAAAGCAGAAAAGCGTCCAGAGGAGCGTCATCGTCTCCCTTCAGTCCGACCTTAAATGGGGATCGTCGGACCCGAAGGAACGTATTAGCGCATTGGCGTCTGCAACCGTGAAAACCCTCAACTCAGATCCTACAAGCCCTTTCTTCCAACGATTTGCGCTCCAAGGAGTGTCAACAAAGGAAAACCAAAGTCTCACCTTCCCAGAATTCGTCAATGGCTTAGCTCGTTCCGCACTTATTGGTCGTGCCATACATAAGACGCAGCTTGCTCCTGGGCCGCTTTCTGCGGCAACTGACGAGCATACAGTTGCTAGGACGAAGAGGGTGCTGAATGGCTACTTTACGAAGATACGCGATGCCAACCCCGACCGCTGGGAGCGCGGGCGTGAATCCTACATATGCGTCAATCCCGGTATTCGCGCGCATCTACTTCTTGCCGCAGATCTGATTGACTATATCGCTATGAAGAAGGGCATCGACGTACACGTCGCTGATGAAGGAACCCTCCTCGCACACATGGGGGCGGTAATTCAACCGTTGCTCAACTTCATTGCCGAAGCAAGTGATGAGGACGTTACTGAGAGATTCTCTAGGCGGTTCGGAGAAGGTGGAGTAATAGATTACTTCGATCATCTTTGCGCAATCATCCGCGCACAGGTTAAAGACTTCGGCTCGGCGGAATTCGTTGAGCGACTCGCAAAGAAGAATGACGAAAGGATTACCCAAACCCACCAAGAAGTCATCAAACTCAATCAGGACATTTCGGATTTCGTTATCGCCAAACTTAAGGAGAAGTACGGTACAGGGGAAGACGAGTCCGGCGAAAAAGCTTGGTGGGAGATTGGGATTGAAAGCCAAAAGGCTAAGGAAAGCGCCTATAAGCGCTATCTAGAGGGCCTTAAGGACAAGAAGCTTCCAAAAGAGGCTTACTTGGACGCTCTTGATTACCGAGATATTGTCAGACAGAAGAGTAACTGGCCGATGTTTGAACCTGTGTTCAATATCCCACTACCCGGGGAAAAAGGAAAAACCTATTACCTTGATTGGATGGAGCGGTTCAACAAGATTCGCAGAATCCCTGCTCATTCCAGTGGTGCGCGCGGATATGATGAAGACGACTACGAGTTTATGCGCCATATAAAATTGGAGTTTTACCGTCGGCTAAAGACTGCCACGGGCAGCAAATAGAGGGATTCTGATGCAAGCAGCAATTAGCACCATCGTTCCATTTCTCAAATGGGCTGGAGGTAAGCGGTGGCTTATTTCAAGCCACGACGAGCTATTTCCTGATGAGTTCGGCCGGTACTATGAGCCTTTCCTCGGAAGCGCCGCCGTATTCTTTCGGCTTAAGCCGACCAAGGCCACACTCGGTGACACAAACTCAGATCTGATTGATTGTTACGTCGGGATCCGGGACTCCTGGCAGAAAGTCGAAGAACTCCTTAGGCTGCATCAGGTCAGACATTCACAGACTTACTACGAAGAGATCCGAGCTTCAAGACCATGTCGCATTGAAGGGAAAGCGGCGCGTTTCATTTATCTAAATCGAACTTGTTGGAATGCCCTCTATCGAGTAAATCTGAAAGGCGAATTCAATGTCCCCATCGGGACGAAGACGAATGTCCTATTGGGTACAGATAATTTTGAGGCAGTGGCTAAGCGGCTTAAACGAGTAACGCTAGCGGTTGTTGATTTTGAGACCCTAATAAACCGCGCAAGATCTGGCGATCTTGTCTTTGCCGATCCGCCTTACACAGTGAAGCACAACTTCAATGGTTTCGTGAAATACAACGAGAAAATTTTTAGGTGGGAGGATCAGGTTCGTCTCAGCAAGTGCTTACAAAGGGCAAGCAGCAGAGGCGTACATGTTCTTTCGACGAATGCCAACCATCCTTCTATCGTTGATTTGTACCGAGGCCAATTTTCTTTGCTTCCGGTAACACGGCGAAGCGTAATTGCAGCCGACAGTAAGTTCCGCGGCTACTACGAGGAACTGATCATCAAGAACTACTAGCAGCCGGATCTGTCAGGCGACTTCGCTTTGTTGTGAATACCGCTCAACGAAAAGTCGGCGCTGGCGATACAGCGATCTACGCCTCAGGCGCAGTTGTTGCCCGTCGACTCGGGCACGCCCAGCTTCTTCAAGATCATGTCCAGCGGACAGAACTTGGTGAAGCCGCTCTGGAACAGGTTGGCGCCGACGAAGGCGGTAAACCACAGCCACGATAGCTTGCTCATGTCCACCTGACCCATCGCGTGGGCCAGCACCAGGGAGGTCATGATAAACAAGCCGGCGATGATGCGAACGAATTGATTGACGGTCATGTGAAGCTCCTTCATTGGGGTTTGGGAATGCGGCCTTGCATTGCCGCGTAGTACAGCACCGGAATCACCACCAGCGTCAGCATGGTCGACACCAGAATGCCGAAAATCAGCGACAGGGCGAGGCCGGCGAAGATCGGGTCATCGACGATGAACAGCGCGCCGAGCATCGCCGCCAGCCCGGTCAGCACGATCGGCTTGGCGCGAATAGCGGCGGCCTGGATTACGGCTTCGGCGAAGTCCATGCCGGCGGCCACCTGCTCGTTGATGAAGTCGACCAGCAGGATCGAATTGCGCACGATGATGCCGGCCAGCGCGATCATGCCGATCATCGAGGTGGCGGTGTATTGCGCGCCGAACAAGGCATGGCCGGGCATCACGCCGATGATGGTCAGCGGAATTGGCGCCATGATGATCAGCGGCACCAGGTAGCTCTTGAACTGCGCCACCACCAGCAGGTAGATCAGGATCAGGCCGACGGCATAGGCTGCGCCCATGTCGCGGAAGGTCTCATAGGTCACCTGCCATTCGCCGTCCCACTTCAGCGCGTATTGCGCGTACGGGTCCCCGGGCTGTTTGACGAAATACTCGCCCAGCGTGCCTCCCTGCGGCAGGGCGATGCCCGCCAGCTTGTCGCGGATGTCGAACATGCCATACAACGGCGAATCGAGCCGGCCGCCCATGTCGCCGGTGACGAAGACGACCGGCAGCAGATCCTTGTGATAAATCACTTTCTCGCGCAGCGTGCGCTTGATCTCGACCACTTCGGACACCGGCACCATCTGGCCTTCGCGACCGCGCAGCTTGAGCTTGAGCAACTGGTCGATGCTGTTCTGGCGTTCGGCCGGAAGCACGATGCGCACCGGGATTTCGTACTTGGCGTCGCCGTCATGCACCGGCGTCACGTCCTCGCCCGAGAGGCCCATGCGCACCACCTCGACGATGTCCTTCTGCGCCACCCCGAGCAGGGCCGCTTTGGCCTGGGCCACGCGCAGCACCAGCTTCTCGGCGTCGGCATCCGCCGTATCGTCGACGCCGACGATGTCTGCCGTACTCTCGAACGCGGCGCGCACCTGCTTCGCCACGGCGATCTGCCCGGCATAGTCTGGGCCGTAGATTTCGGCAACGATCGGCGACAGCACCGGCGGCCCCGGCGGCACTTCCACCACCTTGGCATTGCCGCCATTCTTGCGCGCAATCGCCGCCACCCGCTCGCGCACCGAAACCGCGATCTCGTGGCTCTGGCGATGGCGATGCTTCTTGTCCACCAGGTTGACCTGGATGTCGCCCATCTCCGGCGCGCTGCGCAGGTAGTACTGCCGCACCAGGCCGTTGAAGTTGATCGGACTGGCGGTTCCCGCATAGGCCTGGTAGTCGGCCACCTCTGCCACCCGGGCGACCTCCGCGGACATGTCGCGCAGCACCCGCGCGGTTTGTTCCAGCGGCGTGCCGACCGGCATGTCGAGCACGATCTGGAACTCGCTCTTGTTGTCGAAGGGCAGCATTTTCAGCACCACCAGCTTGACGAAGCCGAGGCTTACCGAGGCGAGGATGGCCACCAGGATGCCGATCCACAACTTGCGCCGCGCCGCCTTGCCGGTGGCGGGATCGAGCAGCGGCGTCATGAGGCGGCGGAAGAACCTGTCAGAAAAAGGGGCCAGGTTCGATTTTTGTGCTTCTGAAAAATCGAGCCTGGCCCCTTTTTCTTCTCCGGGCGCCACCGGCTTCATCAGCTTCAACGCCAGCCACGGCGTGATGACAAAGGCAATCGCCAGCGAGATGAACATGCCCATCGAGGCATTGATCGGGATCGGGCTCATGTAGGGCCCCATCAGGCCCGTCACGAAGGCCATCGGCAACAGCGCGGCGATCACCGTGAAGGTGGCCAGGATGGTCGGCCCGCCGACCTCATCCACGGCCGAGGGGATGATCTGCCACAGCGGCTTGTCGGGTTGCAGCAGGTGCCAGCGATGGATGTTCTCGACCACCACGATGGCGTCGTCGACCAGGATGCCGATCGAGAAGATCAGCGCGAAGAGCGACACGCGATTGAGCGTGAAACCATACGCCCACGAGGCGAACAGCGTGGCCGCCAGCGTCAGGGTCACCGCGGCGCCGACGATCACCGCCTCGCGCCGGCCCAGTGCGAACAGCACCAGCAGCACCACGAAAGCGGTGGCGAAGACCAGCTTGCCGATCAGTTTCTGCGCCTTGTCGGTGGCCGTCGCGCCGTAGTTGCGCGTCACGGTGAATTCGACCCCCTCTGGGATCACCGTGCCCTTGAGGGCTTCGGCGCGGGCGATCACGGCCTCGGCGACATCGGCGGCATTGACGCCGGGCTTCTTCGATACTGACAGCGTCACCGCCGGAAGCTCCTGAAATGCGTCCGCGCCGCCCGCCTTGTCCGCCCTGCGCTCGCCATGCCAGACATAGCTGACCGGCTGGTCGGCGCCGTCGACCACCTGCGCCACGTCAGGCAGGTACACCGGCTTGCGCTCGAAGACTCCCACCACCAGACGCTTCACGTCGGCGGCCGATTCGATGTAGGTGCCGGTCTGCACCAGCACTTCGCGGTTGCCGGCCACCAGGCTGCCGGCAGGCTGTGAGGCGTTCGACACCTGCAACGCGGCCTTGAGGTCCTGCGCGGTGATGCCATGCGCATTCATGCGATCGACATCCATGGCGACGCGAATCACGTGGCCGGGGCCGCCGATGGTCACCACATCGCGCGTGCCGGGAATGCGCTTGAGCTCGACCTCGGTGGCGCGCGCAACCTGCTGCATCTCGAAGGCCGACTTGCCGGGGTCCGCGCTGTGGAAGGTCAGCGTGACGATCGGCACGTCGTCGATGCCCTTGGGCTTGATGATCGGGTCCATGACGCCGAGGCTGGGCGATAGCCAGTCGCGGTGCGAATTGATGGTGTCGTAGAGGCGCACCAGCGCCTGCACCGGCTCCTCGCCGACCTTGTATTGCACGGTGATCACGGCCATGCCGGGGCGCGACACCGAATACACGTGCTCGATGCCGGCGATGCGCGACAGCACCTGCTCGGCGGGGCGCGTCACCAGAGCCTCGACATCCCTGGCCGACGCGCCCGGAAACGGCACGAAGACATTGGCCATGGTGACGTTGATCTGCGGCTCTTCCTCGCGCGGCGTGATCAGCGTCGCCCCGACGCCCAGCAGCAGCGCGATCAGCGCGATCAGCGGCGTCAGGGAATTCCTGAGGAAGTACTCCGCGATGCGGCCCGATATGCCCATGGCCGGGCCCTGCTTCAGCGACCGGCGGCGGCCGGCGCCGCCTTGAGCTCGATCCCGGTTTTCACCGGCGTGAGACTGACCCGCTCGCCGGGGGTGATGCCCGCCAGCACTTCCAGCTCGCCGCCGGCCACCGCCTCGCCCAGCCGCACCTGGCGCAGGCGCGCGCCGCCCTTGTCGTCGAGCACATACACCGCCGTCACTTCGCCGCGACGCAAGACCGCCGCCGGCGGCAGGGTCAGCTTCTGCGCCTTACCGACGGTGAAATGCGCGCGGGCATAAGTCCCCGGCACCACGCCCTCGATGTCGTCCGGCAGGTAGAGGCGCGCGGTTGCGGTGCGGCTGCGCGCATCCACCGTGGGCAGTATTTCGACCCGCAGTGCATCCACCCATTTTCCGGTTTCCGGAAACTCGACGCGGGCGCGGCCTGCCTTGCGCAGCTCGGCCAGCTTGTATTGCGGCAGGCTGGCGATCACGCGCATGCCCTTCGGGTCGAACACGGTCGCCAGCGGTTTGCCGGGTGCGGCCATTTCGCCCAGTTCGACATGCCGCTGCGCGACGAGGCCGGCGATCGGCGCCGTCACATTGCCATGCGACAAGCCCGCGCCGGACGAAGCCGCCGCGCCCTGCGCCGCCTGCCACGCCGCCGCCGCCTGATCGAGCGCGGCCTGGCTGACGAACTTCTGCGCATGCAGATTCTTCGTTCGCTCATAGGCCACGCGCGCCTGCTCCAGCGAGGCCCGCGCACTGGCGTCGGAGCCGGCGGCCTCGCGCGCATCGAGCCGCATCAGCAACTCGCCCTGTTTGACCCGCTGCCCGGCGTCGACGCGAACCTCGATCACGCGTCCGGCGATCTGCGCCGCCACCGTGGCCTGATGCACCGCTTCGACGCTTGCCTCGACCGGGAAACCGAGATCCACCTCCCGCAACTGCACCACGATACTGGTCGGCGGAACGTCGGCCGCACTGCCCGCCGGCACGTAGCCGGTGGGCAGGAAAACAAGGGCCGTCCGGAGGAGGAGGAGACCCTTGCGGAAACGGCGGAATCGTCGTGTCGTCATCAATATCAGTATATGCTTATATTTAAGAAGAACAAGCCCTGGACCAAAAAAATGCTGGTGAAGCTGCCAAGACCTGTCCTGCCGCAAGCTCTACGGTAAGCGCATTGATCTTAAACGATTTTCGGTTGAAGAATTGCCGGACTGAGCCGAGGCCTCGCAGATTCCGAAACACGAAACCAACTTGATTGCAATCAAGGAAGCAGAAGCCATTGTCCGTCACTGTCCGCGGTCGCCAAAGGAAGTTTTTATTGAAATATCAAACATCTGGGGGAGAAAACATGGGAAAGATCAACTACGCGGACTGGCGCAAGGCCGGGCTGATCGTTGCGCTGACGCTGCCGCTGGGGGTGGCTTCGGTCACGGCACAGGTCAAGACCCAGGAACAAAGAAGCCCGTCCGAAAAGAGCTACCAGGCGGGCGACTCGTCGCCCGTCGGTGCGGCGATAGTCCACCAGAACATCAATCCCAAGGCGCCGCCGATGACCGAGGCGGAGTTCCAGAATGGCGCGAACATCTACTTCCAGCGTTGCGCCGGCTGCCATGGCGTGCTGCGCAAGGGCGCCACCGGCAAGCCGCTGACCACCGACAAGACCATTGCCAGCGGATCGGAATACCTGAAGGTCTTCATCAAGTACGGCTCGCCCGGCGGCATGCCTAACTGGGGAACCTCGGGCGAACTGAGCGACGACGAAGTCGACCTGATGGCGCGCTACATCCAGCAGGAGCCGCCGACGCCGCCGGAATGGGGCATGAAGGAAATGATGGCCTCGCTGAAGGTTGCCGTTCCGCCGAGCCAGCGCCCGACCAGGAAGATGAACAAGCTCGACCTCGGCAACCTGTTCTCGGTCACCCTGCGCGACTCCGGCGAGGTCGCGCTGATCGACGGCAAAACCAAGAAGATCGTCAAGATCCTCAAGACCGGCTACGCGGTGCACATTTCGCGCATGTCGCAGTCCGGCCGCTACCTCTACGTCATTGGTCGCGATGCGCGCATCAACCTGATCGACCTGTGGATGGAAGAACCGACCAACGTCGCCGAGATCAAGGTCGGCCTCGAAGCGCGCTCGGTCGAAACCTCCAAGTTCAAGGGCTTCGAGGACAAATACGCGATCGCCGGCACCTACTGGCCGCCGCAGTTCGTCATCATGGAAGGCGACACCCTGAAGCCGCTGCGCATCGAATCGACCCGCGGCACGGTGGTCGGCAGCCAGGAATACCATCCGGAGCCCCGTGTCGCGGCGATCGTCGCCTCGCACTTCAATCCCGAGTTCATCGTCAACGCCAAGGAGAGCGGCAAGATCCTGGTGGTCAATTACAGGGATCTCGAAAACCTGAAGATCACCAGCATCAACGCGGCGCAGTTCCTTCACGACGGCGGCATGGATTCGACCGGGCGCTACTTCCTGGTCGCGGCCAACGCCTCGAACAAGATCGCCGTGGTCGACACCAAGGAAGACAAGCTTGCCGCCCTGGTCGACGTCGGCAAGGTGCCGCATCCCGGTCGCGGCGCCAACTTCGTGCATCCGAAGTTCGGCCCGGTGTGGGCCACCAGCCACCTCGGCGACGAAACCATCAGCCTGATCGGCACCGATCCGAAGAAGCACCGGGACCAGGCATGGCGCGTGGTGCAAAGCCTCAAGGGCCAGGGCGGCGGTTCGCTGTTCATCAAGACCCATCCCAAGTCGACGAATCTGTGGGTCGATACGCCGCTCAATCCGGAAGCGCCGATAAGCCAGTCGATTGCCGTGTTCGACATCAGGAATCTCGAAAAAGGTTATGAAGTGCTGCCTATCGGCGAATGGGCCGGCATCAAGGATGACGGGGCCAGGCGCATCGTCCAGCCGGAGTACAACGTCGCCGGCGACGAGGTCTGGTTCTCGGTGTGGAGCGCGAAGGACAAGATTTCCGCACTGGTGATCGTCGACGACAAGACGCGCAAGCTGAAGGCGGTAATCAAGGATCCCAAGCTGATCACGCCGACCGGGAAGTTCAACATCCACAACACCCAGCACGACGTGTATTGATCGACACATCGACAGCGGCAAATCCGACGGGGGCGCAAGCCCCCGCTTTTTTCACCGGCCCGTGACATATTTGGCAAGGTACCGGTATCAAACACGCGCAGCCTGATGTCTAATGGCAGGCTGGCAAGCAGACTCGCAACCGGGCCTGCTGCGAGAATGGCTTGCTTTCGAGATGCATGGCGCCGTCGGCCTGTAGTGTCAGGGTCACCAGAGGAGCATGGACAGCGAAACTTCCCCCACCGGCGAACTGATCCGCAGGCTTTCCCGACGCCAGTGGATCATTGCGCTCGCCATCGCTGCCCTGCCCCTCGGCTCGCTGTCGATCGGCTGGCTGGACTTTGCGGCGAATGAAGAGGCTTCCGAGATCATCAACCTGGCGGGGCGGCAACGGATGCTGTCGCAACGCATCGCGATGTCCCTTTTGTTGGCACGGCAGGAATCCGATCATGACAGGCAGAGCCGGTATCGCGATACGGCGGCGGCGGCGGCTCAAGAGTTCGAGCGGGCGCACGCCCGCCTGGCGGCAACCGTCGGGCGACTCGGCGCCGACCCGGCGATCCGTTCCGCATTTTTTGGCCCGTCGGGGCGCGCCGATGCGGCGTCCCGCGCTTACCTGTCCCAGGTGCGTGCCGCGCTCGAAGCCTCCGCGCCGGACAACCCGGATGACCCCCTGCCCACCGTGACAACGATGGCGGCCGGTGCCGGCCTGCTGGCTGAACTGGACCAGGTCACCGAACTGGTTCAGCGCGACGCCGAACAGAAGGACCGGCTGATGCTTCACCTGTTGCAGGGTTCGACGCTGCTGATCGTCGGCCTGCTGGCTTTTGCCATGTTGCGGGTATTCCGTCCCATGGCCCGGCGTCTGGCCGACGATGTGGCCGCCCGCGACGCGACGGAGCGCGATCTGAAGGAAAGCGAGGAACGCTTCAGGGCGTTCTCGGAATCCTCCTCGGACTGGTTCTGGCAAACCGACAAACAGCACCGATTCAACTGGTTCCAGGAAAGCACCTATGTGCAGAATCCGTTTCCGAAAGACCAGATCCTCCGCAAGACGCGGCTGGAACTGCGCACCGAGACCGAATTAGCCGCCGTTGAAAAGTGGGCCGCCCACTGGGCGGACCTCGAAGCGCATCGCCCCTTCCGCGACTTCGAGTACCAGTTGGGTTCCCATGATCAGGCCTCGCGCTGGATTTCGGTCAGCGGCCAGCCCCGGTTTGACGCCAGCGGCAACTTCCTCGGCTATGCCGGAACCGCCCGCTTCATCCAGGCGCAGAAGGACATCGAAGCTTCGCACCTGCGGCTGCTGCAGGCCATCGAGCAAAGCCCGGTGTCGATCGTGATCACCGATGCCGGAGGCCAGATCATCTACATCAATGCCCACTACTGCGCTGTCAGCGGCTACAGCAAGGAGGAAGCCATCGGCCGCACGCAAGGCATCGTGCGGGCGGGCCTGATGCCGGGCTCGGTGTATGCCGAAATGAGCAGGGTCCTGGCGGAAGGAAAGGTCTGGCGCGGCGAAGTCCGCGGCCGCAGAAAGAGCGGCGAGGTGTATTGGGAAAACCTGTCCGTTACTCCGGTTCACGATCAGCAGGGAAACACCACCCACTACATCGGGGTAAGCGAGGACATCACCGCGGCAAGGCAGGCCCGCAATCGCGAACAAAGCCGCAACCGGATTCTCGAAGCCATCGCCAACGGCGCCCCGCTGCCGGAAGTGCTGAAGCTGATGGTCGCCATGGCCGAGGCCGAGTTGCCCGGCGGCATATGCACCATCCAGCGCCTGGACCGGACGCAGGGCAGGCTTTTCAATGCCTGCGCTTCAAGCTTGTCGAAGGCGTATTCGGACGCGATCGACGGGCTGGAGATCGGCGTCGGAGTCGGCTGCTGCGGTACGGCAGCGGCCACGGCGACGCGGATCGTGGTCGCCGATATCGGCAGCCATCCGTATTGGGAGGCTTGGCGCGAACTGGCTGAGGCTGAGGGCCTGCGCGCCTGCTGGTCGCAGCCGATCATGTCGTCCGCGGGCAAGGTACTGGGTACCCTGGCCATCTACTATCGCACTCCCCGCTCACCGGGCGCGGAGGAAATTCAGCCCATCGAACTGGTGGCGAGCCTGGCGGCCATCTGCCTGGAGCGGGACGAAGCCGAGCAGGCGCTGCGACGCCAGGAGGAACAGGCCCGCCTGCTGCTGGCCGAACACGAGACCATCCTCAACAATGCCATGGTCGGCATCGTCTATCTGAAGCACCGGCGCGTGATTTCCTGCAATCGCCGCCTGGAAAAGATCTTTGGCTATGACCCAGGCGAGCTGATCGGCGAATCATCGGCTCGGTTTTATGCAAGCCGTGAGACCTTCGAGGCGGTCGGCAAGGAAGCCTACCTGCCGATGGGCGACAACAGCAGCTACAGCACCGAGTTGATGCTGAAGCACAAGGACGGCACCGAGTTCCGCGGCGCGCTGAACGGCCGTGCCATCGACCCGGCGCATCCGCATGAAGGCAGCATCTGGGTTTACGCCGATATTTCCGAGCGCTACCGCGCGGAACAGGAAGTGCAGAAGCTGCTGCAGGCAGTGGAACAAAGCCCGGTATCGATTGTGATTACCGACCGCGAAGGACTGATCGAGTACGTGAACCCGCGGTTTACCAAGGTCACCGGCTACAGTTCGGGCGAGGCCCTCGGGCGGAACCCGCGCATCCTCAAGTCCGGCGAGACGCCTGCCGAGACTCATCGGGATCTCTGGCAGACCCTGCTTGCCGGCAGGGAATGGCGCGGCATCCTGCGCAACCGCCGCAAGAACGGAGAACTGTTCTGGGAGGAAGCGTCGATCTCGCCGATCGTCGACGAAAAGGGCGAAACCACCCACTTCATCGCGGTCAAGGAGGACATCACCGAGCGCAAGCGCATCGAAGACGAACTCGAACGGCATCGGGCGCACCTCGAGGAACTGGTGGATTTGCGCACCGCCGACCTGACGGCCGCCCTCGAAGCGGCGAAAGCCGCCGATCAGGCCAAGGACGCCTTCCTCGCCCATGTCAGCCACGAACTGCGCACGCCGCTCAACGCGGTGATCGGCCTCTCGGACCTGGCGCGACGCAGCAGCACCGACCCCCGCCAGCAGGAATACCTCGACAAGGCCGTCGGCGCCGGCAAGACCCTGGCCGGCATCATCAACGACCTGCTCGACCTGTCGAAGATCTCCGCCAGCCGGATGGAGCTGGAAGCGATCGCCTTCAGCCTGCGCGCGCTGATCCAGCGCAGCCGCTCGGTGATGATGCACCGGGCGACGGAAAAGGGCCTCGAACTGATTGAGGCGATCGACCGGGATGTGCCCGACATCCTGGTCGGCGATCCCCTGCGCATCGAGCAGATCCTGCTGAACCTGCTGTCCAATGCCATCAAGTTCACCCCCGCCGGCCGGATCGAACTGCGCATCGGTGTCGATGCGCGCGAGGAGCGTCGCGTCTGCCTGGCGATCGAGGTCGAAGACAGCGGCATCGGCCTGACTCAAGAAAGCATCGCGCGGCTGTTCCAGCCCTTCGCCCAGGCCGACGCCTCGATGAACCGCAAATTCGGCGGCACCGGCCTCGGGCTGGCGCTGTGCCGGCGTCTGGCGGAAATGATGGGGGGCGATATCAGCGTTACCAGCCGCGAGGGCGCCGGCACCACCTTCCGCGTCAGGCTCTTGCTTGCTACCGGCGAAGCCGCCGACCTGCCGGAAGTCGCCCACGCCGCCCGCACGCAGGCGCTGCCGGCCGGCTACCGGGAGGCGCAGGTGCTGGTGGTGGACGACCAGCCCCTCAACCGCGAGATCGTCGTAGCCCTGCTGGCCCAGGTCGGCATCAACCCATGCACCGCCTGCAACGGCAGGGAAGCGCTCGACATCCTGAGGGAAGCCGGTCCGGGGGTCTTCGACCTGGTGCTGATGGACATCCAGATGCCGGTCATGGACGGCCTCGCCGCCACCCGCGAAATTCGCAACTGGGCCGGGTTTGCCGATCTGCCGATCATTGCCATGACGGCGCACACCATGAATCACGAGAAGGTGATCGGCACCGCCGCGGGCATGAACGGCCACATCGGCAAGCCCTTCGAGACCAGCGATTTCTTCGAGCTGCTGGGACGCTGGATACCAGCGGCCAAGCATCGGATGCCTGACGACGCCGAAGCCGCGGCGCCCGTGCCTGCGCCGGCTCCTTCCGCGCCCGCCGCCGTCGGCCTGGCGGCGCTCTCCAGCATCGATACCCAGGCCGGCCTCGACCGCTTCGTCGGCAACGAGGAGCGCTACCGGCACTGGCTGCTGGAGTTTCTCACCGAAGCGCCGGGCTATGCGAAAAGGATCCGCGAGGCCCTTGCCGCCGGCGATGCCGAGGCGGCCCGCCAGACGGCCCATTCCATCAAGGGCCGCGTCGGCATGCTGGGCATGAGCGGCCTGCACCCGATCGCCACGGCGCTCGAGGCGGCCTTGATGCAGGGCGCGCCGACCGATGACCTGCTGGGCCAGTTGCAGGCCCGGGTCGCCCTGCTGTGCGCCGAGATTCAGGCCGGGCTTGGCGCGAAGCAATCCGCGCCGGTTGCCCCGACCGCTGCGGGCCGGCGAGCGGCCGGGCCGCCTCCGCCATGTGTCGCCCAAGTGATTGTCATGCTACAGTGCGCGGACGGCAACAGCGCCGAAGCGATCGACCGCTGCCTGACGGAGTTGCAGGACACGGACTGGGCTCCGGATCTGCGGCAGGCGTTGGCGCTGGTGCGCAATTTCGACTTCGACACCGCCGGCAGGCTGCTCGCTGCAAGCGATCCGAAGGCGGGAAACTGAGGCATGGAAAAGATCATCCTGTTGGTCGACGATGACCCGGCGGTTCTGGAGGCCCTCAACGAGTGCCTGCGGCCGCATTACCAGACCCGCATTGCCACGCGGGGACAGAAGGGGCTGGAACTGGCGCGCCTGCAACCCCAGCCCGACCTGATCCTGCTCGATGTCGAGCTGCCCGACATGAAGGGCTACACGGTCTGCGAAGCCCTCAAGCGGGATCAACTGACCGCTCAGATACCGGTGATGTTCCTCTCGAGCCATACCGACGTGGTCGATATCACCCGCGGACTGCAACTCGGCGCCGTCGACTATGTGACCAAGCCGGTGGCGCCGCCCATCCTGCTGGCGCGGGTGCAGACGCATCTGCGGCTGCGCGAGGCCAGCGACTTCCTGCGCGACCAGAACGCCCACCTGGAAGCCCTGGTCAGCCGGCGCACCCGCGATCTCGAAGCGAGAACCCTGGAACTGCAAAACAGCCAGGATCTCACCATCTTTGCCCTGGGTTCGATCGCCGAGACGCGCGACAACGAAACCGGCAACCACATTTACCGCACCAGCGCCTATGTCGAAGTCATGGCGCGGCGGCTCGCGGCGCGGTTGTCGCGCCAGGACAGCGACATGCACCCGTGGGAAATGATCTGGAAATCGGCGCCTCTGCACGACATCGGCAAGGTCGGCATCCCGGATCACATCCTGCTGAAACCGGGCAAGCTGTCGGCGCAAGAGTTCGAGGTCATGAAGCGCCATACCGTGCTCGGGCGCGATGCGATACGCGCCGCCGAAATCCGCGTCAAGTCGGAGGGCTCCTTCCTGCGCGTCGCCTCGGAGATCGCCTATGGCCACCACGAGCGCTGGGACGGCACGGGGTATCCGCTGGGCATCGGGGGTAACGACATCCCGCTGTCGGCGCGGCTGATGGCGCTGGCCGACGTGTACGACGCGCTGGTCAGCAAACGCGTTTACAAGCCGCCGATGCCGCATGCGACCGCGGTCGAAATCATCCGCGAGGGGCGCGGCAGCCACTTCGACCCCGAGGTTCTCGACGTTTTCCTGGAAGAGGCCGACGCGTTCGAGGACATTACCCTGCGCTACAGCGATGTCGCGGAGGACTAAGAGTCCTATCCGAACGCCAACCGGCGCGGGGTACGATCCCTACTGAAACAGGCTCTAGGCACCAAGGGCATAGTCGGCCATCGCCGCCAGCACGGTCGCGGCTTCGCCGACCGGGGCGGCAAGTTCGATCACCAGTCCGGCATGGCGATCCATGGCGCCGGCAGCCAACTGCGGCAGATCTTTCTTGATGTGGCTGCCGGCCGCCATGAAAATCGGCACGACGACGATTTCCGTCGCGCCCTGGCGCACCAGGCAATCCACTCCCTCGTCGAAGGTCGGCCGCATCAGTTCGAGAAAGCCCGGCTCGACCAGCGCCTCCGGCTCGCGGGCCAGGATCGCGTCGCGGATGCGGTGAAACGGCTGCGCCCACTCGGGATTGCGCGCGCCGTGGCCGAACAGCAGGATGCCTTTCATGTTGCCTCCGCCGGGCTGCCCCAAGGAGGCAAGCACCAAAAATATGGAAGTCGCCCAGGCGACTGAACCAAGGTCACCCCCTTTCCTGGAAAGGGGGCTGGGGGGAATGTAGTCATTGTTTCCAGATGTTGCGGCAGCCGGTTTCCCGGACGAACAGCGTCGCGATCCAGCCGGCGGCGGCAGCAGCCGTCAGCAGCAGCAAGCCGTTCTGCCAGTCGGCCGCCGAGTAGATGCGCACGCCGGCTTCCATCGTGCCATCCCAGGTGCGCTCCATGAGCCAGCCCACCAGCGGCTGGAGGATGGCCGGGCCGAGGAAGATGCCGACATTCACCACGCTGGTGGCCATGCCCGAGAGCCGCGGCGGATTGACTTCCTTGGCGCTGGCCCAGGACAGCGTGAAACCGGCGGTGGCGAGGCCCATCACGATGCACAGCGCATAGGTGGCCAACAGCGGCAGGGCACCTTCGGTGCGCCATGCCGCCCAGAGCCAGACACCCCAGCCGAGTACATGCACGCCGGAGACCGCCAGGGCGACCGCCCGGCGCCGCCCCAAGGCATCCGAGACGCGACCCCAAAGGGCCGAGCCGATGGCGAAGCCGAGAAAGTAAATGCTCACGTGATTCGAGGCGGTGGCGCGCGTCATGCCTTGCATCTGCGTCAGGTAGGGCACCGCCCACAAGCCGGCAAAGGCGAAGAAGGCCCCCGACAGTCCGGCGTTGGCGAAAAAGCCGGGCCAGGTGGCGCGATTCTTCAACACCGACGCCAGACCCGCGACCCAGGCCGCGCGATCGACCTTGCCGGCCGGGATGTCGATCACCCAGGCACGACTGGCGAAGGCCAGGCCGAAGGACAACAGCCCGACCACGACAAACACCTGACGCCAGCCGGCGGCCTGCGTCGCCCACGCCAGCGGCGCGCCGGCGAGTATCGGGCCGATGTTGCCGATCAGCATGCACAGCCCGGTCAGCGTGGCGAAGCGGCGCTCGTCGAAGCCCAGCGCCAGCAGCTTCAACATGGCGATGAAGGTCACCGAAACGCCGAGGCCGACCAGGGTGCGGCCGGCAAAGGCCAGCTCGAAGCTCGGGGCCAGGCCAAACAGGATCGCCCCGGCCCCGGCCACCAGCCCGCCCCAGAACAGGATGCGACGCGGCCCGAGGGTGTCGGCCAGCACCCCGGTGGGAATCTGCATCAGCGTATAGACGTAGAAGTAGGTCGCCGCCAGCGCGCCGAGCTGCGCGCCGCCGATGGCGAAGGCGACTTGCAGATCGCCCGAGATCGCCGCCGGCGCCACGCGGTGGAAGAAGGACAGCAGGTAGCAGGCAATCGCCACGCCGAGGCCGAGCAGCACGGCGGGCCGGGAAGGCGTATCGCTCATCGGAACGATTCGGGATTGAGCAGATCGGGCGGCCGCTGGCCGGAGAGGGCGGCGATCAGGTTGTCGGCGGCGCGCAGCACCATCGCCATGCGCGTGGCGCGGGACGAGGAACCGATGTGCGGCGTCAGGACGACATTTTCGAGTTCGAGAAATCCCGGATTCACCGTCGGTTCGCCCTCGAACACGTCGAGCCCGGCGCCGCGCAGTCGACGTTCGCGCAAGGCCGCAATCAGCGCCGCATCGTCGACGATCCCGCCGCGGGCGACGTTGATCAGGTGCGCGGTGGGCTTCATCATGGCCAGCTCGGCGGCACCGACGGCGTGGTGCGTCGCCGGCGAATAGGGCAGCAGCAGCATCAGGAAGTCCGACTCGCGCAGCAGCGTCGCCTTGTCTACGAGTTTGGCGCGGCACGCCGCCTCCCGGTCGGCCGGCAGCGGGGTGCGATTGTGGTAGAGCACCTGCATGTCGAAGCCCAGCGCACGGCGTGCCACGGCCTGCCCGATGCGCCCCATGCCGAGGATGCCGAGCGTGGCGTGATGCACATCCGTGCCCAGCCATTGGATTAACTCCCAGCCCCGCCAATCGCCCTTGCGCAGCCAGCGCTCTGCCGCCGGCAGGCGCCGCGCGCTGGCCATCAGCAGCGCCCAGGCCAGGTCGGCGGTGGTGTCGTCGAGCACGCCGGGCGTATTGGTCGCCATGACACCGGCACGGGTACAGGCGGCGAGATCGATGTTGTTGTAGCCGACGGCAATATTGCACACCGCCTTGAGCGACGGCGCGGCATCGATCACTTCCGCCGTCACCGGGTCGGCCACCGCGGTCAGGACACCGACCTTGTCGGCCAACCGAGCCTTGAGTCCCGCCACCCCGAGGATGACATCGGCCTGGTTGTCGTCGACCTCGAAGCGCTCGCGCAAGCGTTCCAGGACTTCGGGAAATACCTTGCGTGCGACAAGGATGCGCGGCTTGGCGGAGAGCGGGTTCATGGGGAACCGACCTTACCAGAAAGCCCGGGACGCCGACAGCAGAACCACGACGCCGCGCGCGCAACACAGGCGACACCGATTACACTCTGTTGCCGCATTCAACCCCGCACGGACTAGCCCGCCAATGCCTGACATCTCCACCGCCGCATTCTGGATCGCGGTGCTGCAAATCATCCTGATCGACATCCTGCTCGGCGGCGACAATGCCGTGGTGATTGCGCTGGCGTGCCGCAAGCTGCCGAAGGAGCAACGCAACAAGGGCATCTTCTGGGGCGTCGTCGGCGCCATCGGCCTGCGCATCGTGCTGATCTTCTTCGCCCTGCAACTGCTGGCCATCCCCTGGCTCAAGATCGTCGGCGCACTGCTGCTGTTCTGGATCGGCGTCAAGCTGCTGCTGCCCGAAGACGACGGCCACGGCGACGTGGCCGCCTCGACCTCCCTGGCCGGCGCGATCAAGACCATCATCGTCGCCGACGCCGTGATGAGCCTCGACAACGTCATCGCCGTAGCCGGGGCCGCCAACGGCAGCATGCTGCTGGTCACCTTCGGCATCCTGGTGTCGATTCCGGTCGTGGTCTGGGGCAGCCAACTGGTGCTGAAGCTGATGGACCGCTATCCCGTTGTGATTACCGCCGGCGGCGCGCTGCTGGGCTGGATAGGCGGCGGCATGATCGTCACCGACCCGGCCCTGCCGGCCGGGCTGCTGGACGGCATCCCTTACGCCAGGACCCTGGCGGCGCTGGCCGGCGCGGCGCTGGTGGTGGTCGTCGGCAAATGGCTGGCGCAGCGCGCCGTACCCCGCGCGGCGGTCGAACCGACCGCCGGCGACTCAACGAAAGGTTCACCATGACCCAAAACTGGCTGCTGCCGATCGACGGTTCCGAGATCTCGCTGCACGCGACGGCGTGGGTCATCAAACACGCCGCGGAATGGCGCGAACCGCCGCGCATCCACCTGATCAATGTGCAGGCGGCGTTGCCCAACGACATCGGGCGCTTCATCGACGCCGAAACCATCCGTGACTTCCATCTCGAAGCCGGCATGGCGGCGCTTGCACCGGCGCGAGACAAGCTCGCGGCGGCCGGCATCAAGCCCGAACTGCACGTGCTGGTGGGCGATGCCGCGGCGACCATCACGGCGTTTGCCGACAGCCACGGCTGCACCCAGATCCTGATCGGCACCCGCGGCCACAGCGGATTGGCCGGCACCCTGCTCGGCTCAGTGGCGATGAAGGTGGTGCATCTGTCGAGCGTTCCGGTGCTGCTGGTCAGGTAAATTGCCGTTTCGCTGGCGCCGACTATTGCAACCGCCACGCACCCAAGGTACCGGTGCGTACCGGAGCGTCGCCCTGCGGCGTAGGTTGGGGGACGGAATCATCCCGCGGCGCTATCAGGGAATCTGGGCCGGCCTGACCCAGTTCTCGACCACGAGGCCGGGGTAGCCCCTGAAATCGGCCTCGTTGTTAGTAACAAGAATGGCGCCGACACTCACTGCATGAGCGGCAATGAGGCGGTCCAGGGCGTCGCGGTTGCGCTCTCGCACGGCCGCCCGGAGCACGCCATAGCTTGCGGCGGCGGCTTCGTCAAAGGACAGCACGGGAATGCCCTCGGTGAGCAAGCTCAAGACATTCTCGTCGTGAAGACGGTTGGCGGTTTGGATTTCCAGGCCGGCCCTCAGTTCGGCAAGAGTCACCACCGACATCACTGCCTCGCCTTGATGCAATGCCTCAAGCCGACGCAAGACCTGCGACGGCTGGTGCTTGATGAGGTCGATGCAGATGTTGGTGTCAAGCATGTAGCGCATGCCTCACCCCCGGTTTTCCGCGTTGTCCAGCTTGGCTGGAGCGCTCCAGTCCCGTTCCTGCTCCTCGTGGAATTCCCGCCCTTCCGTCATAAAATCCGGGCTGAACATGGCGAAAACCTCGCCTATGCCCGCCAGGGTCTGTTGTGTCACGGGCCGCACCACGAGGGTGTTGCCCACCCGCTCGATCTCCACCTCTTGCGATGCCTCGACGATGGCCAACTCCTTGGGAATGCGTACAGCCAGCGAATTTCCGCTCTTGAATACACGGGTCAACATAGCGGCCTCCTTCTACATAGTATATACAGGATATACGTACCTCAGGAATTCTTCAAGTGGATGGTGTTGGCGAGCACGATATTTGGACCTGAAAAACCCAGTTGAACCACAGAGGCACAGAGAGCACAGAGGAAAAAACAAAGTGCTGCACGATAGCGCCGAATCACCCAAGCGCTTGGATCGGCAGCGGCGCTACAGGTCAGCGCGAACGGGACGTCATCGCCATCACGATGCGCGCGGTTTCGACGCTGACCGTGGTCACGCGCATGAGCAGATCGATCAGCTTCTCCTTGTGGTCGGCGAAGCGGTAGGTGTCGAACTTCTCGCGGATGGTCGGGTCCCTGGGCTTCTTTTCCTTGTACTGGTCGAGCACCCAGTCGATCGCGCAGCGGTTGCCCAGCAGGTAGGCCCAGGCATCCGGCGGCACGCCACTCAGCATGGTCTCGCTGTCGATGAGAATGCGGCCGGTCTCCTTGTCCGACTTCAGCAGGCACTTGGGCGACTGGCCGGCGGCGCGCACCTTTTCGTCGGCAACGTCGGTGCGAACCAGCGCGAAGGGCGCGACCTGCTCGTAGCCGATGTGCAGCGCCATCAGCGCCTCGCCCCAGGCGGCCCATTGCCAGAAGACGGTATCGCTGTCACCGTGGAGCGGGATGCGCGGGAACTCGCGCTTGAGGTTCTGCGCGTACTTCTCGCGGTAGGCCGGGTCGTGCAGCACGGCGTAGACGAAATGGAAGATGGCTTCCTTGGTGATCGGCTGCGGCTTCCTGCCGCGACCGGGCTGGTAATGCTTGCGAAATTCGGCGAGGGCCCAGTCGGTGATGTTGTCGATGCGGTTGCCCGCTTCGTCGTAGCGATACAAAGGTACCTGCTGATATGCGTCTATCGACGAGCCGAAGTGCAGATCGGCAATTCCACCGACCGCGAGCACAACGTAGTTCGTGCGCGAGCCCGCATCGCTGAAGCAAATGGCGCAGTTCGGTTTGCCAAGCGGAAACATTGCCGCCTTCGATCCGCCTTCGTCGATGAACAGGTCGGAGTCATAGAGGTGCGGCGAGTAGAACGGCCGATAGGCCGCACGGGTGAGGCGCTCCGCATCAAATGTCTCGCGCCGGCCTTGTTCAAAGCGCCGCTTGAGGTTGCGAGACCATTTGATGGTTGTGTCGTAGTCGTGTGTCGGGCGCTGCGCATCGTAGTTGGTCGTAAAGAAACGCATCCGCCTTGCCAGTGCGGCGGGATCATCGCCATAGACCCACTCGTCACGATTGGTCGATATCCCCAGGGAAAACAACTTGAAGATCGCCTTCTCCTGGCTTGGCTTCGTTGCTCCCTTCACATCCTTTGAAGCAATCGGCAGCAAAGTCTCAAAGTCGTTGCTCGTCAGGTTCAGCCAGTTCTGCTTCGCATCTGGCCGAACTTCTTCCAGCGCCAAACGGCTCAAGGCCGCGCTGCCTAGAAACGCCAGCTTCTCCTCGGCCGTCTCCAGTTCCGGCCGCCGCGCATAGAAGACGCGCCCGCCCTTGCTGCCCTTGCGCTTGACCAGGAAGCTGATCGCCACGCCGGTCTGGATGCCGAAGACGTTGTGCTTCGTACCGCTCAGCTTGGGGTTCGCCCGCACGTCGCCGCCCAGATCGACCACGTACAGCTCGGCGAACTCCTGCGCCACGACCTTGCGGAAGCCGTCGAAGGTCCGGCTCTCGACGAAGCTGCGGTTGCTGACGAAGGCCAGCACGCCGTTCGCGTCGAGCCGGTCGCTGGCCCACCTGAAGAAGCGCGCATACATGTCGTAGAGCTTGGTCTTCTGCGCCGTGCTCTCGGCGATGTAGGTCTGCCGGATGCGCGCATCGACCTCGGGGTACTCGCGGTTCTTGTTGTTGTCGTTCTCGTTGGCCTGGTTGGCGTTGTAGGGCGGGTTGCCGATGATGACGCTGATCTTGCGCCCGTTCTGGCGCTTGATGCGCGCCACGTTTTCTTCGCTGACGCTGCCGAACAGGTCGGCGGTGACGCCGTGCGCCTGGGTGTGCAGGCCGACGTTGTCGAGCGTGTCGACGAAACACAGGTTCTGGAATTCGGCGTACTCGCCGGTGATGGCGGCGTAGGTCGCCTCGATGTTCAGGTTGGCGACGTAGTAGGGCAGGATCGCGACCTCGTTGGCGTGCAGTTCCTCCTTGTACTTGTGCGCCAGCTTCGCCGGCGTGCCGCGAAAGTGCTCCAGCAGTTCGCAGATGAAGGTCCCTGTGCCGGTGGCCGGGTCGAGTATCTGTACGTCGCGGTCGATCAGGTTGCGGCCGAAGTGCTTTTCGCAGAGCCAGTCGGCACCATCGATCATGAAGCGCACGATCTCGTTGGGCGTATAGACCACGCCGAGCCGGTCGGCCGCCTTGGCGTTGTAGACCTTGTAGAAGTTCTCGTAGATGACCTTGAGGAAGGTCTGCTTCTCGTGGTGGTTGCCGATCTGCGCCGCAGCGGCACGGATCGAGGCGTAATAGGCCTCCAGGCCCTTGAGCGTGCTCTTCTTGAGCCCGCCGGTGAAGAAGGTGGCTTCGAGCTTGTAGAGTTCGCGGGCGACGTTGTTGTCGCGGTGGAATTCGCTGTCGAAAACCTTTGAGAAGATCTCTTCGGTGAGGATGTGCTGGATCAGCATCTCGCGCACATCGGCGGCGGTGAGGCCGGGGTTGATGGCCTCCTGCGCGTGCTTGAGGAACTTCTTCGAGGCCCTGGTGAAGGCGGCATTGGCCGCGTGCTCGCGTTCGATCATGGCGCGCAAGGCTTCCAGCACGGCCGGCAGGTCGGTCTTGAATTGCGCAACGGCCTGGCGGAAATCGGCGATCTCGGCACGCTCGAAGCTGAAGAAGAGCTTGAGCAGCTTTTCCAGCGCGTGCGCGTCGGCGACGTCGCAGCGCATCACCTCGGCGCGGTGCTGGATCAGCACGGCATGGAGGCTGTCCTCGAAGATGATGTTGTCTTGTGGATAGCCGCGCTTGAACTTGAATTCGATCTCGGCGTCAAGATCGTCCTTCGCATCCTTGGCTTCCCAGTAACCGAAGGGCACGCGCAATTCGTGAAGCAGCGCGCCGTCGACGAAGCGGGTGTCCCTGGTGGCGCTTTCCAGCTTGTATTCGGGGATGAAGACCAGGTCGTGCTGCTTGCCCCAGCCCTTGAGCAGATCCTTGAAGGCCTCGCGCACCACCGATTCGCGATGCGTGCCGCCGACCTTGCGCAGAACATCGAGCTGGGCGAGGTACTGGTTGATCAGGACTTGGCTCATTGGGGCAACCGGACGGGCGAGGATGGGCGGGATTATCGCATCGGGGCAGCGCAGCGGCGGAATCCATGATGCATGCGAATCATCGCATCCGGGAACCGATGGATTGTCAGTCTCAGTACGTTTGCGTCGATACTGCTGCTATCGTTCCCGTCCAGACATCGCAGCCCTCCAACGCGCGGCAGGAAATGAAATGGATATTCCGCAAGATTTGAAAGAAGCATTGCGTGGCGCCAAACACATAATGGTCTTTACGGGGGCGGGTGTTTCCGCGGAAAGCGGAGTTCCAACCTTCCGCGATGCGCTCACGGGTTTGTGGGAAAACTTCGATGCCGGGGAATTGGCGACTGCCGAGGCATTCAGGCGCGATCCAGGACTTGTCTGGGGGTGGTACGAATGGCGCAGGATGAAGGTGCTGCGGGCGCAGCCGAACCCGGCGCACCTTGCGATTGCCGAACTTGAAGCGCGAGTGCCGCGATTCACCCTGGTTACCCAGAACGTGGATGACTTGCACGAGCGGGCCGGCAGCGGCGATGTGTTGCACCTGCATGGCAGGCTGAACAGGCCTTTCTGCTTTGCGTGCCGGCGACCCGCCGTGTATCCGGACGGGATTCCGGACGAACCGGACGGCGGCCGGCGTCTCGATCCGCCTCGCTGTCGATGCGGCGGTCCGATTCGTCCGGGGGTCGTATGGTTCGGCGAAATGCTTCCGGAAATGGAGTGGGATGCGGCCAATGACGCGGCATCCCGTTGCGATGTATTCCTCTGTGTCGGAACATCGTCGCTGGTTCAGCCCGCTGCGGGCCTCACAACCATGGCTATCCGCCGGCGGGCGGTGACAATTCAGGTCAACCCCAATCCGACGTCGCTTGATGGTCTGGTAACACTCAACCTGCCGGGGCCGGCAGGCCAGGTATTGCCCGATTTGGTCAAGACGATCTGGGCGGCGGCTAAGCGCTGAATCGGGACGATGACGCCGGAGGCCGTCCGCGCTGATTTGATCAACGCCGGTTTCTGCGCCGACAAAGCGCGGCGGGCAAAGAAGACGGGGCAGGACAAGACGCTGCCCGCATCGCTGCGGAATGCTGCTGGCGCGCATCTACCGGAGCCCGCGGCACCAACCCCAAAACCATTCCTATCCTTTGGCGAAGCGAAGGTGGGAAGTCCGCCGATAAGCCGGGTTCTGTCGTGGGCAACCATTCCTCTGGGACCGCCGTTGCCGGCGGCCTCGTCGACTACCGTCGCCGATAGTCATTAGCAGCCTACCCGGGAGCGACGCGGGCCGCGCCAATGCTCCCCTATTTGGCCTTGCCCCGAATGAGGTTTGCCGTGCCGTTTCTGTTACCAGAAACGCGGTGGGCTCTTACCCCACCATTTCACCCTTGCCGGTTCTTGCGAACTTAGGCGGTATCTTTCTGTTGCACTGTCTGTCGCCTTGGGCCGCGCGACTCGCGTCGCCCGACTTATAGCGCCCGGCCGTTAGCCGGCATTCCGCCCTGTGGGGCCCGGACTTTCCTCCCAATGCTTGCGCATTCAGCGGTTGCCTGGCGAACTTCCCGCTTGAATTGTACGCGCCGGGCGGAACTGCCGCCTGTCTTCGTAGTAGTCCGGGCTTTCGTTGTCGATCGTGGCGCCGGGAATGCCGAGCAAGGGCAGCGGCTGCAAGTCGCGCGGCGAGAAGTTCCGCACAGCGAACCGTGCGGCCAGGCGCGCATCGATTTCGAGCAGCGCCGCCGCCTCGGTCAATTCGAGCCAGGCGGCATCGACGTCGAGGAACAGCGCCTTGCCGCACAGCCCGACAAAGGGCGAGGCCAGCGCATCGTGGCTGGCGTGGCCGAACACCAGGAAGCGTGTGGTGCGCTGCAATTCGTCGCGCCGTTCGACAAACGCCTCGCGCCAGCTATGCGCGCAAAGGGCCGCCCACAAATCGGGACAGGATCCCGCCACGATCACGCCGCATTCGTCGAACTGGGTGAATGCGTCGCGCAAGGGGCCGCGCCCGGCACTTGCCGTGTTCCGTGCCGATTGCAGGGCGCTGACGTGGCGTCGGTTGAGTGCCGCCTTGGTCAGGGGAAAGCTCAGCCAGACCAGCGCATTGAACAGGTCATGCCGGTTGCCGGGTCGCGTCGCCACTTCGCCGCTGAGGAAGGCCCGCTCCTCGTACGACCGCGCCGCCACCGACGGCGGGACAAAGCAAAGCGGCGCGCCGCTGCCGGTGACCAGCCCGCGCTCGCGGGCCGCGGCGTTGAGGCGGGAGAAATCAGGCGTCCCTTGCGCAAACCAGTGCCGCAAGAAAGCCGAGAGCGGATGCAGTTCCGCTCCGTCGCAGGTCACGACCCGCCGGCAGGAGTCGGCGCTTCCTGGCTCTTGTATTCGAGCTTGTCGTCCCTGACCTGAAAGCTGCCGATCAGGATCCCCGGCGCCGGAGGCGGCTCCTTGAACTGCTGGAAGCGACAGGTCTGCGTTTCAGTGACATACCAGCGCTTGCCGGAATTCAGGATGAATACACCGGGTTCGGTGCGATACAGGTCCATCTTGAGCTTGTCGCCGACGACACCGGTCAGGAAATAGCGGCGCTGGCAATCCGGAAAGCGCGCCACGACCAATTCGGTATTCCACTCGCTGCCGATGAAATCCTGCTGCCGCGTCAGGGTCAGCGAATGCTGGCCGCCGGCAATCAGGTAGGTGGCGTTCTGCGTGTCGCCGCACCCGACCAACGCCAGAATGGAGAGCAGCATCAAGGCAGGTTTCAGTTTCATCGGATCACTCCAGACGCCAGGCGACGGACTCGCCGGCACGCAGCGGCACCAGTCTGTCGCGGCCGACATAGTCAAGACTCGGGGGAACGGCAAGGGCCTCGCGCCGCAAGGAAATCTTCTCCAAGTTGCGCGGCAGCCCGTACCAATCGGCGCCATGGAAGCTGGCAAAGGCTTCCAGCCTGTCCAGCGCTCCGGCGTCCTCGAAGGCTTCGGCATACAGCTCGATGCCGGCGTGCGCCGTGTAGCAGCCGGCGCAACCGCAGGCGGCCTCCTTGGCGCCTTGCGCATGCGGTGCCGAGTCGGTGCCGAGAAAGAATTGCGGATTGCCTGAAATTGCCGCGGCCAGCAATGCCTGGCGGTGGCTCTCGCGCTTCAGCACCGGCAGGCAGTAATGGTGCGGCCGTATGCCGCCGGCAAGCAGCGCATTGCGGTTGAGCAGCAGATGATGCGCGGTCAGGGTGCCCGCCACGTTCGCGCCGCTGTCCTCCACGAACTCGATGCCTTGCCGCGTCGTAACGTGTTCGAGCACCACTTTCAAGGCCGGAAAATCCCGCAGCAGCGGCAGCAGCACGGTGTCGATGAACACGGCTTCGCGATCGAAAATATCCACGGCCGGATCGGTGACTTCGCCATGCACCAGCAGCGGCACGCCGAGCTTTTCCATGCGCGCCAGCGTCGCCGCGCATTTCTTCAGGTCACTGACGCCGGCGTCGGAATTGGTGGTCGCGCCGGCCGGATATAGCTTGATCGCATGCACGAAACTGCTGGCCTTGACCGCATCGACCTCGGCCGGCGGCATGTTGTCGGTCAGATACAGGGTCATCAGCGGCGTGAAATGGCCCGCCCCCCCCATCCCCCCCTCGCGGGGGGGTGACGGGTGTTCGCCGCTGCGCGGCTCCATGTTGTTGGCTTGCCCCGCCTTGGGGCGGCCAGGCGGCGGGGCGCTCATCCCCGCCGGCAACGCGGCAAGGATGCGCTCGCGGTAGGCAGCGGCCAGCGCCACCGTCGTCACCGGCGGCTTGAGATTGGGCATCACGATGGCGCGGGCAAAGCGCCGCGCGGTGTCGGGCAGCACGGCGGCAAGTGCCGCGCCGTCGCGTAGATGCAAATGCCAGTCGTCGGGGCGCGTCAGGGTCAGGGTCTGCATGGAAGGAATTATAAAGGCTGGGCCTTCAGCTCCAGCGCCCTCGCATACAGCGCATTCTTCGGCTGGCCGGTGATTTGCGCGGCCAGCTTGGCCGCCTGCTTCACCGGCAGCTCAGCCAGCAGCGCCGCCAGCACGCGCTCGGTCTCGGCGTCGATGCCTGCGCGCGGCGGCGGCGCCGAGACCACCAGCACGAACTCGCCGCGCTGATGGTTGGCGTCGGCCGCCAGCCAGGCCGGCGCGTCACCCAGCGGCATGCGCTCGATCTGCTCGAACACCTTGGTCAGCTCGCGGGCGATGACGATTTCGCGTTGCGCTTCCAGCAAGTCGACGAGGTCGCCAACGGTTTCCAGCACCCGATGCGGCGCCTCGTAAAACACCAGCGCCGCATCGACCGACGCGAGTTGTTCAATCGCCGTGCGGCGAGCGCCGACTCTAGCCGGAAGAAAGCCGACGAACAGAAAGCGCTCCTCCGCAAGACCGGCCGCCGACATCGCCGCGATTGCCGCGTTCGGCCCCGGCAGCGGGATCACCCGGAAGCCCGCCGCGCGCACCGCCGCCACCGCCCGTGAACCGGGGTCGGAAACGCCCGGCGTGCCCGCGTCCGACACCAGCGCCACGCGTTTGCCTTCACCCAGCAGCTGGATCAGCCTGGCCGCCGCTTCATTCTCGTTGTGCTGGTGCAGCGCCAGCGTCGGCACGCCGATGCCGTGATGATCCAGCAGGTGCCGCGCGTGGCGGGTGTCCTCGCAGGCCACCAGGTCGGCGCCGCGCAGGGTTTCCAGTGCGCGCAGGGTGATGTCGCCCAGGTTCCCGATCGGCGTGGCGACGACATACAATGCATTTTCCATGAATGGCATTCTTGCAGTCCCTTGAGCACGAGGCAAGCCAAAGGTGCGGCGGCCGAGCAATTGGCGGCGGATTACCTGGCGCGCCAGGGTCTTGCCGTCATCGAGCGCAACTTCCGGGTGAAGGGCGGCGAAATCGACCTGATCTGCCGCGACGGCAAGTCCACGGTTTTTGTGGAAGTGCGCCTGCGCAGCCGCAGCGATTTCGGCGGCGCGGCGGGCAGCATCACCGGCGCCAAGCAGGCCCGCCTGGTCCTCGCCGCGCGACACTGGCTGCTGCGCCACGGCGAAACCCCGTGCCGCTTCGACTGCGTGCTGCTCGATGGCCTCGAGACACACAACATTGAATGGCTGCGCGATGCCTTTGCCGCTGACTAGGATTTTCCCGCTGCTCCTCTGTCTGGCGATCAGCCTGACCGCGCTGGCCGGCGAGGTCCGCATCCTGGTGCAGAGCTCGCCGCTGGCCGGGTTTCGTTACTATGCGGGCGAGGCCCTGTGGCACGAAATGCGCGAAGGCGACCGCCTGGCGCTGGTGCGCGAGGCCGACAACCCGCATGACGCCAGCGCGGTGCGCGTCGAGTGGCGCGGACAGAAGCTCGGCTACCTGCCCCGCGCCGAAAACCGCAGCGTTGCCGCCGCGATGGATGGCGGCGAGGCCGTGGATGCCCGCATCGCCAAATTGCGCCAGCACCGGAACCCCTGGCAGCGGGTGCTGATCGAAGTATTTGTCGTGCTCTAGGCCCCCTATTCCGGCCTCGGGCCAACGCCGGGGACAGCTATCCTCGCTCGACAACAGCCATCCACCACGCAGAGATTTGACCCATGTCACTCGCCGACCGCATCCAGCAGCAGTTCAAGGACAGCGCCCAGACCAAGCTCGCGGCGATGGCGGCCATGACGGCGCCGATCGAAGTCGCCACGCGCCGCATGGTCACCTGCCTCCAGGCAGGCGGCAAGGTCATGGCCTGCGGCAACGGCGGTTCGGCCGCCGATTCGCAGCACTTCGCCGCGGAACTCCTGAACCGCTTCGAAAAGGAGCGTCCGCCGCTGGCCGCGATAGCCCTGACCACGGACACGTCCACGCTGACCTCGATCGCCAACGACTACCGCTACGAAGATGTCTTCGCCAAGCAGTTGCAGGCACTGGGCCGCGCCGGTGACGCGCTGCTGGCCATTTCGACCTCGGGCAATTCGCCCAATGTGATTGCCGCGATCCACGCCGCCCACACCCTTGGCGTGGCGGTGGTGGCGCTTACCGGCAAAGGCGGCGGCAAGATTGCCGCGCTGCTCGGCGCCGACGACATCCACCTCTGCGTGCCGGCCGAACGTACCGCCCGAATCCAGGAAGTACACCTGCTAACCATCCACTGCCTGTGCGACGGCATCGACGCCTTGATACTGGGAGAAACGCAATGAACATCCGCAACAACATCGGCACACGAATCCGCAGCCTGGCTGCCCTCGCCCTGGTCCTTCCCGTGCTTTCCGGCTGTTTCGGCGCCGCCGCGGTCGGCGTCGGGACCGGGGCATTGATGCTGGCGGACCGGCGAAATTCCGAAACCTTTGTCTCCGACGAAGCCATGGAGCTCCGGGCCGGCAACCGCATCAGTGATCAGCACGGCAACAAGGTGCATGTCAATGTTGCCAGCTTCAACCGCATGGTCCTGCTGACCGGCGAAGTGCCGAGCGAAGCCATCAAGGCCGATGTGGAAAAGATCGTTGCCGGCGTGCCCAACGTCAAATCGATCAGCAATGAACTTGCAATCGCCGGGCCGTCGAGCTTCGGCGGGCGCGGCAACGATTCCTACATCACGTCCAAGGTCAAGGCGCGCTTTATCGATGCCAACAAGTTCGCGCCGAACCATGTCAAGGTGGTGACCGAGGCCGGCGTGGTCTTCCTGCTCGGACTGGTGACCCAGGCCGAAGCGGATGCGGCGGTCGAGATCGCGCGCACCACGGGCGGCGTGCAGAAGGTCGTGCGCGTGTTTGAGATCATCAGCCCGGAACAGGCCAGGGCGCTGGACAACGCAGGGCAGCCGGCGCAAGCGCCGGTACAGGACGCCAAGACCGCCCCCAAGAAGTAGGCAGCGCAGCGCATGGCCTTCGTGCCCCCGGGGCCCCCCGCCTTCGAGGCCAAGATCACGGCCCCCGCCGATCTGGTGGGGCGCATCGCCCTGCTGCCACGGCCGCTGGTATTCACCAACGGTTGTTTCGACATCCTGCACCGCGGCCATGTTACCTACCTGGCACAGGCCCGCAGCCTCGGCCGGTCACTGATCGTCGCCGCCAACTCGGACGCTTCGGTGAGGCGCCTGGGCAAGGGCGACGATCGCCCGGTCAATCCGCTGGGCGACCGCATGGCGTTGCTGGCGGCGCTCGAATGCGTGACGCTGGTTACCTGGTTCGACGAAGACACGCCGCTCCAGCGCATCCTCGATTGCCGGCCGAATGTGCTGGTCAAGGGCGGCGACTGGCCGGTCGAAAGAATCGTCGGCTACCGCGAAGTCATCGCCTGGGGCGGCAGCGTGCATTCGCTGCCCTTCGTGCACGAGCGCTCGACGACTGCGCTGATGGACAAGATCCGCAATCTTTGACAGTCGGTGCCGGCGCGACGCCGGTTTAAGCGGTGGTGCGGCGCAGGATCATGTCCCGCACCAGATCGATGTGCCCGCGCAGGGTATAGAGCATGTCGGCAAAGGTCAGTGGCGTGCGAATCTGGCTGGCGTCCTTCTCGATGGCATCGAGCTTTTGCAGCCACTCGGCGCGCGTGTGGCGGCCCGGCTCTTCGTTGATTTCGTTTTCGAGGAACTTCAGTTCGCCGTAGCGCCGATAGATGCGCGAGCGCACCCGCCAGCCATAGATCTGCGGCGCGAACTTGAACAGCGGGAACAGCACGGCGAGCACAGGCACCAGCATCACCACTGCCCGGTCGACCAGCGTCGCCGCCCAGAACGGCAGGTAGCGCTGCAGGAAGGGCTTGCCCGACTTGTAGTAGCGCTCGGCTTCCTTCGACAGGGGAAATTCGCTGTGCCCGGTACGCGGAAACTCGCCGGGTTTCTGGAACACGCCCGGCTCGCCATGGACTTCGCTGGCCGCCTGCATCAGCAGGTCGACCAGCGCCGGGTGCGTGTCCTCGCGAACCAGCAGCGCCGCTATCGGCGCCACCATCTGGATATCATGGGGCGGGATGTCCTGCGTCAGGTCGATGGCGCCGCGCGGCAGCACCAGCCGCGCCAGGTACGGAAAGCGCCGCGTGTAAGCCTCGGCATGGGTCAGGTTCATCAGGCGCACGCCGGGCGTGTAAAGCAGCGACCATACCAGCGAGGACTGCGTCGGCCCGACGGCGAACACGGCATCGATCTCGTTTTTCCGCAGGCGTTCGACCAGGCCCAGCCCCCCTGCCTCGATCAGCTTGGTGTTGCTCGCGTCGATGCCATTGGCGGCCAGCAGTTCCATTGCAAGATGATGCGTGCCGCTGCCGGCGCCGCCGACCGCCACGCGCCGGCCCTTGAGGTCGAGCAGCCTGTCGGCGCCATGCACGGCAGCCTCGCGGTAGAAGATCCACAGCGGCTCATGATAGAAGTCGCCCAGCGATACCAGTTCGTCCTCTTCGCCCGGACGCGCCGTGCCGCCCTGGATGAAAGCGGCATCGACCTCGAATTCCGGGTTGCGCAGCCGCTCCAGGTTCTCTATCGACCCGGCGGAGGGCTTCTCCACCAGGGTGATGCCGTAGCGCGCCAGCACGTCCTTGTACCTGGCGGCGAAGCGCTGGTAGGCGCCGCCCTCGCCGCCGGTGCTGATGATCAGCTGGTCGGGCGGCGCCGGCTTGATGAACTGCGCCGCCAGCCAGAACGCGGCAACGACCAGCAGCAGCGAAGGCAGCGCGACAAACACGATGTCGCGCCAGGAAAGCAGCTTGAGTTTTTCAGGCATGTTCACCTCGTGCAGCCCGGTTGGCGAACATCATCAGCTCAGAACGGAATGTCGTCCTCAAAGTCGTTGAAGCTGCCGGCGGCAGGCGCCGCCGCCGCTGCCGGACGATTGGCGGGGCCTGCGCCACCGCCGCCACCGCTTTCACGCGGCGGCGCATCGCTCATGCCTTCGCGCGAACCGAGCATCTGCATCTCGTTGGCTTCGATCTCCGTCGTGTAGCGATCCTGGCCTTCCTTGTCCTGCCACTTGCGGGTACGGATGCGGCCCTCGATGTACACCGGCGAGCCCTTCTTCAAGTACTGGCCGGCGATCTCGGCGAGCTTGCGGTAGAACACCACCCGATGCCACTCGGTAACTTCCCGCTTCTCGCCGGTGGTCTTGTCCTTCCAGCGTTCGGATGTCGCGACGGTGATGTTGCACACCGCGTCGCCGTTCGGCATGTAGCGCGTCTCAGGGTCCTTCCCCAGGTTGCCGACGATGATTGCCTTGTTGACTGACGCCATGGTGATTCCTCCTCAGGATTTGGTTTCAAGTATGCCATGCGCGGGGGGCGCCGGGGTCGGCGTCCGGCGCAGAGGCAGTCGCATCATGGTGCTCGCCGCCACCAGCCACAAGGCGACCATCGCGGCGTCGAAAATGAACACGGCGCCGGCGTCGAAGTGCTTGACCAGCCAGCCGCCCAGCGCGCCGCCGACGAACAGGCCGAGCGCCTGCGTGGTGTTGTAGACACCCAGCGCCGCACCCTTGGCGCGCGGCGGCGCGATGCGCGAAATCAGCGAGGGCAGCATGGCTTCGAGGATGTTGAAGGCGACGAAGAAACTCAGCAGGCCCCCCGCCACCACCAGGAAATTCGCGCTGCCGGACCACATCGCCAGCAAGGTGACCAGCAGCAGGCCGATGGCGGAGACGAACACCGGTTGCACCTTGTCGCGCTTCTCGGCCAGGATGATCGCCGGCACCATCAGTACGAAGGACAGCAGCACCGCCGGCAGGTACACCTTCCAGTGCGCGGCCAGCGGCAGGTCGCCATGGCGGATCAGCAGGCCGGGCACCACGACGAACATCGCCATCAGCACCATGTGCAGGGTGAAGATGCCGAAATTGAGCCGCAGCAACTGGGTGTCGAGCAGCACCTCGCGAAACGGCGGCTTGGGTCCCGGCGGCAGCGGCGGCGCCGGCGGCACGACATGGGTCACCAGGCCGATCGCGGCAATGGCCAGGGCCGCCGTCAGCCAGAAAATCCCGCCCATGCCGATCGCGGCGTAGAGCGCCGGCGCGGCGACCAGCGAGATGGCGAACATCAGCCCGATCGAGGAACCGATCAGCGCCATGACCTTGGTCCGATGCTGTTCGCGCGTCAGGTCGGCGGCCAGCGCGGTGACCGCCGCCGAAATCGCCCCGGCACCCTGCACCACACGGCCGGCGATGGCCCACCAGATATCCGTCGACAGCGCCGCGACCGCCGATCCACCGGCAAACAGCAGCAGGCCGAGAACGATCACCCGCTTGCGGCCGAAGGCGTCCGAGGCCATGCCGAAGGGAATCTGGAACATCGCCTGGGTCAGGCCGTAGGCGCCGAGGGCGATGCCGACCAGCAACAGGTCGTCGCCGCCGGCAATGCCCTGGGCATGGACGGCAAACACCGGCAGGATCAGGAACAGCCCGAGCATGCGCAGCGCGAATATCGAAGCCAGCGCGCCGCCGGCGCGAAGCTCGTCGCGACTCATGGCGTCGGGGGTAGGGGACAGCATCGGGTTCAGCCGTTGTTCCAAGACAGCAAGTCACCGGAAACCCGGTGTCGAACAATTCGCCGCATTGAATTCGACTCAGCGACCGAAGCCGTCCAGATGAACGGGATTGACCGAATAGTCCGGCGGAGTCGGCTCCGCCACAGCACAACACTCCTGCATCAGGTCGTGCAGGGATGCCGCCACCCTGTCAGGGGGAAATGGATCGTCGGACGGGCCTGTGGTGTTGCGCATCAGCGCATTTTAAGACACAAACTGCATGGTCGGCGCTGGCGAGACAGCGCTGGCGGGGCAGGCGAGCAGGCCGGCCGCGGCCACCGGCAGACAGGCTGGCACAACTGATTCACCCCCACTGAGTGGGTGCCGCGCTGACCATTCCCCGGGCGGCTCAGGCCGAATCCGGAGTTCCCGCCGCCGGACGTGCCATCGCCTGCATTACCGGCCGCAAGTCCAGCCACCATTGCTCCAGCGGCCGGCGGTGCTCCAGATCGACCACATCGAGCATCTGCTTGAGCGGCGAGGTGGTCACCTTGCCCTCGACCAGACCGATGTAGGCTCCGGTGGCTGAACCCCGTTCCAGCTCCGTGGTCAGGAAATCGATGCAGTGCGCCGCCAGGCGGGTCGCCAGGACGCGATCAAACGGCGAAGGGTTGGCGCCCTGCTGGACATGGCCGAGGATCGACTGGCGCACATCGAACAGGCCATTGCCTTCCTCCTCGAACAGCCGGCGCATGAAGTCGGTCGTGTACTGTGCGTTGGCGCGCTCGTTGCGGATCGTCAGGTAGAAGCGCCGGCCGCCGCGAAAGCCCGCGACCATGCGTTCGACATCGGCCTGCAGGTCCTTCAGCCTGACCCCTTCCTCGGGCAGGTAGATGCGCTCGGCGCCGCTGGCCAGGCCGCCCATCAGAGCCAGATAGCCGCAGTTGCGGCCCATCACCTCGACCACGAAGCAGCGCCGCGCCGCCATCGCCGACTGCTTGATCCGGTCGAGCGCCTCGACGATGACATTCAGCGCGGTATCGGCGCCGATGCTCAGTTCCGAGCCGGGAAGATTGTTGTCGATGCTCGCCGGCAGGCAAACGATCGGTATCTTGAAGGCCGGATAGCGCTCGCGTTCGCTGTGCAGCAGGTGGGCGGCCTTGTAGGCGGTCCAGCCGCCGATGATCAGCAGCCCGTCGATATGGTGCGTTTCGATCGCCCGCGCCACGGTATAGAGCTGCTCGACGCTCGGCACGTGCCGGGTGGTGCCGAGCTCGGCGCCGCCCATCGCGTTCCAGCCCTCGACGTCGCCCCAATTCAACTCCTCGATGCGGCCGTCGAGCAGCCCCTCGAAGCTGCCGCGCACGCCGAGCATGGTGTGGCCGCGGTCCAGGCCGAGCCGCACGGCGGCGCGCACGGCGGTGTTCATCCCCGGCGCCAGCCCGCCGCCATGAATCACCGCGATTCGACGCGGACGCGCCGGCGGCATCACGCTGGGCAGGGCGCTGGCCATCGCCTTGAAGGTCTCGAACATCTCGGTGAAACTGCTGCCGCGCAACTCCATCGCCTTGGCATAGTTCTTTTCGCCAATCATGCGGGCCACGGCCTGGGTTTGCTCGACGCACTGCATCAGCGGCGCGCGCCCGACCCGGTTGTAGCGCATGCCGATCATCTGCGGTTCGCTGTCCGCGGTGGCCGCCAGGAGTTCCTGCACGGCGGCATGGCCGACCAGCGTGCTCATGCAGCGGTCGAAGGCGCCGGGCGTGCCGCCCCGCTGGACATGGCCGAGGATGGTGACGCGGGTGTCCTCGCCGAGCCGTTCTTGCAGCACCTGCCGCACATAGTCGCTGCTGATCGGCTTGCCTTGGCGGTCCTGCGCCCCTTCGGCGACGACCACGATGCTGTCGCGGCGACCGGCGGCGCGGCCGTCGCGCAGCAGGTCGCACATCTTCTGCTCCCAGTCTGCGGACGGCGGACTTTCCGGGATCAGCACGTAGTCGGTACCGCCGGCGATCGCGCTCATCAGCGCCAGGTAGCCGCAGTGGCGGCCCATTACCTCGATGACGAAGGTGCGCTGGTGGCTGGCCGCCGTGCTGGTGATGGCGTCGATGGCTTCGACGATCCGGTGCAGGGCCGAGTCGGCGCCGATGGTCATGTCGGTGCCGACCATGTCGTTGTCGATAGAACCGACCAGCCCGGCGATCATCAGCGCCGGATGTTGTTGGGCGATACGCTCGTCCATTTCGCCGCGCTGCACCAGCTCCGCCAGCAGGCCCGGCCATTCCTGGCGGAACAGGTTGGCGCCGGTCAGGCTGCCGTCGCCGCCGATCACCACCAGCCGGTCGATGCCATGTCGCAGCAGGTTGCGGGCAGCGGTCAGGCGGCCCTCGCGCTCGCGAAACGCCGGGCAGCGCGCGGTGCCGATCACGGTGCCGCCCTTGTGCAGGATGCTGCCGACATCGTCCCACGACAGGGCGCGGATGCGGTCACCGCCGTCCACCATGCCCTGGTAGCCTTCGTAGATGGCATACACAACGGCGCCCTGGTGCAACGCCGAGCGGACCACCGCGCGCACCGCCGCGTTCATGCCCTGGGCATCGCCGCCGCTGGTCAGGACGCCGATGCTGGTTGGGAGATTGCTTGCCATGGATTGGATTTTCCTTTGGCCGTTGACTGGGATGAGGCGGAGTTTAGCGCAGCGCCGGCAGGAACATCCCGGCGGCAACCGCCCGCCATCCCGGGATTCCCGCGCCTGCGCCACGATTGTCAGGCAGCGCCGCCACTGGCACACTGGCAACTTTTCACGGAGGACATCGTGTCATTCACGCGCCAGATCATCTCCCGTGCCTCGATGGATCGGCTTGAACTTCTTATCGAGGAGCGGCTGGAGCCTGGTTCTAACTGCGAGCGCATCGACCAGCGCATCTGGAATCTGTTCGGCGAGCGCTGGGCGGTGCTCTACACGGACCTGTCGGGCTTCTCGCGCCGCGTCGCCGAGTTCGGCATCATTCATTTCCTGCAAACCATTTATGCGTCCCACCGGCTGCTCGTGCCGGTGATCCATTACGGCAACGGTGTGCTGCTGAAGACCCAGGGCGACAGCCTGATGGTTATCTATCGCCGGCCTGACGACGCGGTGCGCAGTGCAATCGCGATGCAGCAGTGCTGCCAGCGTTACAACGTGTCGCAGAAGCGCGAGGACAAAGTATTACTGTGCATCGGCATCGGCTACGGGGACGTGCTGCGCATCGGTGACGATGATATCTACGGTACCGAAGTCAATGCCGCCTGCAAGCTCGGCGAGGACAGGGCGAAGGAACACGAGATCCTGGTCACCGGTCCGGTCGCGCGGGCCATCACGCTACCGGAAGGCGCCCGCCTTGAAGCGCTGGACGACGCTCCGGCGGGCACTGACCAAGCTCACAGGCTGGTCTACTGCTGAGAACCGAAAAGGCTTGCCGTTCGCCGAACGGCGCGCCCAGGGGTTGGTTCGCCTGCGGTGGATGGCAAGGTGGATGACAGACACCGGGATCATGATGCCAAGCCCAACCAGGATCACGACACCGACCACGGTCCACGTCGTGCCGATGCTTTCCAGTATGCCCAGCTCCCGGAGCGCTCCTACATCAGCGCCTTCTGGCTCTCCGTGCAATAAATCTCTGCCCTGTGTTTCATCTGCAACTACCTTCTGCTTACGCAGTTTCTAGTGTGTTGCATCCACCAATTGAATCCAAGTTTCAAGACCAGACTTAGTTGGACAGCAGATTGAGTATCGACGTAACGACGGCGGTCAGGATGAATATATTGCCGCTGTCGTCGTCAATGCCATATTGCATGCGGCTGTTGTAGCCGTCGTCGTAGCCGCGGCGGAAACCCTGGCGGAAGTAGTAGCGGTACTCACTCAAGCTGACATGGTAGCCGTTGTAGCCGTAGTCGCCGTCCTGATAGGCATAGGAGGTCTTGTAGCCGCCGGAGCGCCAGCCGTCCGCGCGGTCAGCCTGCCCTGCCGGGAACCCCTGTTCGTAGCCGTAGTTCACGGCCTGGCGGAGCAAATCCGCACCGTATTGATTGGTCTGATAGGACTTGCCGGCGCGAACGTAACGATAGCTTGGCGCTGAATAGAAGTACCGATCGTTGTTGTATTCGTACGATCGCGCGTTCCAGTTCTGCATCTGCTCACGCCGGCGTTCCTGATATTGTTGCTGATAGCGATACTGTGCCGCGCGGTGCTGCTGCTGAAGCGCGGCCTCGCGCTGCGCCCAAAGACGATCCTGCGCGATCTCACGCTGCCGATACGCCGCCAGACGCTGTTTCTGCTCAATATCAATCTGCCGCCGACGCTGTTCGGAGACCTGCTGTTCCTGCCTCTGCATGCGTTGTTGTTGTTCCTCATGTTGGGCTTGCAGGCGCTTCCGTGCAGCTTGTTCCTGCTCCAGTTTCTGCGCGCGCTGTTGCTGGTCCTGTCGGGTTAGCTGTTGTCTCTGGGCAGACTTTTCCTGCTCCTGCCTCTGTGCCCGCTGTTGTTGATCACGCTGGGCTTGCTCCTTCTGCGCATACTTCTCCTGTTCCTGCTTCTGGGCGTGCTGCTGTTGATCACGCTGGGTTTGTTGCTCTTTCTGCCCAGCCCGTTCCTGCTGCTGCTTCTGATCGGCCTGCTGCTTCTGATGCTTCTGATCGGCCTGCTGCGTCTGCGCGGCCTGATCCTGTTGCCGCTGCTTCTGATCGGCCTGCTCCCGCTGCTGCTTTTGATCGGCCTGCTCCCGCTGCTGCTTTTGATCTGCGAACTGCTTCTGCACGGCCTGATCCTGTTGCCGCTTCTGCCCAGCCCGTTCCTGCTGCTGCTTCTGATCGGCCTGCTGCTCCTGCTGCTTCTGATCGGCCTGCTGCTTCTGATGCTTCTGATCGGCCTGCTCCCGCTGCTGCTTATGATCTGCCTGCTGCTTCTGCACCGCCTGATCCTGCTGCCGCTTCTGCGCAGCCTGTTCCTGCTGCTGCTTCTGATCGGCCCGCTGCTTCTGCTGCTTTTGATCTGCCTGCTGCTTCTGCGCAGCCTGATCCTGTTGCCGCTTCTGCGCAGCCTGTTCGTGCTGCTGCTTTTGATCGGCCTGCTGCTTCTGCTGATCGGCCTGCTTGTCAGCCCGATCGCCGCGATCGCCCTTCTGCTGCCTATCCTGCTTTTGCTTGTCCTGATCGTCCGGCGCCTGCGCGCGGGTCAGGTTGGTCATGCCCAAGGCGGCCACGACGCTGATTGCGACTGCGACCAGCATGCGGTTCACGGATTGCATTTTTGTTCCAGACATGACCGTTCCTCCGGTATTCCGTGCGATTTCCGACGTACGAATACCGGCAGAATGAAACTTCAGGGAAAGCAGGTCTGTGCGGTAGCACACCAAGACAAAGGCAGCGAGCGTAGCCTTGCCTGATCAATACCCGAATCGCCCTTTGATCCCCGCTTCTTCGCGGCGATCCGTTGCGCATTACGTGAAAGGAAATGGTCGCGCAGGCACGCCGCGTCAGCCCTCAGCAGACAGGTGACGGCATTGGCCTGTATTTGCGCCGGCGCTTCGGAGCCGCGGGCGCTGACTTCGTGAAACCGTGCACACCCAGCGGAATCCCCGGCAGACTGAGTCCGACACGGCGCCCCACGCCCCGCCAGGCGGTTCCGTGCGGTGGCTATCGACTCCCCGCCGGCGTATATTCTCCGGTTCCCCCAACATCGCTGCAAGCCCATGGACTTCCTCAAGATTCGCGGCGCGCGAACGCACAACCTCAAGAACATCAGCCTCGACCTGCCGCGCAACCGCCTGACCGTGATCACCGGCCTGTCCGGCTCCGGCAAGTCCTCGCTGGCGTTCGACACGCTGTATGCCGAGGGCCAGCGCCGCTATGTCGAGTCGCTTTCGGCCTATGCGCGGCAGTTCCTGCAATTGATGGAAAAACCCGACGTCGACCTGATCGAGGGTCTTTCGCCGGCTATCTCGATCGAACAGAAGGCCACCAGCCACAACCCGCGCTCGACGGTGGGCACCGTGACCGAGATCCACGACTACCTGCGCCTGCTCTACGCCCGCGCCGGCACGCCGCACTGCCCCGACCACGACCTGCCGCTGGAGGCCAACAGCGTCTCGCAGATGGTCGATCATGTCCTGGCACTCCCCGAAGACACCAGGCTGATGATCCTCGCGCCGGTGGTCGCCAACCGCAAGGGCGAGCAGCTTGACCTGTTCGCCGAACTGCGGGCGCAGGGATTCGTGCGGCTGCGCGTGGATGGCGCGGTGCATGACATCGACAGCCTGCCCAAGTTGGCCAAGAGCCAGAAGCACACCATCGACATCGTGGTCGATCGCCTCAAGGTTCGCCCCGACGTGCGCCAGCGCCTGGCGGAAAGCTTCGAGACCGCGCTGATGCATGCCGAAGGCCGCGCGCTGGCGGTCGAAATGGATACGGGCAAGGAATACCTGTTCTCCTCGAAGTTCGCCTGCCCGGTGTGCAGCTACGCGCTGCAGGAACTGGAACCGCGCCTGTTCTCCTTCAACAACCCGATGGGCGCCTGCGCCAAATGCGATGGCCTCGGCCAGATCCAGTTCTTCGATCCGGCGCGCGTCGTCGCCTATCCGCATCTGTCGCTGGCGGCAGGGGCGATCAAGGGCTGGGACCGGCGCAACCAGTTCTATTTCCAGATGCTGGAGTCTCTGGCCGCGCATTACGCCATAGACACCAATGTGCCCTTCGAAAAGCTGCCGGTCGCGACCGCCAAGCTCGTGCTCCATGGCTCCGGAAAGGAGCAGATCAAGTTCCGCTACCTGAACGAAAAAGGAACGCGCTTCGATCGCACCCATGCCTTCGAGGGCATCATTCCCAGCCTGGAGCGCCGTTACCGCGAGACCGACTCCGTGATGGTGCGCGAGGAGCTGTCCAAATACCTCAACAACAAGCCCTGCCCCGAATGCGGCGGCATGCGCCTGCGACGCGAGGCGCGCCATGTCTTCGTCGGCGGCAAGACGATTTCCGACATCAGCCGCCTGTCATTGATCAATTGCCGCGACTTCTTCAACCTGCTGCAGCTCACCGGCCAGAAGGCGCAGGTCGGCGAAAAGATCCTCAAGGAAATCACTGCCCGGCTGTCCTTCCTGATCAATGTCGGGCTCGATTACCTGTCGCTCGACCGCTCGGCGGAAACGCTGTCCGGCGGCGAGGCGCAGCGCATCCGGCTGGCCTCGCAGATCGGCTCGGGGCTTACCGGCGTGATGTACGTGCTCGACGAACCCTCGATCGGCCTGCACCAGCGCGACAACGCGCGCCTGCTGGAAACCCTGACCCACCTGCGCGACCTGGGCAACACGGTGATCGTGGTCGAACACGATCTCGAAGCCATCGAGTCGGCCGACTATGTCGTGGACATGGGGCCCGGCGCCGGCGAGCACGGCGGCCGCGTGGTGGCCGAAGGCACGCCGACGCAAGTCGCGGCGAACAGTGCCTCGATGACCGGGGCCTTCCTTTCGGGCCGGCGCGAGATAGCGATCCCGGCCCGGCGTACGCCGCCCAACGCGCTGCGTGAACTGAGGATTCGCGAGGCCAGCGGCAACAACCTGAAGCAGGTCGACCTCGCCATTCCGGTCGGCCTGCTGACCTGCATCACCGGCGTTTCCGGCTCGGGCAAATCGACCCTGATCAACGACACGCTGTATGCCGCCGCCGCGCGCCACCTCTACGGTTCGGCGCTGGAACCGGCGCCGCACCGCGAGATCGAGGGCCTCGAATTCTTCGACAAGGTGATCAGCGTCGACCAGTCGCCGATCGGCCGCACGCCGCGCTCCAACCCGGCCACTTACACCGGCCTCCTGACGCCGATCCGCGAGTTGTTCGCCGGCGTGCCGGCTTCGCGCGAACGCGGCTACAGTCCGGGGCGCTTCAGTTTCAACGTCAAGGGCGGTCGCTGCGAAGCCTGCCAGGGCGACGGCATGATCAAGGTCGAGATGCATTTCCTGCCCGACATCTTCGTGCCCTGCGATGTCTGCCACGGCAAGCGCTACAACCGCGAAACGCTGGAAGTCCGCTACAAGGGCAAGACCATCCACGAGGTGCTCAACATGACCGTGGAACAGGCGCGCGAATTCTTCGATCCGGTACCGGTGGTCGCGCGCAAGTTGCAAACGCTGGTCGATGTCGGCCTCTCTTACATCCAGCTCGGGCAGTCGGCCACCACGCTTTCCGGCGGCGAGGCGCAGCGCGTCAAGCTGGCGCTGGAACTCTCCAAGCGCGACACCGGCCGCACGCTGTACATCCTCGACGAGCCCACCACCGGCCTGCACTTCCAGGACATCGAGATGCTGCTCTCCGTGCTGCACCGGCTGCGCGACCACGGCAACACTATCGTCGTCATTGAGCACAACCTCGACGTGATCAAGACCGCCGACTGGGTGGTCGATCTCGGCCCGGAAGGCGGCGACGGCGGCGGCCGGATCATCGCGACCGGCACGCCGGAAGCCGTGGCGCTGGTCAAGGGCAGCTACACGGGCCGCTATCTCGCGCGCTTTCTGGCAAAGCGGATAGGCCCCGCAAAGACTCCGAAAGCGCCCCCGAGGCTGGCCGCCAAGCCTGTCCCCAGGCAAGCTACTGCAAGTCGCACGAGGCGAGGTAGCTCATGAGCGGTTTTGAAAACTATTCCCGCGAAGCGCAGCAGATAGAGCACGAGATCGAGCGCAAGGGTGCAATTCTGGGCATCGACTGGGACGATGCCGCGCAGGTTCGCGAACTGGCGCGCGAGGCGCTGGACTGCAAGCTTGGCGCGGAACATTGCCAGATCGGCGACCCTCGGGACCGTACCCGCATCGAGTTCTTCGGACTCGCGCAACTGATGCTGACCGTGATGAAGGAAAGCGCCGATCAGGACATGCATACCCATGGCGGCGCCGCGTGGAAGGCCTTCGCCCGCGCCTTGTGGGCAGAACATGAACTGCGGCAGGCAGAGCGGTGATCGACCTTGTCGCAGAACCCGGCATGGCCGGGCATCGGCGCTTTAGTGCTTCGAGCGACCAAGCGAGCCTGGCAAAGACAAACCCCACAACGATTTGTCACGGTATAGTCAACAACTTGTATCTTTTGCACACGGAGAAGCCAATGAACGCGCTACGCCGAATCGCCTTGCTGGCCCTGCTGGGCCTGTGCGGTGCAGCCCTCGCCGCCGACGCGCCGGCGCCTGCCCCCAAGCCCGCGCCCAACACGCATAAGATCACCGTCGATGGCAAGACGACGACCTACGCCAATCTGCCCGGAGCTCCGATTGCCAGCGACGTCGGCGCGGCCTATGAGTATCGGACGCGGATTCTTGGCAGCCCGCCAAGCTGCCAAACCTTTGCCACGGACGCGGATGCGGTATTTCTCAGCGGTACGCTTGACGACAAGACCAAGGCGACGCAGTTGAAGAAGATCGGTGCCGCTGCGGCCGCAGCCGGGTGCCTCGGGCCTTGAGGTGAAAGTGGCGCGAGCCATTGCCGGTTAGCCCCATGCTCGACGCTCATGCCGGATTGATCGCGGCAGTGCTGCTCGTCGTCGCGGCGCCGGCGGCCCGCGCCGCCGAGCCGCCTCCGATGCCGATCTTCGACGCGCACCTGCACTACAACTGGGAACCGGCGCCCTACTACCCCATGGAGAAGGTGCTGGCGCTGTTCCGCCAGCACAACGTCACCGGGATACTGGCCACCAGCCGGCCCAACGACGGGACCCGCGCGCTCTATGAAGCGAAGCCGAAGGGCCTCTGGGTGGTGCCCTTCATCCGCCCCTACCGCGTCCGCGCCGACATCCAGACCTGGATGGACGACCCCTCGATCCAGGACCTGATCGAAACCGAATTCAGGCGCGGCTACTACGTCGGCATCGGCGAGTTCCACCTGTCGGGCAAGGCCGCGGCGACCAAATGGGTCAAGCGCACGGTGGATTTCGCCGTCGAGAAGAATCTCTACCTGCACGCCCACGCCGACGACGAGGCCCTGGAAATCCTCTTTGCGCACAACCCGAAGGCAAGGATCGTCTGGGCACACACCGGCTTTTCCACCGCGCCGGAAAAGGTCGCCGCCTATCTGGAACGCTACCCGGCCCTGTGGTGCGAACTGTCCTACCGCTATGGCATCACTTCCGGCGGCAAGCTCACCGCGGAATGGAAAGCCCTGTTCGAGCGCTACCCGGACCGCTTCCTGCTCGGCTCCGACACCTGGATCAACGAACGCTGGGACAGCTACGGCAGCACCATGGGCGACTACCGCTCGTGGCTGGCGCAACTGCCGCGGGAAGCCGCCGAGAAGATCGCCTTTCGCAACGCCGAGCGCCTGTTTGGCAGCCGGCTCGGTGATGTCCGGGCGATGGCCGCGACCGCAGCAGGAGATCGGCAATGACATTTCCTGTCGAATCGGCTTCACTCCCCGGCGACAAGGTGGACAGCCCGCTATCCTGGGAGCCCTCCCTGACGTTTCTGCGGTACGCGATCGCAGCCCTGCTGGCCGGCTCCGGCGCCTTCATCGCCGTGGTCCGCTTCACGACACCGGATCAGGCCGCACGTTATGCCGGGCCGGCATTGATGGCGCTGGTGGCAGCGGCAGCCTGGCTTCTGCTCGCCTCCGGCCGGACCCGGGCCTGCCTGAATTCACTGGCAATCGGGTCATTGATAGTCATCACGGGAACCGCGGTCTTCAACGGTGGCGTACGTACTCCGGTAATCATCGCCTACCCGGTGATGATTCTCATGATTGGCTGGCTGATCAGCCCGCGAACGGCGCAGATCGTGGCTGGTCTGGCCGTGGCGACTATCAGCGGCTTTGTCGTGGCCGAATCATGGGGTTTTCTGCCGGTTCAGCCGCCGACGCCACCCGTCATGTACGGGGTCGTTCAAGTCATGCTTATCGGCATTTCGGCCATGATGATCGCGTTTCTTGTTCGCTCCTATCAGAACCGCCTGAGGGAACTCGGCAGGGTCGGCGGCGACCTCGCGCAACGCACGCGCGAACTCGAAGCGAGCAAGGCAGACCTGCACAGGGCGCAAGCAGTTGCCCGAGTTGGCAGTTGGACTTACGAGCTGGCCACCGACACGACGCAATTGTCCGCCGAAACCTGCCGCATCTTTGGTCTGCCCGAAGGCACCATGGGAAGCCATGCCAGTTATCTGGCGTACGTCCATGCGCAAGACCGGACCGTGGTGGTCGATGCCTGGGGCGAAGCTCTCAAGGGTGCCTCCTTCGACCTTGAGCACCGCATTGTGGTTGGCGAAGCAATCCGCTGGGTCCGCCAAAAGGCCGAGCTGGAGTTCACCCCGGACGGCAAGCTGCTGCGCGCCGTGGGGATTACGCAGGACATCACGGAGCGCAAGGCGGCCGAAGAATACATCAATCGCCTGGCCTACTACGACCCGCTCACCCGGCTGCCCAACCGTCGGTTGCTGCGCGACCGGATCAAGCAGGCCCTGGCTTCGTGCTCCCGCAGCGGGCGCGGAGGAGCGCTGTTCTTCATCGACCTTGACAACTTCAAGACGCTCAATGACACCCTCGGCCATGACATCGGCGACTTCCTGCTGCAGCAGGTCGCGCAGCGACTTGAGGGCTGCGTGCGCGAAGTCGACACGGTGGCCCGGTTGGGTGGCGACGAATTCGTGGTGCTGCTGGCGGACCTGAGCGAAAAGCCGCGGCAGGCCGCTGCCCAGGCCAGGTCGGTCGGTGAGAAGGTTCTTGCCGCCCTCGACCAGCCGCAACTGCTCGCCGGGCATGCGTACCACAGCACGGCCAGTATCGGCATCACGCTGTTCGCCCGGGGCAAGGCGACAGTCAATGATCTGTTGAAGCAGGCCGACATCGCCATGTACCAGGCCAAGGCGGCGGGTCGCAACGCGCTGTCCTTCTTCGAACCGGCGTCCTCGGCATCAGACGACAGCGATGCCATGCAGGACGACTTGTTCAGGGACAACGCAAGCACGTAACCTGCAACCCCGCCTTGCGCAACGCAGCGCTGCTGTTCAATCTCCCTGGGGCCCAAGCCGGGCTCAGGATCCTTCCTCCTTGCGCCAGACGCTGGCCAGCCACGGTTGCTGTTCGCAGGGCAGGCCGGGCGGTCGATAGTAGTGCTCCAGTTCGACGAAGCCGGCAGCCGTCAGATAGTCGCGCCAGGTGGCGAGGTCGTAATAGGCGCCATAACGTTCGCCGTTAATGTTTTCTTCATTATTGCCGCGCGGATTCGAGCTGAACAGCACGCCGCCGGCTTTCAGCGTCGCGTGCAATTGCCGCAATACGCGCGGCAATTCCTGGCGCGGCACGTGGAACAGCGAGGCATTGGCGAACACCCCGTCGAAGCAGGCGTCGGGCAAGTCCATGCCAACGAAGTCCTGTTCCCAGACCTCGCAGGCGCTTTGGTCCCGCGCCATCCCGGCCAGCGCCGGGGCACCTTCGAGTCCGATGGCGCGGTGGCCGCGCTGCACGAAGGTGCACAGGTCGCGTCCCGGACCGCAGCCAAGGTCCAGTATCGTGAAGGGCGGCGTGGCCTGGATATGCCGCAGCAAGGCGTTGATGTTCTGTTCCACGTCGTGGTTGCGCGTGCCTTCCCGAAAGGCCTCGGCGCGCGCCTGGTAGTGGTCGAGCGTGCGGCGCACGATTTGCCGCAGTGATTGTGGATCGAGTTTCATGAATCCATTGCTTCCCGGGCTGGTCCGTCGCCATTGTGCCGGGGCCGACTCTTGCGAGACGACATCCGAATCGGCCTGGCGCCGCCGAACCCGCATTGTCGCCCAAGGACGGGCGCGCAAGCGCCCTTGTTAGTCCGCCTGGCGGCGCTGCCTAGCCTTGACAGGCGCTTTCAGGAATACCCTGATTGGGCAAGACCGCCGGCCGTGCGATCGCCCAGCCTTGCAGCAGCACGTTCGGCAGGGTCAGCAGGAAGTCGCGCTGCGCCACGGACTCGACGCGCGTGAATATCGGCCGCGTGCCGCTGTCGTGCGCCAGGTCGATGGCCCGCTGCATTGCCTCGGGCTTCGACACCCGCCGCGCGTCGATCTTGACGAAGTCGGGACGCACCACCAGCAGGACCGATTCGAGGTCCGCCAGGCCGTGGGTATTGACCGCCACCCGGAAGCCGTTCAATCGGAAATTGGAAAGCACCAGTGCCAGCAGATTGCAATCCAGATTGGCCCCCTCCGGGGTCTCGATCACGATCCGGCCCGGATCGATGTCCAGCCGGTCCAGGGCATGGCGAAAGGTGTGACCATGGTTCTCGCGCACGGCGGCCAGCAGGCGGCCCTGAACATTCAGGAAAAGGCGACCGGGCACATCCGGCACCCGCAGAAAGTTCAGCACATGAATGATCCGGCAGAGACGGTCGAGGGCAACCAGCGCCTCGTCATTGGCCACCAGCGAAAACAGGTTCCACGGCGTGAGGTCGGCTTCCCCGCGACCATGGGCGCGGACAAAGGCTTCGTGTCCGACGCACGCGCCGCTGCCGCTGTCGATCAGCGGCTGGAAAACGCTGGAAAGGTCGGTTCGCAGGAAACGCCCGACCGCCGTTCCGTCGGCCAGCGTCGAGATGCCAAGGCCGTGCGACAGCGGCAGGAGATCAGGGGGCAAAGGGTTCATGCCGGGTATCCATACCAGTTTCGCCAGATTCGAGCCGGAGGGGAATCCCGGTGCGTGTTGAGAGGCCGTCATGCTGCAGGCTGCCTGCCCGGCGGCAAACCAACTTGTTTGTGCAGGCATATTCACGATACAGATAAGGAAGGCGAGCAACCCTCGTTTACTGCATAAGCAAAGCAGAAATCCTTATTTCCGCTTCGCAGCACGACTGCCTAGACTCGCTGAATTCATCAAATTCCGGGAAATTCGACATGCCGCTACGCCACCACATCCGCATCCTCGCCGCAACCCTGGTCCTCGCCGTAGGCATGGGCAACCTCGCGCATGCCGCGGAGTCGACCCTGCTCAACGTCTCCTACGATGTCAGCCGGGAGCTCTACAAGGACATCAACCCGGCCTTTGTCGCGCACTGGAAAGCGAAGACCGGCGAGAGCCTGACGATCAACCAGTCGCACGGCGGGTCGAGCAAACAGGCCGCATCGGTCGCCGAAGGGCTGGCGGCCGACGTCATCACCATGAACCAGTCGCCCGACATCGACATCCTGGTCGAGCGCGGCGGCCTTGTCGCTGCGGACTGGCGCAAGCGCCTGCCGCATGACGCGTCGCCCTACACCACGACCAGCGTGTTCCTGGTGCGCAAGGGCAACCCGAAGCAGATCAGGGACTGGTCCGACCTGGCCCGCCCCGGACTGGCCGTGATCGTGCCCAATCCCAAGACCTCCGGCAACGGTCGCTACACCTATCTCGCCGCCTGGGGCTATGCCTTGCAGAAGGCCGGCGGTGGCGAAGCGGCGGCCAGGGAGTTCGTCACCAGGCTGTTCGCCAACGTGCCGGTGCTCGACGGCGGCGGGCGCGGTGCCACCACGACATTCACCCAGCGCGGCATCGGCGATGTGCTGGTGACGTTCGAGAACGAAGCCGTGCTGATCGGCAAGGAAGTCGGCGAGGACAAGTTCGACATCGTCTATCCCTCGCTCAGCATCGACGCTTCGGCGCCTGTCGCCGTGGTGGAAAAGGTCGTCGAAAAGCGCGGCACGCGCAAGCAGGCGCAGGCCTATCTCGAATTCCTCTTCTCGCCCGAAGGGCAGGAGATCATCGCCCGCCACTACTTCCGTCCGCGCGACCCGGCGGTACTGAAGAAATATGCCGGCCGCTTCCCCTCCATCAAGACCTTCAGCGTCGAAGGCCAGCTCGGCGGCTGGAAGGCCGTGCAGCAGGCGCACTTCGCCGACGGCGGCATCTACGACCAGATCATCGTGCGCAAATGAGCGCGACCCTGTTCAAGCCCCGCTTCCATGTCCTGCCCGGCTTCCATCTGGCGCTGGGCTACACGATCGGGTATCTGTCGCTGATCGTCCTGATACCGTTGTCGGCGGTACTGCTGAAGACCATGAGCCTGACGCTGGAGCAGTTCTGGACCATCGTCTCCGCGCCGCGCGTGGTGGCCTCGTTCAAGCTGTCCTTCGGCGCCGCCCTGATCGCGGCCGCGATCAACGCGGTGTTCGGCCTGATGCTGGCCTGGTGCCTGGTGCGCTACCGCTTTCCCGGCAAGAAGCTGATCGATGCCCTGGTCGACCTTCCCTTTGCACTGCCCACCGCAGTGGCCGGCATCGCGCTGACCGCCCTGTATGCGCCCAATGGCTGGATCGGCTCGATCCTCGAACCCCGCGGCATCAAGGTCGCCTTCACGCCGCTGGGTGTCCTGGTGGCACTGATCTTCATCGGCCTACCTTTCGTCGTGCGCACCGTGCAGCCCGTCCTCGAAGACATCGAAACCGAGCTGGAAGAGGCGGCGGCCAGCCTCGGGGCCCAGCGCTGGCAGACCTTTCGCCATGTGCTGCTGCCGATCCTGACGCCGGCGCTGCTGACCGGATTCGCCCTGGCCTTCGCGCGCGCCGTCGGGGAATACGGCTCGGTGATCTTCATCGCCGGCAACATGCCCATGGTCTCGGAAATCGCGCCGCTGATGATCATCACCAAACTGGAGCAATACGACTATGTCGGCGCCACCGCCATCGCGCTGGCGATGCTGGTGCTTTCCTTCACGCTGCTCATGGCGATCAATGCGCTGCAGGGCTGGAAGGCCGCGCAGCGCACCCGCAGTCCGGGAGGGAAGTCCTGATGGCCGCCGCTGCTGCCCTGCATGTGCCCGCCGGCGCGCTCGGTCGCTTCGACTACCAGGCCAGTCCGGCCACGCGCGAAGCGAGCTGGCTGCACTGGACCCTGCTGACGCTCTCGCTGGCCTTCTTCGCCTTCTTCCTGCTGCTGCCGCTGGTGGCCGTCTTCGTCGAAGCGCTGCGCAAGGGCTGGGGCACTTACCTGACGGCGCTGACCGATCCCGACGCGCTGTCGGCGATCAGGCTGACGCTGATCGCCGCGGCGATCAGCGTGCCGCTCAACCTGGTGTTCGGCATCTCTGCCGCCTGGGCCATCGCCAAGTTCGAGTTTCGCGGCAAGCAGTTCCTGATCACGCTGATCGACCTGCCCTTCTCCGTTTCGCCAGTCATCGCGGGCCTGGTCTGGGTGCTGATCTTCGGCGCCCAGGGCTGGGTGGGGCCCTGGGCCGCCGAGCACGATCTGAAAGTCATCTTCGCCGTACCGGGCATCGTGCTGGCCACGATCTTCGTCACCTTCCCCTTCGTCGCCCGCGAACTGATCCCGCTGATGGAGGCCCAGGGCCGCGAGGAGGAAGAGGCCGCCATCGTGCTCGGCGCCACCGGCTGGCAGGCGTTCTGGCGCGTCACGCTGCCCAATGTCAAATGGGGCCTGCTGTATGGCGTGATCCTCTGCAACGCCCGCGCCATGGGCGAGTTCGGCGCCGTCTCGGTGGTGTCCGGCCACATCCGCGGCCTGACCAACACCTTGCCGCTGCATGTCGAAATCCTCTACAACGAATACAACTTCGCCGCCGCCTTCGCCGTCGCCTCGATCCTCGCCCTGCTGGCCCTGGTGACACTGGCGATCAAGACCTTCATCGAACACCAGCACGCCAAGGCCATGGCAGCATCCACGGAGCAAATATCATGAGCATCGAAGTGAAAGATATCCGCAAGTCGTTCGGCAACTTCGTCGCGCTGGATGATGTCTCGCTGGAGTTTCCCAGCGGCGAGCTGGTGGCCCTGCTCGGCCCCTCGGGATGCGGCAAGACCACTCTGCTGCGCATCATCGCGGGTCTCGAAGCGGCCGATTCGGGCACCGTGCTGCTCGAAGGCGAAGACGCCTCGGCGACGCATGTGCGCGAGCGCCAGGTCGGCTTTGTCTTCCAGCATTACGCGCTGTTCCGCCACATGAGCGTGTTCGAGAACGTCGCCTTCGGGCTGCGCGTCAAGCCGCGCCGGCAACGGCCTAGCGAAGCCGAGATCCATCGCAAGGTGCATGAACTGCTGACACTCGTGCAGCTCGACTTCCTCGCCGACCGCTACCCCGCCCAGCTCTCGGGCGGCCAGCGCCAGCGCATCGCCCTGGCCCGCGCGCTGGCGGTCGAGCCGCGCGTATTGCTGCTCGACGAGCCCTTCGGCGCGCTCGATGCCAAGGTGCGCAAGGAACTGCGCCAGTGGCTGCGCCGCCTCCACGACGAACTGCACATCACCAGCATCTTCGTCACCCACGACCAGGAAGAAGCGCTCGAAGTTGCCGACCGCGTGGTCCTGATGAACCATGGGCGGGTCGAGCAGACCGGCACGCCGCGCGAAGTCGTCGAGCAACCGGGGACGGCGTTTGTGGCAGACTTCGTCAACCTTGACGACCATGGCCCGGCGTGGCTGGTCGAGGCCAAGATCAGGCATCGCGGCTACGTGCTGCATGCGGTCAAAGAATTGAACAAGGCGGCATGACGCGAACCTTTTCACCACAGAGGCACAGAGGCGGAGAGAAGATCCCTGCCATTGTTCTTTCTCTGTGTCTCTGTGTCTCTGTGGTTCAACTGAGTTTTCCAAGATGAACTTCCAGCAACTGCGCATCATCCGCGAAGCGGTGCGGCGCGACTTCAACCTGACCGAAGTCGCCAACGCGCTGTACACCTCGCAGTCCGGGGTGTCCAAGCACATCAAGGACCTGGAGGACGAGCTCGGCATCGAGCTCTTCATCCGCCGCGGCAAGCGCCTGACGGGCCTCACCGATCCCGGCAAGGAAATGGTCGGCATCGTCGAGCGCATGCTGCTCGATGCGCTCAACATCAAGCGCCTGGCCGAGCAGTTCTCGAATCGCGATGTCGGGCAGCTCACCGTCGTCACCACGCATACCCAGGCCCGCTACGCGTTGCCGGAGATCGTGGCGAATTTCAAGGCGGCCTTCCCCAAGGTGCATCTGGCCCTGCATCAGGGCAGCCCGAAGGAGATCGTCGCCATGCTGCGCGCCGGCGAAGCGGACATCGGGGTCGCTACCGAGGCGCTCGATGAACAACCCGATCTGGTGGCCTTCCCGTGGTACGAGTGGCGTCACGCCGCCATCGTGCCGAAAGGCCACCCGCTCGCCGCCGCCGGCCGCTTCACGCTGGCCGATCTGGCCGAGCACCCGCTGATCACCTACCACGAAGGCTTCACCGGCCGCGGCCGCATCGACCGCGCCTTCGCCGACGCCGGACTCACGCCCGACATCGTGATGTCCGCACTCGATACCGACGTGATCAAGACCTACGTCGAGCTCGGCCTCGGCATCGGCATCGTCGCCTCGATGGCGTACCACCCGAAGAAGGACGAAGGGCTGGCGCTGCTGGAAGGCGCCGACATCTTCCCGGCCAACACTACCCGCATCGCGGTTCGGCGCGGCCATTACCTGCGCGGCTTTGCCTATCGCTTCATCGAACTCTGCGCGAGCGACCTCACTGAAAGCGCGGTGCGCGCCGCGCTGACGCCAGGCAAGGACGATCTGAATCTCCAGTAATCGCGCCCGCATGCGCAAGGCGGCAGGATTTCGCGTGCGGGAATATCGATAGCGATTTTTCTTGGTTGGAGCGGAGCCGCAACACCTCTACAGTAATGCCGTGTCCCGTCACCCAACCACCGAAGCCCCTGGCCTGGAACTCAGCCGCCGTGAACTCAATGTGCTGCGGCGCTTGCTCAATCGAGCGGAATTCAGGCCGCTGGACGTGGCACGCCTCGGTCTGGCTCGGCTGGAGTCGGCTCCGGGACTGGGCGAAAAAGGTCTGGCGCATGTGCTCGCCTGGCTCGCCGGCCAGGGCCATGTCCTGCGTCCCCCTGTCTCCAGCGATGCCCGGGAGTCGATGCCCGGGAGTCCGAGCGGCAGGACCGCATCAATCGGCGGCTCGAACACGCGCAGCATCTCCTGGAACAATGGGGCTGGCAGGTCAAGCGGCCAGCGCGCAACAATGTCAGCCGCGAATAGCCGGCCAGGCATTGGTATCCTGCATGCCTGCCCGCCCACCGCCCTCAGACCCATCATCACCAAGGAGTTCAATCATGAAGATCGCCAACAACATTGCCGAACTGATCGGCAACACCCCGCTGGTCAGGCTGAACCGGATCAACGCGGGGAAAGAGTTCGAAGGTGCGGGAACCATCGCCCTCAAGCTCGAGTTCTTCAACCCGGCGCACAGCGTCAAGGACCGGATTGCAGTGTCGATGCTCGATGCCGCCGAAAAGGCCGGCAAGATCAAGCCGGATACCATTATCCTCGAACCGACCTCGGGCAATACCGGCATCGGCCTGGCGATGGTCGCCGCCGCGCGCGGCTACAAGACGGCCTTCGTCATGCCGGAGACCATGAGCAAGGAACGCAAGCAGATCCTCAAGGCCTACGGCGCCGAGCTGATCCTTACGCCGGGACCGGAGGGCATGCCCGGCGCGGTGAAGAAGGCCCAGGAACTTGCCGCGGGCGACCCGCGCTACTTCATCCCCCAGCAGTTCGAAAATCCCGCCAATCCTGAAATCCACCGCAATACCACAGCCGAGGAGATCTGGAAGGACACCGACGGCAAGGTAGACATCTTCGTTTCCGGCATCGGTACCGGCGGTACCATCACCGGCGTCGGCGAAGTGCTGAAGGCGCGCCGGCCCGGCGTAAAGATCATTGCCGTCGAGCCCGACGCCAGCCCGGTGCTGTCCGGCGGCGCGCGCGGCCCGCACCCGATCCAGGGCATTGGCGCCGGTTTCGTGCCGGCCATCCTCAACACGAAGATCTACGACGAGGTATTCCGCGTCACCAACGATCAGGCGCTGACCACCGCACGCCGGCTGGCCATCGAAGAAGGACTGCTGGTCGGCATTTCATCGGGCGCGGCGGTTTGGGCGGCACTCGAAGTCGCGAAACGGCCCGAGAACAAGGGCAAGCTGGTCGTTGTCATCATTCCTTCCTTCGGCGAACGCTACCTGTCGACGGTGCTGTTCCAGCACCTGGAGGTCTGAGAGGCTTCGCTGCCGTGCAGGACTTCAGGCAGCGACAACGGCGGCGCTGGGGCCGCTCGCGGATCGAAGCTGCGGCGACCGCTCCGGCCTGATCCCGGCTCGCAGTTCTTCGAGCAAGGCCAAGCCCTGCAGCCAGGGTCCGTGGCCGGATTCGGTGTTGATGTGCCCCAGGGCGCCGACACTGACGAAGCGACTGTTCCAGCGCTTGGCCCAGCCGCGTGCCACCTCGTGGTTGACCCACGGATCGTTGGTGCTCGCCACCACCATGCTGGGGAAGCGCAGCGGGCCGCGCGGGACCATGTGGGTCGCGCCGAACTTGACGGGGTCCGCAGGAGCGACGAGAAACGCCGCTTCAATCAGGTCGCTGCGCACCGAGGCGGCCAGTGCCGCAGCCAGGGCGCCGAAGCTGTGGCCGATCAGCACCACCGGCGCTTCAATGCGGGCGATCTGGTTGGCGACCATGATCGACCAGCGCAGCAGGTCGGGTGCCTCCCAGTCTGCCTGCTGCACGCGCAAAGCGCCGGGAAGCTTCGTTTCCAGCCAGGTCTGCCAGTGGTCGGGGCCACTGCCGCGCAGTCCGGGAACAATGAGTGGAATGGCCATGCTCGAGTCCTGAGGTCAATGAATCGCGAAACTAGCCGGTTCCGGGCCTTGCGGGAACCATGATTTCCTGCAAAGGAAATCATGAGATGGAAGCGGCGCCTCGCTTCGCCGCTGAAACGCGCATCGACAAGGCGAACAGTCGGCGCGGGCGCGACGGCGACATCGCCCGGTTCTATGCACACCGCCTCATATGCTTAGCGATTCTTCTTGGAACGGGTGCGGCCAAGCTTTGCTAGGCTTGCGATCATCGATAACCCAGAGAAGGAATGCTCCATGAAACGCTCGCTCTCACCAGTCAAGGGCCTGCTGGCTTTGCTGCTTGCTGTGGCCGGCACGGCACACGCTGCCGATCCCAACCTCGGCCGCAACCTGGCGGCGACCTGCGCCGCCTGCCACGGCACCGACGGCAGGACCGCCGGCATCAGTGCAAACCTGGCCGGCGTCGCCAAGGACACCCTGGTGCAGACGCTGAAGGCCTTCAAGAGCGGCGAGAAGCCGGCCACCGTGATGAATCAACTGGCCAAGGGCTACGACGATGCGCAGATCGACGCCATCGCCGGCTACCTCGCCGCGCAGAAGAAGTGAGGACACCGACATGACATTCAATCGACGCGAATTCCTCAAGCTTTCAGCGGCAGGCGCCGCCCTCTCCGGCCTCGGTGGCCTTGCCGGATGTGCCGGCACGGTCAAGCCGACCGGTCACGTGGTGGTGGTCGGCGGCGGCTATGGCGGCGCCACGGCCGCAAAGTACATTCGCCTGTGGAGCGAAGGCAGCATCGACGTGACGCTGGTCGAACGCAATCCGAACTTCATCTCCTGCCCGGTTTCCAATCTGGTGCTGGGCGGCACCCGCAGCATCGCCGACATCATGCTCAGCTACGACGGCCTGCGGAAACACGGCGTGCGAGTAATCCAGGGCGAGGTCAGCGGCATCGACAGCGACAAGCGTACGGTCAAACTGGCCAATGGCGACAGCCTCAGCTACGACCGGCTGTTGCTCGCGCCCGGCATCGATTTCCTCTACGACAGCGTACCCGGCCTGACCCGCGAGATTGCCGAAACGAGGATATTCCACTCGTGGAAGGCCGGGCCGCAAACCATCGCCCTGCGCAAGCAACTTGAGGCCCTCAAGGATGGCGGCCTGGTGGCGATCGCGATTCCCAAGGCGCCCTACCGTTGCCCGCCGGGACCTTACGAGCGCGCGAGCGTGATCGCCCATTACCTGAAAACGCACAAGCCCAAGTCCAAGGTGCTGATCCTCGATGCCAATCCGGACATCACCTCGAAGAAGGGCCTGTTCACCAAAGTCTGGGACGATCAGTACAAGGGCATCCTCGAATATCGCAAGGAGCAGACCATCACCGCACTGGATGCGGCGACACGCACCCTGCGCTTCGAGTTCGGCGATCCGGTCAAGGCCGACGTGCTCAACCTGATTCCGCCGCAGATCGCCGGCGCGATCGCCAAACCCTTCCTCAACAAGGGCGGAAACCGCTGGGTCGGCATCGATTGGCTCAGCACCGAAACCGAGGTGGCGAAGAACGTGCATGTGATCGGCGATGCGACTTTCTCCGCGCCGGGCATGCCGAAATCAGGCCACATGGCCAACTCGCATGCCAAGGTGGCAGCAGCGGCGATCATCAACCTGCTTGCGGGACAGCCGGTCAACCCGGAGCCGGTGGTGAACAACACCTGCTACAGCTATGTCGACGATCGCAACGTGGTGCATGTCGCCTCGGTGCACACCTACGACGCCAAGGACAAGACCTTCAAGGCCGTAACAGGCGCCGGCGGCTTGTCGAGCGCACCGACCGACATTGAAGGCAAGTTCGCCGAAGGCTGGGCGAAGAACATCTGGGCGGATACCCTCGGCTGATCGGGCGCCAAAGAGTTTCGCATTCTCGGCGGGCCCGCCGTGATCGATGATCGATCCGGCGGGTCTTCGCACTCAGGCCAAAAATCCTCTGCACTGTGTAGAGGTTTACATTGCGGCCAAAAGCTGCCTGTCGAAGGCAATGTTTCAGTCAACTCCAATCTTTGAATCGGGTTAACACCCCGGCTGGACCCCGGCTTTGCGCAATATGCTCTCCATCAGGCACCACTTGCTGACGCCGCTCTGCAGCAGATTGACACCGACGAAAGCCGTAAACCAAAGCCAGTTGCTGCTGTGAAAGATGGGGCTGCCCTGAACACCCAGGGCGAGTGACAGGAGGATGAAGGTTCCAGCGATAACGCGTACCATTTGCCATGTAGTCATGATGATTTTCTCCTTCAGTCGATCGCAGGAATGGAGTCCGGCGTCTCGAACCTCTTGCGATAAGCCGCGTAGTACAACAGTGGAATGACGACCAGCGTCAACAAGGTCGAAACGAAGATGCCGAAGATCAGCGAAATCGCCAGCCCGTTGAAAATCGGGTCATCGAGGATGAACATGGCGCCGATCATGGCCGCCAGCCCGGTAAGAATGATCGGTTGCGCCCTTGTTGCCGCCGAACGCATCACGGCCTCCTTGAAGGGCATGCCGGCGGCCACCTGCAGGTTGATGAAGTCCACCAGCAGGATCGAATTACGGACGATGATGCCGGCCAGCGCAATCATGCCGATCATCGACGTCGCGGTGTATTGCGCCCCGAGCAGGGCATGGCCGGGCATGACGCCAATAATGGTCAGGGGAATCGGTGCCATGATCACCAGCGGCGTCAGGTAGGAACCGAACTGCGCCACCACAAGCAGGTAGATCAGGACCAGGCCGACGCAGTAGGCGAGGCCCATGTCACGGAAGGTTTCGTACGTGACCTGCCATTCGCCATCCCACTTCATGGCGTAGTCGCGGTAGGGGTCTTCGGGCTGGCGAATGAAATATTCGCCGAGCGAGCCGCCGCCGGGCACCGGTAGTGCGGCGATCGCCGAGCGCATCGCAAACATCCCGTAGAGCGGGCTGTCCAGCTTGCCGGCCATGTCGCCCACAACGTAGATCACCGGCAGTAGATCCTTGTGGTAGATCGGCTGGTCGATGACCGTGTTCTCGATGGTGACAAGTTCGCGCAGGGGTACCAATTGGCCCGCTGCGTTGCGTGCGGAGAGCGCCAGAAGATCGTCGAGACTGCCCTGCGCGGACACCGGCAGGCGCAACTGCGTCGGCGCCGGATACTTGGTCGCATCGTGGAGATAGGTCACGTCTTCGCCGCCCATGCCGGCGCGCAGGGTGGTGACGATGGCCTGTTGCGAGACGCCGAGCAGCGCGGCCTTCTTGCGATCCACCATTATCACCTGCTTGGGCGCATTGGTCACGGTTGTCATATCGACGTCGACAATGTTGTCGGTCTTTTCGAACACGCTGCGGATCGCCGCGGCCATCTCCTGGCGTCCCCTGGCTTCCGGACCGTAGACCTCGGCGACGATGGGCGAAAGGACCGGTGGTCCCGGCGGTACCTCGACGACCTTGACGCGGGCGTCGTGCCGGGCGGCGATCTCCTGCAGTTCGGGGCGCAAACGCATGGCAATCATGTGGCTTGAATCGCTGCGGTGGCCCTTGTCGACCAGGTTCACCTGGATATCGCCCAGTTCGCGCCCTGCGCGCAGGTAGTACTGACGGACCAGGCCATTGAAGTTGATCGGCGCGGCCAGTCCGGCATAGCCTTGGTAGTTGACGACCTCGGGCACCGACGCGAGATAAGTGGTCATCTCGCGCAATACCGCGGCGGTGTTCTCCAGCGGCGCGTCGGCAGGCATGTCGAGGACCACCTGAAACTCCGACTTGTTGTCCAGCGGCAGCATTTTCAACACGACCAGTTGGGCAACCGGCAACAGTACCGAAAACCCGATCAGGGCCAGCACAGCGAGCCATAGTTTGAGGCGGTTCCGACCACCGTTCCGGTCGTCGAGAAACGGCGTGAAGAGGCGATGCGAAAGCCGGTCAAGCTTGCCGGCGATGCCGGCGGTGCCCTGTCCATCGCCATTGCTGTCTCCGTGCGCCGTTTCGATGAGCCAGAGCTTCGCCAGCCAGGGCGTGACGACGAAGGCGATGGCCAGCGAGATCAGCATGCCCATGCTGGCGTTGATCGGAATCGGGCTCATGTAGGGCCCCATCAAGCCACTGACGAAGGCCATCGGCAGGAGTGCCGCGATCACGGTGAGGGTGGCGAGTATGGTCGGTCCGCCGACTTCGTCGACGGCACCGGGGATCAGTTCGGCGAGGGTCTTCGCGGGATGCAGTGATTTGTGCCGGTGGATGTTCTCGACCACCACGATGGCGTCATCCACAAGAATGCCAATGGAGAAGATCAGGGCGAACAGCGAGACGCGATTGAGGGTGAATCCCCAGGCCCAGGAGGCGAACAGCGTTGCCATCAACGTCAGCACCACGGCCGTGCCGACGATTGCCGCTTCGCGCCGGCCGAGCGTGAAGAAGACCAGGGCCACCACTGCGGCGGTGGCGAAGATCAGCTTCTCGATCAGCTTGATGGCCTTGTCATTGGCGGTATCGCCGTAGTTGCGCACAACCGTGGCATCGACATCGGAGGGGATGACGGAGTTCTTCAGTTGGTCGATCCGCCTTATCACCGCATCGGCCACTTCGACGGCATTCTGCCCGGGCTTTTTGGTCACTGAGAGGGTCACGGCCGGATAGTCGCCGCCGTCCTTGCCGGTGACGCCGTGCCAGACATAGCGCTCCGGTTGCAGCGCGCCATCCTTGACATCGGCAACGTCCTTGAGAAATACCGGGGCGCGGTTGTGCACGCCCACCACCAGATCCCCAACGGCGCCGGCATCTACGAGGAACGGGCCGGTTTCGAGACTGACGGCCTTGTTGCCGGCGAGCAGGTCGCCCAGCGGCAAGCCCAGGTTGGCGCTTTGCAGGGCCGTGCGCAGGTCGGCGACGGTGACACCGGCCGATTGCAGGCGCGCCGGATCGAGCTGGATCTGCACGCCGCGCTTCGGGCCGCCCAGTGTTACCACTTCACGGGTACCCTTGACGCGCTTCAGATCGGCTTCGATGGAATGGGCGACACGTTCGAGATCGAGGCTGCCGATGTTCGGATTCTTCGAGAACAGTGTCAGGGCGACAATCGGTACGTCATCGATGCCTTTGGGTTTGATGACGGGCGAGAGCACGCCCAGATTGGCCGGCAGCCAATCGGCATTGGAGTTGATGGTGTCGTAGAGACGCACCAGCGCTTCGGTACGCGGCACGCCGACTTCGAATTGCACGGTAACTACCGCCAGGCCGGGGCGGGAGACCGACATGACATGCTCGACGTTGGCGATCTGCGCCAGCACCTGCTCGGCGGGACCGGCCACCATCTGCTCGACGTCTTTGGCGGAGGCGCCGGGGAACGGGATCAGCACGTTGGCCATGGTCACGTTGATCTGCGGTTCTTCCTCGCGCGGCGTGACGAGGATGGCGAAGAGCCCCAGCAATAAAGCGGCGACCGCCAGCAAGGGCGTGATCTGTGCGCTCTGGAAAAAGCCGGCAATACGCCCGGTGATACCTAGCTTGTGATCGGACGTCGCTTCGGTCATTGGTTACTGGTCAGCGCAATCGCGCCGCGGCGACCGGATCGAGTGCCACCTGCTCGCCTGCCGAGAGTCCGGCGAGCACCTCTACGGCGTCTCCCATGACTTTGCCCAGGCGAACCTGGCGGAGCAGCGCCCTGCCCTTGTCGATCACATAGACGGCGTCCAACTCCGTGCGCTGTATGACGGCCCTGGCGGGAATGACCAGGCGAACGCGGGCATCATCCTGCACGGCGAAATAGGCACGGGCGAACATGCCTGGGAGTGCCTTGGTCACGGTTCCCGGCAAGCCAAGACGCACCTGCACGGTATGGGTCGATGGGTCAGCGGTAGGCAGTACCGTCACGCTTTTGGCAACGATGCTGCGTTGGTCTTCCGGCAGGCCCGGTATGTCCAGGCGAACTTCACTCCTGGCTTGCAGGTGCGCCAGCTTGCTCTGCGGCAGGTTTGCTACCACGCGCATCGAGGTGGGATCAAACACCGTGAGCAGCGGCTTGCCGGGCATGGCCATGTCGCCCACTTCGCTGGGCACCTCGGCGACCGTTCCCGAGAGCGGCGCCACAATCGTGAAGAATCCGGTCTGCGTGCTGGCCGCACCAGCCTGGGCAATTGATCCGCGCAGCGCGGCTGCCGTGGCCTTGAACTGCGCCTCTGCGCGATCCAGTGCCGCCTGGCTGATGTACTGTTTGCGGAAGAGTTGCTGCTGGCGCTCGAATTCCCTGGTCGCGACGTTGAGTTGCGCTTGGGCGGACTCCACTTCGGCCTTGCTGGCATTGGCCTGCTGTGTCGCAGCTTGCGCGTCGATGCGCACCAGCAGGTTCCCTTTCTGCACCGTATCGCCGACCTTGACGGTCAATTGCGTGATGCGGCCGGAAACCTGGGAAGAGATGATGGTCTGGCGCACCGCCTCCACCAACCCTTCCGCCAGGTAGAACTCACCGCCGCGATGCTCGATGACTGGCGCCGTGCCCAATTCGGCAGCAAGCGCCATACTCCGCAGGGCAAAGACCAAAGCCAATACGACAGTCTTGCTCAGAGACATGACATGCACTGCGATATGCCTTTTGGCTGATGTGTTGATGACTGGCCGGCCAGCCATCGTTCTAGGCAGGTTTCCGGCAATCGACATGCGCCATTGCTAGTCGGCTGCTTTTTTGGTTGCGCAGGTATTCAAGCCAAACGGCAAATAGGCCGGACAGAAACGGAAAGCGCCGGTTGCCAGGGGCACCACACCGATCCAGCCCCAAGGACCAATGGCCCCCATCAGTGTTGCCCCGATCAGACCCAGACCGGCAACGATACGGACGATACGATCGACACTGCCTACGTTTGCATTCATGCATCACTCCTTCGCTAAAGAAACAATTGGATGTGGCCGCGCGGTGGCGGCCATGTTCACCATGACGATAATGTCTGAACCAAGGATCTCGCATCTCACGGCGACCTTTCGAAAAAGCTGAACCAGCCTTGACTTTGTCCAGCAGTTCGGGCACTATATCACTTAGTAGTTATATATACAACTAGCTTTTTAAATGGTCCTTATTCCTGCATTCCCAAGGTAACCCTGATATGAGTTCCAGTCCCATGGTTCTGCCCGACGCGGCCATCGATCGTATCGCGCTCTACTTTCGCGCCCTTTCCGACCCGATGCGTTTGCGCATCCTCAATTCATTGCGCGAATCGGAGCGTTCGGTCGGCGAACTGGCGCAAATCACCCAGACCAGCCAGGCGAATGTCTCCAAGCACCTGCGCGTACTTGCCGACGCCGGTATCGTCAGCCGCACCGCGCACGGCACCAGCATGTTGATCGGCATCGCCGACCCGACCATTTACGGTCTCTGCACGCTGGTCTGCGACTCGATCGCGCGCGAACTTGAAAAGGATTTCGCGCTGCACAAGGCTCTCAAGAACGTGAAGAGGACCGCGGGCGCAACTGCCTAAGATCAATCGGTCGTCGCGGAGCAGCGACTAATTTTCCAACTTGAAGGACAACGATGTATTCACTTGAACTTACCGGTGGCGCGCAAATCTTCGTGAACCACCGCAATCAGGTCCATGCTTATGCCATGGATGGCTCTCTGCCGAATCCGCTGGAGGCGTTTTACGCGGCATTGGCAGGGTGTGCCGGCGTCTATGCGCACAAGGCGTGCAGGAAGATTGGCCTGGACAGCCAGGGAATCACCATTTCCTGCCGCCCCTTCGCCCCGCCGGGGGACCCGTTGGCACTGAAGAAATTCAGAACCACGATCAACTTTCCCGAAAGATTCGACGAAGGTCAGCGCACGGCAATTCTGGATAGCGTCGCTCACTGCGCCGTCAAGGAAATCGTCCAGGATGGGGCTTCCATCGAGTTCGAAGTGCTTGCTAAGCCGTAACGGCCAGGTGGGCCAAACTGCGCAACATCCTGAAACGCGACAGCCTGCTCTGCGACAGCGACACCCTGCTTCCAGGGTGCTTGCCGCTGCAACAGTGGGAGCCGTGCTCTCGCACCAATCCCGCGCTTGATTTGCGCCTTTCCACGGCAGAAGGTGTCGGCGCATTGCCGCCCTCGGGCAAGCTGAGGGTCTTTACTCAATCTGAAAGGAAACCATCATGAAAATCAAGTTCGCATTAGCGGTAGTTCTCGGCCTCGCACTGGCCCAACCTGCATTCTCCCAACCCGCCGGTGGTCAAGGCATGGGGCCGGGTTCCGGAATGGGACCGGGTGCCGGGATGGGACCAAGTGGCGGCATGGGCCCCGGAACCGGCATGGGTCCGGGGGCGGGCATGGGGCCGGGGGCGGGCATGGGGCCGGGCGCCGGCAAGTCGCAGCGCTTCGGCTTCAACAAGGACAACACCCCGGGCTGGGCGCTGATGAGCGCCGAGGAACGCACCGCGCATCGCGACAAGATGCGTGCCGCCAAGAGTTACGATGAGTGCAAGACCTTGCAGGACGAGCATCACCAGGCCATGTTGGTGCGTGCCAAGGAAAAGGGCGTCACGCTGCCGGCGCCGCGCTTCAACGGTTGCGATCGGATGAAAGCGCGCGGCTTCTTCAAATAGCAATCCTCCACGACATCGGCTGACGCCTCCCGGCCCTGCCGCGGGCTGGAGAGGCGATCCCTTGTCGTTTAGCTCCGCGCGAGGGTTTGCGCGGCAAACACCAGTTCATTCTGGGAATCCCCTTTTGGCGGCGTCCAATGTTCCGGAAGATCAGGCAGACTGTGGCTCTTTGGACGCTGAGGGGAGTCACCCAATCAGTGAGTCAAGACTGAATCCGTCCTTTGTCACCAGCATCCAGCGCAAGTATGCGCCGGAGACCGTGCTGATCCTGATCTGCCGCTCTGGAATACGCTCCGACGAAGCCGCACGCAAGCTGGTGCAGGCCGGCTTCGAGACCGCCTTGCAGGGTACTCTGGCCACGAACTCTGGACCGAGCTTCCCGACCAGGGCCAGATCGGCAAATTCCTGGCGACCGGCGTGTTGAATCGGCTTGATCAAGCGTCGGTGGAAAGTCGGCAGTGCTGCCGCGCCCGCCGAATCGTCACGGCCTCGCAACAATGTGCATCGGAGAGGCCGCAGCCTCGGCGGGGCGACAGGTCGCCACGACCATCGTTCTTGGAATATGGATTGCAGAAATTTGAAAGCTGAATTTCGGCTTGAAATGCATATCTGAATTTCTCCGTTTGGAACGTGGCACAATCACAATACAGTTGGTCGACAATCAACAGATCATGAGGAGTGCGCCATGAACGCCGTCACCGCCGAAATCGCTGCCGCCAACCCGCTTGAGAACGGCGAGCGGCGGGGACGCGCCGAGGGCCTGCCCTATCGCGGCGCCCTGACGCCGACGGAAGCCTACGCGGCGTGGAAGAGCGTCGACGGCGCCGTTCTGATCGACATTCGTACCGAGGCCGAACTGGAACTGGTGGGAAGCATCCCGGACGCCGTCCATGTCGAATGGAAGCTGTATCCGGACTGGGATCTGAACCCGTCATTCGTCACCGGCATCCAGCGCAAGTACGCCCCCGAGACCGTGCTGCTCCTGGTCTGCCGTTCCGGGATACGCTCGGACGAAGCCGGGCGCAAGCTGGCTCAAGCCGGCTTCCAGAACGTCTACAACGTGCTCGAGGGTTTCGAGGGTGACCTGAACGACGCCGGCCAGCGTCGGGTCAACGGCTGGCGGTCTTACGACCTGCCCTGGAACCAGCTCTGAAAGCAGGCCGGCCCGCGGGCCCCTGCATCGGGAGCCGCGGGCCGGTCAAGCTTGAGTCTCGCGCCGATCAGGTCGGCAGCGTGTTCCGCCCGCTTTTCAGGTCACGCAATACGGCAACCATCTTGTCTACCTCGGCACAGGTGTTGTAGAACGCCAGCGACGGCCGCACCGTGGCTTCGAGCCCGAAGCGGCGCAGGATGGGCTGCGCGCAGTGGTGTCCCGAGCGCACCGCGATGCCTTCCTCGTTGAGCGCCCTGCCAACTTCCTCGGTAATGTGGCCATCGAGCACGAAGGACAGCACGCTGGCCTTCTCCGCTGCCGTGCCGATCAGGCGCAGGCCGGGGATGGTCAGCAGGCCCCTGGACGCATACGCCAGCAGGTCGTGCTCGTAGCGGGCGATGTTGTCCATGCCGATGCGCTGCACGTAGTCGATCGCGGCGCCGAGGCCGACGGCGTCGGCAATGTTGCCGGTGCCGGCTTCAAAACGTCCCGGCGCGGGCTGAAACACGGTCTTCTCGAAGGTGACGTCGGCAATCATGTTGCCGCCGCCCTGCCAGGGTTGCGTCGAGTTGAGCAGCGCCTCCTTGCCGTAGAGCACGCCGATGCCGGTGGGGCCGTACACCTTGTGGCCGGAAAAGACGAACCAGTCGCAGTCGAGCTGCTGCACGTCGGTGGCCATGTGCGATACCGACTGCGCGCCGTCGACCAGCGCCAGGGCACCGTGGCGATGGGCGATGGCAACCATCTTCTGCGCCGGCGTGACCGTCCCCAGCGCGTTGGAGACCTGGGTCAGCGACACCAGCCGCGTCTTCGCGTTGAACAGCCGCTCGTACTGGTCGAGCAGGATCTGCCCGCTGTCATCGACCGGCGCCACGCGCAGCACGGCGCCCTTTTCGGCGCAGAGCTGCTGCCACGGCACGATGTTGGCATGATGTTCGAGGTGGGTGACGATGATCTCGTCGCCGGCCTCGATGTTCTGCCGGCCCCAGCTTTGCGCCACGAGGTTGATGGCCTCGGTGGTGCCGCGCACGAAGACGATTTCGTTGGTCGAGCCGGCATTCAGGAAGTTGCGCACCTTTTCCCGCGCGTTCTCGTAAGCATCCGTGGCGCGTGCCGCGAGGTCGTGCGCGGCGCGATGGATGTTGGAGTTTTCGTGCTCGTAGAAATAGGCCAGGCGATCGATCACCGCCTGCGGCTTTTGCGTGGTCGCGGCGTTGTCGAACCAGACCAGCGGCTTGCCGTGCACGGTCTCGGAAAGGATGGGGAAATCCTTGCGGATCGCAATGACGTCGAACCCGGGATGGGCGAGTTGGATGTCATCCACCAGTTGCGGCCGGAAGGCATCGTCGGGCTCGCCCGGCGCCAGAACAGGAGCCGGCCCGCGGGTTGCGGATTCCGCGAGAAAATAGTAGCCGCCGGCGGAGTCCGCAGGAGTCGCCGGACTGCGCGGTGAAACAATGGCCGGCGCCAGCAGGGCTTGCAGTTCGGCCGCATTGGGCAAGCCGAATTCGCTGGGATCGACGCCCGGCGCGCCATGGAGCTGTGGCGCCGAAGAAGGCAGGGCGCTCGCCGGCGCATCGGCGAAACGCGGCACCACCGCAGCGGAAGGCGTTGAATCGGCGGATGGCAGCGCGGATCCCTGCGCCGGCACGGGTGCGGATACGGGCGTGGGCGCGGGTGCGAAACCGGGCGATGCTGGGGACGCAGAAGGCGCCGGCGACCTGCCAGGCAAGGTAGCGGCGGAATCGGCGGCGGGCGAGCCCGGCGATGCGGATCGCGACGTCGGCTCGCCGACCATCGGCACATCGACGAAGGTCGGGGCAACCGCGCCAACGGAGCTCGGCGGCCGCGTCGAGGCCTGCGCCGGAACCGGCGCTGCCACCAGCGAAGCAGCCGCTATCGGCGCCAGAGGCACAACAGGCGCGAGCGCCGCGGAGCTCACGGCGGGTGCCGCGCCGGGCAAGGCGGCAAAGAATTCGTTCGCCAGACGGCTCAGCAGCTCTTCCGACAGCGGCAGTACTCCTGTGCCCGGCGCCCCCGGATCAGCGGTACTCAGGCTTGTAGTCATGGTACTTGCCCGTCTCGACGCCATCGAGCACCGCCAGGGCATCCTCCGTCAGCACGGCCAGCGAGCAGTAGAGCGAGATCAGATAGTTCGCGATGGCCTTGCGGTTGATGCCCATGAACCGCACCGAGAGACCGAGGCCCTGTTCGCCGGGCAGCCCCGGCTGGAACAGACCGATCACGCCCTGGCGAGCTTCGCCGGTGCGCAGCAGAAGGATCTTCGTCTTGCCGTGCTTGTCCACCGCCACCTTGTCCGAAGGAATCAGCGGTATTCCGCGCCAGGTGATGAACTGCGAACCGAAAAGGGTCACGGTCGGCGGCGGTACGCCGCGCCGCGTGCATTCACGGCCGAAGGCGGCAATGGCCCTGGGATGGGCGAGGAAGAAGCCGGGTTCCTTCCAGACCAGGGTCAGCAGTTCGTCGAGGTCGTCCGGCGTCGGCGTGCCGCCCAGGGGACGAATCACCTGGTCCGGATGTACGTTGGACAGCAGGCCATACTCCTTGTTGTTGATCAGTTCCGATTCCTGGCGCTCCTTGACGGTTTCGATGGTCAGGCGCAACTGTTCCTTGATCTGGTTGTGCGGACTGCTGTAGAGGTCGGAGACGCGGGTATGCACGTCGAGCACCGTGTTGACCACCGACAGCATGTATTCGCGCGGCGTCTCGTCGTAATCGACAAAGGTTTCCGGCAATTCCGATTCATCGCGCCGGGAGCAGGCGACCAGGACACGCGACGCGTCCTTGACCCGGTTCACCCGGTAGATGCCGGCTTCGACCGGCGTCCATGGCAGGAAATGGGTCAGCCAGCGCGGGGTGATCGCGGAAAGCTGGGGAACGGTTTTGGTCGCATTCGCGAGTTGTCGCGCCGCGACGTCGCCGAGGGCGGATTGCTTGACTTCAGTGGTGGTCATCAGGGGCTCCTTGGATTTGGATCGAAGAATGCATCGCGGCGGCGGCTATACGCCGCCTCCCGTGGAAACGGGCTGGTTGGTGAATTGCGTCTGGGCCACATGGCTGCCCGGCGGCACGCTGTGGGTGAGCCAGACGTTGCCGCCGATCACCGAACCCTTGCCGATGGTGATGCGACCGAGCACCGTGGCGCCGGCATAGATCACCACGTCGTCCTCGAGGATGGGGTGACGGGCGTTGCCCTTCACCAGGTCGCCCTGATCATCGGCCTCGAAGCGCTTGGCGCCGAGCGTCACCGCCTGGTAGAGGCGTACGCGCTCGCCGATCACGGCCGTCTCGCCAATCACCACGCCGGTGCCGTGATCGATGAAAAAGCTCGGTCCGATCCGGGCGCCCGGATGGATGTCGATGCCGGTCGCCGAATGCGAAATCTCGGCAATCATGCGCGCGATCAGCGGCGCGCCGAGACGATTGAGCTCATGGGCGAAGCGGTGATAGGTGATCGCCGTCATGCCCGGATAGCAGACCAGGATCTCGTCGGTACTGTGCGCCGCCGGGTCGCCGGCGTAGGCGGCGGCGAGATCGGTTTCGAGCAGGCCGCGGATGCGCGGCAGGGTGGAGGCGAATTCGCGCACGATGGCGACCGCCTGTTCGCGAAAGGCATCGCGCTGGTCGTCCTGGTAGGCGGCGAACTTGAGTTCGAGGTGGACCTGTTCCAGCAGTTCGCGCAGCGCGGTATCGAGCGTATGGCCGACGAAGTAGTCGATGCCCTCCTCGGTCAGGGTCGACAGCCCGAGCCGGTTGGGAAACAGGGTCGCCCGCAGGCCGTCGAGGATGTCCGCCAGGGCCTTGCGTGCCGGCAGCTTGGGAGGCTTGCCCCGGCGCGAGCGATTCGCCAGCGACGCATCGCGCAACTCGCGCAGCGCGGCGACGATGCGCGGGACATCCCAGTTCGGCGTGGCCTGATCGGCGGCGAGCGATGCGCCGTTGCGGTTGCTCATGCCTGCCTCGCCGACGATGATGTGGTGGATCGGAGCATGGGAATGGGATGGTCGCACCGCGTAGCGCCGACCACAACCAAGTATTTCTTTGCGGCCCTATTTCGTATATACAAAATCTTCATAAGCTTATTCTCCGAATTCAGATGGCTTGCAGGCGCTGACGGCGTAAATGCTCCTGCGAAGCTCCGGGTTGCCGCCGGCCGCGATATCCGCGCCGGCGGTTAACGAAAACGGCCGGCAGTGCTTGCGCTCTGCCGGCCACAACAGGGAGAAGATTCAGCGACCCGCCGGCTTGTAGATCTGGTCGAAGCTGCCGCCGTCCTCGAAGTGGGTCTTCTGCGCATTCTGCCAGCCGCCGAAGACCTCGTCGATGGTGATCAGCTTGACCTGGGCGAAGGTCTTGGCGTATTTCGCCGCGGCCTTCTTGTCGGTCGGCCGGTAGTAGTGCTTGCCGGCGATCTCCTGGCCTTCTTCGGAGTAGAGGTATTGCAGGTAAGCCTCGGCCACCTTGCGCGTGCCGTGCTTGTCGGCAAACTTGTCGACCAGCGTCACCGGCGGTTCGGCCAGGATCGAGAGCGAAGGCACGACGATTTCCACTTTGTCGGGGCCCAGTTCCTTGATCGACAAGTGAGCTTCGTTCTCCCAGGCCAGCAGCACGTCGCCGATGCCCCGTTCGACGAAAGTGGTGGTCGAACCGCGCGCGCCGGAATCCAGCACCGGCACGTTGGCGTAGATCTTCCTGACGAATTCCTTGGCCGAAGCGTCGTTCCCGCCCGGCTGCTTCAGCGCATAGGCCCAGGCTGCGAGGTAGTTCCAGCGTGCGCCGCCCGAGGTCTTGGGATTCGGCGTGATGACGCCGATGCCGGGTTTGACGAGGTCATTCCAGTCCTTGATGTTCTTGGGGTTGCCCTTGCGCACGAGGAAGACGATGGTCGAGGTGTAGGGCGAGGAATTGTGCGGCAGGCGCTTCTGCCAGTCGGGCCCGAACAGCTTGGCCTTTTCCGAAATGGCGTCGATGTCGTAGGCCAGGGCCAGAGTCACTACGTCGGCCTCCAACCCGTCGATCACGGCCCGCGCCTGCTTGCCGGCGCCGCCGTGCGACTGCTTGATGGTGACGTTGTCACCGGTCTTGGCCTTCCAGTGCTTGGCGAAGGCGGCGTTGAAGTCCTGGTAGAGCTCGCGCGTCGGGTCATAGGAGACGTTGAGCAGGCTGATGTCGGCGGCATTGGCGGCAATCGACAGGCCGAGCAGGGCAGCCAGAAGCGAAGAGCGAATCATGATCGTAGCCTTGATGGTTGGAAGCGGCGAACTCTAGCGACTCCCGACCCGGAAACGAACGAAGAATTTCGGAATTCGATATTCCGCGCCGTGCTTTGGTGCCCGGCGGCAGGCAGCCGGCAAGCGGGTGTTACTGTGTGCTATAGTAATACCCGATTTCCAAGTATTACCGGAGGCCACCATGCTGAGTTCGTCCGTTACCACCAAGGGGCAGGTCACGATCCCCATCGAATTGCGCGAAAAGCTCGGCATCAAGCCCGGCGATCGGGTCGGGTTCGTCGACGAGGATGGCCGGATAGTCCTGCAGCGCCAGGAAACGGACATCGAGGCGGTCTTCGGCATGGTCAAGGCAAACAAGGGCGTTACGCTGGAACAAATGGAGGAGGCGATCGCCGCCGGACGGAGCCGCGGTGCTGGCGGTTGATACCAACGTACTGGTACGCGTGCTGGTCGACGATCCAGACGCGCCCGATCAGTGCCGTATCGCCCGCCAAGCGGTCAGCGATGCAGGGGACGTTTTCGTCTCGCAAGTTGTGCAGATCGAGACGGCCTGGGTACTCCTCAGGGCGTACGGCTTGAGCAAGAAGCGCTTGCAGGATGCCTTTGCCGCAATCGCCAATCATCCCGCTTTCCATCTGCAGCGCCGGGATATATTCCTGTCGGCGCTGCAGACTTATATGGCCGCCAGTACCGATTTTGCCGATTGCATGATCCTGGCGGAAAGTGCCCGCGAAGGCAACGATCTGGTGACCTTCGACCGCAAACTAGGCAAGCTGGCTGGCGCGCGGTTGCTGAAGCCGTAGGACATTCTGGTCGTCCGACGAACAGCGAAAACAACGCCACGGCATGCCGTGGCGTTCTTGTCGTGCCGCAGAGCATGTCCGCCCTGCGCGGTATCGCCGGCGCCGCTCAGGCCTTCAGCGCCACCAGCACTTCGTCCAGCATCTTCTTCGCATCGCCGAACAGCATGCGGTTGTTTTCCTTGTAGAACAGCGGATTGTCCACTCCGGCGTAGCCCGAAGCCATGCTGCGCTTCATGACGATCGAGGTCTTGGCCTTCCATACTTCGAGCACCGGCATGCCGGCGATCGGGCTGTTCGGATCGTCCTGCGCCGCCGGATTGACGATGTCATTGGCGCCGATCACCATCGCCACGTCGGTGGTCGGAAAGTCATCGTTCAACTCGTCCATTTCGAACACGATGTCGTAGGGTACCTTGGCCTCGGCCAGCAAGACGTTCATGTGGCCGGGCATGCGACCGGCGACCGGATGAATGCCGAAGCGCACATTGACACCCTTGGCCCGCAGGTGCTTGGTGATCTCGAAGACGGTATGCTGGGCCTGCGCCACCGCCATGCCGTAACCCGGCACGATGATCACGCTCTTCGACTCGCGCAGCAGTTCCGCCGTCTCCGCGGCAAGGATGGGATTGACCTCGCCCGCCGGCTCCGCACCGGCGGCAGCCGGAGCGCTGCCCTCGGCGGTGCCGAAACCGCCGGCGATCACGCTGATGAAGTGGCGGTTCATCGCCTTGCACATGATGTAGGACAGGATCGCACCGCTGGAACCCACCAGCGCTCCGGTAACGATCAAGAGATCGTTGCTGAGCATGAAACCCGTTGCGGCCGCCGCCCAACCCGAGTAGCTGTTGAGCATTGACACGACCACCGGCATGTCGGCGCCGCCGATGGCCATCACCATGTGGATGCCGAACAGCAGCGCGATCACCGTCATCACGATCAGCGGCGTCATGCCATCCGCCACCGTGTGCGTGTTGATGAAGACGCCGCCGAACCAGATCACCACCAGCAGTCCGGCGAGGTTCATGAAGTGGCGCCCCGGCAGCAACACCGGCTTGCCGGTGATCTTGCCCGACAACTTGCCAAATGCAATGATCGAGCCCGAGAAAGTCACCGCGCCGATCAGGATGCCGATATAGATTTCCACTTCATGGATGGTCTTCTCCGCACCCTGGAAGACGCCAGCTGCCGCCGGATCAATGTAATTGGCGAAGCCGACGAGCATGGCCGCGAGACCGACCAGGCTGTGCATCAGCGCGACCAGTTCCGGCATCTGCGTCATTTTCACGGTGCGCGCGGCAAAGATGCCGATGACGGCGCCGACAGCCATGGCGCCGACGATCCAGCCATAGCCCGCTTTCGTGACCTGCGGACCCATGACCGTCGCCAGCACGGCGATGGTCATGCCTATCATGCCGTACAGGTTGCCGCGTCGCGAGGTCTCAGGATTGGACAATCCGCCGAGACTGAGGATGAAAAGTATGGTTGCCCCGATGTAGGAAACGGTAGCCAAAGTTACGGACATTATTCGTCTCCCTTATTTGCGAAACATTTCCAGCATGCGCTGGGTCACGGCGAATCCGCCGAACATATTGACGCAGGTCAGCGCGATGCCGCCCACGGCCAGCCCGAGGATCCACGCCTCCGGCCGGTCGCCGGTGGTCGTAATCGGCGGCGCGACCTGCACCAGCGCGCCGATGGCGATAATGCTGCTGATCGCATTGGTCACGCTCATCAGCGGCGTATGCAGTGCCGGCGTCACGTTCCATACCACCATGTAACCGACGAAAACAGCCAGCACGAAAACGGTGAAGTGGCCAAGAAACGCTGCTGGCGCAAACGCACCGATGAACCAGAACAGCACTGCGGCAACCAGGAACATGATTGCCGTGCTGGTCGCCGATGCCGGTTCGCTGGCCTTGCCGTGACCGCCGCTCTTCTTCTGCGCCGGCGCGGCAGCCGGCTTCGCCGCCGGTGGCGCCGCCACGACCTTGGGCGCCGGAGGCGGCCAGGTGACGTTGCCTTCCTTGATTACGGTCAGGCCGCGGATGGCTTCGTCGTCCATGTTGACGTCAATGATGCCATCCTTGGTCTTGCACAGTTCCTCGGTGAGGCGGAACAGGTTGGTGCCGTACAGCGTCGACGACTGCTTGGCCAGGCGGGAGGCCAGGTCGGTGTAACCGACGATGGTCACGCCGTGCTTGACCACCACCTTGCCGGGTTCGGTCAGCTCGCAGTTGCCGCCCCGCTCGGCCGCCATGTCGACGATCACGCTGCCGGGCTTCATGCTCTTCACCATCTCGGCGGTGATCAGCCTTGGCGCGGGCTTGCCGGGGATCAGCGCGGTGGTGATGATGATGTCCACCTCCCTGGCCTGCTTGGCGTACATCTCGCGCTGGGCCTGCTGGAAGCCCTCGCTCATGACCTTGGCGTAGCCGCCGCCGCCGGAACCTTCTTCCTCGTAGTCGACCTTGACGAATTCGCCGCCCAGCGACACGACCTGGTCGGCCACTTCGGCACGGGTGTCGTTGGCGCGCACGATGGCGCCCAGGCCGGCGGCAGTGCCAATCGCCGCGAGGCCCGCGACGCCGGCGCCGGCGATGAACACCTTGGCCGGCGGCACCTTGCCCGCGGCGGTGATCTGGCCATTGAAGAAGCGGCCGAAGGCGTTGGCGGCCTCGATCACGGCGCGATAGCCGGCGACGCCGGCCTGGGAGGTCAGCGCGTCCATCTTCTGGGCGCGGGAGAGCATGCGCGGCAGCGAGTCGATGGCCAGCACGGTGGCCTTCTTCGCCGCGAGCTGCTGCATCAGTTCCGGGTTTTGCGCCGGCCAGACGAAGCCGATCAGGGTGCCGCCTTCGCGCAGGAGGCCGACTTCCGCCGTGGTCGGCACGCCTACCTTGAAAACGATGTCGGACGCCGCAAACAATTTGGCTGCGCCCTCGATGATTTGTGCGCCTGCGGCGCGATAGCTATCGTCGCTGCAATTCGCGGCATCGCCGGCGCCGGATTCGACGGCTACCGAGAAGCCCAGCTTGATGAGTTTTTCCACTACCTCGGGTACGGTAGCAACGCGTTTTTCGCCCGCCAGCGTTTCCCGCGGAACTCCAATTGTCAGCGCCATGATTCTCCAATTCAGATATCCATCGATGCCCTGATACACGAAAGCACGGTGTTGCCGTGCCGTTCGCACCTGATACACGCCCTGCCCGCGCGATTGCTGCGCGGCCGCTATGATACGCTTTTCGTTGAAGATTAAACCGCCCAAGATGACGAGTTCAAAGCCACACCGCTCCCATGCCCGCGCCGGAAAACGCCTGTCGCAGGCCGCCAAGGTCGGTCTCGCGCCCGGCGCGCTGATCCACCTGGGCGAGCGCAAGACCGAACAGTCGACCATCACCTTGATCGAGTACGGCGACAGCGACCTGGTCGAGTATTGCTTCACTTCGATCGCCGAAGCCCGTGCCTACACGCCGCGCCTGCCGGTGCTCTGGCTCAACGTGCATGGCCTGCACGAACCGGATGTCATGGCGGAGATCGGTCGCCGCTTCAAGCTGCATCCGCTGGTGCTGGAAGACATCCTGAACACCAACCAGCGGCCCAAGATCGACGACTATGGCGACTACCTGTTCATGGTCGCGCGTTTCTTCGAGATCGACGGCGAGAACCACCAGATCGGCTCCGACCAGGTCAGTCTGATCCTTGGGCCCAACTTCGTCCTGAGCTTCCAGGAGCGGCCCAGCGGCCGCTTCGACCCGGTGCGCGAGCGCCTGCGCAGGGATCGCGGCCAGATCCGCAAGCTGGGCGCCGACTACCTCGCCTATTCGCTGCTCGATGCCATCGTCGACCGCTACTTCACGATACTGGAGAGCATCGGCGAACGCACCGAAGATCTCGAAGACGCGATGTTGGAGCGGCCGCAACCGGGCTCGCTGCAGGCCGTGCACCTGTTGAAGCGCGAAACCCTGACCCTGCGCCGCTCGATCTGGCCGCTGCGCGAAGTGATCAACAGCCTGACCCGCGACGACGAGCGCTTCTTCCGCCCGGAAACCCGCCCCTACCTGCGCGACGTGTATGACCACACGGTACATGCCATCGAGTCGCTGGAAGCCAACCGCGACGTGATCTCGGGCATGCTCGACATCTACCTGTCCTCGGTCAGCAACCGCGTCAATCAGGAAGTCCGGGCGCTCACCGTGGTCGCCATCATCTTCATGCCGGCGACGCTGATCTCGGGCATCTTCGGCATGAACTTCAAGGTCATGCCGCTGCTCGACCTGCCAGCGGGGTTCCTGGTCGCCATCGGCATGATGGCGACGGTGGCGACCACGCTGAGCATCATTTTCTGGCGGCGACGCTGGCTGGAGTGAGCCTGATCGGCATTGCGGAGAAGCAATGCCGCTTCTTCAGGCGTAGTCGCGCTCCAACGTGCTGCGCATGCCGGCAAGCGTCCGCGGGTATCTGATCAGGGCGCTACCGGCTTGCCGCCGGTGCTGAAGACGCGCCGCGCGGCTTCCACCAGAACGAACACTTCCTGCGTCGACATGCTGGGAAACTGCTCGTGCAGGGCTACGTGGGCCAGGTGCTCGTGGGTCTGGCCGGCCCAACTGTTGGCGGGATCGAAAAAAGGCTGAAGCACGTCATAGGCTTCGACAAAGATCTGCCGCAACTGCGGATTGGTACGGCGGTCTGCGCCGGTAACGGGATCGGTCATGTCTTTCTTCTTCCCTGAGTATTCTCTCCGCCCATTCTAAACCCCGGCCTTGTCCGGGCGACGCAGTAGCCGGCGCTGCACCTTCCCGGTGGTGGTCATCGGCAGGGCATCGATGAACTCGATGATCTTCGGGTATTCGTAGGGCGCCAGGTATTTGCGCACATGGTCCTGCAGCGATGCCTCGAGATCCGCCGAAGGCTTCTGCCCGGCCTGCAGCACGATGAAGGCCTTGACCACCGTGCCGCGCATCGGGTCCGGCTCGCCTATCACGGCGGCATTGGCCACCGCCGCATGCTTGACCAGGCAGTTCTCGATCTCGCCCGGGCCGATGCGATAGCCGGCGCTCTTGAACATGTCGTCGCTGCGCCCCTGGTACCAGAGCACGCCATCCCCATCGGTCTTCGCCAGGTCGCCGGTGCGGCCCCAGGCCTGCGGGTCATCGATGCCGCCACCGATGAATTTCTCGGCGGTGGCCTCCGGGTTGTTCCAGTAGCCGAGCATGAACACTGGATCCATCACGCCATCGCAACTGCGCTGCACGCAGATTTCGCCCAGCTCGCCGGGAGCCGCCGGCTGCCCGGCATCGTCGAGCACGGCCACCATGTGCCCCGGGTAGCCGCGTCCCATGGCGCCGGGTTTGGGCGGCGTCACCGTGGCCGAATTGCCGACGATGTAGTTGATCTCGGTCTGGCCGTACATCTCATTGACCGTCACCTCCAGCGCCTCGTGCGCCCAGTGGCAAACCGCCTCGCCCACGGTCTCGCCCGCGCTCATGATGCTGCGCAGGCAAAGGTCATATTTCTCCCTCGGCTGCGGCACCGCCTTCATCATCATCTTCAGCGCAGTGGGAAACAGGAAGCTGTTGCGCACCCCGTACTTTTCCATCAGCCAGAACGCCTTCTCCGGATCGAAGCGGCCGCGGTAGCCGAGCAGCGGCTGGCCGAAGTTCCAGCTCGGCAGCAGGGCATCGAACAGGCCGCCGGTCCACGCCCAGTCGGCCGGGGACCAGAACATGTCGCCGCACTGCGGGTAGAAATCGTGCGAGCAGACGAACCCCGACAGGTTGCCGATCAGGCCGCGCTGCGCGATCAGCGCGCCCTTCGGATTGCCGGTGGTGCCGCTGGTGTAGATGATCATCGCCGCGTCGTCCGCCGCGGTGTCCGTCGGCGTATAGCGCGACGAGGCCAGCGGCAGCAGCGTGGCCCAGGGGCGCACCCAGGATTCGCGGGCGGCGCCAACGCCGATCACGTTTTTCAACTGCGGCAATGCGGCGCGCGCGGCGGCGAGTTTTTCCAGGCCGTCCTCGTCGATGATGGCCACCCGCACCCCGGCGTGGGACAGGCGGAATTCCAGCGCTTCGGCGCCGAACAGGTGCGAGACCGGCACCGCGATCGCGCCCATCTGATAGCAGGCCATGTGCGCAATGCCGGTTTCGGGACGCTGCGGGAGGATGATGGCGACCCGATCGCCGGCCATGACGCCCATCGCGCCCAAAACATTGGACAGGCGGTTGGCGGCCTGCTGCACGTCCCAGAAGGTCCAGGCCTCGGTGTGGCCGGCTTCGTCCTCGTAGTACAGGGCAAAGCGCGCTCGATCGTCCGCCCACCGGCCGCAACAGGCGCGGGCGATGTTGTAGCGCGCCGGCACCTGCCAGCGGAAGGACGCCCGCAGTGCCTGCCAGTCGCACGCCTGCGGGTCGAGTCCGGTTTCATTCATGGCACGATCATTGGGACAGCCGTGCGTCGAGCACTTCGATCCAGTGCTTGACCGGCAGGCTCGTGGCGCCCTGCATGTGCGCCACGCAACCGACGTTGGCGCTGGCGATCACGGCCGGCCCGCCCGCCGTCAGGGCGGCGAGCTTGTTGTCGAGCAGGCGCTTTGAAATCTCCGGCTGCAGGACGGAATAGGTGCCGGCCGAACCGCAACACAGGTGTGGATCGGTCACGGCGGTCAGGGTGTAGCCGGCAGCGCTCAACAGCGACTCGACCGTGCCGCGGATCTTGAGCCCGTGCTGCAGGCTGCACGGGCTGTGAAACGCCAAGAGGCGCTGCTGTTCCGGCAAGGGACGGCAGGCCTGCAGCAGGGGCGCCAAGCCGGCCGCCTCGGCCGCAATGACCTCGCTGATGTCGCGCGTGGCAAACACCACGCGCGCCGCTTTCAGTGCGTAGTCGGGATCGTCGCGCAACAGATGGGCGTATTCGAGCACGTGCGAAGCGCAACCCGAGGCCGTCATCACCAGCCCTTCGGCGCCGGATTCGAGCAGCGGCCACCAGGCGTCGATGTTGCGCCGGGCATCGTCCAGCGCGCCTTCCGCCGCGTTCAGGTGCTGGCGCACCGCACCGCAACAGCCGGCCCCGGCAGCTTCGAACATCTGGATGCCGAGGCGGTCGAGCACGCGCCGCGCGGCGCCGTTGATGTTCGGATACATCGAAGGCTGGGCACACCCCGCCAGCGCGATCATGCGTCGCGCATGACGGCTCTTCGGCGCCGGACCGGCGCTTGACAGCGGCGGCACCATGGCGCGCAGCACCCGCGGCAACAACAGCCGCACCGCCTGCCCCGTCTTCATCGCGGCGCCGAACACCGTCGCGCGCGGCAGCAGTGTCTTCAGCGCCCAGCGCAGCACCCCGTCAATGCCGGTTCGCGGCACTCTTTGTTCGACCACCTCGCGGCCGATGTCGAGCAGGCGCGTGTACTGCACGCCCGAGGGGCAGGTGCTCTCGCAGGAGCGGCAGCTCAGGCAGCGGTCGAGGTGCAGGCGGGTCTTCTGCGTCGGCGTCACGCCCTCCAGCACTTGCTTGATCAGGTAGATGCGGCCGCGCGGACCGTCGAGTTCATCTCCAAACAGTTGGTAGGTCGGGCAGGTCGCCGTGCAGAAGCCGCAATGCACGCAGCGACGCAGGATATCCTCGGCCTCGCGGCCGGCGGAAGTATGGCGAATGAAATCGGCGAGGTGGGTTTCCATGCTTCAGGATTTCATAGTTCCGGATACAGGCGGCCGGGATTGAATACCCCGTAGGGATCGAAACCCTGCTTGAGACGGCGGTGCACCTCCAGCAGCGCAGGCGCCAGCGGAGCGAAGACGCCGCCGCTCTTGTCGCCGCCGCGAAACAGCGTCGCGTGGCCGCCCGCCTGCGCAGCCGTCTGGTACAGGTGGGCCGCATCGGCGTCCGCACGCAGCCAGCGCTGCGCGCCGCCCCACTCCAGCAAGACCGCGCCGGGCAGCTCCAGCGGCGGCGTCACCGAGGGCACGGAAAGCCTCCACAGCGGCACGTCTGCGGCGAAGAACCCTGCGGTCTGTTCGCGCAGCGCAGTCCAGAACGCCGTCGCCTCCGCTTCGGCGACGCGCTCGCCGCCCAGCTTGGCGCAGGCGGCGCTCACGGCGGCCCGCGCGCCGGACAGCCGCAGGCTCAGGATGCCGTCCTGCCAGCAGCTCGCGACCAGCGGCAGGGGCCGGCCGGCCAACTGATTCATCGCATCCAGCGCCTTGTCCTGCGGCAACTCGAAGCGCAGCGTGGCGTCGCCCACCGGCACGGGCAGCACCTTGAGCGAGAGTTCGAGAATCAGGCCGAGCGTGCCGAGACTGCCGGCCATCAGACGCGAAACGTCGAAGCCCGCGACATTCTTCATCACTTCGCCGCCGAACTTCAGCACACGCCCTTCGCCGTCCATCAGCTTCACGCCGAGCACGAAGTCGCGCAGGCTGCCGACCGCTGCCCGCCGCGGACCGGAAAGCCCGGCGGCCACGGCGCCACCGACAGTGGCGCCGGCGAAGTTGGGCGGCTCGCAGGCAAGAAACTGCTGCCGTGCCGCCAGCGCCGACTCCAGTTCGGCCAGAGGCGTGCCGCAGCGCGCGGTAATCACCAGTTCGGTCGGCTCGTAGTTCACGATGCCCTGGTGGCCCCGCGTCTCCAGCACCTCGCCGGCAAGCGGCCCGCCGTAGAAGTCCTTGCTGCCGCCTCCCCTTAGCCGCAGCGGCTTGCGCTCGAGGATGCGCGCGCGGAAATCGTCGACTTGATCCGCGCTCACAGCCGCTCCAGTTCCGGGAACTTGATGTTGCCGGCATGGACATGCATGCGGCCGAACTCGGCGCAGCGATGCAGCGTCGGGATGGCCTTCTCGGGATTCAGCAAGCCCTCGGGATCGAAGGCGCGCTTGACGGCATGAAAGGCGCGCAACTCGTCGGAGCCGAACTGGTCGCACATCGAATTGATCTTCTCGTAGCCGACGCCGTGTTCGCCGGTGATGGTGCCGCCCAGCGCCACCGACAGCCTGAGGATCTCGGCGCCGAAGGCCTCGGTCCGTTCCAGTTCGCCGCTTACGTTGGCGTCGTAGAGGATCAGCGGATGCAGATTGCCGTCGCCGGCATGGAACACGTTGATGCAGCGTAGCCGATACTTCTTTTCCATCGCGTAAATCGCCGTCAGCATTTCGCCGAGGCGCTTGCGCGGGATGGTGCCGTCCATGCAATAGTAATCCGGCGAAATGCGGCCAGCCGCGGGGAAAGCCGCCTTGCGCCCGGCCCAGAAGCGCAAGCGCTCCGGCTCGGACTGCGAGACGCGCAGCTCGGTGGCGCCGCTGGTTTCCAGCACCGCCTTCATGCGCCCGATTTCTTCCGCGACCTCCTCGGCGGTGCCGTCGGATTCGCAGAGCAGGATCGCCTCGGCATTCAGGTCGTAACCGGCCTTGACGTAGGGCTCGACGGCAGCGGTCGCCGGCTTGTCCATCATTTCCAGCCCGGCCGGGATGATGCCGGCGGCAATCACCGCCGCCACGGCCTCGCCGGCCTTCATCACGTCGTCGAAACTGGCCATGATGACCTGCGCCCGCTCCGGCTTCGGCACCAGTTTCACGGTCACTTCGGTGGTCACCGCGAGCAGCCCCTCGGAGCCGATGGCCAGCGCCAGCAGATCGTAGCCCGGCGCATCCAGGGCATGATTGCCGAACTCGACGACCTCGCCGGTGATCATCACGCCGCGCACGCGCAGCACGTTGTGCAGCGTCAGCCCGTACTTGAGGCAATGCACGCCGCCGGCATTTTCGGCGACATTGCCGCCGATGGTGCAGGCGATCTGCGAACTCGGATCGGGCGCGTAGTAGAGGCCCATCGGCGCGGCGGCCTCGGAAATGGCCAGGTTGCGCACCCCCGTCTGCACCACGGCAACACGCGCCACCGGATCGACATGGAGGATCTTTTTCAGCTTCGCCAGGGACAGCACCACGCCCCGCGCGTGCGGCAAGGCGCCCGCGGAAAGCCCGGTACCGGCGCCGCGCGCCACCACGGGCGCCCCGGCCGCGCGGCAGGCCTTGATCACGGCGGCCACCTGCGCCTCGGTTTCCGGCAGGGCGACCGCAAGCGGCACCTGGCGGTAAGCCGAAAGGCCGTCGCACTCGTAGGGCTTCAGGTCCTCGTCGGCAAACAGCAGTGCGTCCGGCGACAGTACGCGCGCAAGTTCGCCCAGCAACGCCTCGCGATCGATGCCGGCAAAGTCCTGCGCCTGGTCGGCAGAGTGTTCGCGCTTGTTCATGACAGCCCTTCCGTCGGTTCGATCAGGATCGCCCTGAAGTCATTCACGTTGGTGCGGGTGGGTCCGGTGATCACCAGATCGCCGAGAGCCTCGAACACGCTGTAGGCGTCATTCTCGGCCAAGCGCGTTCGCAAATCAATTCCCGCAACAGCGGCGCGCGACTGCGTATCGGGCCCGAGCAAGGCACCGGCGTTGTCTTCCGAACCATCGATGCCATCGGTATCGCAGGCGATGGCATGGATGCGTCCGTGGCCTCCGAGCGCGAGCGCCAGTCCGAGGAGGAATTCGGCATTACGGCCGCCGCGCCCGCGACCCTTCACGGTCACCGTGGTCTCGCCGCCCGAGAGCAGCACACAGGGCGCGGCCAGCGGCAGGCCATGCGCGGCGCAGGACAGCGCGATGCCGCCCAGCACGCGCGCGGCTTCGCGTGCCTCGCCCTCGATGGCGTCGCCCAGCACCAGTGGAACGATGCCCTGCGCGCGCGCCGCTGCGGCCGCCGCAGCAAGGGCAGACTGCGCCGTGGCGATGATGTGCGCCTCGCAGCGCGAAAACCCGCCAGTTCCGGCCTTGGGTGTTTCGGCGGTGCCCGAGCGCAAGGCATGGTCCGCCGCGGCGGGAAGTTCGATGGCATAACGGCGGAGGATTTCCAGCGCCTCGGCGCAGGTCGTCGGGTCCGGCACGGTGGGCCCGGAAGCGATGGTGGACAGGTCGTCGCCCGGAACATCGGAAATCGCCAGCGTCACTACCCGCGCAGGCGCGGCGGCGAGCGCCAGGCGGCCGCCCTTGATCGCCGAGAGGTGCTTCCTGACGCAGTTGATCTCGCCGATGCCGGCGCCGCAGGCGAGCAGCGCCCTGGTCACGGCGCGCTTCTGCTCCAGGCTGATGCCGGCCATCGGCGCCGCGAGCAGGGCCGAGCCGCCCCCGGAGAGCAGCACCAGCACCAGGTCGTCCGCTGTCAGCCCGGCCACCGCGTCGAGAATGCGCGCCGCGGCCTGTTGCCCCGCGGCATCGGGCGCGGGATGCCCGGCTTCGACGACTTCGATGCGCCGGGTCGGGACGCCATGCCCGTAGCGCGTGACGACGATGCCGGAAAGCCGCCGCGGATCGCTGCGCCAGTGGTCCTCGACCGCCCGCGCCATCGCGGCGGCGGCCTTGCCGGCGCCGACCACCACGGTGCGGCCGTGCGGCGAATCGGGCGGCGCCGGCAACCAGGCCGGCACGCAGAGCGCCGGATCGGCGGCGGCAACCGCCGCATCGAACAGGCCGCGCAGCAGCGCGCGCTGCCGCGGATAGGTCACAACCACTCCTTCAACCAGCCCAAGCTGTCCTCGGTGCGCGCGCTCGGCCTGTATTCGCAACCGACCCAGCCGGCATAGCCGATGCGGTCGAGATGCCCGAACAGGAAAGGGAAGTTGATTTCGCCGGTCCCCGGTTCATGCCGCCCAGGATTGTCCGCCAGTTGCACGTGGGCGATTCGCGGCAGATGCTCTTCCAGGGTGCGGGCCAGGTCGCCCTCCATCACCTGGGCATGGTAAAGGTCGTATTGCAGGCGCAGATTGTCGCTGCCGACTGCCTTGATCAGCGCCAGGGCGTTGCGCGTGGTGGTCACCATGAAGCCCGGCGTGTCACGCGTGTTGAGCGGCTCCAGCACCAGTTGCATTCCGGCGCGCCCGAGTACGGCGGCGGCGAAGCGCAGATTCTCGATCAGGGTTTCGCGCGCCTTGTCATGGCTGATGTCTCCCGGCGCAATCCCGGCCAGGCAATTGACCCGGCCGCAGCCCAGCAGCCGCGCGTATTCGATGGCCTGGCCGACCCCATCCTGGAACTCCGCGATGCGTCGCGGGTGGCAGGCGATGCCGCGCTCGCCTGCTGCCCAGTCTCCGGCCGGCAGGTTGAAAAGGACGACCTCGAGGCCCGAGGTCAGCACCACCTCGGCCAGCGCCGCGCGGTCGTACTCATAGGGGAAATGAAACTCGACGGCGGCAAACCCGGCCGCGCTCGCCGCCGCGAAGCGCTCAAGGAAGGGACGCTCGGTGAACAGGAAGGAAAGGTTCGCGGCAAAGCGTGGCATGCAGCGATTATATGTCCCTGTGCGCTTGCGCCAGGGACGGTATCCCCCGGTGGCGTAGGTCGCAGGCAGACGGTACGTGGAGCAGCCGGCAACCCGGAACTTCTTGGTACGGGACAGGTCACAAGCCCGGCTTGCCCGGTGCAGTCATTTGCGGCCGCCGATCTTTTCCATCCCCGACGCGACGTGTAAAGTACGCCTTCCCTGCCCTCCAATCCCCGTGCATCCGCCAGCACCATGAGTCCCACCTCTCCGGCTTCCCCAGTCCCGGCCGCGCGCTACAGCGGCGTTGCGATCGGCCTGCACTGGCTGATCGCCATCGCCATCGTCGGCAGCTTTTCGGTCGGCCTCTACATGGCGGACCTGCCGCTGTCGCCGCAGAAACTCAAGCTCTACTCGTGGCACAAGTGGGCCGGCGTGACGATCTTCCTGTTCGTGGTGGTGCGCCTTGGCTGGCGCCTCCTGCATCGCCCGCCCGAACTGCCGGCCGCCATGCCCGCCTGGCAGCGCAAGGTGGCCGAAGCAACGCATGTGCTGCTCTACCTGCTGATGTTCGCCATACCAATCTCGGGCTGGCTGATGAGTTCGGCCAAAGGCTTCCAGACCGTGTATTTCGGCGTCCTGCCGCTGCCCGACCTGCTGGTCAAGAACAAGGAGCTTGGCGACCTGCTGGAGGAGGTGCACAGCCTGCTGAACTTCAGCATGGCGGCCCTCGTTGTCGCCCACCTCGGTGCGGCGCTCAAGCACCATTTCCTCGACCGCGACGACGTGCTCACCCGCATGCTGCCCTTTTCTGGCAAGACCCCAACTCCCGGAGACACCCGATGAAATTGCATACCCTGCTCCTCGCCGCCCTGGCGACCGCCCTGCCGGCCGCCCATGCGGTCGAGTTCAATCAGGTGCAACCCGCCAAGAGCGCGCTCTCGTTCGTCTCGAAGCAGATGAACGTGCCGGTCGAAGGGCAGTTCAAGAGCTTTCGCGGCAAGCTGGCATTTGACCCGGCCAAACCCGCGGCGGCCAGCGCCGAACTGGAAATCGACCTGGCCAGCATCGATGCGGGCTCGAAGGACGCCAACGACGAGGTGGCCGGCAAGGCCTGGTTCAATACCAAGGCCTTCCCGGTCGCGAAGTTCGTGGTGACCTCGGTCAAGGCCCTCGGCGGCAACCGCTTCGAGGTCGCCGGCAAGATGACCATCAAGGGCAAGACCCAGGACCTGACGGCGCCCGTCACGCTGCGCCAGGAAGGCAACAGCGCCACCTTCGAAGGCAGCGTGGTCATCAAGCGCGCGGATTACGCCATCGGCGAAGGCATGTGGGCCGACTTCGGCACCGTCGCCAACGAAGTGCAGGTCAAGTATCGCCTGGTGGCAACCGCCGCCGCGAAATAAGCGCTTCACCACTCATCAGGAGGAAAACCCATGAACAAACTCGCCCTCGTCGTCACTGCATCGGCCCTTGGCGCACTGTCTGCTGCCGCTTTCGCCGCCCCGGAAACCTACAACATCGACCCCGGCCACACGGCGCCGCGCTTCGAATACAGCCATTTCGGCTATTCCAACCAGATGCACCGCTTCGACAAGACCAGCGGCAAGATCGTCATCGATCGCGCCGCGCATACCGGATCGGTGGACGTGACGATCGACACCAAGTCGGTCAACACCGGCCTGGCGCTGTTCAACGGCCACATCCAGGGCGAGGACTATTTCGATACCGCCAAGTACCCGACCATCACCTTCGTTTCAACCAAGGTCAGGTTCGATGGCGACAAGCCGGTTGCGGTCGACGGCAACCTGACGATCAAGGGCGTGACCAAGCCGGTGACGCTGACCGTCACGTCCTTCCATTCGATGCCTCACCCGATGCTCAAGAAGGACGCGCTCGGCGCCAACGCGACTGCGAAGATCAAGCGTTCGGAATTCAACATGGGCAAGAACACGCCTTACGTCGGCGACGATGTCACGCTGAGCATCGCCGTCGAGGCCATCAAGGAGTAGCGGTCACGGGTCGCGACGGGCCGCCGGCAGGGCCGGCGCCGCTGGCTGGGCCCGTCTATTGCGCGAGTCCAGTCGCCCCGCCTCAAGCCTCGAGGAACTGACGCCTGAATTCGTCGGCCGGCATCGGCTTGCCGCGCAGGTAGCCCTGCATCTCGTCGCACCCCATGCCGGCCAGAAACTCCTGCTGCTCCGTGGTTTCGACACCTTCGGCGATAACCTTGAGTTGCAGGCTGTGGCCGAGGGCGATCACGGCGCGGACAATGGCGCAGTCCTCGGCGTCGTCCGGCAGACCGCGGACGAAGCTCTGGTCGACCTTCAGCTTGTTGAGCGGCAGGCGCTTCAGATAGGCCAGCGACGAATAGCCGGTGCCGAAGTCGTCGATCGCCAGGCCGATGCCCATCGCGCGCAGGCGATGGAGCACCTCGATGCTCTGCTCGGCCTGGTTCATCATCGCGCTCTCGGTGATTTCCAACTCCAGCAGTTCAGGCGGCAGGCGGCTTGCGGCAAGCGCCTTGCGCACCGTCTCTTCGATCTTGCCCCGGCGGAACTCCACCCCGGACACATTGATCGACAGAACGCCCGGATTCAGTCCGGCGAACGCCCACTCTGCCCAGCGGCCGCAGGCGGCCTGCTGCACCCATTCGCCGAGGGCGACGATCAGGCCGGATTCTTCGGCCAGCGAAATGAAACTCCCGGGCGCCACCAGGCCCAGTTCGGGATGGTGCCAGCGCACCAGCACCTCGGCGCCGAGCCGTTCGCCGGTCTTGAGTGAGAACTGCGGCTGAAAGAAGATCCGCAGTTGGTCGCGCTCGATGGCATGCCGCAATTCCGTTTCCATCTTGAAGCGGGCGAGCGAGGACTGCGTCAGGTCCCGGGTGAAAAACTCGTAGGCATTGCGGCCGCGTTCCTTGGCCCGATACATCGCGGCATCGGCATGCTTCATCAGCGTCGTCGGGTCGGCGCCGTCCTGCGGGAAAAGGCTGATGCCGATGCTGGCGCCGATAAAGAATTCCTGTTCGAGCGTAACCGGGTTGGCGCGCAGGTTATCGAGGATCTTGTCGGCGATGCGCGAGACCATGGCCGGATCGGGAATGCCTTCCATGACGATCAGGAACTCGTCGCCGCCCAGCCGCGCCACGGTGTCGGACTCGCGCGTCAGGGCGCGGAAGCGCTGCGCCACTTCGCACAGCACCCGGTCGCCGACATGATGGCCAAGGCTGTCGTTGATGTTCTTGAAGCGGTCGAGGTCGACGAACAGCACTGCCACCTGCGTCTGCTCGCGCTGGGCGCGCAGCACCGCGCCGAGCAGGCGATCCTCGAGCAGCAGGCGATTCGGCAGGCCGGTCAGGTGGTCGTGATGCGCCTGGTGCTCGAGCAGCTCATTGGCCCGCTTGATCTCGGTGATGTCGGAAAAGACGCCGACATAATGCATGACATTGCCCGCGGCATCCCTGACCGCGCTGATGGTCAGCGATTCCGGAACCAGGCGGCCGTCCTTGCGCTTGTTCCACAGCTCGCCCTGCCAGCGCCCGTCGCGCGCGATGGACTCCCACATCTGGCGGTAGAAGTCCCGGTCCTGGCGACCCGATTGCAGGATGCGCGGGTTGCGACCCAGCACCTCGCTCTCGGTGTAGCCGGTGACTTCGGTGAAGGCGCGGTTCACCGCGATGATGGTACCGTCGGGCGCAGTGATGGTGATGCCCTCGGCGCTGCTGTCGAACACCGTGGCCGCCTGCTGCAGGCGCGCCTCCAGGCGCTTGCGCTCCGAAATATCGAACATCACGGCGATGATGCCGCCGACGCTTCCATCCGGATTGGCGAAGGTGGCCTTCTGGAACATGACGTCACGCAATTCGCCGCTGGCTGAACGCACCTGGGTGTCGTAGACCTGCGATCCCGGATTGTTGATCAGCTCCTGGTCGGCGGCGAAATAGCGATCTGCGAGATCCTTCGGTGCGACGTCGTATACCGTCGCCCCGATCAACTCGCTGCGCGGCTTGCCGAGAAGATTGACATAGTGCTGGTTGCAGCCGAGGTAACGTCCCTCGCGATCCTTGTAGAACACCGGGCCGGGGATCGCCTCGATCAACTGCTCCATGAAGTGCAGTTGCCGCGAAACCTCTGCGGTGCGCTCGGCAACGCGCTGCTCCATTTCGCTGTAACTCAGGCGCAGTGCTTCCTCGGCTTCGTGGCGACGGGTGACATCCTGCATGATCCAGATCCAGACCTGCCCGTCACCTTCCTGTATCGGCCGGCCCTTGGCCAGCACCCAGATCAGCCTTCCGTCGCGCCGGCAGTACAGGACCTCGTCGGAGAAGCCCTCGCCCCGGGCCTTGGCCTCCTGCATCCGGCGACCAACACTTTCGAATGCTTCATCGCTGCCGAAGATATCGCGCGACGTCTTGCCTATCGAACCTCCCGGCGCAAAGCCGAAGATTTCCTCGAAACGCCTGTTGCTGCGCAGAAACACCCGGTCGCGGGTATAGGCGATGCCGATCATCGCGTTGTCGAAAATCAGCGCGTACTCCCTGACGGTCTTCGCCAGGACTTCTTCCGCCGCGCGGCGCTCGGTCACGTCCTCATAGGTCCAGATCCAGGTCTGGCCTCCGGCGTCATCGACGGTGCGGCCGATGACATGAACCCGGATCGGCGTGCCGTCGCGCTTGCGGTAACTGATTTCGTCCTCGAAGGTCTGCCGCTCTCGGTCTGCACGGTAGATACGGCGGCCGATTTCCTCCCACTCGTCGTCACTGGCGAACAGTATCCTCGTTGATTCGCCGATCAGGTCGTCGGCCGAGTAGCCAAATATCTCGGTCAAGCGTCGGTTGCAGCGCAGGATGTGGCGATCACGCTGATAGGAAATCCCGATCAACGCGTTCTCGAAAATCAGTTGATGCTCCCGATTGCTCTGCAGCAAGGCTGCTTCGGTCGCGCGACGGACCGTTATGTCTTCAAACAGCCAGACCGTGCCGGCCGCCGGATTGTCGCCATCGAGCAGGCTGCCAATGGCGTGGCAGCAGATCGGAGCACCGTCGCGACGGACATAGTCCAAATCGGCCTCGATGACGCCGGCGTCCTGGATCACGCCATAGACACGTGCGCCCTTGTCGAGCCAGGCCTGTTCGTCGGCAAACAGTACGCGGGTCGACTGGCCGATCAGCGCCCCCTGCGGATAGCCGAAAAGCTCTTCGAAGCGCGGATTGCAGCGCAGGATGACGCGGTCGCGCGATACCAAGATTCCGATCCTGGCGCGTTCAAAGACCTGCTGGTACTCGCGCAACTGATTCATCCTGGCGTCATCGTCAATGAGCGTCATGTCAGTCTGGTTCAAGCGCGCGTCGGGCCTGTTGATGGGAATGGATACCGATGGTAGCGGAGTTTTCGTGTCGCGGCGCCAAAAAAAAGCCTGCAATCCCCGCACACACTCCGGCATCGGCGCAAGGAGGAGTCGGGTTTGCCTTGATCATCCCCGGCACCAGCATCGCCGGTGTGCGGCGGCGGTAAGATGCGGAAAGTCATTGGGGGGGGATGTAGATGATCGACAAGGACACTCGCGGGCTCGGCCTTGCACCTGCCACGGCGGACGACTACCGCGAACTCGCGCGCAGACGCCTGCCGCGACAACTGTTCGACTACCTCGACGGCGCGGCCTATGAAGAGCAGACGGCGGGCGCAAACCGGCAAGCCTTCAGCCGCCTGCGCCTGCGCCAGCGCGTCATGCGCGACGTATCGCAACTGAACTTGTCCGCCCGCGTGCTGGGCCAGGAGCTCGCCCTGCCGCTGATCCTCGCCCCGCTCGGGCTGGCAGGCGCGATGGCGCGCCGGGCCGAGGTGCAAGCGGCACGCGCCGCCGAACGCGCAGGTGTGGCCTTTTGCGAGTCGACCGTGTCCATCTGCTCGATCGAGGAAGTTCGCGCGGCGACAACGGCGCCCTTCTGGTACCAGCTTTACGTCATGCGCGACCGCGGCTATACCAGGGAACTCCTGGCGCGGGCGCAGGCGGCCGGCTGTCCGGTGCTGGTGCTGACGGTCGATCTGGCGGTGATGGGCGCGCGTTACCGCGATACCCGCAACGGCATGACCGGCGCGCTGCCGCTGGTCGGCCGCCTGGCCAGGGCGTGGGATCTGCTGTCGCATCCGCACTGGCTGCTCGACGTGGCGATCAGGGGCAAACCGCTGACCTTCGGCAACCTGGCGGCGGCCGTGCCGGACGCGCGCAGCCTGCCGGCCTTCAAGGCCTGGGTCGACAGCCAGTTCGATCCGCGCATCACCTGGACCGACCTTGCCTGGGTGCGGGAAAACTGGCGGGGCAAAATCCTGGTCAAGGGAGTTCTCGACGTCGACGATGCCCGCGAAGCCGCGGCGGCCGGCGCCGACGGTCTGGTGGTATCGAATCACGGCGGCCGGCAATTGGACAGCGTGGCGGCCAGCATCGACGCGCTGCCGCGGATTGTCGATGCCGTCGGCGACCGCCTCGAAGTGCTGATGGACGGTGGCGTCAGGAGCGGACTCGATGTGGTGAAGGCACTGGCGCTCGGCGCCAAAGCCTGCATGCTCGGCCGCGCCTGGGGCTATGCCGTCGCCGCCCGCGGCGAGGCAGGCGTCGCCCACATGCTGTCTGTCATGCGCCAGGAAATGGAAGTAGCCCTGGCGCTCTGCGGCGTAACCGATCTTGCCGCGCTGGATGGCGAGGCGCTGGTCCAGGCAGGCCAGCAGCTAAGACCAGGAGACCCTGCATCCGGGAGGCACGAAGAATTTGGGATATCCGCAATTCGTGATTGATTCTTCGTCTTGCGGCGCAACCGTGATCAGGGCCGTCTTGAACATGCCGAGTCACGCGTCCTGGTTCGGCAAGGGCGGTCGCTCGAAGCTTCCATTCGCCATGCGAGCCGCCACGGCGCCGGGAGGAACGGCGCCCCGCTGACGGCACGAGGGGCCGGCTATAATTCCTCGACGATGCGTTTTCCATTCACTCAATGACACCCTATAGCGCCGCCGAAGAACGCCTGACCGGAAAAAGGTCGCTGCGCCTCGCTTTTGGGTTCGTCACGGCCTTGCTGGTCGTGGCGTTTGTCGGCGAAGTGGCGATCATGTTCCTGCTGCCGGAACTGCTGCCGGCGGGTACCAGCGAACTGACGGAGACGCTGGTCGACGCGGGGCTGATTTCCCTGATACTCGCGGCAACCATCCTGCCGCTGATACTGTACCTGCGCAAACGCAATCTGCGCGTCCTGCGTCGCGCCCTGCGGCTGCAGCACACACTCGACCAGCATGCCATCGTCAGCATCACCGATGTCACCGGCCGCATCACGTTCGCCAACGATCGCTTCTGCCAGATCAGCGGCTATGCGCGCGACGAACTCCTTGGCCAGAATCACCGCATCCTCAAGTCCGGCGTGCATCCGCAGGAGGTTTACGAGGACATGTGGCGCACCGTCGCCAACGGCAGCACCTGGAATGGCGACATCTGCAACCGCAACAAGGCGGGCGGTTTCTACTGGGTGCATGCCACCATCACGCCGTTCATGAACGAGCGCGGCAAGCCCGAGGAATACGTCGCCATCCGCACTGAAATCACGGTGCAGAAGGAACTTGAGAAAGCCTCGAACAGGCAGGAAGCCTGGCTACGCACCATCCTCGACAACCTCGGCGAAGGCGTCTATACGCTGGACGCACGGGGCAAGGTTGCCTACCTCAATGCCGAGGGCGAACGCCTGATCGGCTGGCGCCTGGAAGAACTCGTCGGCAAGGGACTGCACGACATCATCCACCACCATCGACCGGATGGAAGCATCCTGCCCGCGACGGAATGTCCGATCCATGCGGCGATGCGCGACCACCGCGTCTATCGTTCCAGCGACGAGGTGTTCTTCCACAAGGACGGCAGTGAGGTGCCGGTGAAAATCACCGGGGCGCCCCTGTCGCTCAACGGCGAATGGCAGGGCTCGGTCGCGGTGTTCTCCGACATGCGTGAGGAACGCCGGTTGCAACAGCACCTGCTGGACGCCAAGAACGCCGCCGAGGATGCGACGCGCCTCAAGGGCGACTTCCTGTCCACCATGAGTCACGAGATCCGCACGCCCCTCAACGGCGTCATCGGCATGACCGAACTGCTGCTCGATACGCCACTCGACAACGAGCAGACCGAGTTTGCCAACACCATCAAGACCTCGGCCGACGCGCTGATGGCGATCATCGACGACATTCTCGATTTCTCCAAGATCGAAGCCGGGCGGCTGGTGCTCGAACGCGCCGATTTCTCCCTGCGCCACGTAACCGAGTGCAGCCTTGATGTCCTCGCTGCCAGGGCGCAGGAAAAGGGACTGACGCTCGCCAGCTTCATCGTGCCGGAACTGCCGGATCATCTGAACGGCGACCCGACCCGCATTCGCCAGATACTGCTCAATTTTCTCTCCAATGCCATCAAATTCACCGAGCGCGGCGAGGTCGTGGCAAATGTGCATGGCGACGCCGGCGCACCGGCTGATGCGCGCCGGACAGTAGTGAAGATCGCCGTGCGGGATTGCGGCATCGGCTTGAGCCAGGCGACAATAGCCGGGCTGTTTCAGCCCTTTTCCCAGGCCGACAGCTCGACGACGCGAAAATATGGCGGTACCGGGCTTGGGCTTTCCATCTGCAAGCGCCTGGTCGAGGCCATGGGCGGCGCAATCGGCGTCGATAGCGTCCGCGGTGAAGGCTCCACCTTCTGGGTGAAGATTCCGCTCGACGTCGCGCAAGAAAAGCGCGCGCGTCCGACGCCGGATCCCGTCCTGCTTGGCAGACGAGTGCTGATCTTGGACGGCGACGCAGGCAGGGGTGCCATCTGGTACTCCTACTTCGAGGCATGGCAAATGCAGTGTGAAACCGTGGCGAACCTCGCCGAACTGCGTCAGCGCCTGACGCAACTGGAAGGTCAAGGGCAGCCCCCCGATGCGTTGTTGCTCGCCGCGCCTCTTGCCGACGCGCCGCTGCGCGAAGCCGTTGCCGCTTTGCGGGGACAAGGCAGATGGCCGGTAGTCTGCTGCTTGGCCCGGCCCGACCGGGACATGAAGTCGGCGCTGGTGGCGCTGGGTGTCGGCGTGGTGCAGCCGCCGCTCAAACAGTCGACCCTGTCGGCCGCACTGACGAGCGTGCTGGGCACTGCGCAAGTCACTCCGAAGCGCCGGGTGTCGGACGCCGCCGAACGGATCGAATCCGGCCGGCCGGTCGCGACCGGGCACCGCCTGCTGCTGGCCGAAGACAATCCCGTCAACCAGCGCGTGGCGGTGCACATGCTGAACAAGCTGGGCTACAGCGTCGATGTGGTGGACAACGGCGCGTTGGCGGTGGCGGCCGTGGCCGAAGGAAACTATGCCCTCGTGCTGATGGACTGCCAGATGCCGGAAATGGATGGCTTTGCCGCCACCGTCGCGATTCGCCGCGCCGAAACGACGCACCATCTGCCGATTGTCGCCATGACCGCCAATGCCATGCAGGGGGACCGCGAACAATGCCTTGCCGCCGGCATGGACGACTACGTCGCCAAGCCGATCGACGTCGCGCGGCTGTCGGTGCTGCTGGCGGAGTGGTTGCCGACCGAGGCGGCGAATGAAGAGCCGCCGCCCGCCGTCAAGCCAGCGCCGACCCTTGACACGGGTGGGGCCGCGGTCGACATGCGACGCCTGACCGAGTTGTTCGGCGCAGGCGATCCCGCCATCGATGAATTGCTCACCGTCTTCCAGCAATCGCTGCCGCCGCTGCGCCAACGCCTGAAGCGCGAGGTGCTCGAACGCGGCAGCGCCCTGAAACCCATAACCCACGAACTGCGCGGGGCGGCGGCCAACGTCGGCGCGCTGCCCCTGGCGGAATTTGCCGGCTGCCTTGAAAGCCTGGCCTCCAGCGGCAACTGGGCCGAGATCGAGGCGCTGGCCGCCCGCGTGGACCAGGAATTCGACCGCATCGACAATTTCATTTCCCGACATGCGCAGCGCCACAACGTGTGAGGAGGCAACCAATGCCCAAATTACTGGTCGTTGACGACAACGCCATCAATCTGACCCTGTTCCGCCACCTGCTGCAGAAGCTCGATGGCGCAGAGGTGGAATGCCTTGCCGACCCCGTGGCGGCGCTCGCCTGGTGCGCCGATCACGAAGCCGATCTGATTCTTCTCGACTACATGATGCCGGTGGTCGATGGCCTGGAGTTCATCCGCCGCCTGCGCCTGATCCCCGACCGCGCCGACGTGCCGGTGGTGATGGTGACGGCCGATACCGAAAGCGACGTGCGCCATCGCGCCCTTGAGCTCGGCGCCCAGGATTTCCTGACCAAGCCGGTGGACAAGGTCGAGCTTACGGCCCGGGTCAGGAATCTTCTCGCCTTGCGCAAGAGCCGCCAGCAACTGGCGGATCGCGCCGCCTGGCTCGCCGTCGAGGTCGCCAAGGCCACCGCCGAGATCGCCGCCCGCGAAAAGGAGGCCATCCTGCGCCTGTCCCGAGCAGCGGAATACCGCGACCCGGAAACCGGCAGCCACCTGCTGCGCATGTCCAACTACACCCGCCTGATCGCCGGGCAGCTTGGACTCCCGCCTGCCGAGCAGGAACTGCTGCTGGAAGCCTCGCCGATGCACGACATCGGCAAGGTCGGCACGCCCGACCATATCCTGCTCAAGCCGGGACGGCTGACCCCGGAAGAATTCGAGATCATGAAGCAGCACGCCACGATCGGTTACGAAATCCTGCGTGACTCGGTGTCGCCGCTGCTGCAGTGCGCAGCGAAGCTGGCCATGGCCCACCACGAAAAATTCGACGGCAGCGGCTATCCGCAAGGGCTGGCAGGCGAAGCGATCCCGCTGCACGGGCGCATCGTGGCGGTCGCCGACGTGTTCGACGCGCTGACTTCCGAGCGGCCCTACAAGAAGGCATGGACGCTCGACGCCGCCGTCGATTTCCTGAAAACCAACGCCGGCAGCCACTTCGATCCGGTCTGCGTCGAGGCCTTCCTCGCCGTCTGGCCACGGGTCCTCGAAATCCGCGCACGCTATCAGGACGAAGCCGACCACAGCGCCGCCGCGGCCCTGCGCCCAACCTGACCCTCATGCTCGATCCCGCCCAATTTGTCGAACTCAAGGCCAGCGGCAACCTGCCTTCGCCCAAGGGCGCGGCACTCAAGGTCATCGAACTGTGCCAGCGCGACGACGTCACCCTTCCCGAGATCATCCAGGTCCTGCAAATCGACCCGGCGATGGTCGGCCGCATCCTCAAGCTGGCCAATTCCGCCGCCTTCGGCCGTCCCCGGCCCGCCGCGGCACTGACTCCCGACGTCCTGATGTCGATCGGCATCCAGTCCGTGCGCCAGGTGGTGCTGGCGTTTTCGCTGGTGTCGGGAAACCGCCACGGACATTGCCCTGGCTTCGACTACGAAATGTTCTGGTCGCGCTCGGCGGCATCCGGCGTCGCGACGCAACTCCTCGGGGCCGCAACGCGTGCCGCACCGCCCGCGGAAATGTTTACCGTCGGTCTGCTCGCCAACATCGGGCGCATGGCGCTGGCGGCGCTCTACGCCGAGCGCTACGGCGAGCTGATGGCACAGGCTGGCGGGCAGTTTTCCGCCGCGCTGACGGCGCTGGAACAAAAAGCCTTCGGCCATACCCATGTCGACGTGGCCGCCGCCATGATGAGGGACTGGGGCCTGCCCAAGCTGTTTACCGACGCCGTGCTGTTCCACGAAGCGCCACAGTTGGCCGAATTCGGCCCGGAGTCGCGCAGCGGCCGATTGACCAATTGCCTGCACCTGGGGGCCCGGCTTGCCGACCTCTGCTTCGTGCCGCAGGCGGAGCGCGCGGCGGGCTTCGTGAAACTCCTGGCGCCGGCCCAGGACCTCGGCATCGCCGACGGCAATCTCGCCGCATTGGGCGACCAGATGCTGCGCGAATGGAAGGACTGGAGCGCACTGCTCGAACTCGGCGTGCGCGAGGTCGCTCCTTTTTCGGCGCTGGAAATCGGGACCGAGAACCAGGATGGGTCGGCCCCGAAAGTATCCATGCACCTGAACATCCTCGTCGTCGATGACGACCCGACCGTGTGCCTGCTGCTGCGCAAACTCCTTACCGGCGCCGGCCATACCGTGCATGTGGCACGCGACGGCCATGAAGGACTGGCGCTGGCCTTGCAGCATCAGCCGCAACTGGTGATCACCGACCTGATGATGGCGCGCCACGACGGCCTGCAACTGATCAGGAACCTGCGCCAGACGGAGTTCGGCCGTTCGATCTACATCATGGTCCTGACCATTCTCGATGACGAAGACAAGCTGGCCGAAGCCTTCGACTGCGGCGCCGACGACTACCTGACCAAGCCGGTGGAGAGCAAGCCGCTGCTGGCGCGACTCAAGGCCGGCATGCGCATGATCCGCGAGCAGCAGACCTTGCGCCAGGAGCAGGAGGAACTGCGGCGGCGCCTGCTGGAGCTCTCCATCGCCAACCAGCGCGCCGAAGAGGAGGCCCTCACCGACGTCCTGACCGGCCTCTACAACCGCCGCCATGCGATGGAGCGACTGGCGCAGGAGTGGGCCGAAGCCGAGCGCAGCCACCGGCCCCTGTGCCTGCTGGCGCTGGATATCGACTACTTCAAGGCAGTGAACGACAACCACGGCCATGACATCGGAGATGCGGCGCTGCGCCAGTTCGCCGACATCCTGCGCAACTTGTCACGCACGCCCGACGTGCCCTGCCGCTTCGGCGGCGAGGAATTTCTGCTGATCGCCCCGGATACACCCCTGGAAGGCGCACTGCACCTGGCGGAACGCATCCGCTCGGCCGTTCAGCACAAGGCGCTGATGGCCGGGGGGGTCGCGCTGCATCTCACGGTAAGCATCGGCGTGGTGGAAAAGACGGCGAAGCATGCCACCGTGGACCAACTCATCAAGTCAGCCGACGAAGCGCTCTATCACGCGAAACAGAATGGCCGCAACCGGGTTGAAAAAGCACGACTGTAACGGACGGCTCAAGCTCAACAACAGGAGGACAAAACAATGCAGGTAAAGCAGATAGCGCTGAAAACCCCCGCCGGCGCCGACACCGCCCTGGCCGCCCTGGCTGGCATCAGTCCGCAACTGGTGACCGTGTTCGGTGCCGTCCCGTTTTTCACCGACAAGGGTTTCCAGGCAGCACTGCGCGCCTCGTTACCCGATGCCGAGATCATCGGCTGTTCGACCGCCGGCGAAATCAGCAACAGTGGCGTGGCGGACGGCAGTTGCGTCGTCACGGCCGTGAATTTCAGCGGCACGCGGATCAAGGCGGCGACCTCTCCGCTGAGCGGCATGGGGGATTCGCAGGCGGCCGGCGCACGAATCGGCGGTGACCTGGCGGCACCCGACCTGCGCGCTCTGATGGTGTTCGGCCCCGGGGTGCAGATCAACGGCAGCGCTCTGGTGGACGGGATCGCCTCCAGGGTGGGTACGAGCGCCCCGATCACCGGCGGCCTGGCCGGCGACGGCGGTGCATTTGTGCAAACCTGGACCCTGGGCAGGGCCGGCGTCAGCGACAATGCGATAGTCGCCGTGGGCCTGTATGGCGACGCGCTTGATTTCGCCCACGGCTCTTTCGGCGGATGGGAACCCTTCGGCCCCGCGCGCAAGGTCACCCGCTGCGACGGCAACGTGCTTTACGAACTCGACGGCGAACCGGCGCTGGCAGTCTACAAGCGCTACCTCGGCGATCACGCAAAGGGGCTGCCGGCGTCCGGCCTCTTGTTCCCCTTTGCCATGGTTGGCGAAGACCATAATGCAGTCGGCCTGATTCGCACCATCCTCGGCATCGATGAAACAAGCGGCAGCCTGACCCTGGCCGGAGCAATCGACCCCAACGGCTACCTCAAGCTGATGCACGCCAGCACCGATCGCCTGGTGAACGGCGCGGAATCGGCTGCCGAGGCGGCGCAGGAAATGCATCGGTCCAGCGGCGACAGCCTGGCGATCCTGGTCAGTTGCGTTGGCCGCAAGCTGGTGATGGGCGATCGCGTCGACGAGGAAGTGGAAGCCGTGGCAGAGGTCTTCGGCAGCAAGGCAACGCTGACCGGCTTCTATTCCTATGGCGAAATCAGTCCCTTCACCCCGGGCAGCGCCTGCCACCTTCACAACCAGACGATGACCATCACCTGGATGGGTGAAAAGTAGGCAAGTCGGCACCCGCAACAGAGGACACACTTTCCCCAATGCATCGAGGTTTGCAGCGCCAGCTCAAGCGCACGCTGGGTCTGGCCGACGAAGAGGCCATTCCCGCGCTGCTGGATGCCGCGCGGGCTGCGGCCGCGCAGCCGGGACTCGCACCGGCTGTGGTCGCCCTGCTGGAGAACTTCGGCAGACTTGTCGAACGGGTCGATGCGACCTACGAACAGTCCGACCGCGACCTCGATCTTCGCACGCGAAGCCTGCAACTGAGCTCGGACGAGCTCAACGAAGCCAATACGCGGTTGCGCGCCGACATTGCGGCCCGCGGCCGCGCCGTCCAGGCACTGCGGACCACCGTGGGCGGGCTGCTGGGGCGCGAATCCGCAGGCCAGGCGACAACCTCTGACGGCGACGAACTCGAACAGCTTTCGCGGCTGATTTCCGAACTGGTCGGGGAACGGGAAAAGCAGCGCAACCAGCTCGACAACCTCAAGTTCGCCCTCGATCAGCACGCCATCGTCAGCATCACCGACCTTGACGGAACCATCACCTACGCCAACGACAAATTCTGCGAGATCAGCGGTTATCCCCGCGCGGAGCTGATCGGCCGCAATCATCGCATCGTCAAGTCTGCACTGCACGGGCCCGAGGTCTACGAAGCCATGTGGCGAACCATAGCGAGCGGCGATGCATGGCACGGCGAGATCTGCAACCGGAAGAAGGATGGCAGCCACTACTGGGTCGCGGCCACCATCGTCCCCCTGCTCGACGAAGGGGGCTTGCCGACCGAATACATCGCGATCCGCACGGACATCACCGCCCGCAAGGATGCCGAGGCGCAACTTGCCGACCAGTTGCTGTTCAGCAAGCAATTGATGGATGCAATTCCGATCCCGATCTACCACAAGGGAACGGACGGACGCTATGTCGGCTGCAACCGGAGCTTTGCCGAATTCTTCGGCGTCGATGACATCGATGCGTGGCTCGGCACCTCGGTGCATGACCTGCTGGATTCCGAGGTTGCCGCCTTTCACCACGGCAAGGACCTCGAACTGTTCGCCCATGCGGGCCAGCAAAGCTACGAAATGCGGGCGATGCCGACTCGCAACGGCGTACGCTCGCTGATGTACCACAAGGCCAGCCTGACCGGGCCGGACGGCAGCATCCGCGGCCTGATCGGCGCCATCGTCGACATGACGGACCGCTACCGCTGGGAGGACGGGCTGATCCTGGCCCGCGATGCGGCCGAAGCGGCCAATCGCGCCAAGAGCGACTTCCTCGCCAACATGAGCCACGAGATCCGCACGCCGATGAACGGCATCATCGGCATGACCGATCTGGCCCTCGACACCAACCTCGACGAAGAACAGCGCGAATACCTGCAAATCGTCAGGTCATCGTCCGAAACCTTGCTCACGGTCATCAACGACATCCTCGATTTCTCGAAAATCGAGGCCGGCAAGCTGGCGATCGAGTCCGTCGGCTTCGACATCCAGCGCACCGTGGCGGAAACCCTCAAGACGATGGCCTTGCGTGCCCACGAGAAAGGGCTGGAACTGGTCAGCGACGTTGCCACCGACCTGCCCGGACGGGTGGTCGGCGATCCGGGCCGACTGCGCCAGATCCTGCTTAACCTGGTCGGCAACGCCATCAAATTCACCCATCAAGGCGAAATCGTGGTGCGGCTCGCCGCGGATGCAGCCGATGGACAGCGCGCGCTGGTACGGATTTCGGTCAGCGATACGGGCATCGGCATCGCGGCGGAAAAGCAGGCGCATATTTTCGACGCCTTTGCCCAGGAAGATACCTCGACCACGCGAAAGTACGGAGGAACCGGCCTCGGCCTGACGATCTCGAATCGCCTGGTGCAGTTGATGGGAGGCCGGCTCTGGGTCGAAAGCGAGCCGGGTCGGGGCAGCACCTTCCATTTCACGCTTGACCTGGGCATAGACGCGACGCAGCCAACCGCCGCGCGATCCGCCAGCCTGGACCGGCGCAGCGCACTTGTGGTCGACGACAATGCCGTCAATCGAGAAGTCCTGGTGCGCCTGCTGCAGCGCTGGGGCATGAACGCGGCGGCAACTGACTCCGGCGAGGCGGCGATCGACATCCTTTCGCGGGATCCCCTGCCTGACGCTGTCCTTCTCGACATCCAGATGCCGGGAATGGACGGATTCGCCGTGGGCGCATGGATCCGGAGCCAGGAACGCATGACTGCCCTGCCGGTCCTGGTCCTGTCGTCCGGCGCCCAGCGTGGCGACGCCCAGCGCTGCAGGGAAATCGGCCTCGACGGCTATTTTCCGAAACCTGTGGCGGAGGAAGAACTGCAGACGGCCCTCGGCAGCCTGTTGGGCAAGGGCGGGTCGGCCGAAGCCGCCGCCGCGCCCGAGTTGATCACCCGCCACCAGCAGCGTGACCGCCAGGCCGCACTCGACGTTCTGCTGGTGGAGGACAATCCGGTCAATCAGCAACTGGCGATGCGGCTGCTCAAGAAATGGGGCCATCGCGTCACGCTTGCGGCCAATGGACAAGCCGCACTGGAAGCGTTGCAACAGGCGACGTTCGATGTCGCCCTGATGGACATGCAGATGCCGGTGATGGGCGGCGTCGAGGCCACGCTCGAGATACGCAGCCGCGAGGCGGCGCAAGGGAAGCCGCGCCTGCCCATCGTCGCCATGACCGCCAACGCCATGCAGGGCGACCGCGAGCAGTGCCTCGCCGCCGGCATGGACGACTACATGGCCAAGCCGATCAAGGCCGCTGACCTCGCCCAAAAACTCGGACTGCTGTCGGCAGCGCAGGATGTCCGCAACCGCCAGAACCCCGGGGTGCTTGCCGGTCACTCGCTCGTCGTCGATTCCTCGCTCGCCGATTTCGACTATGCGGCAGCCGTGGCAGCCATGGATGCGGAAATCGTCGAAGTCATCACCCCGGCCTTCCTCGAACATTTCCCCAAGGATTGCGCGCAGTTGCGCGCCGCCCTTGCTGCTGCCGATGCCGACATGGTGATGCGGATCACCCATTCCATGCGCGGTTCGCTGTCAGCGTTCGGTGCCGATCCCGCGTCGCGCCGCGCCAGGGAACTGGAAGCCTTGGCGCGGGCCGGCGACTTGCACGAAGCCGCCGCGCTGGCGCAACACCTCTTCGCCGAGGTCGAGCGCCTGCTGAAAGTGCTCAAGGCGGAACTGGCCGCGGGCACCTGAGCTCGCGAATCCGCCGGCCAGCCCTCTGCCTGAACCGTGGCGCGGATGACGACCAGCTAACGTGCAGCCTCGGGAAAATTCTCGGCCAGCACCCAAAGGCGCGTCGGCATCCGGCCGCCGGAGTCCGTATGCTATGGCGCTAGACATGTGATAGGCTTGGGCCGGTTATCGTGAGCGATCGCGAGTTTCGACCAGATAGCGGCAGGCGGCGCAGATCGAGATCCTTCCGCGCCGGCCGCAAGTGATCGGAAACATGGAAAACGCCTCCGCCAAAGAGATTACGCACTGGCTGGAACAACATGGCCTCGGCCAATATGCAGCCCGATTTGTCGAAAACGACATCGATCGAAGCCTCCTGACGTCACTGACCGAGGAGGACCTGAAGGAACTCGGGCTGACCATCGGGCATCGCCGTCGTTTTTCGGCCGCTTTCGACATCCATCGCGGCACGGCTGTTCCCGACCCGGAGGCCAGCCACGCGCCGGAAAGAAGGCAGCTCACCGTCATGTTCTGCGACATGGTTGGATCGACGTCGCTCTCGTCGCGCCTGGATCCGGAGGATTTGCGCACGGTGATGCATCAGTACTACAAGGCCTGCGAGAAAGTCATCCTCAGGCATCATGGGTTCATCGCAAGCTATCTGGGCGACGGGCTCATGAGCTACTTCGGCTACCCCGAGGCCCGGGAGGATGCCGCCGAATCCGCGGTACGGGCCGGGCTGGCCATCATCGACGCCGTTCGCCGCCTGGAGCCCGCCGGAGGCGGCCAACTGAAGGTAAGACTTGGAATTGCGACCGGCCTGGCGGTGGTCGGTGACCTGTTGGGGAAGGGAGCGTCAGAACTGCACTCCGTCATCGGCCAGACGCCGAATCTCGCAGCCCGCGTACAGTCACTTGCGGAACCCGATACGCTGGTTATCGCAGGAAGCACGCAGATGCTGGTCCGGGGTCAGTTCGACTACGTCGATCTCGGTGTGCATCAATTGAAGGGGATCGAGGGCGCGGTTCCGGTCTGGCGGGTTGTCGGCGAAGCGTCCGGGAGCACCCGGTTCGAGGCGCAGCATGCGGATCCCAGCATCTGCGTCGGGCGTGGGCATGAGCTGAAGACGGTAGCGGACTGTTGGCAATCGGTGCTCGGCGGACAGTCCCAGGTCATCCTTATCATTGGCGAGGCCGGGATAGGCAAGTCGCATCTCCTCAGCTCGATTTCCGACCAGGCGGCCGCTGCCGGGCCTGCGCAGATTCTGCTGCAGTGTTCCTCCGACCAGTCCTCGAATCCCCTCTATCCGCTGATTTCGGAGCTGCGCCGTACGATCCCGATCGATCCGGCCGACGACATTGGGGTCAGCCTGGCCCGGATCGAGACATGGCTGGGTGATCTGGCGACCACGGAGAACGTCGGGTTGGTCGCCAATCTGTTTGGGCTTCCCTTAGATTCCCTTCAGGCTCTGCTGCCCGTGGCGCCCGAGCAGAGGAAGGCCAGGAGGCTGGGGCTTTTCCTCGAACTTCTCCAGCACCGCTCCCTGGCCCAGCCGGTGCTGTTGATCGTGGAGGATGCGCACTGGATAGATGCGGTGACCCAGGAGCTGCTCGAGAGCCTCGCTGCCGGCATGGGAAACCACCGGGTGATGCTGGCAATATCGGCGCGCACGGAATACCGTGATCGCATTGCAGTCTATTTCGGCGGAACCGTCCTCAACCTGGCACGGCTGGGCAGTTCGGAAGCGGAGCAGGTTATCGGGAACGCTGCACGAGGCCGCTCGCTGTCGCAGGATGTAATCAGGCAGATCCTCGACAAGTCCGATGGAATTCCCCTTTACCTTGAGGAGCTCACGAAGTCTGTTCTCGGCATGGGCCGCAGGGATGCCGGAGTCGATGCGATCCCCGCCGGGGTTCCCTCGATCCTGCTAGATGGCTTGATGGGCCGCCTCGATCGCCTGGGACGAGCCAAAGAGATCGCGCAGATTGCCTCCTGCCTTGGGCGCTCATTTTCCTTCGCTCTGATAGCTGCACTGGCACACGGTGAGCAGGACTTGACGGCGGATATGCTGATGCAGTTGGTCGAAGGGGCGTTCCTGGTCCAGGATGGAACCCCTCCCAATTCCAGATACACCTTCAAGCATGCCCTGCTGCAGGATGCCGCCTACGAAAGTCTGCTGCGCAGTCGGCGGCGGGACCTGCATGCCGAGATCGTGGGCATCCTTGAAACTGCCTTCCCCGACGAGGCCCGGAACGATCCGGGCCTGCTGGCCCACCACTGTCGTCAAGCGAATCTGCCCGAGCGCGAAGCGGAGTACCTTTTCGCCGCGGCGCAAGCCGCCACGCGACTGGTGGCGGTAAAGGAGGCGCTTGGCTACCTGAACCGGGCCGAGGAGATCCTCGCGGGACTCGCCCCAAGCCCGGACACGCTTTCGAAACATGTCGAGGTCATCCTGATGCTGATGGATGTGGGACGATTCATGATCCTGCCCAGCCGGCACATCGAGCTTGCGATCAGGCTGAAGGAAAAGCATGCAGCGTCATCCATGCGCGACGATCCGGGCACGCTCGCCTCCATCCTCTTTCAGCAAGGAAGGGCGCACCTTTACACCAGCAACTACGCCGAAGCCAGCAGCGCATTCGGCAAGATCATCGACCTGGGCCGTTCCACCCATGATCCCGACCTCATCATGAAGCCGGGATCCGCCCTGACGATGACGCTCTGCTGCCAGGGGCAATTCGCCGATTCGCTTGCCTTTCTCGACAGGGAGAAACTCGAGTATTACAAGACCAGGAAGAATTTCATCGACTATATTGCCGGCCTGGGGTGGTGTGGCTACGCCACCTGCCAGCAGGGCGATATCGACTCGGGTTTGCGGATCAACGACCTCGCCATCAATGAAAGCCGGACGCTGGGGTCGCTGATCTACAGCGCCGGGGCGCACGTGTGGAAGTGCCAGTCGCTGATCGCTTCCCGTTTCCCGCGCGAAGCCGTGGTCGCAGCCCAGCGTTGCGTCGAGGTTGGCCGATCGCAGAACGTTCCCTATCTCATTTGGCATGGCCTGGTCTTTCTGGCGTTTGCCCATTGCCGCAGCGGAGATTTCCCGCTTGCCCGGCGAGGCCTGGCCGATGTACACGCCTTCCTGGAGTCTTTTCCGCAAGGCCTGATTTCGGTATTGGACTATCCGCCGATGATCGAAGCCGAGATCGCGTGCTTTGGCGGCGAGGTTGACCGAGCCGTGGAGTTGGGAGGGCAGGCGGTCAAGGCAGGGGCCTCCAGAGGAGGGATATTCACGGAAGCCCTGGCGAACCGGGTCCTGGCCGTGGCCGGGTTGCTGCGCGGCGACGCACTGGAGGCAGCCACGCAACATATGGACCGAGCCCTGGAACTCTTGCATTCAGGCGGGGCGCATGTCGAACGAACCTACTCGATGCTGGTTTGGGCTCATGCCCTGGCAAGGATGGGGCACCAAGGCCCCGCGGTGAGCGCAGTTACCGACGCCCGGGCCTTGGCCGAGACCTATGCACTTGACCTGAGTAGCTGCGAATATGGCGCCGCTGAGGCCCTGAAGCTATGTTAGTCGCACTTTCCTTGAGGAGGAGACGATGGCCAACCGCCTGACAACTGAAGAAAAGCAGAAGCTGTTCGCGCACCCAGCCAGAAAGCCCAGGCGCTGCCTTGCGCTCGGCGGCGGCGGCCCGGCCGTCGGCATCAGCATCGGTTTCCTCCAGGCGCTGGAGGACTGGAACGAAAAGGTGCAGGACAGCGGGGAGATGCACCGCGTCATCGAGTTTCCGGTGTGGGTGGCCGGCTGCGTTGGCGGATGGCTGGCATGCCTCTATCACCTGGGCGACGGCAAGGGCAAGGGCAAGGCGAGGCAGGTGGAAGATGTCATGCGGGGATTTTTCCGCGAGGACGACATGTACGAAATGTTCCCCGCCCCGAAGACGTTCACGCCCGATATGCCAGAGATGATTGCCGAGGGCCTGAAGTTCTTCATCAATCCCGACAATTACCGGCAACTCGTGGTACCCAAGCAGATCGTGAAGGCCTACGCGGAAATCGCCGACTTCCTGGCGCGGGACAATTGGCATCGGAATCAAGGTGATCTGGCCTTCATGATGCTGAACTCGGTGTTCGCCCCGAATCCGGCCGCCCGCCTGATCATGAGCCTCTTGTACAAGACAAATATGCGCGGGCTCAACAAGATATGGTTCGGCCCTGACTACAGCATACTCAAGAAGTACGACCTGAAGGAGTTGCAGAAGGAAGCGATCCCCGACATATACATCAACTCTTACAACATCGATCGCCATCAGTCCGATATCTTTACCAACCATGTCGAAAAGAACAGGGCGCGCGGCGTCGAGGCGAGGGAAATTACCATGGAGGTGCTCTGCGCGTCGAGCGCCCTGCCATACATATTGTCCCCGGTTGAGATCGATGGCGAAATGTACATGGAAGGGGCACTCGTCGATTCCTTCTGCCTGGAGGCGATTTACGACGGGCATAGTGACCTGAACGAGATTTGGGTGAGTCGCATCGTGGACCACCAGCAGGTAAAGCGGCCCAGGAATCTGCTGGATGCGCTCAACAACCTGATCATGCTTTACGCGGGCACCACCTCGCGCCATGACATCACTGCGTTCGTGAATAAGCTCCACAATGAGGAACTGCTTTTCGCACTGCATCATGAAAAGTGCGGACCGAAGTGCGAACACCATCCGCATGTGACCGAGGTCATCGAGTTGCCGGTGGAACCCACTACAACCTACTATTGGAACTATGAGAATCTCGACAACAGCATTCGGGAGTCCAGGAAAAAGTGCGCCGAAGTGATCGAGCGCTATGCCCAGGGATTGATAAAAAAGCCCGGCCATGGGGCCCGCAGGATTCCGGAGTACGAGAACATTCGTTTCAATTGACGTGTCGCCTTGTGCGGAGACGGCAGGCGTATGCTTGCGGCACCGGCCGGGTGGTTTCCGGTCCGATTTCTTTCAATGACGATGACGACAATCGAGAAAATCAGGTTCCGGGCCGGTGAGGTCATCTTTTCCGAGGGGGATCAGGGTGACTGCGCCTATATTGTGGAATGCGGGCACGTGGCGATTCGTGCTCGCACCAGCTCAGGAGAGGAAGTCCAGATCGGCCTGGTCTCGTCGGGAGAACTCTTTGGCGAAATGGCGCTGATCGACCAGTCGGCACGAAAAGCGACGGCCATGGCTCAGGATCACACGGAACTCATGGTTATCCCCAGGGAGCACTTCGAGGCCAGACTGGACTCGACCGACCTCCTGATTCGCCTGTTCCTCAAGGTGCTTATGGACAGGTACCGGGAAATGCGTGAGCATTTTCACTACGCACTTGATGGCAACTACGAGGCTGCGCCGGCAGCGCGCCGGATCCCCGGTTACATAGAAGAAACGGGAAAGGCCAAGAAGCGGCTGGAGGACGAATCGGCCTTGCGGGGAGCGCTCGAGCGGGGTGAATTCGTCCTCTTCTACCAACCCATCGTCAGCATCGCCAGCGGGCAGATAGTGGGCGGCGAGTCGCTGATCCGGTGGCGGGATCCCGCCCGCGGCATTGTTCCTCCTTCCGAATTCATCGGACTTGCGGAAGAGTCCGGGATCATCGTGCCGCTGGGTGCATGGATCATGGAGGCCGCATGCAGGAACTCGGTCAAGTTGAATGAGGCCCCCGGGGCCTCCGTGTTCGTCAGCATCAACGTGTCCGGCAAGCAGTTCGAGGCAAGCGACCCCGTGGAGGACATGCGGACTGTTCTCCGAAAATCTCGGGCCGATCCGGGCTCAATCAAGCTCGAGATCACCGAGTCGCTGCTGATGCAGGACCCGGACAGGGCTTTCGAGATACTGCAGGGGCTGAAGTCCTTGGGTGTCCAGATCGCTCTGGATGATTTTGGAACCGGCTACTCGAGCTTCAGCTATCTTCACCGGTTTCCGATTGACTCCATCAAGATCGATCGCTCGTTTGTGTCGAAGATGACGACGGACATCAAGAGCCGGGAAATCGTCAGGACGCTCTGCGAGCTCGCCACCAGTATCGGCATGTCCATAATCGCCGAAGGCATCGAGTCCATGGATGAACTGCAGATGCTGCTGGGGTTCGGTGCCGGCTTTGGCCAAGGCTACTTCTATTCCAAACCCCTGCCGGACTCGGACTTTGCGCGCATGATCCATGACGGGCCGGGAGTACGCCTGGGCAATTGACAGGTATTGGGCGACCTGGCGCAACGGCCCTGGGTTTTCGGCTCGAACTGTCGACCCGTGAGATGGGCCGACGCGAAGCACCCTACTTGCGCTGGCGAATCGCGGTCAGGATGCCGCGCAACAGATCCAGCGGCGGCGGCGGGCAACCCGGCACGGCGACGTCGACCGGGATCACGTTCGCGACCTTCCCGCAGCTCGCATAGCTTTCGCCGAAGATGCCGCCGCTGCAGCCGCAGTCGCCCACCGCGACCACCAGCTTCGGCGCCGGCGTGGCCTGCCAGGTACGCTCCAGCGCCACCGCCATGTTGCGCGAAACCGGCCCGGTGACCAGCAGCATGTCGGCATGGCGCGGGCTGGCGACGAACTTGATGCCGAGCCCTTCGATGTTGTAGTAGGGGTTGTTGAGGGCGTGGATTTCGAGTTCGCAACCGTTGCACGAGCCGGCATCGACTTCGCGAATGGTCAGCGCCCGGCCGAGGATGGCGAGGATGTCGGCGTGGATGCGCTCGGCCTCGGCCCGCTCCACGCGCCAGTCGTCATTGGCCTCCGGCGCCGGCTCGCTGCGCAGGCCGGTCTTCGCAATCTGGAGGAGCATGCGCCACATCAGAGATCCTGCCCGGAATAACTGAGATTGAAGGATTTGTTGATGACCGGAAAATCGGGAACGATGTTGTCCATCACCGCGTGTTCCAGCAGGGGCCAGTTCTGCCACGACGGATCGTGGCAGTGACAGCGCCGGATGCCGTCCGCATCGAGCTCCAGCGCCACCAGCACGTCGCCGCGCCAGCCTTCTATCCAGCCCGCGCCGATGCCGGTCGCGGGCAGCGGATTCAGCGCAGCCAGCAGCGCCCCCTTCGGCAGCCGCGCGACGATCTCGCGGATCAGGCGCAGCGACTCGAAGACTTCCTCGAAGCGCACCAGCACCCTGGCCGCCACGTCGCCGTTGCGGTGGCTGACCATCTTCGCCTGCAGGCTGTCGTACGGCGCCCAGGGGAAATCCATGCGCAGGTCGCTGGCCTGGCCGCTGGCCCGCCCCGCCACGCCGCACAGGCCGAGCTGCCGCGCCAGTTTGGGCAGGACCCGTCCGGTGGTCAGGAAGCGGTCCTGCAAGCCGGCGTGCTCCTCATAGATGCCCATCAGCGTGCGCACGTCGGCTTCGATGGCGTCGCACTGGCGACGCAGGCGCTCGCCTCCGTCGGCGTCGAGATCCACCGCGACCCCGCCGGGGACCACGCGATCCATCATGAAGCGGTGGCCGAAAAGCTCCTGATTCAGGCGCTGCCAGTCTTCCCTGAGACGGGAGAACTGCGCCAGGCCGAAGCCCAGCGCCGCGTCGTTGCCCAGCGCGCCGAGATCGCCGAGATGGTTCGCCACCCGCTCGCGCTCCAGCAGCAGGGCGCGCAGCCAGCGCGCGCGCGGCGAAATCTCGCACGCCGCGACTGATTCCAGCGCCATGCAATAGGCCCACGCGTAGGCGACCGTCGAGTCGCCCGAAACGCGGCCGGCCAGACGATGCCCCTCCAGCGGCGCGATGCGCTCGAAACGCTTTTCGATGCCCTTGTGTTTGTAGCCCAGATGCTGTTCCAGGCGCAACACGCGCTCGCCGACCACCGAAAAACGGAAGTGTCCCGGCTCGATGATTCCGGCATGAACCGGGCCGACCGCGATCTCATGCACGCCATCGCCCTCGACCAGGACAAACGGGTAGGCTTCCGGAGTCGGCGCGAAGGATTCGAAGCCGGTGTTTTCGCGGCGCAGCGGAAAATAGTCCTCGGGCCAGGCGCCGTGGCGCAACCACGGACGCTGGTCGGCGGCGCCCTCGGCCACCAGCCCGAGCAGGTCGCGACAGGCGCGCTGCATGCGCCCCGCAGCAGGGAACACCCGGGCGATTTCCGGATAGGACGGCGTCGCCGGTGCCGCCGCCGATACCGGCGCCGGTATCGGCAAACTGAGCCAGACCAGGCCTTCGGCCGTTGCATAGGCGGCGGACACCGAAAAGGAGCCCTCCAGGCTGCGCCGGTCGGAGCCCCACAGCGACACCAGCCGGCCGCCGGCCTGGTCGACCGCTGCCGGCGCCGCCAGCCACTGCGCGCGCGATACCGTCGCGCGCTGCATCGGCAGCGGCGCCGGCAGCGTGCGTAAGCGGAAATCGAGCGCGGAGAGCGGCATTCGTTATCCTCCGATCATCCTGGCCGCCTGCTGGTACCAATCCACCAGATAGGGCGGGATGTAGAGGCCCAGCATCAGACCCAGCGCGAGATGAATGAACACCGGCACCAGCGCGGGCGGGTGCTCCAGCGGCTTCAGATCGGTGTCACCGAAGACCATCTCCTGCACCCGGGAAAAAATCGAGGCGAAGGCGACACCCAGCGCCAGCAGCAGAAACGGCGTGGCCCAGGGCAGGTCGCGCATCGCCGTGGTGAGGATCAGGAATTCGCTGGCGAAGACGCCGAAGGGCGGCATGCCGAGGATCGCCAGCGTGCCCAGCAACAGACCCCAGCCGACCATCGGGTTGAGCTTGATCAGGCCGCGGATCTTTTCCATGATCTGGGTGTGCGCGCTTTGCGAGGCATGGCCGACGGTGAAGAAGATCGCCGACTTGACCAGCGAATGCACGGTCATGTGCAGCAGGCCGGCAAAGTTGGCAATCGGCCCGCCCAGGCCGAAAGCAAATGTCATCAGCCCCATGTGCTCGATCGAGGAATAGGCGAACATGCGCTTGATGTCCTTCTGCCGCGAAAGAAAGAAGGCCGCGGCGACCACCGACAGCAGGCCGAAGCCGATCATCAGGTTGCCGGCCAGATGACTGTGCAGCGCGCCGTCGGCCAGCACCTTGCAGCGGAGCACCGCATACAGGGCGACATTCAGCAGCAGCCCCGAGAGCACCGCCGAGATCGGCGTCGGACCCTCGGCATGGGCATCGGGCAGCCAGTTGTGCACCGGCACCAGGCCGACCTTGGTGCCATAGCCGAGCAGCAGGAAGACAAATGCCAGCGCCATGACGTTGGGTTCGAGCTGCGCCTTCACCGCTTCGAGGTTGGTCCATAACAAGGCGCCGCCGCCGGCGCCGATCACCTTGTCGGCGGCAAGGTAGAGCAGGATGGTGCCGAACAGCGCCTGGGCGATGCCGACGCCGCACAGGATGAAGTACTTCCATGCCGCTTCGAGGCTCGCCGCGGTGCGATAGACGCTGACCAGCAGCACCGTGGTCAGCGTTGCCGCCTCCATCGCCACCCAGAGGATGCCCATGTTGTTGGTCGACAGGGCCACCAGCATGGTGAAGTTGAACATCTGGTACATGCTGTGGTACAGCCGCATGCGTCCCGGCGTCATCTTGCCGCGATCGCGCTCGAGGCGCATGTAGGGCCGTGAAAACACCGAGGTGGTAAAGCCGACAAAGGCGGTCAGCGCGATCAGGAACACGTTGAGCGGATCGACGAAAAACTGGTCATCGAGAACCAGCAGCGGCCCGCCGTCAATGACCCTAGCCGTCAGCAGGCCGGCGGCGACCAGGGTCGCCAGGCTGACGCCGACGTTCACTTCGGAAGCGTAATCGCGATGCCCGCACAGCGCCAGCACGAAGCCGCCGAGCAGGGGCATGGCGAGAAGCAGAAGGAAGTACTCCATCTTGGGCTAGTCTTCCTTGAGTTTTTCCAGGTGCCGGATGTCGAGGCTGTCGAACTGCTCGCGGATCTGGAACATGAACACGCCGAGAATGAACATGCCGACCAGCACGTCGAAGGCGATGCCGAACTCGACCACCATCGGCATGCCGTAGGTGGCGGCAGTGGCGGCAAAGAACAGGCCGTTTTCCATCGACAGGAAGCCGATTACCTGCGGCACCGCCTTGGCGCGCGTGATCATCATCATGAATGACAGCAGCACGCAGGCCAGCGCAATGCCGAGGGTGCTGTGCACGATGGACGACGACAACTGGGCGATCGGCAGCGCCAGGTTGAAGGCGAACACCACCAGCAGGATGCCGATCAGCATCGTGGTCGGGATGTTGATCAGGGTCTCCACGTCCCATTTGACGTTGAGCCGGTGGATCAGGCGATGCAGCAGGATCGGGATCACGATCACCTTGGTCAGCAGCGTGATCGCGGCCGAGTAGTAAAGGTGGTGCTGGTTTGTGACATACGCGACCACCGCAGTCGCGGCTACCAGCGTCGCCCCTTGCAGGGTAAACAAGTGGATCAGCGTCAGGATCCGGCGCTGCGACAGCATGCCGAAGGACAGCAGCAGCAGCACCGCGGCGAACAGGTTGATGGACTGGATCAGGTAGGCCTGCACGATCACGCTCCGAGCAGGAAATGCACCAGCATGCCGATCACCGCCAGCATGAAGGACGTGGCGAGGAATTCCGGGACCCGGAAAATGCGCATCTTGGCGCTGGCCGTTTCGATCAGTGCCAGGATGGCGCCGCCGATGGCGAGCTTGAGGACGAGCACCGGCAGCGCGAGGATCAGTTGCTGCGGCGAACCCACATCGGCCATGCCCCAGGGAAAGAACAGCGTCAGCCCGATGCAGGAATAGGCGAACAGCTTGAGACTCGCGGCCCATTCGATCAGGGCCAGATGGCGCCCGGAATACTCCAGGATCAGCGCCTCGTGGATCATGGTCAATTCCAGATGCGTGGTCGGGTTGTCCACCGGCACCCGCGCGTTTTCGGCGAGCGACACCAGGGTGAAAGCCACGCCGGCGAAGGCCAGACTCGGGTAGATCACGAACTCGCGCTGCGCCAGCGTTTCGGCGATGCTGGTCAGCGACGTCGACTTGGTGATCAGCGAAGCCGAAAACAACACCATCAGCAATGCCGGCTCGCCGAGAAAGCCGATCAGCATCTCGCGGCGGGCGCCCAAACTGCCGAAGGCGGTGCCGATGTCCATCGCCGCCAGGGAAATGAACACGCGGGCGAAGGCGAACAGCCCGACCAGCGCAATCGCGTCTGCCGCCGGAGACAGCGGCAGGTCGGTGGACAGGGTCGGAATGATGGCGCTGGCCAGCGCCATGCAGCCGAAGACGATATAGGGTGCGGCGCGAAACAGCGACGAGGCGTGCTCGGCCACCACCGATTCCTTGTGAAACAGCTTGCGCAGCGTCCAGTATTGCAGCAGCAGGCTCGGCGCGGACTTGTTCTGCAGCCAGGCCCGGCACTGGTTCACCCAGCTCGTCAGCAGCGGCGCCAGCAGCAGGGCGACGGCGATTTCCAGCAGCTGCGCAAACAGACCCGACCAGCTCATAGCCGCACCAATACCAGCATGGCGATCAGGGTGACAAAGCTGTAGAGCAGATAAACCGCTATCCTGCCCTGCTGCAAACGCCCGACCTGCTTCGCCACCGCTTCCGTCGCCGCCGCGATCGGCAGGTAGATCCAGTGCCAGAAACGGTCATCGATGATGACGCGATACAGCGGCTTCTCGTCGAAAGGCGTGGGGTGTTTGAGGTCCATGAGGAAGAAGGCGCCGAACATCCTGCGGATCGGCTGTCCGAATCCTTCCGCGGTGTCCTGCATCCGTGCATTGCCGGCGGGGTAGCCGCAATCCCAGGGCGCCGCGCGGCGTGACTGACCGCGATAGAGCAGCCGGACGATTATGACCGCAAGATAGAAGCTCGCCGCGCCGACGACGAGGAATACCAGGGGGGCGTAGCTGGCGCGCTCGACGTTCATCGGCGCCAGCAGGAACCAGCCATTGGCGCGCACGGTCTCGGCCAGGTTGTGCCCGACCAGGAGCTGGGTGACCTGGCCGATGGGTTCGATGACCTGCACCGGAAACAGGCCCAGCACCAGGCAGCCGGCCACCAGCCAGAGCAATCCGGCGCGTTCCAGCCACGCCGCATCATGCGCCTGCGCCAGTTTCTCCTCGCGCGGCTGGCCGAGGAAAATCACACCGAAGAACTTGACCATGGCGAATCCGGCGAGCGCCGATACCAGCGCGATCGCCGCCGCCACCACCGGAACCAGCATGTTGAGGAAGGGATCGGGCAGCCCCGGCGTAAACAGGAAGCTTTGCAGCAGCAGCCACTCCGAAACGAAACCGCCGAACGGTGGCAGGCCCGCGCTGGCCAGCACGCCGAACAGCGTGGTCCAGGCGACCCAGGGCATGAACCGCATCAAGCCCCCCAGGCGGCCCAGGTTGCGCTCGCCCGTGGCATGCAGCACCGAGCCGGTGCCGAGGAACAGCAGGCTCTTGAAGAAGGCATGGCTGGCGACGTGATACAGGCAGGCGGTCAGCGCCAGCGCCGCCAGCGACTCCATGCGGTAAGCCTTGAACAGCACGCCGAGGCCGATGCCGACGAACAGCAGGCCGATGTTCTCGATCGAGGAATAGGCCAGCAGCCGCTTCATGTCCGATTGCACCGCGCTCAGGATGACGCCGAACAGCGCGGTGCCGAGGCCCAGTGCCAGAAGGACCACGCCCCACCACCAGAGCTGCATCTGCAGCAGGTCGAAACTCACCCGCAGCAGGCCGTAGATGGCTGTCTTCAGCATCACGCCGCTCATCAGCGCCGACACCGGCGATGGTGCGGCCGGATGCGCCTCGGGCAGCCATACGTGCAGGGGAACGATGCCGGCCTTGGCGCCGAAACCCAGCACCGCGAGCAGAAACGCGGCGGAGGCCCAGAACGATGACAGATGCTGGCTGCGCATGCTGTCGAAACTGTAATCGCCGGTGTTCGCCTGCAGCACGCCGAAGCACAGCAGGATCGCGATCGCGCCGACGTGCGCCACCAGCAGGTAGAGATAGCCGGCGCGACGGATCGCGGCGATCCGGTGGTTGCTGGTCACCAGGAAGAACGAGGACAGCGCCATGGTTTCCCACATCACCATGAAGGCATAGGCGTCGTCGGCCAGCGCCACCAGCACCATGCTCGCCAGGAAGATGTGGTACTGCAGGCAGAGCAGACCAGGCGGCGTACCTTCGCCCTTGCGGAAGTAGCCGGCGGCGAAGATCGAGACGCCGGCCCCGGCGCCGGTGATCACCGCGATGAACAGGGCGGAAAGCGCATCGAGCCGGAGATGGAAAGGCAGGCCGGGCAAGCCCAAGGGCAGCACCGCGGTCTCTGTCGGCGCGAATACCGCCGACAGCGCCACGATGAACACACCGACGCAGACCAGACCACCAAGCGGGAACAGCACGTGGGAAACCAGCCAGAACTGGCGCAGGGCGAACACGCCCAGCATTCCCACCAGAAGCCAGCCGGCGCAGAGCAGCAGAATCCAGTCAAGATGAACAAATTCAGTTGGCACGAATAAGGCCCCAGACGCCGGGCGGCCATTCTACTGTGCTTTCGCCGCGCTCCGGACAATCGGCACCGCCGCGGGTTGCGGTCCGACTATCTCTGGTCTGAGTCCGGCTACAATCCGCCCATGGGACATCGACTTTCAAAGATCTACACGCGCACCGGTGATGCCGGTACCACGGGCCTCGGAGACGGCACACGGACGGCGAAGAATTCTGCCCGCGTCGCCGCCATGGGCGATGTCGATGAACTCAATTCGCTGCTCGGCGTGATCCTCTGCGAGGAACTGCCCGCCGATGTGCGCGAGTTGTTCACCGGAATCCAGCATGACCTGTTCGACCTCGGTGGCGAAATGTCGATCCCCGGCGCCGTGCTGCTCAAGGATACGCAGCCGGCGCGACTGGAAGCGGCGATCGACCGCTACAACGCCGACCTCGGGCCGCTCAAGGAATTCATCCTGCCCGGCTCGGGCCAGGGCAGCGCCGGGCGCGCCGCTGCGCTGACGCATCTGGCGCGCACTGTCTGCCGCCGCGCCGAACGCGTCATGGTTGCGCTGGCCTCGGAGGAAGCCGTGTCGGACGCGGGGCGCCAATACCTGAATCGCCTATCGGATCTGCTGTTCGTCCTCGGCCGCTGGCTCAACAAGGCCGCGGGTGGCGGTGACGTGCTGTGGCAAAAGGGCAAGAACGCCTGAGCGGCTGTGAATAAATCTACTACGCGTGCCGGGTCGGGGCTTGGGCGGCTCAGTTGGCAAACCCGGCTATCCTCATGTACAGAAACGTACATTCCGGTAGCTGCCACCGCAACGCACGCAGTGCGCTTGCGCGCCTGCTTGGGGCCGCACCCCGCTGCGGCACGCTCGCTACGATTTCTTCACAGCCGCTGAGCTGACGACGCTTTACCGGATGCGCGAGCGGCGGGCTTCCATGCATTCCAGGAGTTGCGCGCTGACGCTGCGCAGCCGCTGGTTGAGCAGCATCAGAAGTTCGGTCATCAGCTTGACGCCGATGCGCGGCTCTTCGGCGATGATGCGCGAAAGCGCTTCGCGGTCGAGGACGGCGAATTCGACCGCATCGAGCGCAACGCAGCTTGCAAAGCGCGGCGCGCCGTCGATCAGCGACATCTCGCCGAGGGTCTTGCCGGGACCGGCCGTGGCCATGATCTGCGCCAGGCCGCGCACGTCCTTCTTGACGATCTCGACGTTGCCGTCCAGCAGCAGCAGCATGAAATCGCCCTGGTCGTCCTCGCGAATGATCTCGGTGCCCAGTGGCGCGCGATAGCAGCGCATGTAGCGGGCCAGGCCCTCCAGTTCCTCGGCCTCGAAATCCTCGAACAGCTTGATGACCTCTATGATTTCGCGGATGCGGCCGACAAAGGGCACGGCATCACCGAGAAACTCGACGTTGGCGATTTGGTCGATCGAACTCATGGCCTTGGCATTATAGCCCCGCCCAGCAGGGCAAGCACCAGCAACAGCCAGCCGGCCGTCGCCGCCAAAAGGTGGGGATCGGTCAGCAGTTCCTGCGCCGGATCGCCGCCGCCGCCCCGGGTGTGCAGGCGCCACAGATAGCGCAGCATGCCGTAGAGCACGAAGGGGACCGTCGCAATCAGGTCGCGCGTCCCGTGCAAGGCGGCCGTCTCCGCGCTGACCGTGTAGAGCGCATAGGAAATCACCGTGCCGGCCGCGGCGATGGCGATGAACTGGTCCAGCATCGGCGCCGTGTAGTGCTCCAGCACGCGACGGTGCCCGGCGCTGTCCGCCAGCAGCGCGTTGAGCTCGGCGCGACGCTTGGCGAAGCCGAGGAACAGCGTCAGCATCAGGCCGCACAGCAGCAGCCATTGCGACGGCGCGATGCCGATGCCCAGCGTGCCGGCCAGGAGACGCAGCATGAAGCCGGCGGCAATGATGAACACATCGAGGATGACGACGTGCTTGAGGCCGAAGCAGTAGGCCACGTTGAGCGCCACATAGGCGAAGAAGATCCATGGCGCCGAGCCGGCCCACAGCCAGGCGATGGCGCCACCGGCAAGCAGGCACACCACGGCCAGGGTCATCGCGGCAGAAACGCTCACGGTCCCCGCCGCCAGCGGGCGGCCCTGCTTTTTCGGATGCAGCCGGTCCTGCTCGCGATCGATCAGGTCGTTCATTGCATATACGGCCGAAGCCAGCAGGCAAAACGCGGCAAACGCCGCCAGGGCCTGGCCGAGCTTGAGCGGATCGGTCCATGCATGACCGAACAGCAGGCCGACGAAGACGAAGCCGTTCTTCAGCCACTGGTGCGGGCGCATCAGGCGCACCAAGTCCGGCATCAACGACGGCATGCTTCCCCCGGAAAATATCGATCGCACATGTAGCAGGCAGTTTGCGGCAACCAGGCCGGAATCGCATAGTACTTCTGCCGGACCGCCGCCAGCACGCCGTCGCGATAGGCCGCGTAGTCGAAGCCCTCGCCCTTCACCCGCCAGAAGCGCGCGCCGCGCACGTCGAAACTGTCGACGCCGACCTGGCGGAAATACCGGCGATAGTCATCCAGATTGGGCTCGGACTTCCTCAGGATCAGGAAGTTGCGACCCGCCAGCGTCCGGAAATCGGTGACCAGGTCATCGTGACGGGCATGGCTCGACGCTTCACCGAACACCATGACATAGCGGCGCAGGTTGTAGCCCAGGGTGACGGCATTCGAGTAACCGTCCATCGCCAGTGTCCAGTCGTTGCCAAACGGCTGCAGTTCGTTCGCCAGCGCCCGGTGCTCGAAGCTGAGGACGATGCCGTCATACAGGCGCGTCTTCTGCCAGGTTTCCAGCGGCAGGCGGGACACGACCAGAATGCCGGCCACATGCAAGGTCGCGAAGCCGGCGAAGAACAGGCCGAGCCGGCGCAGGCCGGCCGGGCTGAGGCGCAATGCCAGCCAGATCAGTGCAAACGGCACGAAGGAAAGCAGCCAGTGCAGGCCGATCTGCTTGACCAGCGACAGCAGGGCGAAGAGCAGGAACGGCAGCCAGGCCAGGGTACCCAGCGCGGCGGGCGATGAACCGTCGGCGCCGGCGCTGCGACGATTGCGCCACGCCAGCCACAGCACCGGCGGCCCCAGCACGTAGATCAGCGTCAAGGCATATAGCAGCGGCGTCTTCAGCGACCAGCCGGCATCCTCGTGGCGATTGACGAAGTTGAACATGTAGTTCGGCCAGCAATGGCCGCCGTTCCACCAGGCCATCAGGGCCAGCGCCGGCAGCGTGCAGGCATAGGTGATGGCCAGGCCCGCCCATGCGCCAGGCTTGCGCCGCCGGAGCACATCGATCAGGTAGGCAAAGCCGAGAATCGCCGCAAAATATTTGGACAGCACCGCGCCCGCCAGAAGCATCCCCGCGACGAGGTACCAGCGGGCAGAGTCGTCGCGTGCAGCCCGAATCCAGGCCAGACCGGACAGCACGCTGAAGTAGATCAGCGGCGTGTCGGTGGTGATGAACACGTTCCAGACATTCACCGGCGCCAGCAGGATCAGCGTTGCCGTCCACAACCGACGCTCGTCGCCGTCAAGCCGTTGGCCGGGCCGCCCCAGGAACGACTCGGCCCCCCTGGGGGGCGGCCGGGACGATTCGTCCCGGACGGGGGCACTCCCGGTTCCGGCGACCAAACGCGGCAGCGCCCAATACACGGCCAGGGCGAGCAGCACCGGCTGCAGGATGGCCGGCAGGCGCAGCCACCATTCGGCAGCGCCGACTTGCAGCAGCGCGGCCAGCCACCAGCCTATCATCGGCGGATGGTCGTAAAAACCCCAGTCCGGTTTCCAGCCCCACCAGATGAAATAGGCCTCGTCGCCGGTAATCGGAAAGGCCGCAGCCAGCCAGCAGCGGAAAACCAGCGTCAGGACCAGCAGCGCGGCGAACAGGCGGCCGGTCATGGAATCATTAACGCTCCGCGAGCGCCACGCGGCGAGCCTTGACCGCGTTGGAAAGTATGTCGAGCGCAACCAGCGTGTCATCCCAGCCGAGACAGGCATCGGTGACCGACACGCCGTATTCGAGGGGCTTGCCGGGCGTCAGGTCCTGCCTGCCTTCCTTGAGGTGCGACTCGATCATCACGCCGAAGATGCGATCGTCGCCCGCCGCGAGTTGCGCGGCGACATTGCGCGCGACCTCAAGCTGGCGCTTGAACTGCTTGCTGCTGTTGGCGTGCGAAAAGTCGATCATCACGCGCGCCGCAACGCCGGCCCTGCCGAGTTCCGCGCAGGCGGCATCGACCTCGGTCGCCTGGTAGTTAGGCGCGGTTCCTCCGCGCAGGATGACATGGCAATCCTCGTTGCCGTTGGTCGATACGATGGCGGAGTGGCCGGCCTTGGTCACCGAAAGGAAATGATGGGGACTGGCCGCGGCCTTGATCGCATCGACGGCGATGCGTATGTTGCCGTCGGTGCCGTTCTTGAAGCCGACCGGACACGACAGGCCCGACGCCAGTTCGCGATGCACCTGCGATTCGGTCGTGCGCGCGCCGATGGCGCCCCAACTGATCAGGTCTGCAGTGTATTGCGGCGTGATGGTGTCGAGGAATTCCGTCGCCGCCGGCAGCCCGAGTTCATTGACCTCCCACAACAGCTTGCGCGCCAGACGCAAGCCGTCGTTGATCCGGAAGCTGCCATCCATGCGCGGATCGTTGATCAGCCCCTTCCAGCCCACCGTGGTTCGCGGCTTCTCGAAATACACCCGCATCAGGATCAGCAGGTCTTCGGCAAAGCGCGCGGCTTCGTGATGCAGCCGGCGGGCGTACTCCATCGCCGCCGCGTTGTCGTGGATCGAGCAGGGACCGGCCACCACCACCAGGCGATCGTCGGCGCCATGCAGCACGCGATGCACTGCCTGGCGCGCCTGGAAGGTGGTCTCGGCGGCCGCGTCCGTGGGAGGGAGCTCGCGCAATATCTGCGCCGGGGGCGAGAGTTCCTTGATCTCGCGGATTCGGACGTCGTCGGTAATGTGCTTCATGCCTCAACCTTTTAGCGCAAAGTGTGTAAGATTCTACCGGACGCTCCTGCAGCAACTCGCGGGACGAGGCAATCCGGACCAGACGACAAATACCGGAATCCAATTCCTCGCGTGCCGGGCGGAAATCCTTTCAACGTTCGAATTGACTGGGGTATGCTTCGCCCGGTCAAGAATAAGGAGAATGAATCATGTTCCAGGTTCGAATCCATGGCCGAGGAGGTCAGGGCGTGGTGACGGCGGCCGAGATGCTGTCGATTGCCGCTTTTCAGGAAGGCAGGCACGCGCAGGCTTTCCCGAGTTTTGGTTCAGAGCGCACGGGCGCGCCGGTGGTGGCCTTCTGCCGCATTGCCGACAAGGAGATCCGCCTGCGCGAGCCGATCATGGCGCCCGATGCGCTGATCATTCAGGATCCGACCCTGCTGCACCAGGTCGATGTCTTCGCCGGGTTGAAAAAGGGCGGCTACATCCTGATCAACACCAACAAGACCTTCGAGGAACTCGGCCTCGGTGATTTCGTCCGCGACTGGCCCCACGACCGCCTGTGCACCGTCGCGGCCACCGACCTGAGCAAGAAGCATGTCGGCCGGCCAATGCCCAACGTGCCGCTGCTGGGAGGCTTCGCGGCCGCATCGGGAACGATTCGCCTCGAATCGGTGATCATGGCCATCAATGACAAGTTCTCGGGGAAGATCGCCGCCGACAACATCGCTGCCGCGACCGAGGCTTACAACACCGTTCTCGCCGAGATCGAGGAAGCTCGCCGCCAGGAGGCTGCCCATGCTTAAACAGACAGAAGGTTCCCACGCCGTAGCCGAGGCCGTCGCCCTGTGCCGGCCCGAGGTGATCTGCGCCTATCCGATTTCGCCGCAAACCCACATCGTCGAGGGCATCGGCGAAATGGTGAAATCCGGTGAATTGGCGGATTGCGAATTCATCAACGTCGAATCCGAATTCGCCGCCATGAGCGTCGCCATCGGCTCGTCGGCGGCCGGCGCCCGCACCTACACCGCCACCGCGTCGCAGGGACTGCTGTTCATGGTCGAAGCCGTGTTCAACGCCTCTGGCTTGGGCCTGCCGATCGTGATGACGGTGGCCAATCGCGCGATTGGCGCGCCGATCAACATCTGGAACGACCATTCCGATTCGATCTCGCAACGCGACTGCGGCTGGATACAACTCTTTGCAGAGACCAACCAGGAAGCGCTCGACCTGCACATCCAGGCGTTCAAACTGGCGGAAGAACTTTCGCTGCCGGTGATGGTGTGCATGGACGGCTTCATCCTCACCCACGCTTACGAACGCGTCGATATGCCGACCCAGGCCCAGGTCGACGCCTTCCTGCCGCCCTACGAACCGCGCCAGGTGCTCGACCCCAACGAACCCGTGTCGATGGGCGCCATGGTCGGGCCGGAAGCCTTCATGGAAGTGCGCTATCTGGCCCATGCCAAGCAGATGCAGGCGCTGGAGCTGATACCCCAAATGGCCAAGGACTTCAAGGCGGTGTTTGGCCGCGACACCGGCGGCCTGACGCGCGCCTACCGCGTCGACGATGCCGAAACCATCGTCGTCGCGATGGGTTCCATCCTCGGCACCATCAAGGACGTGGTCGATGAAATGCGCGACGCCGGCGAAAAGATCGGCGTGCTGTGCATCACCTCGTTCCGCCCCTTCCCCCTGAACGCGGTGCGCGAAGCATTGAAGGACGCCAAGCGCGTGGTAGTGCTGGAAAAGAGCCTGGCAATAGGCATCGGCGGCATCCTCGCGTCCGACGTGCGCAAAGCCCTGCGCAAGCTGTCGATCGACGTCTATACGGTGATTGCCGGTTTGGGCGGGCGTGCCATCACCATGAAGTCCCTGCATGCGCTGTTCCAGAAGATGAAGCACGAGGAAAACGAATCGGTGACCTTCCTCGATCTGGACTGGAATGTCGTCAACCGGCAACTCGAGCGCGAACGCCTCAAGCGGCGCACCGGTCCGGCTGCGGAAAGCATGCTGCGCGACGTCGGCACCGTTGCGTCCAAGATTGCCTGAGGGAGACCATCCATGTCATTGCAAACAGTCAGTTTCTACCAGACCGGCACCTTCACCGTCGGCAATCGCCTGCTGGCGGCCGAAGAGCGCAGCGTACAGGCCAACATGCAGCGCACCAACTCGCTCAACTCGGGCCATCGCGCCTGCCAGGGCTGTGGCGAGGCGCTCGGCGCACGCTACGCGATCGATGCGGCGATGATTGCCAGCAAGGGGCAGTTGATCGCGGCCAACGCCACCGGCTGCCTCGAAGTGTTTTCCACGCCCTACCCGGAAACCTCCTGGCAGATCCCGTGGATTCATTCGCTGTTCGGCAATACCGCCGCGGTAGCCACCGGCATCGCCGCGGCGATCAAGATCAAGAAACACAAGGGCCAGGGCGGCGATGTCCGCGTCGTGGCGCAAGGCGGCGATGGCGGCACCACCGACATCGGCTTCGGCTGCCTGTCGGGCATGTTCGAGCGCAATGACGACGTGCTCTACATCTGCTACGACAACGGCGGCTACATGAACACCGGGGTGCAGCGCAGTTCGGCCACGCCATCGGCGGCGCGTACGGCGACCACCATGCCGGTCGGCCCCGAACCGGGAAATCCCTTCGGCCAGGGCAAGTTCGTGCCGGCCATCGCCATGGCTCACGAAATTCCCTATGTGGCCACCGCCACTGTCGCCGACCTGCGTGATCTCGAATACAAGGTCACCCGGGCCATGAGCATCCGCGGCGCGCGTTACATCCACATCCTCGTCCCCTGCCCGCTGGGCTGGGGCGCCGCCTCGCAGGACACCATCCGCCTGGCGCGGCTGGCCAAGGAAACCGGCATATTTCCGGTTTTCGAGGCGGAAAATGGCGAAGTCACATCATCGCTGAAAATTCGGCGACCGCTCCCCGTTGAAGATTATTTGAAGCTGCAAAAGCGTTATGCCCACCTGTTCGGCAAGAATCCGGCGGTGGCAACGATTGCGCGGATTCAGGCGCAGGCGGACAAGAACATCCGCAGGTATGGTTTGCTGGCGAAGGAGGCCGCATAATGGACAAGCCGTTTGCAATCACACTCGACCCCGGCTCATCGCTGGCCAACCACACCGGCTCATGGCGCACCTCGCGGCCGGTGTATCTGGACCGGCTGCCGCCGTGCAACAACCAGTGTCCGGCCGGCGAGGACATCCAGGGCTGGCTGTTTCACGCCGAATCGGGCAACTACGAAAAAGCCTGGCGACACCTGACCAGGGACAATCCCTTCCCCGCAACCATGGGTCGGGTCTGTTATCACAGTTGCGAAGACGTCTGCAATCGCGCCAAGCTGGATGCGCCTGTCGGCATCAATTCGGTGGAGCGCTTTCTCGGCGACGAGGCGCTCAAGCAAGGCTGGAAACTGGCGCCGCCCGCGGCAGACTCGGGCAAACACGTGCTGGTCGTCGGCGCCGGCCCCTCGGGCATGTCGGCCGCCTATCACCTGCGTCGCCTGGGTCACCGCGTCACGGTGCACGACGCCGGCCCTTTCCTGGGCGGCATGATGCGCTTCGGCATTCCCAAGTACCGCCTGCCGCGCGAGGTCCTCGACGCCGAGATGCAACGTGTGGTTGACCTCGGTGTCGAGGTCAAGCTGAACTCCAAGGTCGACAACATCATGGAAAGCATGAAGGCCGGCAAGTTCGATGCGGCGTTTCTCGCCGTCGGCGCGCACATCGGCAAGCGTGCCTATATTCCGGCCGGCGATACCGCCAAGATCGTCGATGCGATTTCGGTGCTGCGCAGCATGGAAGGCGAAGACAAGCCGATGCTCGGCCGCCGCGTGGTGGTCTACGGCGGCGGCAATACCGCGATCGACGTAGCCCGCACCGCCAAGCGCATGGGCGCCGATCCGATCATCGTCTATCGCCGCAATCGCGAAAAGGCGCCGGCGCACGATTTTGAAATCGAGGAAGCGCTGCAGGAAGGCATCATGGTCAAGTGGTTGTCGACCATCAAGCAGGCCGGCGAAAGCTCCATCACCATCGAGAAAATGGTTCTCGACGAGAAGGGCTTTCCGCAACCGACCGGCGAGTTCGAGACCATGGACGCCGACTCGGTGGTTCTGGCGCTGGGGCAGGACGTCGATCTGGGCCTGCTCAACGGCGTCCCCGGACTTGAGGTCAGCGATGGCGTGGTCAAGGTCGGCACCAACATGATGACGGGACACCCCGGAATCTTCGCCGGCGGCGACATGGTGCCGGCCGATCGCAATGTGACGGTCGCCATCGGCCACGGCAAGAAGGCCGCGCGCAACATCGATGCCTGGCTAAAGGCCACCACCTATGTGCCGGCGCCGAAGCATGAACTGGCGACTTTCGAGCGGCTGAATACCTGGTACTACGCCGATGCACCGAAAACCGTGCGGCCGATGCTCGACATCATCCGCCGTCAATCGACGTTCGATGAAGTGCAGGGCGGGCTTGACGAATCCACCGCGCTGTTCGAGGCGCGGCGCTGCCTGTCCTGCGGCAACTGCTTCGAATGCGACAACTGCTACGGCGTCTGTCCCGACAACGCGGTCATCAAGCTCGGCCCCGGCAAGCGTTTCGAGTTCAACCTCGAGTACTGCAAGGGTTGCGGCATGTGCGTCTCCGAGTGCCCGTGCGGCGCGATCAAGATGGAGGCCGAGGAAATCTGACGACGCAATCGGCTACCTGCCTGGCGCCGGTCTGCTCAGCGGCCTCGGCGCCAGGCGGGAATACAGGGCGTCGATGACCTCCGCTTCACGCCGAGCAAGCGAAAAGAATCCGTAGCGACGCCGGGCGCGAATCGAAGGGGGAATCTCGCAACCACGCGGGAAGGCGCCGCATGAGAATCAACCACGCCAGGGACCTGGATCTCCTGCTGGATGAAATCCGCGAGGAGGTGCGCGCCACGCGCCAGCTGACCGGACGCGCGGCACTTGACGAACGCGTGATCGAAGCCCTGCGCCAGGTGCCGCGCCACGCCTTTGTGCCGGAGCAGATTCAATACGGCGCCTATGCCAACCACCCGCTGCCGATCGGCCACGGGCAAACCATCTCGCAGCCCTACATCGTGGCCCTGATGACCGACCTGATCGAGCCCCGGTCTGACGACGTGGTGCTCGAAGTCGGCACCGGCTCCGGCTATCAGGCCGCCGTCCTGGCAAGACTGGTGAAACAGGTCTACACGCTGGAGATCGTCGAAGCCCTCGCCCAGGCGGCCGGCGAACGCCTGCGGCGCCTGGGCTATGACAATGTCGAGGTGCGCCAGGGCAACGGTCGCCTGGGCTGGCCGGAGCATGCACCCTACGATGCGATCCTGGTCGCCGCCGCCACAACGCGGATTCCTCCGGCGCTGATCGGGCAACTCAAACCCGGAGGCATCCTCGTGATACCCGTCGGCGAACAGCATGCGGCCCAGGACCTGATGGTGATCAGGAAGCAGCAGAATGGTCGGGTTGAAGAAGCGCGTGTCTTGCCGGTAGCCTTCGTGCCCTTGACCGGAGCAGCGAATGAGTGACAGCCTGCCGGACTTGATACGCACCCGCGTACCAAGTCCGACGCGCTGCTGGATGCCCCGGTCAACGCTGTATCATCATCGGTCAAGTGGGCTTCCCTTCGCGATGGCGCGATCGGAGTCCGTGTTTGGACCAGACGCATCGCAGGCATGTCAAGACTTGCTTCACTTCGAGGAGAAAGACCATGGCCGCAAACGAGAACAAGACAAAGGTGACTATTCTGACGGGGTCCTACCGCATCCAGGGTTACATCGATCTGGTGCCTGGAGCGCGCGTGACGGACTTCATGCATGAATCGAAGGATTTCGTCGTGGTAACCGATGCCGAGGTCTACGAAACGGCAGTATCCGGCCGCCAGGTTCTGGTCGCCCCGTTCATCAACGTGAATCGAAACCATATGGAAATCGTCACGCTTTGCTAGGTTTCCTTGGCTTGGAGCGCTGACGACCTGAAATCCCGCAGGTGCGCCGCCGAGGGTGAAGACCGGCCTCGGCGCGCGCCCGTCGCCGGCGCCCGCCTTCATCAGAAAAACGCTGACAGGCCAAACAGCCTGCGCCACGGCGGCACAGCACTCTGGACGCACGAGCCGCAAATCGGGATAATCCTGCTGGATACGCTCGACGATGACCTGCGCAAGGGCGCCCCCCGGTGCAGGTTAATTTTTTCCCTTGTGTGAAAGAACACCATGGCCGCCGTCATGCAGCAGCTTGCAACCCCGCCCGCCGCCAGGCGGTTACTGCTTTCCGGCAACGAAGCCGTTGCCCGCGCCGTCTGGGAATCCGGCGTGCGCGTCGCCGCCGCCTATCCGGGCACCCCGGCCACCGAGATCATCGAATCGCTGGCGCGCTATCCCGACCTACACGCCGAATGGTCGGTCAATGAAAAGGTGTCGATGGAAGTTGCCCTCGGCGCTTCGATGACCGGCGCGCGGGCCTTCTGCGCCATGAAGCACGTCGGCCTCAACGTCGCCAGCGACTGCCTGATGACCATGACCATCACCGGCGCCTACGGCGGCCTGGTGATCGCGGTGGCTGACGACGTCGGCATGTCCTCGTCGCAGAATGAGCAGGACTCGCGCTTCTGGGGCCGCTTCGCGCATATCCCGGTGCTGGAGCCGGCGGACTCGCAGGAAGCCTACGAGATGACGAAGTACGCGTTTGCGCTGTCGGAGCAGTACGAGACGCCGGTATTGCTGCGCCTCACCACGCGCATCTGCCACGTCAAGGGCCTGGTCAACGGCGGCGAGCGCGAGGCCCACGAACCCGCGGGCTTCATCAAGAATCCGCAACGCTGGGTGATGGTGCCGGCCCATGCCAAGACGCGCATCCCCGGCCTGTTCCAGCGCGACGAAACCCTGCGCGGCGTGTCGGACGCATCGCCGCTGAACGTGCTGGAGCCGGGCACGGACCGCAGCATCGGCTTCGTCGCCTCGGGCCCCGCCTACATGCATGTCAAGGAAGCCTTCCCCGATGCCCCGGTCCTGAAGCTGGGCTTCTCCTACCCGTGGCCTCCGGAAAAGATGCGGGCGCTGGCGGCCATGTGCGACAAGCTGCTGGTGGTCGAGGAAACCGAGCAGTTGCTCGAAACCGAAATCAAGGCGGCGGGAATCGCCTGCCACGGCAAGGATGTGCTGCCCAGGATGGGCGAGCTGTCGCCCCAGGTGCTGAGCCCCGCGGTCGATCGCCTGCTCGGCAGGACGCCGCCGCCGGAGGCAGCGCCCGCAACGCCGATGAAGGTCTTTCCGCGGCCGCCGACCTTGTGCGCGTCCTGTCCGCACATGGGCATCTACTACACCCTGTCGCAGATCAAGAACCTCATCGTCACCGGCGACATCGGCTGCTACACCCTCGGCGCCGGCCATCCCTGGAACGCCCTTGACACGACGATCTGCATGGGCGCCACGATGGGCGTCGCGCTGGGCATCGACAAGGGCCGCGGCGCAGTCGACAAGAACAAGCGGATCCTGGCCGTGATCGGCGATTCCACCTTCATGCACATGGGCATGCAGGGCCTGCTCGACATCACCTACAACAAGGGCAACATCACCGTCCTGCTGCTCGACAACAACACCACCGGGATGACCGGCGGCCAGGCCACGCCGGCCTCGGGCAGGGACATCCACGGCAAGGACGCGCCGCGGGTCGACCTGGCCAAGGTGGTCGAAGCGCTCGGCGTGGCCATCGAACACATCAAGACGGTGGACCCCTACGAACTGCCGACCCTGTTCAAGACCATCCGCGAGGAAATCAAGTTCGAAGGTCCGTCGGTGATCATTGCGCGTCGGCCGTGCGTGCTGATCGACGAATTCAAGCCGTTCCGTCCCTACCTGGTCGAGGAAGACAAGTGCACCGGCTGCGGCAACTGCATCGAGGTCGGCTGCCCGGCGATTCACGTCACGCGCCGCGAAAAGGCGATCAAGCCCTCGGGGCGCGAGGTCGAGCTGGCTTTCGTCACCATCGACAACCAGGCCTGCACCGGTTGCGGCCTGTGTGTGCAGCCCTGCGCGCCGGACGCCATCCAGCATGTGCCGCGGCGCGATATTCCGATCCACATCGTCAAGACATGAGCGCACTCCGCAGGGCCGCCCCAAGGAGGGCGCAGTCACCACATGAAGCCGCGCAGCGGCGCACCACAGTCACCCCCTCTCTTGGGGAGGGGGTCGGGGGGAAGGTCAAACAATGAGCGGGGATCCGATCACCAACATTCTGGTCTGCGGCATCGGTGGCCAGGGCGTCATGACCGCCACCGAGATTCTCGCCGAAGCCGCCATTGCCGAAGGACACGACGTCAAGAAGACCGAAGTCGCCGGCATGGCGCAACGCGGCGGGGTGGTCACCTCCCACCTGCGCTTCGGGCGCAAGGTGCTGTCGCCGCAGATCGAGCCGGGCACGGTCAACGTGCTGCTCGGCTTCGAGGGCGCCGAGGCCCTGCGCTGGTCGCACTATCTGCGGCCTGACGGCCTGGCGCTGGTGAACAATGCCAAGCTTGTGCCGCCCGTGGTCGAGCTCGGCCTCTTCGAGTACCCGGAGGATCCGGCCGGCCAGATGCGCGCCGCGGGCCGCCGCGTGGTCTCCTTCGACGCGATGTCGATCGCGCGCGAACTGGGCGAAGTTCGGCTGGGCAATACGGTGATGCTCGGCGCCATCGCCGACTACCTGCCGTTTGCGCCGGATGTCCTGCTGGCCTGCATCATCAAGCGCTTCGCGCGCAAGGGAGAAACCGTGGTGGACGCCAATCGCCGCGCGTTTGCGGCAGGCCGCGAGGCCGTGGCCCGGCAGCTTGGCGCGACGGTCGGCGACGCGACGCCCGCCTGAAGCCATGGCCCACGATCCATCTGACATGAGCACGCGGAACACGGCATGACGGCAGGAATCATTGACGGCAACGCGCTCTCGTCGGAAATTCGCGGCCAGTTGGCCGAGCGCGCCGCTGCCTTGAAGAGCCGGGGCATCACCCCCTGCCTGGCAGTGATCCTGGTCGGCGAAGACCCTGCGTCGGCGGTCTATGTGCGCAACAAGGTCGCGGCCTGCGAGAAAGCCGGCATGCGCTCGCTGCGCGACGTCTATGCCATCGATGTCGATCCGGCGCTGGTATTCGCCCGGATCGCCGAGTTGAACGCCGATCCGTCGGTGCATGGCATCCTGGTGCAACTGCCCCTGCCCAGGCACTTCGATGCGGAGGCGGTGCTCGAATCGATCTCGCCCGAGAAGGATGTCGACGGCTTCCACGCCGAAAACGTCGGCGCGCTGATGCAGGGCAATCCGCGCTTCATCCCCTGCACCCCCTACGGCGTGATGAAAATGCTGGAAAGTGCCAAGGTGCCGCTGAAAGGCGCCGAAGTGGTCATCGTCGGCCGCAGCAACATCGTCGGCAAGCCGATGGCCATGCTGCTGCTGGCCAAGAGCTGCACCGTCACCATCTGCCATTCGCAGACGAAGGACCTCGCCTTCCATACCAGGCGTGCCGACATCCTCGTCGCCGCGGTCGGCCGGGCGAAGATGATCAGCGGCGACATGATCAAGCCGGGCGCCATCGTGATCGATGTCGGCATCAACCGCACTGCGGAAGGGAAGCTGTGCGGCGATGTCGATTTCGAGAGCGCAAAGGAAGTCGCCGGCTTCATCACCCCGGTGCCCGGCGGCGTCGGCCCGATGACCATCACCATGCTGCTGGCCAATACGCTCGAAGCGGCGGAACGTACGCAAATGAGGTGCGCGGAATGAAACCACTCGTCGGAATTGTCATGGGTTCGGATTCGGACTGGCCGGTAATGCAGGCCGCGGCACAGATGCTGAAGGAATTCGGCGTGCCCTTCGAAGCAAAGGTGGTCTCCGCGCATCGCACCCCCGACCTGCTGTTCGACTATGGCGCCGTGGCCCAGGAACGCGACCTGCGCTGCATCATTGCGGGCGCCGGCGGCGCGGCGCACCTGCCCGGCATGCTGGCGGCCAAGACCATCGTCCCGGTACTCGGCGTGCCGGTGCCGTCGAAACACCTCAATGGCCTCGATTCGCTGCTCTCCATCGTGCAGATGCCCAAGGGCATCCCGGTCGCCACCTTCGCCATCGGCGAGGCGGGCGCGGCCAATGCGGCGCTCACCGCGATCGCCATCATCGCCACGGCGAACGACGACTACGGCCGCGCGCTGGCGAAGAAGCTGGAAGACTTCCGTGCGCGCCAGAGCCAGACGGTTCTGGCGATGAAACTGCCGGAGCCTTGATGGATGCTGCTTCGGTCCGGGACTATTTCACGAGTCTGCAGGATCGCATCGTCGGCGAACTCGAAGCCATTGAAGGCGCGCCCTTCCAGCGCGATGCATGGCAACGGCCGCAGGGTGGCGGCGGCGGGATTTCCCGCCTGATCGAAGGCGGCAAGGTTTTCGAGCGCGGCGGCGTCAATTTCTCGCATGTCATGGGCGAGCAGATGCCCGCCTCGGCGACCGCGCATCGCCCCGAGCTGGCGGGTCGCCGCTGGCAGGCGCTGGGCGTCTCGCTGGTCATGCATCCGCGCAATCCGTATTGCCCGACCTCGCACATGAACGTGCGGTTTTTTCTCGCCGAGAAAGACGGCGAGGAGCCGGCATGGTGGTTCGGCGGCGGCATGGACCTGACCCCCTACTACGGCTTCGAGCAGGACGCCGTGCATTTTCATCGATGCTGTCGCGATGCGCTCGAAACCTTTGGCGCAGAGGCCTATCCCGAGTTCAAGGCCTGGTGCGACCGCTATTTCTTCCTCAAGCATCGCAACGAAGCGCGCGGCATCGGCGGTATCTTCTTCGACGACCTCAACCAGCAGGGCTTTGAGCGCTGCTTTGCCCTGACGCAGAGCGTCGGCAATCAGTTCACCGCCGCCTACCTGCCGATCATCGAGCGCCGCCGCGCCATCCCCTACACGGATCGCGAACGCGATTTCCAGGCCTACCGGCGCGGACGCTACGTCGAATTCAACCTGGTCTGGGATCGCGGCACGCTGTTCGGCCTGCAATCCGGCGGCCGCACGGAATCCATCCTGATGTCGCTGCCCCCCGTCGTCAAATGGCGCTATGACTGGCAACCCGAAGCAGGCAGCGAGGAAGCCAGGCTCTACACCGACTTCCTGCCGCCGCGCGACTGGAATTAGAAAGCGCGCTACCGCCACAGAACAGCGGCCGCGCGATAGTGCCGCGCCGCCAGCGCCGACTCTTCGAGCTGGTCAAGCAACTGCGCCAGTTCGACATGGGCAGCGCGTGTCGGCGCGATGGCCAGCGTGGCTTCCAGATAGCTGCGCGCCTTGCCCCACAGTTGCTGCCGGCGACATAGCCGACCAAGCGTGAGCAGCAAGGCGCCGTCACGCGGCATGCGTTGCAGCCATTTCTCGGCCTGCGCAATGCGGCCGAGGACATCGCCGGCGGGTTCCCCGGCCGGGCCGCACTCGCCGTAGGCCAGCACCAAGGCCGCGTCCCAGCGTTCATCAAGTGCATCCTCGATCACGCGCTGCGCTTCGCGGCAGTCGCCCGCGGCCATCAGCGCACGCGCAGTTTCCAGCGCCAGCGAAGGCTCGGCGCGGTCGCCGTCATCCAGTTCGCGCCAGTAGCGCATCAGGCCCGCCGGATCGTCGCGCAAGCCATGCAGCGCTTCGCGCACGGCGCGGCTGCGTATCGGGGCCGCCTGTTCAGCGGTTAGCGCCTGATGCTTTTCAAGCTGGCGCACCAGGCGCGCCACTTCACGCCAGTTGCCCAGGCCCTGCTCGGCGCGCATGCTCAGACGCAGGGCCGCGATATGCCGCCCTTCACGCGCGGCGAGCTGTTGCAGGGCGTCACGGGCGTCCTCGAAGCGACGGTCTTCCACGGCGAACTCCGCTTCGGTCATCAAGCGCGCTGAATGCAGGCCGGCGTTGTCGTGCCCGCGCACGCGCGTTGCCCATTCCGCCGCGCGCTCCGCGTCGCGCAGGGCGTGTGCGGCGCGCCAGCCCGCCAGCGCCAGCATGCCGGCTGTGGCGCGATCCGGCAGGGCTTTTTCGGCGCAGCGCATGGCGTGCCCGTAACGACCTTCCTGCAACAGCCGCCAGGCGTCACGCAGTGCCAGCGCGGCCTTGTCCTGTTGGCGACGCCGGCGAAACTCCGCCACCGCGCGCGGCAGGGCCAGGGTGTGACTGACGGCGCGCGCCAGCAGGTAGATTGCGAAGAAGCCGGCAATGCCCGCGATGACAAACAGATTGAGCGAGACTTCCGCGCGCCACGGCGGCAGCACCAGCAGCACGTAGCCGTCGTTGTAGCGGGCGGCCACTGCCAGACCCACCGCCAACGCGGCCAGAATCAGCAGCCAGAACAGCGCGCGCATGGCGATCCCTATTTGCCCGAAACCCTGGCGCCGCCCGGACTGACGATGTTGCGTTCGCGGGCGAACTTCAGATTGCGCAGGGCGGTCAGGGTTTCAGCCAGTCCCGGCAGGTCGAAGCTGACATCGGTGGTCGCCAGTGCCTTCAGGGTGGACTGCGCGGCCTGCACCGGTTTTGCGCGGCCGTCGAAGTAGCGGTCGAGCTGCTCGCGCGCCTGGCGGATCTCTTCGCGGAACGCGGCACCGTCGCGTTGCAGCAGTGCCAGGCGCGCATTGAGCAGGCGCAGTTTGAGGTTTTCGCGCAGGAAGAAACTCTGGTTGGGTGTCAGCAGCGCAGGATCGGCCTGGTCGATGCGCTCGATTCGCACCAGTTGCCTCACTTCGCGCCACAGGTCCGCACCGAGCTCACGCCAGTAATCGGCGCTCGCCGGTTTCGAATCGGCTGCCGGCTTGGCTGCATCGGCCTTCGGCCGCTGCTCATAGGCCAGCGGCAGGTTGTCGACCACGGCCACCACGCTTTCGATCCTCAGCGACAGGCCACTGACATTGGCTCCCGGCGTGGACTTGAGGCGCTCGATGTCGCGGGCGATAAGTTTTCTGGCAGGCATAAACTGCGGCTGCACGGAGCGGGCAAGACGGGCTTCGGCGCCCTGCAATGCAAGCAGCGCGGCTTCTACGTTGCCGGCAAACTGCAACTGCTGCATGGCGATGACCACGGCTTGCTCGACCTCGGCCAGCACCCGTTCGTCGCGGGTACTGGACAGCTCCTGGTACATGGCTTCGAGCGCCACGGCCTGGCTCTGCGTTTCGGCCAGCTTCGCTTCGAGGGCGCCGACCTTGGCCTGCAGGGTCGCCAGCGCTTCGTGGCTCTGGCGGGCCAGCGTTCGCCCTTCCCTTGCCACCGAGTCGCCCTCGCCAAGACGCCGCGCAAGCTCCTGCTGCAGGCTGGCGACCTGCATGCGGGTGTCCACCCACTGCGCCACGACCACCACAATCGCGAGCGCCAGCCCCCGCAGCGTCGGCTGGCGCCAGGCATCCCGCCAGCGGCTGGCGGCAGGGGGTGAATCAGTCTGAACGGGAGCTTCCATGAGATGCGAAGTATTGCTTAGAGCCTATTTCGGTAGGAATCGTGCCCCGCGCCGCCGGGCGTTGGGATGCGATACAAGGCGGAGGGAGCGCCGCATGGTACCACCATGCAAGCAACCGACAACGCGGTAGCGCGCCCAAGGCCCGACGGCCCTTCGGGTTGAGACCAGGATCGGCGTCTGCGGCGTTGCAGCGCTTGCCAATGGAACAACCCTTGGCCGCGCACTGCGCCTTGCATCCATCCGACCCTGGTCTCAACGCGGGGCATGATTACTACCGAAATAGGCTCTCAGTCCGGCCAGCAAACCGTCATCGCCCGGGTCGGTCGCCACAACTTTCCCAAGGCCCAGGGCATGCGCCTGCTCGGCAATGCGCACATGCGGCACGAAAACCGGAGTCTTCTTCAGCCATGCCTGGCCAAGGCGGCCGAGCATTTCAAACAAGTTGCGCAGGCCTTCGCTGCTGGTCATGGTCACCGCATCGAGCTGCCCTTCCTCCCACAGCTTGAGCAAGGGTGCAGGGTCTGCCGCCGGCCTGACGCGGCGGTAGCAGGTCACGTACTCGATGCTGGCGCCGCGCGCCTTGAGCGTGTCGCCGAGCAGTTCGCGACCGCCCTCGCCGCGAAAAATGATCACGCGCTTGCCGTATACGCTTGTCAGTTCGGGAAGTTCCAGCAGGGCTTCGGAATCGAAACGCAGGGGCGGCGAAATGACATCATGAATGCCATGGCGCGCCAGTTCGCCTTCGCTGCTCTTGCCCATCGCCGCCACCCGCAGGGCAGCCGGCCAGGAACGGCGCGGCAGGATCAGGGCCAGGGCCCTTTCTATCGCGTTGGGGCTTACGAACACGGCAAGGTCGAAGCTGTCGAGCCGAATCGCCGCATCGAGCACCGGGGCGACGTCTTCAAGGTCGCGAATTTCCAGCACCGGGTAGAGCACCGGTATCGCTCCATGCTCGATCAATGCGGTGGCGAGATGAGTGACCTGCCCCGCCGGGCGCGTCACCACGACATGTCGGCCGGCCAAGGCCATCGCTAGCCACCCAGCGCGGCGAGGATTTCGGCGGCGCCCTGCCGGCGCAGTTCGGCTGCCAATTGCAGGCCGAGTGCTTCGGGATCGGCCGAGCTGCCGCTGAGTTCGGCTTGCGCCATGCGCGTGCCGTCGGGCGAAGCAACGAAGCCACGCAGAAAAACGCTGCCTGCGCGAATCTCGGCATAGGCCCCCAGCGGCACGTCGCAACTGCCGGCCAGCGCCCGCGACACCGCGCGCTCGGCACGCACGCAGGCAGCGCTGTCGGCATCATTCAGGGGCGCGACCCATACGGCCACCTCCGGCCGCGAGGCCAGTGCTTCAATTCCCAGCGCGCCCTGGCCGGCGGCAGGCAGCGAATCGGCAGCGGACAATTCGGCGCGGATGCGCTCGCCGAGACCGAGGCGCTTCAAGCCGGCCGCAGCGAGGATGATCGCATCGAATTGGCCTTCGTCCAGCTTGCGCAGGCGGGTGTCCAGATTGCCGCGCAGGGGCGACACGACGAGCCGGGGATAACGTGCACGCAGCTGCGCTTCCCGGCGCAGGCTCGAGGTGCCGACCACCGCACCCGGCGGCATGTCCTCCAGACGGGCATACTTGCCCGACACCAAGGCATCCAGCGGCACTTCGCGCGGGCCGATGGCAACCAGGGAAAATTCCGGCTCCATCTGCATCGGCACGTCTTTCATCGAATGCACGGCGAGGTCGGCCACGCCGTCAAGCAGGGCGGCCTCCAGTTCCTTGACGAACAAGCCCTTGCCGCCGACCTTGGACAGCGGCCGGTCGAGGATCTGGTCGCCGCGGGTGGTCATGCCCAGCAGGTCGACGCGACAAGCCGGATGGAGTTGCTGCAGCAGACTGCGCACGTGCCCGGCCTGCCACAGGGCCAGCCTGGATTCGCGCGTGGCGATGACGATGCGCTCAGGTGCGGGGACAGACACAGGCACAGGACTCACGGGACGAGCGATGAACGAAGGACGCAATGCTCAACAGGTAGCGCCGCCCTGCGGCCCTCTGCGACGGCAAATCTCAGCCGGCGCTGTGACGTGGCGCCAGGGATGCGCTCTCGACCCAGCGCTTGATGCGGTTGGCATCGCCGATGCGGGTCATGCGGCCCGCGGAGTCGAGCAGCACGATGATGGTCGGCTTGTTGTTGAGCCATGCCTGCATCACCAGGCACTTCCCGGCCTCGCTGATGTAACCGGTCTTGGACAGGCCGATTTCCCACGTCGGGCTATTCACCAGGGTGTTGGTGTTGCGGAACTGCTGCGGACGGCCGGCGATGGTGAATTCGCCGTCGGCGGTCGTCGAAAATTCGCGAATCAGGGGGTACTGATGAGCGGCGTCGACCATTTTCGCCAGATCGCGCGGGCTCGATACGTTCGCCGCGGTCAAGCCCGTCGGGTCCTGAAAACGCGTATCGACGAGGCCCAATACCTGCGCCTTGCGGTTCATGGCGACCACGAAGGCATCGCGACCGCCCGGATAGTTGCGCGCCAAGGCCGCGGCGGCGCGGTTTTCCGAGGACATCAGGGCCAGGCGCAGCAATTCCTCGCGCGCCAGATGGGTACCGACCTTGAGACGCGAACGCGTTCCCTTGACGATATCGACATCCTCGTCGCTTATCGCCAGCGTCTCGTCAAGCCTGGGCTTGGCATCAAGCACCACCATCGCTGTCATCAGCTTGGTGATCGACGCGATCGGCAGGACAGCACCAGGGTTCTTTTCAAACAGGATCGCTCCGTTCGTCTGGTCCAGCACCAGGGCGGCGAACGACTGCAAGGCGAGATGCCGGGCGTCATCCAGCGATGCGCGCCGCTGCGCGGGTTTTGCGCGTATCGCCTTCTTGACCCGGTGCGGCTTTGCCGCGCGCGGCGCCTTCTTTTTTGCCGCAACCGCTTTCTTCCTGGTGGCGGCCTCGACATCGGTTGGCGCAGCGCCTGCGCCGACTATCGCGGCCGCCAACAACATCAGTAGTGCTTTCTTCACGAGGATGCCCTCCTGCAATCGAGTCATTCTAGCAGAGGATATCCCCTCCGCAATCGATTGTATCGGCAGTTCTCCTTGGAAATAAAGGGGTTGAGCATTGAATTTCAACAATAACATTAAGATCGGAACGGCGTGCGACGCGGCCGTTGCCGACGCAGGCCATGCAACGCGGCGGCCGCCGATACTGCCCGGGGGACGACGCCGCCCGTGAAAACAGGGCGGTACGGGCCACCGTGACGGCTGGATCAGCCGCCGCTCACGGCCTTCTGCTGCGCCTCGACCGACAACAACGCAGCAACATTGACGATGCGCCGGACGGTGGCGGTCGGCGTCAGGATATGCGCCGGACGCGCCGCACCCAGCAGCATCGGACCTACCGTCAGCCCGTCACCGACCGCGGTCTTGACCAGATTGAAAGCGATGTTGGCGGCATCCAGCGTCGGCATGATCAACAGGTTGACCTGTCCCTTGAGCGTCGACCCGGGGAACACCTGGCGCCGGATGTCTTCGGACAGCGCGGCATCGCCGTGCATCTCGCCATCCACTTCGAGTTGCGGTGCGATTCGCCGCAGGATCTCCAGCGCGCGCCGCATCTTGATCGCGGTCGGCGTGTTCTCGGTGCCGAAACTCGAATGCGACAACAGCGCCACTTTTGGCGCCAGGCCAAAGCGGGCGACTTCGGTGGCGGCCAGCAGGGTCATCTCCGCGACTTGTTCCGCGGTCGGATCGTAATTGACATAGGTGTCGCCGATGAACAGGGTTCGATGCGGCAGGATCAACATGTTCATGGCGTAGAAGTTCTCGATCCCGGGCTTTCTGCCGATCACGTTCTCGATGTAGCCCAGATGCAGCGAATGCTGGCCGAAGGTGCCGCACAGCATGGCGTCGGCAAAATTGCGCCGAACCAGCATGGCGCCGATCAGCGTGGTGCGCCGCCTCATCTCGCGCTTGGCATACTCGACGCTGATGCCCTTGCGTGAGGTCAACTCATAATAATCCTGCCAAAACTCCTTGTAGCGCGGATCCGAATCGAGGTTGATCAGTTCGAAGTGCTCCCCGGCGCGAATCCGCAGACCGTGCCGGGCTATGGTCTTTTCCATCACATCGGGCCGACCGATCAGGATCGGCAGCGCCAGATGCTCGTCGCAGACCGCTTGCACGGCACGCAGCACGCGCGGATCCTCGCCTTCGCAGAACACCACGCGCGCCGGCTTCTTGCTGGCGGCAGCGAACACGTTGCGCATCAGGAGGCCGGTGGAATAGACGAAGTCATTCAACTGCCTGACATAGGCCGCCATGTCGGCAATGGGCCGCGTGGCGACGCCGGAATCCATTGCGGCCTGGGCCACCGCCGGGGCGATCTTGATGATCAGGCGAGGATCGAAGGGCTTGGGAATCAAATACTCCGGGCCGAAGGACAGATCCTCCTTGCCATACGCCGCCGTGACCACCTCCGACTGCTCGGCGTGCGCCAGATCGGCAATGGCCTTCACGGCGGCGAGCTTCATCGCCTCATTGATGGTCGTGGCGCCGACGTCGAGAGCGCCCCGGAACATGAAGGGAAAACACAGGACGTTATTGACCTGGTTCGGATAGTCTGAACGGCCCGTGCCGATGATGGCATCGGGACGCACGGCCTTGGCCTCTTCCGGAAGGATCTCCGGCGTGGGATTGGCCATCGCCAGGATCAGCGGATCGCGCGCCATGCTCGCGACCATCTCCGGTTTCAATAAGCCTGCCGCGGACAAGCCGAGGAAGATGTCGGCGCCGACCATGGCATCAGCCAGGGAGCGCGCTTCGGTCGCCCGCGCGTAGCGCACCTTGGACGGGTCGAGGCCTTCGCGTCCTTGATGAATCACGCCCTTGCTGTCGACCGCAAAGACGTTTTTCGGATCGAGCCCGAGGCTCACCAGCAGGTCGAGGCAGGCGATCGCCGCAGCGCCCGCGCCAGAACAGACGAGCTTGGCCTTGGCGATGTCCTTGCCGACGACGCGCATGCCATTGAGCACCGCCGCACTGGCGATAATCGCCGTGCCGTGCTGGTCGTCGTGGAAAACCGGAATCTTCATCCGTTCGCGCAGTTTGGCCTCGACATAGAAGCACTCGGGCGCCTTGATGTCTTCGAGGTTGATGCCGCCGAAGGTCGGCTCCAGCGCGGCGATGATGTCGACCAGTTTCTCCGGGTCATTCTCGGCGACTTCGATGTCGAAGACGTCGATGCCGGCGAACTTCTTGAACAGCACCCCCTTGCCTTCCATGACCGGCTTGCCGGCCAGCGGACCGATGTTGCCCAATCCCAATACCGCGGTGCCGTTGGTGATGACCGCCACCAGGTTGGCGCGGGAGGTATACAAGGCCGCGGTGGCCGGATCGCGCACGATCTCGTCGCAGGCAGCGGCGACGCCCGGCGAGTAGGCCAGCGACAAATCGGCCTGGTTGGTCAGTGCCTTGGTGGGGGTAACCGCGATCTTGCCGGGTTTGGGGGTGCGGTGATATTCAAGTGCCGCGGCGCGAATACGTTCGTCCATAAAAACCTTCTCTTGTTGGTATAGGGGCCAATTGTATCGCGCCGTCCCGCAGACGACCCCCTTCGGCCGATGGCCGGCACCCGATCGGCGCGCACCAACCCTTTTGCTTGGCGCATCGACAGGCCCAACTGCTTCGCGGCGTCTCCCTGCTTTGGCTGTTTCTCCCGAACCGCTTCAACCACCTTCGGGCGATCCCGCTCTTTCCTGGTCATCGTCAAGGCTCGCACCACCGCCGCGTTGCCCGCGCAAACCGAAAGGGGACAATGCGGCTTTGGGCTAACACCGGTTACGTGAATATTGCCCTGATACCCGGCGCGCGATATCCTGCACGCCTGAATCGCGTTGCCGTTGGTCGCCGACATTCTCGGCCTGCGCACCGCTTGAGTGCTGTCGCGGGCAAATGGAAAGGTGTTGACCCCACTCAAGGAGCTACTCCATGGACCGCCTTATCAGGTTGCTTGTTCCGGTTGCCATCCTCGCCGGAATCCCCATCGACGCACCGGCGGGCGGCCTGTCGGACCGGCTGCTGTTGTCGAGTGCATGGTGCAGCTTCTCCTACAACAAGGTCTCCGGCACCACCAGGACAACCCGGGCGCGGTTCCATGCCAACGGTACCTTCAGCTTCGGCAATCAGCGTGAAAGCCAGTCCAGCGGGCAGTATGGTTCCGTCTATGGTCAGAGCGGCGGCGGCAGCGGGGGTCGCTGGCAAGTGAAGGCAGGCGAGTTGTACATGGGGGAAGGTGGCGGTCCACTGGAGGCGGTGGAAACGGTGTTGAAGCGCAACTCGAACGGCTACCCCGTCATTGTTGCCGACGGCATCGAGTACGTGCAATGCGGCTAGCCGGCACTTGACCGGCGTCGGGAAGCAGCTATGATTGTTCCATACGCCTCGGTTTGAGGGTGTTTTCCATGGCAGGCATCTCGTCCATCTCCGGCGCACAGTCCGCCGCGCAGTCCGGCGTGCAGCAGCTCAGGCTGCTGCAGGCGGAGCGTAACGCGCAGCAGGCGGAACTGACTGCCCGCGTGTTGCGGGCGGAGGCCACCGACGCGCAGCAGGCAGCGCGTGAGGCGCAGGAAGTGGCCCGCGTCATCGCGGCCGGCGCCGATCAGGCGCAGGCCAATGCAGCACAGGCCCGGCTGGGTCTGGCGGTGATCAGGACCGCGGGCGAATCGCAAACCCAACTGGCCAATGCCGTTACCCAGGTGGCACAGACGTTGAAGGTTGCCGAGCCGGCGGCCCCGAGCCAGAGCCCGACGCCGCCCATAGTCAATAGCCAGGGGCAGCTTACCGGCACCGTTATCAACACCACCGCATAGAAGTTCAACAGGAGGCAAACATGGCCATCAACCCCGTAAGTCCGTCTGCCGGCGCCGCGGCGCAAGCCGTCCAGCAACCGAAGCCGCAACAGCCCGAGACGCAGAAGGCCGATGCATCCAGGTCTGCCGATGAGGCCGCCAGGGCTCGCCAGGCAGAACAGCAGCAGCAAAAACCCGAGCAGCCGAAGCCGGTGGTCAACGCCGAAGGGCAGAAGACGGGCCAGGTCATCAACGTAACTGCCTGAAGCGAAGGGTCGGCTTCGCTTCGGGGGCTGATCCCGGGCGCCTTCTTCAGGGAGTGCCGGCGACCGGCGGCTTGCCGGTATGCATCTGGATCTGTCCGACAAAGGCCATGGCGGCCAGCGTCGCGCCAATCGCCAGATAGCCAACCAATCCGTAACCGACGATATGCCCCGAGGCATCGGCGGCAATCAGCGCACCGCCGAGGTAGGACGCACTCCCTGACGCCAGTTGCTGCACGGCGCCGTTCATCGACAGGAAGGTGCCGCGCAAGCGGGCTTGCACCGCCGAGGTCACGATGGCCATTGCCGGCACCATGCGTCCCGGCACGAAAATGAAAAATATGGTCGTGCAGGAGACCGTCAGCCATAGCGGCACCGGCCCCAGATGCGTCAGGATGAACAGGGGCACCATCGAGAACAGCGCCATCAGGCGGTAGACCCGGATCTTGCCGTGGGCATCGGCGAGGCGCCCGACCAGCCGTGAGCTGAAGAACGTGGCGCAACCGCCGAACAGATAGATCAGTGGAATGTCCTGCTGCCGGATGCCGACATTCGCCGTGATGTAGATCGTGATGTAGGGAATCACGGTAAAACCCGAGAACATGATCAGGGCCATGAAGACCAGGGCTCTCAGATGATTGGGGTCGCGCAGCACGGCCGCCATCGCCGCCAGCGGATGCGCGCGCTCGGTTTCGCTGACGATGGCGGTCGGCAGGTGCCCGCGCAGGACCGGTAGCATCTTCCAGCCCAGCAGAAGGAAAGCGCAGGACAGCGCGGCGATGAAGACGAAGGGAAAGCGCCAGCCAAAATGATTGGCGAGATACAGCGACAACGGCACGCCGGCCACGGTCGACAGCGAGAAGGCCGACATGATGGTGCCGCTGGCGCGGCCGCGCCGCTCGAAGGGAATCAGGTCGCCGACCATGGTTTGCACCATCGAACCGAGCACGCCGCCGAACGCGCCGGCCGTGCCGCGCGCCGCCAGCAGGCTCCAGTAACCCGGCGCCAGGCCGCAGGCGAGGGTCGCCAAGGCGAACAGGGCGAACATGGACAGCAGCAACCGCTTGCGCTCGAAGCGGTCGACGAACGCCGCCGCCAGCAGCCCCGTGAATGCCGCCGTGAAAGTGTAGGCGGACACCAGCAGGCCGAATTCATGGGTGCCCACATGCAGCTCGCGCATAAGGATCGGGCCCAACGGCATCATGATCATGAAGTCGAGAATGTGCGCAAACTGGATGCCGGCCAGCGTCAGCAGCAGCATCCGCTCGCGCGCGAGGTCGAGGGGCTCGGGAGGCGACGGCGGGTTTGCGTCGAACGTCGATTTGATCATCGGAGGAATACGAAAGCCGGAAGTTTCGAGCATAGCCCATGAAAGCTGTCATGCTCCGGTATCCTGCAATCGCCGGGAGCCCCCGGCAGACTGGAGACCGCCATGCTTGAACTGCGCAGGGCCCTTGATCGCGGCGTGGCCAACTTCGGCTGGCTCGATTCGCGCCACACGTTTTCGTTCGGCCACTACCACGACCCGAAACAAGTCGGCTTCTCCGACCTGCTGGTGATCAATGACGATCGCGTGCAGCCGGGCAAGGGTTTCGGCACCCACCCGCACCGCGACATGGAAATATTTTCCTATGTCCTCGAAGGCGCGCTGGAACACCGGGACTCGATGGGTACCGGTTCCGTGATTCGGCCTGGCGACGTGCAGATGATGAGCGCCGGGACCGGCATCACCCACAGCGAGTTCAACCACTCGCAGACGGAGCAGGTGCACTTCCTGCAAATCTGGATCGTGCCGAACCGCGCCGGGGTCGCCCCGCGCTACCAGCAGAAGCATTTCACCGCGGAAGAGAAGCGCGGCCGCCTGCGCCTGATCATTTCACCCGGTGCCGAAGACGGCGCGCTCGGGGTCCATCAGGACACGCGGGTCCTTGCCGGCCTGTTCGATGGCGCGGAGCACGCCGAGTTCAGCCTGCCGCCGGGGCGCTACGCCTATGTCCATGTTGCGCGCGGCGCGCTGCGGATCAACGGCACCGCGCTGCAGGCCGGCGACGGCGCGCGCCTGCGCGCCCCGGGGACGCTGCGCTTCGACGGAGGACAGGAAGCCGAAGTGCTGCTGTTCGACCTGCGTCCGGCCGAATTGCCGATGCCATGGCAGCGGAGCGATGGCAGCCAATGACGAATGGCTTGCTGGCGAAAGGGCACTGCGGTGACCGCGCAGCTCCGGCCTCGCGCGGTTGAATTTCCCACCCTTCCGGCGTACGATCCGAGCTTATAAGGAATCCAATCCAAGAAGGGAGCAAGAGCCATGTATCTATCAATCCAAGACTGCATCGACATGTCGGATCTGACCGAGGACGAAATCCTCGCCATCGCCGAACATGAGAACCTGTCGGAAATCCTCGCCATCGAGCTCGGCAGCTATCTGGTCCATACGCCGGGCGGCGAAAAGCGCATCAAGCGCATGATCCAGGACGACATCAAGAACTCGCAGAAGAAGGGGGATGTGAAGCACACCGCATTGCTCAAGAGCGTCCTCAAGCATTACGTGGAGCACCACGCCACAAAGGGCAAATAAATCCCCGGGGCCGCCAGCCAGTCGGCAAGGGCGGCCCGACCCCGGCAAGGCGCGGCATGCAGCACGCCGCAATGCTGGCATCTGTCTTGCTTTCCAGCGCCTGTATTCAGACGACTGGAGGCAATCATGGACTTGAACGAACTTCTCGCGCTGATGACCCTCGGTGCCGTGGCGCCCTATGTGACTGCAGCCGCAGTCTGCTGGGTATGGCGTTCCGGCAAGCCCTCTACTGGTGCAGACGCACCAGGCTGATGCAGTTTCAGGAACGGCCGACGGGGAACTTCTGACCGGCCCGGCTCGGGCGATCGGCCTCCCTGCGCTGCCAGGAAGCCCGGTTTGGCAACGCTTACGGGCGCTGACCAGCGACCTTGGCAGCCTGTCGGACTTGGTACAAGGGCGTGTAGCAACTCCGACAAGGTACTAGATTTCGAGGCCGCGCGGCTTCCTCCCGGCCCGCGCGAACAGGGCGTCGAATACCGGGTTGGGCAGCAGCCGCAGCAGTTTGGCGACCACGCCCATCTGCCAGGGGATCACCGCATAACTGGTGCCGCGCTCGATGGCGCTTGCGAAACGGCGGGCCGCCTCGTCGGCCGCGAGGAGGAAGGGCATCGGATAGGGGTTCGCCGCCGTCATCGGCGTCGCAATATAGCCCGGCGCGATGGTGACCACCTTGATGCCGCTGCCGCGCAATTCGATGCGCAGCGCTTCCAGCCAGGCGATGGTCGCCGCCTTCGAGGCCGAGTAGGCGCCGGCTCCCGGCAGGCCGCGGATGCCGGCCACCGAGGCGATGCCCACCAGGCGACCGCTGCCGCGTGCCTTCATGGCGGCGATGAAAGGCTGGAAGGTCTGCGCCATGCCAAACACATTGGTGGCGAAGACGCGCTGGAGGGCCGGCAGATCGTCGGCCTCCTCCGCGAGAGTACCGACCGATATGCCGGCGTTGGCGATGACCACATCCGGGCAGCCGCGGCAGGCAATGAAATCCGCCGCAGCCGCCTGCAAGGCCGCGGCATCTGCGACATCCAGTGCATAGCAGGAATGTGTGCCGGGAAGACCGGCGACCAGGGCGGACAGCCGGTCCGGGCGACGCGCCGCGAGTCCCAGTGTGGCGCCCGCCGCTGCGTAATGCCGGGCCAGCGCCGCACCGATGCCGCTCGATGCGCCGGTCATAAAGACGCGCACTATTTCTTGCCGGCCTCTGCCCTGGCGCGGGCGACCAACTGCTCGATGTTCGCCACCAGATCCTCATAGTTGCCTGGCGTCAGCGCCAGATACCGGCCCTGCACCATCACCGACGGGACGGCGGTCACGCCCGCCGCCACGGTAAGCTCCCGCGCCTGGCGGACGCGGCTCTGCACGCCGAACGAAGCCCAGGCCTCGCTGAATTTCTTGGCGTCGATGCCCTTGCCGGCCACCCAGTCGAGCAGGACCTTTTCGTCATCGAGGCGCTGGCGATCGACGTGAATCGCATTGAAAACCTCGCTGTGCAGTTTCTCCAGCAGGTTCATGGCTTCCAGCGTGTAGTAGAGCCTCGCCCCAGGCAACCATCTGCCGTTCGGGAAAACCGTCGGTACGCGGCGGAAGCTGACGTCGGCGGGCAGCGTCTTCACCCACGCCGAAAGCACCGGCTCGAAATCAAAGCAGTGCGGGCAGCCGTACCAGAAGAATTCGGTGACTTCGACCTTGTTCCGGTCAACCACCAGCGGCGGATTCACCAGACGAAAATCACGGCCCTCCTTCAGTTCCGCGGCGCCGGCGGAAAGCGCCATGCATAGGCCAAGCGTCGCCAGTGCCGCTGCCAGAATTCCATGCCAGGTCTTCATCGCTGCCTCCTAGTCCCGCTGTTTGATGACGGTGCCCTGCACCCCGCTTTGCGACAGCAGGACACGTGCACGATTCATTTCGTCCGGATCGCGGAAAGGCCCGACGCGCACCCGATGCATGGTCCCCTTCTCGGGAATGCTGACTTGCTGCACGCTGGCTTCCAGCCCGGTAAGCGCGAGCTTGGCCTTCAGGTTATCGGCGTCGGCGGCCTTCTGGAAGGCGCCCACCTGGAGGAAGAAGGATTCGCCGGACGCCGGCCTGGCCTCGACCGCGGGCGCCGCGGGCGCACCGGGCGCAGGCTGGGCGGACGGGGCGGCGCCGGGCACCGCCGGCTGCTTGCCTTCAAGGATTCCGTAGAACTCGAAGCGCCCGGTGGGCTTGTCGCCGGGCTTGCCGGGCAGCGGCACCTGGGGCTGGGCGTCCGCGCCTGCGCCGCCGGGCGTGGCGGGCTTGTCCTTCTCCGCCTTCGGCGCGCCTTCGTACTTGTTCTGGAACGGCAGCGGCGACTTGTTGAGATACCAGACCACGCCGAAGGCGATCAGCATGCCGACGACGAGCCCGATGAAAATTCCGAGCAGCGTGCCGCCGTGGATGCGCCGCCTCGGCGTTCTTGCCGACGGATGCGAGGTCTGGTCGAGGTTCCTGTCGAATTTGCCGAATTTACCCATCGTCACATGCTCACCGGTTGCGAAACTCCCAGCAGGGAAAGGCCGTTTTGCAGCACCTGGCGCGTTGCCAGCGCCAGCGCCAGCCGCGCCTGGCGTGTCGCCTGATCGTCCGCCAGCAGCCGCTCGGCGTTGTACCAGCCATGAAAATCGCCGGCCAGGTCCTTCAGGTAAAAGGCCAGCGCATGCGGCCCGTAGTCGCGCGCCGCAAGCTGGATCAGTTCGGGAAATTCGGCCAGCCGCGCGCACAGCGCGTGTTCGCGCTCATGCAGCAGCGGCGACAGATCGGCCTGGCCCAGCGCCGCCTGATCGCCATCCCACTGCGCCAGCACCGAGCAGATCCGGGCGTGGGCGTACTGGACGTAATACACCGGATTGTCGTTGCTCTGCGACTTCGCCAGGTCGAGGTCGAAATCCAGCGCCTGGTCGCATTTGCGCAGCATGTAGAAGAAGCGGCAGGCGTCGTTGCCGACCTCGGCGCGCAACTGGCGCAGGGTCACATAGTCGCCGGAGCGGGTGGACATCGAAATCTTCTGGCCGTCGCGGAACAGGCTGACGAACTGCACCAGCGCCACGTCCAGCCTGTCGGCAGCCGCCCCCGAGGCGCTCAGGGCGCCCTTGACCCGCGGGATGTAGCCGTGATGGTCGGCGCCCCAGACGTCGATCACCTTGTCGAAGCCGCGCTCGAACTTGTTCAGGTGATAGGCGATATCCGATGCGAAATAGGTATAGAGCCCGTTGTCGCGCTGGACCACGCGATCCTTCTCGTCGCCGAAGGCGGTCGAGTTGAACCATTTGGCGCCATCCTGCGTATAGATGTGGCCGCTTTTCTCCAGCGCCGCCACGGCCCGCGCCACCATGCCTGTTTCATAGAGGCTGCGCTCGGAGAACCAGACATCGAAATGCACGCCGAACTCCTCCAGATCGGCACGGCAATCCGTCAGCTGCTCGTTCAGCACATGGCCATGGATGTAGGCCCAGTCCTCGCCCAGCAGATCCTTGCCGGCGAGGATCAGGCCGTCGAGCCGCGCTTCGGCGTCTTCGCCGCTTGCACCATGGGGCGGCAGGCAGGCGATCACGGCTTCGGCCGGATGCACGTAGCGGTCGCCGTGCGCCTGCTTCACCTGCTCGGCCATCTCGCGCACGTAGCCGCCCTGATAGCCGTTGGCCGGAAAGGGCACCGGTTCGTCGAACAGTTCGAGGTAGCGCAGCCAGGTCGAAACGGCAAGGATGTCCATCTGCCGGCCGGCGTCGTTGACGTAGTACTCGCGCGTCACATCGAAGCCGGCGAAAGCCAGCAATGACGCAAGGCTGGCGCCATACGCCGCGCCGCGACCATGGCCGACATGCAGCGGACCGGTGGGATTGGCGGAAACAAACTCGACTTGCAGTTTCACCCTGGTCGCGGCGCCGCGGCCGAAGCCTTGCCCGGCGGCCAGCACGGCGCGGACCACCGCCGTCCTCGCCGCCGGCGTCAAGGTGAAGTTGATGAAGCCGGCGCCGGCCATTTCCACTTTCGCCACGGCGGGCGAGCACGGCAATTCGTGCACCAGGCGCTCGGCGATCTGGCGCGGATTGGTCTTCAGGTCGCGCGCCAGTTGCATCGCCAGGTTGCTGGCGAAGTCGCCGTGGCTGGCCTGCTTCGGTCGTTCGAGGATGATCGCCGCATCGGCCTGTTGCGGAGCCACGCTGACCAGTGCGGCGCGCAGCAGGCCGGCGAGATGCTGGCGGACATCGAAGGAAGCCGAGGCAATGTCGGCGGGCGCGCTGGATGAAGCCATATCGGGAGTACGCTGGGTCTTTCCGGGTCTTTCGCTGGGCCGTGAATTATACTTCCCGTTTATTCCCCGCCCCAGCCCTCCGTGCGCATCTTCCGCCTGATCCGTATCGCCCGCGTCGCCTACCTCTACGGGCTCGACAGCCTGATTCTCGACCACGAGCTGGAACGCGGCTTCCGGGCGCGCATGCTGTTTGCCGCGCAGCGCCTGATGTTCTGGCGCGACCTTGCGGCGCCGCGCGCAGTGCGACTGCGGCAGGCGCTGGAAGACCTGGGACCGATCTTCGTCAAGTTCGGCCAACTGCTGTCGACGCGACGCGACCTGCTGCCGCTGGACATCGCCGACGAGCTGGCGAAGCTGCAGGATCGCGTGCCGCCGTTTTCGTCGGACCTGGCCATCGCCGAACTGGAGAAGGCCTACGGCCGGCCGGTGGCCGATGTCTTCGCTGAATTCGAGCGCGAGCCGGTCGCCTCGGCATCGGTGGCGCAGGTGCATTTCGCCGTCCTGCATGAAAAGGACGGCGGCCGCGAGGTCGCCGTGAAGATCCTGCGTCCCGGCATCCAGCCCATCATCGAGCATGACATTGCCCTGCTGCAAGTCGCTGCCAGCCTGCTGGAGAACCTCTGGGCCGATGGCCGCCGGCTCAAGCCGCGCGAGGTGGTCGGCGAGTTCGACAAATACCTGCACTACGAACTGGACCTGATGCGCGAAGCGGCCAACTGCTCGCAACTGCGGCGCAACTTCGCCGATTCCGATCTGCTGATGCTGCCCGAGGTGCATTGGGACTGGTGCACGCAAAGCGTGATGGTCATGGAACGGATGCATGGCACGACGATTTCGCAGGTCGACACGTTGCGCGAAAAGGGCGTGGACATTCCGCGCCTGGCGCGCGCCGGCGTCGAAATCTTCTTCACCCAGGTGTTCCGCGACGGCTTCTTCCACGCCGACATGCACCCCGGCAACATCTTCGTCGCCACCGAAGGCCCGCGCAAGGGCTGCTACATCGCGCTCGATTTCGGCATCGTCGGGACCCTGTCGGATATCGACAAGAACTACCTGGCGCAGAACTTCCTCGCCTTTTTCCAGCGCGACTACAAGCGCGTCGCCGAGGTACACATCGAATCCGGCTGGGCGCCGAAGGGCACCCGCGTCGATGAGTTCGAGGCGGCGATCCGCTCGGTCTGCGAACCGTTCTTCGACCGGCCGCTGAAGGACATTTCGCTCGGCCGCGTGCTGCTGCGCCTGTTCCAGACCTCGCGCCAGTTCAATGTCGAAGTGCAGCCGCAACTGGTGCTGCTGCAGAAGACCCTGCTCAACATCGAAGGCCTCGGCCGCGATCTCGATCCCGAACTCGATCTGTGGAAAACCGCGCTGCCCTACCTTGAACGCTGGATGAGCGAGCAACTGGGCTGGCTCGCACTGGAAAACAACATCAAGCGCGAGGCGTCGAACTGGGCGAAGTTGCTGCCGACCCTGCCGCGACTGGTGCACCAGGCGCTGACGGCCACCGCGACGCCGGCGCCGAACCTCGAACTGGAAGGCCTCGCCGCCGAAGTGCGGGGCTTGCGCCAACTGCTCTGGGTGGCGCTGGCTGTCGCCGCAGTCGCGCTGAGCTTTGCTGTCTTACAATAAAGACGAACTCTCTCGGCGCACGGGACGCTTCATTTTCTCTGACGAGGACTCCGGATGCTGCTCTGGTTTGTCGTGCTCTATCTGATGGTGTCGGTGGGCATCGGCCTGTTCGCCGCCACCCGCGTCCATAACGCCAAGGACTTCGCGGTCGCCGGCCGCAGCCTGCCCTTGCCGGTGGTGACCGCCACGGTGTTTGCCACCTGGTTCGGCGCCGAAGCCGTGTTCGGCGTCTCGGCCACCTTCGTCAAGGATGGCCTGGGCGGCGTGGTCGCCGATCCCTTTGGGTCGTCGATGTGCCTGATCATTGCCGGCATCATCTTCTCGCGCTATCTCTACAAGCTCAACATCATCACCCTGGGCGACTTCTACCGCATGCGCTACAACCGCACGGTGGAGGTGATCACCACGATCTGCATCGTGCTCTCCTATCTCGGCTGGGTCGCGGCGCAGATCAAGGCGCTGGGCCTGATCTTCTTCGTCGTCACCGACGGCGCCGTCTCACAGAATGCCGGCATGATCCTCGGCGCCGCCATCGTGCTGACCTACACCGTGTTCGGCGGCATGTTCTCCGTGGCCATCCTCGACTTCGTGCAGATGGCGGTGTCGATGGGCGGCCTGCTGTTCATCGCCTGGACCGTCAGCGGCAAAGTCGGCGGTGGCGCCACGGCGGTCATCGACCACGCCCGCGCTGCCGGCAAGCTGGATTTCTTTCCGGCGCCCGACCCCTGGCTGTGGCTGACCTTCCTCGGCACCTGGATGACCATGATGCTCGGCTCGATACCGCAGCAGGACGTGTTCCAGCGCATCACCTCCGCCAGGAGCGCACGCATCGCGCTGGCCGGTTCGATACTCGGCGCCTCGATCTACTTCTGCTTCACCTTCGTGCCGATGTTCATCGCCTACTCGGCGACCCTGATCGACCCCACGCTGTTCAATGAACTGCTGGCGAAGGACACGCAACTGGTGCTACCCACGCTGGTCCTGCAGCACACCCCGCTGTTCGCCCAGGTGCTGTTCTTCGGGGCGGTGCTGTCGGCCATCATGAGCTGCTCCTCGGCGACGCTGCTGGCGCCCTCGGTGACCTTCGCCGAGAACGTGATCAAGGGCTTCTACCCGAACATGGGCGACCACCAGTTCCTGCGCGTGATGCGCGGCTGCCTGATCGTGTTCACCTGCATCGTGCTGGGCTTTGCGCTGAAATCCGAGTCGTCGATCTTCAAGATGGTCGAGAACGCCTACAAGGTCACCCTTGCCGGGGCCTTCGTGCCGCTGGCCGCCGGCATCTTCTGGCGCCGTGCGACGACCCAGGGCGCACTGGCTTCGACCTTCGGTGGCCTCGTGTCCTGGGTACTGATCGAGGTGCTGATCGGCGAGGCCAGTCCGGTGCCGCCGCAACTGATCGGGTTCGCCGTTTCGGTCCTCGGCATGATCGCCGGTTCATTGCTGCCGCAGTGGGTCGGCCACAAGCTGCCGCACCACGACCCGCACGCGATACTGCATCACCATGCCGCCGCGCAAACCCATCATGCCGAGCCGGAACACAGGCACTGAGGGGCAAAGCACCAGGCTGGCAGCCCCGGCCCGGCAATGGCAGAATCGGGGCCTGTGGCACAAAGCGCACGCACCCATCTGACCCTCTACCTGACCAGCGGCTATGCGCTGCTGATCATCTACGCGAGCTTGCATCCCCTCGCGGACTGGCGCGACAGCGGCGGCGATCCGCTGGCCTTCCTCGGCGCGGCATGGCCGCGCTACTGGACCGGCTTCGACCTGGCGACCAACACCCTCGCCTACCTGCCCTTCGGGTTCTTCTGCACGGCCACCCTGCGCCGCCGCCTGGCGCCGCTGCCGGCATGGACCTGCGCGATACTGCTCGGCAGCGGCCTCAGCCTCGGCATGGAACTGCTGCAGAACTACCTGCCCAGTCGCGTGCCCTCCAACCTGGACCTGGCCTGCAATGCCGCCGGCGCCCTGCTCGGAGGCCTGATCGGCGTCCTGGGCGGTTCGCGCGCGCTGGATGACGGACGGCTGGCGCGCTGGCGCGCGCGCACCATGATGCGCGGCTATGGCGTCGACATGGGCGTGCTGCTGGTCGCCGCCTGGCTGGTCACCCAGTTGTCGCCGGAAACCCTGCTGTTCGGCAGCGGCAACCTGCGGCAGATGTTCGACCTGCCGCCGGTGCAACCCTTCCTCGCGGAACGCTTCGTCAGCCTGGAAACCGTGGTCGCCGCCGCCGGCGCATTGGCCGCGGGACTGATCGCCACGCTGTTGCTGCGGCGGGACATGCGCCTGCTGACGACCGCGCTGGTGCTGCTGGCCCTGCTGGTCAAGACCCTGGCGCATGCGTTGCTGATGGGGCCGGCCGCGGCAGGATCCTGGATCACGCCGGGCAACAGCATCGGGCTCGGCATCGGACTTGCGCTGTGGTGGGGCGCCTCCTTCCTGGTGTTTCCGCTGCAACGCGCCGTGGCGGCGCTGGCGCTGCTGTTCGCCACCTTGATGGTCAATGTCGCCCCGGAGAACCCCTATCTGCTCAATACGCTGCAGATCTGGAATCCGGGCCAGTTCCTGAATTTCAACGGCCTCACGCGCTTGATCTGTTCGCTGTGGCCCTTCCTCGCCCTGCCCTGGCTGATCATCTACCGTCCGGAACAAGACAATGCAATCGATTACTGACCTTGCGACCCTGCGCGATGCGCTGCGAGCCTTCTGTGCCGCACGCGACTGGCATCGCTACCACACGCCGAAGAACCTGGTCATGGCCCTCAGCGTCGAGGCCGCCGAACTGGTCGAACATTTCCAGTGGGCGACGGCCGAGGAAAGCCTTGCTCTCGCGCCGCAGAAGCGCGCCGAGGTCGCCGACGAAATCGCCGACGTGCTGATCTACCTGACCGAACTGGCCGACGTGCTGGGCATCGACCCGATCGCCGCCGCGCGCGACAAGATCGTCAAGAACGCGGTCAAATATCCGGCGCCCGTATAATCCGCGCTTTAAGCAACGGACATGCCTTTTGGGGTTACCCTGAAACATGAAAGGCATGCCCGTTGCCCCTCTCCCCCAACCCCTCCCCCGCGAGGGGGGAAGGGAGCTTCGAGAGTCGCTCCGCGACTTTCACATTGAAGCCCGCCCATGAGCCATTTCACGCACCACGTGTTCTTCTGCACCAACCAGCGCACGCCGGGCGAAACCTGCTGCAACAACCACGACGCGACCGAGATGCGAGCCTACGCCAAGGACCGGGTCAAGGCGCTGGGCAAGAAGCTGCCGGGCAAGGTGCGCATCAACAGCGCCGGCTGCCTCGATCGCTGTGAAGAAGGCCCGGTGCTGGTGATCTACCCGGAGGCGGTCTGGTACACCTATGTCGACCGGGAAGACATCGACGAGATAATCGATCAGCATTTGATGCAGGGTCGCGTCGTCGAGCGCCTGAAGATCTGAGCCGTGTCGCGCCACGAACGAGTCCTGGTCGACGGGCCCGACGGCAACATCGAGGTGTTTGTCGAGGGGCACGAGAACCCGCAAGGCATCGCCCTGATCGCCCATCCGCACCCGCTGTTCGGCGGCACCGCCGACAACAAGGTGGTGACCACGCTGGCGCGCGCCTTCCGTGAAAAGGGCTGCATCACGCTGCGGCCGCATTTTCGCGGCGTCGGCGGCTCCGAAGGCGAACACGACCACGGCGATGCCGAGACCGAAGACCTGCTGGCGCTGCACGCCTGGGCGCGTTCAAGGTACGCGGCGCTGGCGTCGAATTCGGGCACGCCGCTGCCGGTCTACCTGGCCGGCTTTTCCTTCGGCGCCTTTGTCGCCACGCGACTCGCCGCGCGTCTCGCCGCCACCGGCGATGCGGCCAGATGGCTGGTGCTGGTGGGCACCGCCGCGGGCTTCGTCGAGGGCGCGCGCAGCTACCAGACCGCGGCGGTGGCGCCCGATACGCTGGTGATCCACGGTTCCGCCGACGAAACCGTGCGCCTCGACAACGTCCTGGCGTGGGCCGAACTGCTGGAGCTGCCGGTCGTCGTGATCCCCGGCGCCGACCATTTCTTCCACCGCCGCCTGCACCTGATCCGCGACATCATCCATCGCGCGTGGCGATCATGAACCCGCTGGTTGTCAGCGCCCTGCGCAAATCCTATGACGGGCGCGAAGTCGTCGCCGGGCTCAGCTTCGAATTGCAGCGCGGCGCCTGCTACGGCCTGCTCGGGCCCAACGGCGCCGGCAAGACCACCACGCTGCGCTGCTGCCTCGGCCTGACGGCGCCCGATTCAGGCCAGATCACGCTGGTGGGCGAACCGGTGCCGGCGTGCGCCCGCGAAGCGCGCATGAAGATCGGCGTGGTGCCGCAGTTCGACAACCTCGACCCCGACTTCACCGCCGCCGAGAACCTGCTGGTGTATGCCCGCTACTTCGGCATCAAGGATGCCGCGATCCGGCCGAAGATCGCCGAACTGCTCGACTTCGCCGGCCTCGCCGGCAAGGAAGACGCCAATATCCGCACCCTGTCCGGCGGCATGAAGCGGCGCCTGACGCTGGCCCGCGCGCTGGTGAACGACCCCGAACTGCTGCTGCTCGACGAGCCGACCACCGGGCTCGACCCGCAGGCGCGCCACCTGATCTGGGAACGCCTCAAGCGCCTGCAGGCGCAGGGCAAGACCATCCTGCTGACGACGCACTTCATGGACGAGGCCGAGCGCCTGTGCCAGCGCCTCGCCATCATCGATGACGGACGCATGGTGGCCGACGGCGCGCCGCGCGCGCTGATCCGCCAGCACATCGAGGCGCAGGTGGTCGAGGTCTATGGCGAGGATGCGCCCGGCTGGGCCGAGCGCGAAGCCAAGGCCTTTTCGCGCCGCGTCGAAGTCAGCGGCGAGACGGCCTTCTGCTATGTCGAGGACGCCACGCCGCTGCTCGCCCACCTCGCCGCCTGGCCGGCGCTGCGCACCCTGCACCGGCCGGCGAACCTGGAAGACGTGTTCCTCAAGCTCACCGGCAGGGAGTTGCGCGACTGAGGCGGTCGCAGGCCGGCCTTGGCGTCGGCCGTTGCCGCGGACCGGCCGCAACCGCGACGCAGGAATCGGCGCCGGAATTCCTGGCGCCCGCGCCACGCTCTTGCGAAATCATTCGATAAATCGTCTAATCCAATCCAGATAGGCCTGTGCGGTGCGCATGCTGTAATGCTTGAAGCGAATCCGGCCCCTGACCTGCTCCAGGAGGCGGGGCGCGGCGGCAGACTCGGAAGGTGACGGGATTGAAGACATTTTCGGCTCCACTAAATTCCACCAAGTTGCTGATGAAATTCAGAATGGCACAAAATACTGGTTTTATACACAGCCTATTTGACGGCTTGTTTTCCGTCATGACGGGAAGCGTTGCGTCAAATAGGTGCCACACTTCAAGTTAGCCCGCTTCCCATATGAGTATGCTGCGCGCTCTACTTCTCGCATGGCTTGCGGTCAGTGTCGCTTGCGTGGCTTGGCCGCTGTTTCATGGCTGGGCCGAATGGCCGGCCGAGGCCCAAACCTACGCGCGGTGGGCTGTCTATCGCGCAGCGCTGTTGCCACTCGCGCTTCAAGCCTCTCTCGCAGGCATAGGGTTGCTCCTCCTCGGCGCGGGGATGCTCTTTTTCCGTGTCTCGCTGGGTGCCCCAGTCTTTCTCCTTGGCCTTCTGATTCATGGGTACTCGAAGTACAACGCAATCCCAACCATCGCCGCAAGTGGCGAACTCGGGTTGTATGCGGCGTTCTACGTCCTGTCGGGCGCCGTCCTCGCCTCGGCACAGTCGTGGGGTAAATGGCGTGCTTAGTCGCCAGCGGGCTAACCCATCCATCAACACGGACGCTGCGCGATGAAGCCGCGCAGCGCCGGTTATGTCAGACGTTAGAGCACAATGAACGGAAACGCTTTCGAGGTAGTTCCCGCACAAGATAGGAGCGGAGTCATTCGGCCGCTGCTCCCATTTACGCTTGTTCTCTTTGCATATCTGCTGCCGATCGTGTGGGCTCTTTGGTCAGTCGCTGCACTGGGCTCAACGCATACAATTGCCGGCGTTCCTGAGTATGTTGCGTTCTCGTGGTTCGGCTTCGCAGTTGGTTCCTTTACCGCATGTCTGAGCATCTATATTGGTTACGCCTATTCAAAGAGCGGCATCACTGTACGTTGGCAACGCGCATCAGCAATTGCAGCTGTCCTTTATCTTTTGGCCGGCCTCTTGTTTTCGTTTTGGCTCTATGCCGAGTTCTCATCTAGAGTCCAAGGGGTAGCGCTCTAACATGGCGCTCGACCCCGTTCCCTTCGGTCACTGGACGCTGCGCGATGAAGCCGCGCAGCGCCGGTCAGCTCTACGTTGGGCGTCTCATGACTAAGCGCGTTTGGCTTCTGGTGCTTCTTCTCAATTGTGCGTGCAGTTCGACGCATGACCTGAAGCGAGATGGTCCGAACTATCTTGGTGGCGGCGGCTTCATCGACGACGAGATGGCCCCGGGCGTCTATCGCATCAAGGGCTTTAGCAACACGTCACCCTTCGCAACCCCGGACTCGGCCACGAAAACATTCCGCCTTCGAGCTGAGCAGTTGTGCCCGGCCGGCTACGACGAAGTGCGGAGTGTTGCCAACGCATATCGTTCCTCTAGTGGCGGAGTAACGGTTGCCCCTGACCCCATAAAGAACCCGGCGGTGGCGGTCGCGGTACCTCCTCCCGTCATAACGTCGAAGATCGGGTTCATTCGCTGCAACGATAGTCCGCTTTCCCTATATGAAGCTCAAATGCTTGTAGCGCCCAAGAACGATCAATGAAGAGACGCCCAACCCATCATTCGAAGGGACCTGCGCGAAAAGCCGCGCAGGCCCCTCAATTCAAACGTTGAAGGTGTAGAAAAACCCCTCTTCGAGCCGCAAAACACTCTCTCAATGGCGCGATCTTCATCGCGCCATTTTTAGTTCACCGCGTGATTGTTTGCGTCGCCGTGCCGCCGACGCCGA
>WBZP01000007.1_pt1 | contig 155577 bp, 131 predicted proteins | sample 5204301 | NCBI WGS metagenome assembly WBZP01 (sample SAMN12412401, study PRJNA552823) | activated sludge metagenome | isolation source: activated sludge from nitrification reactor of wastewater treatment plant... | place: USA: Pennsylvania | collected 2017 | reverse complement strand
AATGATGTGCCACTCAAAAAAACAATAGTGAGATGTACGCTGAAAAACAAGCCTGATAAGGGTTGGGGCAACTGTCGTTTTCCGCTGGTTTTTTTTACCAATAAAAAAACCAACCCGTTTTGGTAGGTTTATTGCCAAAATGGGATGGCTATCCCATATAATAATTATCCGGCGCTGCAGAAATATTGCCGGTTTTTACCCGCAGAGACCGGGTCTTTCCTGTACAGAAAAAAAGGTACGTTATGATGCGATGATATGGTATTCTTCAATCTTACGGTAAAGGGTTGTTAACCCTATATTGAGCAGCCTGGCTGCTTCCGTTTTATTTCCCCTGGTATAATTCAGCACCCGCTGGATGTGCAGTTTCTCAACACTGGCGAGGTCAAACGCGGACAATTCTTTGCCTTTTTCATTTATAACCTGCAATTCCAGTGGCAGGCCTTCAATTACCAGCTGATTATTTTTGGCCAGTATAACCGCCCGTTCAATAACATTTTTCAGTTCCCGGATATTCCCTTTCCATTCGTGGTTGAGCAAATGCTTCATAAAATCAGGGCTGATACTTTCTATACGCGTATTTGTCTTTTGTCTGAATACTTCTAAAAAATGATTGGCCAGTTCCGGGATATCGCTCTTCCTTTCCCGCAAAGCCGGCAACGGTATTGTAAATACATTGATGCGGTAAAACAGGTCTTCCCTGAAATGGCCTTCGGTTACCTGCTGCTGCAGGTTTTTGTTGGTGGCCGCAATTATGCGTACGTCTGCTTTAACCGGTTTTGTATCGCCCACTTTAATGAACTCTTTTGTTTCAAGCACCCGCAGCAGTTTTGCCTGCAGGTCAAGCGGCATTTCTCCAATCTCATCTAAAAAAACGGTTCCGTTGTTCGCTTCCTCAAAAATACCTTTTGATTCTTTTATGGCTCCGGTAAATGCCCCCGCTTTGTGCCCAAACATTTCACTCTCCAGCAACTCTTTACTAAAGGCAGAACAGTTAACCGCTATAATATTGTTTTTACTCCGCCTGCTTGCATTATGGATCGATTGTGCAAACACTTCTTTTCCGGTTCCTGTTTCACCGGTAAGCAAAACGGTGGCATCAGTTGAAGCTACTTTTTGGGCAGCTTCTATCGCCTCACGGATATTCTTTGATTTGCCCAGTATGATATCAAAAGAATATTTATTTCCTAATTGCTTTTCTAAATGTGCAATTTTACGGTTGAGCGTTACCTTTTCAGCCGCTTTATACAACAACGGTATAATCTTATTATTATCATCCCCTTTGGTTATATAGTCAAATGCGCCGTTCTTAATCGCCTGCACACTGTCGGAAATGGTTCCGTATGCTGTTAACAAAATGACTTCAGCATAAGGGTATCTTGCTTTAATTTCTTTTGAAAGGTCAACCCCGGACCCATCCGGCAATTTCACGTCACAGATTACAACATCTATATTCTCTTGTTCCAGTTTCTTTAACCCGGTTTTTCCATCGCCCGCCTGGATAACATCAAAGCCTTCGAGCCTGATGATTTTAGCCAGTAAAGTCCGAAGTTTCTCTTCGTCGTCTATAATGAGTACCTTTTTCAATCGGCTTGATTTTATATGCTATGTAAAATTACCTTTTTACTTAACAGTACAAACGGTAATGGCATTAATACCGTTACTGCTCAAGAAAAATATCATTCCGTTATCAGAACCGCAGCTCTTCCTGTACATAGCTTATAAAATCTTCCAGCCCCTCTTCTTGCTGAACAAATAAAAAGAAATAACATTTCTCAAGCCCCTGAAGGTACCACGACTGCAGTTGTTTCTTCCACAGGCTGATGCGGTGAAGGTCTATCTCGTTCCAGCCCCTGGCATAAACCCTGATATATGCCGTAGGGCTGGAAAGTTGCATGTGCAGCCTTTCGCGCCTGCCCGGCGAATCTGTTATCACCAGCGATTTATGTAATTGATGCATCTTTTCAACAACCAAAGCAAACCGTTCGGGGTTGGTAAACCAATCCTGGTTTGTTAATTCAACCGCTATATCTACATTTTCCGGCAACGCCTGCAGGTAACGCAATAGCCCGTCAGCATTTTCAGCCCTGCAACTTTCCGGCAATTGTAATAAGCAACAGCCAAGTTTATCTTTCAACTGCTTCACCCGGTTGAGGAAATCTATTGATAATCCAAGTTTGGGACTGTCAATCTTTCCCACATGTGTGATCCCTTTATAAAACCAGGGGCAGTATGTAAGCGCTGTACCTGATACGGTTTTATACAGTTTCCTTATTTTATCTTCTGAAAGTAATTCCTCAAAGCTTGCCGTGAGCTCGCATGCATTAAACTGCTTGGAATAATCCTGCAGGTTTACCGGCATGTTTTTGGAGGATGATTTTTTTGTTTCAGCTTCATTATCCTCCAGCAAAGAAAAACCCAGGTAAAACAACGGGTTCCTGTTACGGCTTCCCGGTAAAAACGGTTGCGGCAGTTCCGGCCATTCAACATCTTTTTCTGTTAATCCCTCATATGAAATCATGCTGCTATTCATTGTTGCTTTTTAATTTTTTCGATGGATAGTTATAATCAATAAAAATATACAAAATGATCATGTATAAAACCCGCCGGCCTGGGAAATACTAATGAAATCATAAAATAGGATTTACTAAAACCTTATTGAAATATGTTTGTTAATGAAAAAAAACTAAACATTATGAAACGCTTATTAGTACTTCTGCTTACCGCAACATCTTTGACGGTTTCAGCTCAGCACAACAACAAAAAACATAAAGGCCAGTTGGTAACCCGGGGAATCGGCATCAGCTTTCAGTCTTTTGATGGCCTGAACAGCCGCATTGCCAATTTGCCGCAGTATAAAACCTTACGGGATTATATGGGAACCATCAGCCTGGGTTCTATGAATGTGTACAAGAATTTCGTATCCGGAATCAACCTCACCGTAGGTAGCAGCATGAGCGGCGACCGCGACAAGAAAAGCAGTGCCCTGCGTTACCTGGGAGGTGACATTTTCTTTGGATATGATGTTATTCCCGGCGATAAGTTCATGCTGTATCCCATGGCAGGAATAGGGGCAGAAGGGTACCACGCCCGTTTCTATAAAGACAACTCTTCTGTTAATTTCAATGATGTGCTTGTATCGGGAACCGTACAAAACAATATACGCCCGGTTGTTTTTAAAAATTCATTCTTCACCTATAACGTCGGGCTTGGCTTTAATGTAAAAACCAATAAAGACGGCGGTTCACTGGGGATAAAAGCAGGATACACCGGTAGCTTCAAGGACAGGTCCTGGAAAAGCAGTAATAACCAGGTACTGGGAAATGCCCCGTCAGATGGCCTGAGCAGGTTCAACGTATCGCTGGTAATTAACAGCATGCCCCGTTTTATGCATTGATAATGATCGTTGCTAACATAAAAGCCCTGTAGTAATATATATACTGCAGGGCTTTATTATTTCCGTATATCTTTTTCATCCGGAACCGGCAGGTCTATATTTACATGCCTGAAGTGTTTTTCCTGTGCAATATTGTAGAACCACATTATGTCGGATAAATTATCGTGTCCGTGGGTATCTGCCAGTTTAAATATTAGCAGGTAAAGCAGGCCAACCGAAGGAATTTCGTGTATTTTATTGCCTATATAATGCAGTTTATCTTTTTCGGGAATATTGCCCGTAACATTATATTCCCTGAAAAGCCCATATGAAATGTCGTGAAGTTCTACCGTACGGTAAATATTTTTCTGCTGCTGCGGATATGGTATCAGGTCGGCTCCGATGATCTCCATCGTTGCCATCAAACCAACAATGCCATGACGCAAGTGGGCTGGTTTTCCCGTAATCGGATGAGGTATCACCTGCGATTTGTCTTCCCTGGTTTTACCGATATCATGAAGCAGGGAAACAATTTTCAATTCATCTTTAACAGTGGCCTTGTGCATCCGCATGTTCTTTAGCAATGCGAAAAGGCGCCCGTAAAAACCCGTTTCAGGCCTTGAAAATATTTCCTCAACATTTTCATATACCGCCTGCAGGTGATGGGTAAGCATGATTCCGCTGGAAGCGCTGTAATGGCTGTCGGGCATTACAGACGCCATTGACCACCAGCTTGACTGCCTGATCTTTTCTTCCAGTAACCTGCTGTTGAAACTTGCCGCACTCATGTAAAATAGGTTTGTCTTTTAACCGGATGTAAAACTAACACAGGAAATGTATCCGGTTGCCAAAAATAATATGGTTGTATGAATGAGAAAGTGTAAGTACCTTGTACATGGAAAATTCACATGAAAAAGCTATTTAAAAAGCTTGTACTGGCTAAACCTGAAGTTGACAACGTTCCTGCAAAAGGAGGGCTTTCAAAAAGGATCAGGAATATAAAGTCTATCTGGCACAACGAAAACCAGGACGACATCGGAATTGAAAAAATGCTGCGCCTGTTTTTGGCTGTAACGCAGTTCGTATTTCTTGGTGTTTATATAAAACATTTTTTCGGTAAAAAAGGTATCGGGTACCAGGAACTTGCTGTAGATGTTTTTGTGCTGTTTAAAGTGTTGTTCCCTTTTACAATTGCATATGCAGGTGCGCAGCATAATACAATATTGTACGCGCTGATGGTCTGGTTGCTCCTGGAAACCGTATTGTACCTGGCAACCCTGGTTTTTGCATCGGATATTTTTTCAAGGCCGCGTTCTTACCGGCGATCCATGTTGCTGATGTTCCTCAATTACCTGCAGATCGTTTTCAGCTATGCGGTAATTTATGCACGGGGCGGATATCTCAATATGCCGTTCGGGCATTGGTTTGATTCAATCTATTTCAGTTTTGTTACTTCTTCCACCGTAGGATATGGTGAGTATTATCCGGTTAACTATGCCGGCAAATTACTGGTTAGCACACAGGTGATGATCTTCTTTATCATCGTAGTGATGTTCCTTAGTTTTTTTTCAAATAAAGTTGAACAGAAAGGATATTTTGACCATACCAATGAGCCTGATTGATATTGTTTTCACCGCCCGATAAGGCTATAAAAATGCTGCCGGTATGTTTCAGAAACCGGGATGCCGGTTTGAGCAATGTGTATGATGTCTTTTTCTATTGAATCAATCTTACCAACAGATACCATATACGATTTATGAACCCTGCAAATAATGGCCGGTGGCAATATGGCTTCCAGCTCTGAAAACGTTTGCAATGTCATGATCTTTTTTCCGGCAGTATGAATTTTCCGGTAATCACGCATACCTTCTATGTACAACACATCCCGGAAAAATATTTTTTCCAGGCGGTTTTCGGTTTTTACGAAAAAATAATCCTTCTCCTGTTGCGGTTCCATTCTTTCTCCGGGCTGCCTTATTTTTCCAACGGCTTGCAGGAATCTTTCAAAGCTGAACGGCTTTAGCAGGTAATCGGTAACATCCAGGTCGTACCCTTTAAGGGCAAATTCGGGGTATGCGGTGGTGATGATCACATCGCTGCTGATGCGTATTGACTCCAATAACTGCAATCCGGATAACTCGCCCAGGTTTATATCAAGGAAAATTAAGTCAACTTTGTTTGTTTGCAGGTACGCAAAGGCGTCCATGGCATTATCAAAGGTGGCCAACAGGCTAAGGCCGGGTAATTTGCGTATATACCCAACCGTTCGTTCCATGGCCAGCGGTTCATCCTCTACTACTATACAACTTATTTTCATTCCTGTAAATGCTTAGTTGAACTTTGTATAAATTATCTTCCTTTTCTGTTAATAACCGGTGCCTTGCCGGGTACAACAGTTCCAGTCTTTTTTGAATCAGGTCGTTACCCAGCCCGCCGGGTTCATTTCCTTTATCTGTAATATGGCTGAAGCTGTTTTCACAAAAAAACTCAATTTTTTCGGCGGTTAGCGCAATCCTTATCACAATGCTATTGTCCGTTTTCTTGTTTGCCGAATGCTTGAATGCGTTTTCAATAAAAGGCATGAACAACATAGGGGCTATCCTCCAGTCACCCGGTTCGCCATCTACCGTATATTTCACAAAATTAACATTGGCGCTCCGTATCTTCTGCAGGCTGATGTATTTATCAATATAGGAAAGTTCCTGCTGCAGGGGCAGGTCATCGGATTTCGTTTCGTACAGCATGAAGCGCATCATGTCTGAAAGCTTATTCAGGTAAGCCGATGCGGATTTTGCATCTTTTTCTATTAATACGTCAATATTATTGATCGTATTGAATAAGAAGTGGGGGTTCAGTTGCATTTTAACAAGCGCCAGTTCTGTTTCAAAATTCTTTTGTTTTAAGGCTTCCTTTATCTTGATGTCGCCGTACCAGGTTATGAACCCTTTCATTACCAGGGCTATTATTCCATGAATAAGCGACAGCAGGCTCATGAAACCAACCATGAAAGAAATTTCTTTGAGTCCGTTAAACTTAAGTACCTGCCAATGTGTAAACAGGTTTATTCCGGTAAAACCGGTCATACCGGCAAACAATATGGTAAGTAATCCTGTAAAGAAAAGAGCCGTAAATTTTTTTCTCGACAGATACCTGTCAAACAACAAACCATAAAAAACATAGAATGCAACAACTCCTGGTATGACTGTGAATGTAGACATCAGTTTCAAAAAGCCCATTACTTTTTCCATGTTCGGGCCTTCCTGCCTCATGCCACCAGCCTGCAGGAAAAGGATGAGCAATGTAATCAGCAACAGGTAAAGTATCCAATATCCGGCATGCAGCGCTATGATAACTGTTTTTCTCATTTGCTTCGGCAAATAACCAGATTACAGGTTATCGCCCTGTGATTAACCCTTTACTTTTCTGGAAATATACAACCAGTATCCCAAAAAAGTAAAGGTTAAAAAATAACCCAGCGACCAGTATGTCAGGTTATGTGCCGGGGCAGTGGATTCTGTAGATTGCAAAAAATACAACGCTGTGTATGCAGATGGTACCATATAAATGTATTTCCATGTTAAGGCTATCATACCGCCAATAATAAGTGCCAGCCCGGTACCTACCGGTACCAGGAAATTACGGAACTGCAGGCTTATCATATATTGTAAAGTGAGTAAAGGAAGGCTGCCGATAAAATAACCGGCATTCAGTGTTAGTATCTTACCATAATTGAACGCATAATCAGGGTATGGTATGTCGCTTATGAGCAGCGATGGAATCCAGGCGCTTATCCATATGCCCGTATTGAATACCAGGAACAGTTGTACCAGCATCAGCAAAAGCACCAGCAGTTTTGAAAAATAAATATGGCTGTACAAAACCGGGGAAGCGTGTACCTGTTTCCAGCTGTTGTTTTTAAACTCAAGTTGCGTTACCAGGCTCACCGCCAGTACGAGCCCCATCGGTAACAGCATGAATGCCATCATTTGCCAGGATTTTTGGAACAGCATATTCCAGAAATGCCCGGAAGCATGAATGGCCAGTAACTGTTTGGGGTAAACGAAAAAAATGATTACCGATATCACCGGAACAAACAATCCGCCAGCAATAACCAGCCAGCTGGAAAAACTTCTGCGTTTCTTAATCCATTCGGCAGAGAAACATCCTATAAAATTGCTGTTCATGGTTTGCATCATTTTATCAGTTCCATAAAAATTGTTTCCAGGTCTTTCCTGTCTGTCTTCATTTCATAAATATCTATCCCGGCTTCTACAAATGCCCGGTTAAGCGATGATATCATTCTCTTTTCGGGTAGCAGCATCTGCAGCCTTCCGTTAATGGCCTTTGCATGAATGCCCAGGCTGCCGGCTATTTCTGCAGACCGGTGCAGGTTGCTGCATTCAATGATAAGGTTGCTATTTTGCTGCCATTGGCTTACCAGGTTTTCAAGTGTTCCCTGGAAAACCATACAACCTTTGCTGATAACCCCAATATGCGTTACCAGTTTCTCCACCTCATACAACTGGTGGCTTGATATGATGATACTTACACCAGACTGTTCATTCAGTTTTTTCAGCAGGTCGCGTATTTCAATGATGCCGTTCGGGTCCAGGCCGTTTGTTGGTTCGTCAAGAATGAGCAGCTTCGGGTTATGCAACAAGGCAACGGCAAGGCTTAAACGCTGTTTCATGCCCAGGGAGAACGCGCTGGCTTTTTTGTTCCCGGTATCCGGCAGGCCAACAGTAGCAAGTACTTCACTGATCCTGCTTCGCGGGCATTTGAAGATTTTCTGAAGCAATAACAGGTTTTCGTATGCGGTAAGATGGCCGTATAATGACGGGCTTTCTATCATGGTGCCCACGTTCTTCAATACTTCAACCCGGTGCCGGTGCAGCGGCTTATCAAAGAGAAACACTTCACCCTGTTGCTTTTTTATCAGCCCGAGCAAAATCCGCAGCGTGGTGGTTTTTCCGGCGCCGTTGGGCCCCAGGAAACCATAGATAGAACCGGCCGGTACCTGCATACAGATATTATTCAATGCGGCGGGTTGCCCCGAAAACTGATGAGATAATCCACGTGTTTCTGCACAAAACATATTTTCCTTTTTTTGAAAGTGAATTCACTGCAAAGAAAAAACCAAATCATGCCTTATATATTCCTGTTCTGCAAAACGCCCATTTTAATCTGCAAAACGTTTTTTCGCCTGCTTTCCTGTTGTATTGTTAAATAAAACAATCCATGCACGGGGATACGAATTTGAAAGAAACTGTTCATATCTTTCCGTTTCTCTTGCACGAGTTAAAAAACACATTACATGCTTGAAATTTTTACCGTAGCGTTGTTGGCTTCCGTTGAGGTGTATGCTGCCATCCCTGCGGGTTTTGCTTTTGGTTTACACCCGGGTACCATTTTTTCTGCCAGTGCGTTGGGCGGACTGGCCGGCGTTTTTGTTGCGGCATTCCTTGGACACAGGATCCGTTCATTTTTTAACCGGTATAAAAAGGTTAAGGAGGAAAAACCAAAAACAGGAATGATTTACCGTATCTGGGATAAATACGGTGTTATCGGACTTGGTTTCCTGGGAACGATGACGGTGGGCGCCCCGGTTAGCCTGGCCGTTGGCGTTGGCTTTAATGTTCCGCTGAAAAAACTGGTAACCTGGTGTTGTATCGGGGTGTTGGTGAGGTGCAGCCTTTTTACCATAATCGGGCATTACGGCATGAAGCTGTTTTAGATACTTTTATTAATTGCCCTTGTTATTCACCTGAAAACGAAAATTAATTACATGGAGCATATCGCTCATTTGTCTAAAGACAGGAAGCTGGGAAAAATAATCCTGCAGCAGGAAAAGCATGTATTGCAGAAAAAGAAAAACATATACCTGGAACTTTGCTTTTCAATCATGAGCCAGCAATTAAGCACCAGGGTGGCTGCCGTTTTTCAAAAACGATTCCTTGATTTATACAATAGCCGTGTACCAACCGCATCACAAATTGCCGAAACGCCTTTTGAAACATTGCGCAGCATCGGCCTCAGCAATGCTAAAGCCAATTATGTTTTAAACGTGTGCCGTTTTTTTATTGAAGAAAAGGTTACCGATGCCCGTCTTCATAAAATGAATGATGAAGAACTGATCAGCTACCTTACCAGGATAAAAGGTGTGGGGCGGTGGACCGCCGAAATGATCCTGATGTTCGCCCTCGGAAGAGAAGATGTTTTTTCTGCAGATGATCTTGGCATACAGCAAGCCATCTGTAAACTCTACGCTATAGATGCGTCTGATAAAAAAAAGATGAGGCAGGAGATGTTGAGGGTATCTATGAAATGGAGCCCTTACCGAACTTATGCCTGCAGGTATTTATGGGGCTGGAAAGACAATAAGGCTTTGTAAAAGCAAGATTAAACAGTAAGGCTAAAATCCGATCATGCCAACCATCTCTTCCAGATATTTTTTATCCGTATCATCAAAATGGCCTAATGCTTCGCTGTCGGCATCCAGTACAGCAACCACTTCTCCTTCTTTTAAAACCGGTATTACAATTTCTGACCGCGACAAGCTGCTGCAGGCAATATGGCCAGGAAATTTTTCCACGTCATCAACTATAAGTGTAGCCTTTTTTTCCCAGCATGCACCACAAACGCCCCGGCCCTTTTTTATCCGGGTACATGCCACCGGGCCCTGGAACGGGCCCAAAACCAGTTCGTCTTTTTTTACAAGGTAAAAGCCAACCCATAACCAGCCAAACTGTTCCTTTAATGCGGCTGCCAAATTTGCCATATTGGCTATAAGGTCTGTTTCACCTTCCAGTAACGCTTTAACCTGTGGAATAAGGCTCTTGTACTGTTCGTTCCTGTTTCCCCCGCTGATTAACAGATCTTCTGCCATATAAATGAACATTTAGTATTTTAATGAATTCCGCAATTCAACGAAAAGCCAACTATGCTTCCGGATCCCGCCATTGCTGCATCAGTTCCATGATCAGCGCAGGTTCAAAGCCCCGTTGCAAGAGGAATGACCTTAGTTTCTGTTTTTTTACAAACAGGTTTTTTTCGCGGTTCAACGACTGCTTTTTTTGCTGAAATAAAGCCCTCATCGTTTTCCGGTAATCTTCCTCTGCTATAGAAGACAGCGCCTCCCTGATACAATAATCGCTTACCCTCTTTTGCTTCAGTTCATATTTGATCTTAACCCGGCCCCATTTTTTTATCCTGAATTTTCCACCCGCAAATGCAACAGCATATCGCTCTTCATTGAGGTAATTTTCTTCTATCATCTGTGTTAACAGCAATTCTACCTCTTTCTTATATAATCCATATCCGTATAATTTATCTTTCACTTCCTGGTGGCTTCGTTCCTGGTAACTGCAAAACTGCCTGATTTTTTGAAGCGCTTTCTCTGATCCGATATTCTTTTGTTCCATTTTCATTGAAAAGAGTGCAAAAATACATCGCAAAAAGAAACCGGTATGTTAAATGGCGTTTGCCGGGTTTTATGCACCTGGCCGGTGGCCGGCAAATTATTTATATTATCTTGTTTCTATTAGCGGCAATATTTTATCTTTGGCTCCTTAATTAACAACTCTTATGAAGTTTATCGTTTCTTCTTCGGCCCTGCTAAAACAACTGCAGCAAATTAATGGTGTGATTAATGCCAATACCGTACTTCCCATACTGGAGGATTTTTTGTTTGAAATTGAAAAGAACAAACTCACCGTTGTTGCCACCGACCTGGAGACCGTAATGAAAATTCATATGGACATTGAGGCGAAAGACAGCGGAAAGGTTTGTATCCCGGCAAAAATCCTGATGGATTCGCTGAAAAACATCCCCGAACAGCCGCTTACGTTCAGCATTGATAAGAACTTTTCTGTTGAAATAACCAGCGATAACGGTAAATACAAGGTTATGGGTGAAAACCCCGATAATTTTCCCAGGGAACCGGCAGCAGATGATGCCAATTCATTCAGCATGACTTCAACAGCGCTGGTAACGGCTATCAACAAAGCCATCTTTGCCGTAAGTGCCGACGACCTGCGCCCGGCCATGACTGGGGTGTTTTTTGAGCTTGATAAAAAAGGGATTACGTTTGTTGCCACAGATGCGCATAGGCTTGTACGTTATACCCGTAAAGATGTAAGCTGCCCGAAAAAAGACAGTTTCATTGTACCGAAAAAACCACTCAACCTGCTTAAATCTGCCCTGCCCGACAATGAAGATGAACTCACCCTTTCTTACAACAGCAACCACCTGTTTGTAAAACATGGCGGCACAGAACTGGTGTGCCGGCTCATTGATGCCCGTTTCCCCGATTACAAAGTGGTGATTCCGGCTGATAACCCGTATAAGATGGTTGTTAGCAGGTCCGATTTTCAAAATGCGCTCCGCAGGGTTAGCGTGTTCAGTAACAAGAGCACCAACCAGGTTGCGCTTACCATTACCGGTAACGAATTGCAACTGGCGGCACAGGATGTAGATTTCAGCTTTGAAGGAAATGAACGCATGGCCTGCCAGTATGATGGCGAAGACCTGCAAATAGCATTCAATGCAAAATTCCTGATAGAAATGCTGAACGGCGCCGATACATCAGACATCAATATGGAACTAAGCACCGCCACCAAGGCCGGTATCATCAAACCGTCCGAGCAACCTGATAATGAAGAATTATTAATGCTGGTAATGCCCCTGATGCTTAATAGCTGATTTTACTTCATCATAACCCAAAACACCTCCTTGTTTACAGGAGGTGTTTTCATGTTACACAGTACCTGGCCAATCCCCGGTAAAATAAAACAGGCAATACCGTTTTTAAAGCGTACTTTTGCATCAGTTCATTTATTCTGCGGCATTTTAAGCCAGTTTTTATTGTTGATTTTCCATTCCCAATAAAATGCTTTTTTAAAGCACTCTCGTTTTTGATGATGAAGTATTTCACTTCATTTCCGCATTCATTTTAATTTTACAAACATTGTTATTTAAAGATCTAAAGATTATTGAGCCCATATTAGATGCGCTCCACAAAGAAGGGTACACAAACCCCACACCTATTCAGCAATCGGCCATACCGCCAATCCTGGAAGGAAGAGATTTACTGGGTTGCGCCCAAACGGGCACCGGAAAAACCGCTGCATTTGCTGTTCCCATGTTACAGTTATTGTGTAAACCACATGCTTCCAGGCCCGGGCAACGGCCAATCAGGGCGCTGATATTAACGCCCACCAGGGAACTGGCTATTCAGATACAGGAAAGTTTTTCTGTGTATGGCTCAGGCCTGCGACTAAAGAACATGGTTATTTTTGGAGGGGTAAACCAGTTTGCGCAAACGCAGGGGCTCGACAGAGGGGTTGATATCCTTGTTGCCACCCCGGGCCGCCTGTTAGACCTCATGAGCCAGGGCTATATCAATTTGAAAGATATAGAGATCTTCGTTTTGGATGAGGCCGACCGCATGCTGGATATGGGCTTTGTGCATGATGTAAAAAAAGTAATCACCAAACTGCCGGCCAAACGCCAAACGCTTTTCTTTTCTGCAACCATGCCAAAAGAAATCCAGGGGCTGGCCGATGCCATCCTTACCAACCCGGTAAAGGTGGAAGTAACCCCGGTTTCATCAACAGCAGATACCATACAACAACTGTTGTTCCATGTTGATAAAGCAAATAAAAAAGCATTGCTTCTGCATATACTGGCAGATAGTTCCATAGAAACGGCGCTGGTTTTCACCCGTACCAAACATGGTGCCGATAAGGTAGTGAAAGACCTGCTGAAAGCCGGCATAAAAGCAGAAGCCATTCACGGAAACAAATCGCAAAACGCCCGGCAAAAAGCGCTTGGTAATTTTAAAAACCGGACAACCCGCGTGCTGGTGGCAACAGATATTGCCGCTCGGGGTATTGATGTGGATGAGCTTACTCACGTAATAAACTATGAACTTCCTAATATTCCCGAAACCTATGTACACCGCATCGGCCGTACCGGAAGGGCGGGACTAAGTGGCATTGCCCTTTCTTTTTGCGAAGCAGAGGAGCTGCCTTACCTCAAAGACATTCACAAACTGATTGGCAAGGAAATTCCTAAAGACATTAACCATCCTTATCATATTGATTACACTGGTTTCAATTTGAAAAACCTGCCGGCCAAGCCAGCACAACAGCAACAGAAACGCCGTGGGGGAAGCCCGGGTGGCGGAGGCAATCATGGCAAACCACACCGCAGATTTACAAGTCAGCGGTATTAATTTAAAATAAACTGATTAATACAAGGGGTTAACATTGTGCTCACAGGCATTTTATCCCCCTGTTAACTTTATAAACTTCCTCAACTATTTTTATCTTTGCCCTCCAAAATGCTGAACTATGTTTAATAAGCGCATCAAAATAAAAGAACTGTTACTGTCAGATAAAACAGGGTATGAAGCTACCGTTATGGGATGGGTTCGCACCTTCCGGAATACGCAGTTCATTGCATTGAATGATGGCAGCACTAATAATAATTTACAGGTGGTTGTTGCGCTGGGCATGCTGGATGATCAAACAATAAAAAGAATAACAACAGGTGCCTGCATCAGGGCTGTTGGTGAAGTGATACCGTCATTAGGCAAAGGGCAGAAAGTAGAATTAAAAGCGGCCTGCATTGAAATACTCGGCGACAGCGATGCTGAAAAATTTCCACTGCAGCCTAAAAAACACAGCCTGGAATTTTTACGGGAGATTGCGCACCTGCGTTTTCGTACCAATACCTTTGGAGCAATTTTCAGGGTAAGGCATGCGCTGGCTTTTGCCATTCATAAATTTTTCAACGACAGGGGATTTGTTTATTTGCATACACCCATCATTACAGCCAGTGATGCAGAAGGTGCGGGTGAAATGTTTAAGGTAACCACGCTGCCACTTGATGGAACAGCCGCCAAACTGGATGACGGCAGTATCAACTTCAAAGAAGATTTTTTTGGCAGGAGCACCAACCTAACCGTAAGCGGACAGCTGGAAGGTGAACTGGCTGCCATGGCCTTCAGCGATATTTATACGTTCGGGCCAACCTTCAGGGCAGAGAACAGCAATACAACCCGCCACCTGGCCGAGTTCTGGATGATTGAACCCGAAGTGGCCTTCAACGACCTGGAAGACAATATGGACCTGGCCGAAGCTTTTATCAAATACATTATAGGTTATGCCATTGAACATAACAGGGAAGACCTGGAGTTCCTGGCACAGCGGCTGGAAGAAGAAGAAAAATCAAAACCACAGAACGAGCGCAGCGAAATGGGCCTGATGGAAAAACTGGATTTTGTGGTTAACAACCATTTTGAACGCGTTACTTATACCGAAGCGATAGATATTTTAAAAGAAAGCAACCATAACAAGAAAAAGAAATTCCAATATCTTATTGATGGCTGGGGAATTGACCTTCAAAGTGAACATGAACGCTACCTGGTGGAAAAACATTTCAAGAAACCGGTGATCCTTACCAACTATCCAAAAGAGATAAAGGCTTTTTACATGCGCCAGAACGATGATGGAAAAACCGTTGCCGCCATGGATATACTGGCACCCGGCATCGGCGAAATCGTTGGCGGAAGCCAGCGGGAAGAACGATATGACAAGTTGCTGGAAAGAATGAAAGAAATGCACATCCCGGCAGAAGAACTGGACTGGTACCTGGATACCAGGCGCTTTGGCTCCTGTCCGCATGCCGGTTTCGGCCTCGGTTTTGAAAGGCTGGTGTTGTTTGTAACCGGTATGACCAATATCAGGGATGTGATCCCTTTTCCGAGATATCCTAAAAGCGCTTCATTTTAATTTTGTTTATTGAATGATATTTTTAAACCGTGGCCCTGCTGCGGTTTTTTTTATTGGTTTAGTATCAGGATATTTGATACAATTATCATTATATGGTTCGCACAAAAAAATACCTTGACATCCTGCTTAACCCGCTCGACCTGCTGCGCACAAAAAAAGTACTGCATGTAAACCCTACCGTTATACCGGAAAGGAAAGAGCCGCCGGAAATCAAGCTCCAGGTGTATGAATATGATAAGGATACGATTGATTATTTCATATTTAAATCGGTTGAAGAAACCTATGGTTATTTAAATACACCCTCTACTACATGGATAAATATCGACGGGCTTAAAAAGGAATCTGTTGAAAAGATCTGCAACCATTTTGGTATTCACCAACTGATACAGGAAGATATACTAAGCATTGGCCAGCGACCCAAAATGGATGATATCAATGATGTTATTTTCTGCCTGTTGAATATGCTCTATTTCAATGAAAAAACATCCATGGTGGAAACAGAGCAGGTAAGTATCATACTTGGTAAAAACTTTGTAATAACTTTCCAGGAAGACGCCACCAGGGATGTATTTGATTTATTAAGAGACAAGCTCAAAGTAAGCGGCAGTAAAGTGAGGCAAAGCGGGGCCGACTTTTTATTTTATTCCTTAATTGACCTTATTGTAGATAACTTCTATGTTGTAATGGAGAAGCTGGGCGATAAAGTGGAACTGCTGGAAGAAGATATCATGAGGAATGCCACCAAAAGGAGCCTGGTAAAAATAAACATGCTCCGCAAGGAAATGATCGTTTTAAAAAGGAATATTGCCCCGGTGAGGGAAATTGTAAACGGTATCCTACGCGGCGACTATCCATTGATAGAGGAGAGGACAGAAAAATATTTTAAAGATGTTTACGATCATGTGATACAGGCTAATGACCTCTCTGAAAACTACCGCGATATGATGATGAACCTGCAGGATCTATACCTAAACACGGTTAACCTGAAACTGAATGAAGTGATGAAAGTGATGGCCGTTGTAACCTGCCTGCTGGCACCCGCCACCGTTATTGGCGGCATATTCGGAATGAATTTCGACATTATTCCGCTCCTGCATAACCAATGGGGCTTCTTTATATCTGTCGGCCTTATGCTGATTATTCCCGTATGGATGGTTTTTGTCTTCAGGAGAAGGGGCTGGTTCTGAGTTTTGTAGTGTCAAAACATTTACGTCATTGCGAGGAACGAAGCAATCTCCCAGTAAGAACTTACATCTTATTCCTGTATGAAGAGATGGCGCCAATCCGTTCGCAATGACGAAAGAGAAGGGGATTCGCAATGGCGAAGATGTTAGGTTTACTATAACGAAAAAGAAGGGGTTGCAATGAAGGAGAATTGAACAAAAACGAACACTTATAAAACCCTTTCTTTTTTAAACACCGGCACGGTACTGCAGGGCTCACCATACATGATGCTCTTAACAACGGGCCGCAGCAATTTGGTTATTTCCACGTAGGCTTCTTCCGGAACCGGTTTTTCGCCACAGCCTTTAATTACTACCCGTTTATCTGCATATTCATTCAAATTGATTGTTCCTATATTTTTTAATAATAGCTTTTTCCCTGCCGCATCTGCATCGCCAAATATTATTTCACGGGCAACCGGTTGCAGCAATCCGGATACCAGCATATACGCCCACATGGGAATGACCGCATCTGCCGAACAGGTTATTGCCACCACTTTATTGGCAAATACCGAGCTGTCCAGTTCTTTGAGCGCCTGCCTGAAATCTTTTTCTTTCAGTATCAGTCCCATAAACAGGTAGTCCTTCATATCAAACAACACAATCTCATCCTTTGGAAAATAGGTTTCCAGGTCAATGGTTATTATCCCGCTCTCAGCTACTTTATTCACAAATGTTTCCGTCATACTGTAAAATTAAAACAAAAAGCCGGCTCCCTGTCAGGCCGGCTTTGTTAATATTATCCCGATTACTGCTTATCAATAAAATTCGCTGCGGTTATCTTTTATGGTAGCCTGTTTTTTCAAGCCTTCATACCAGTTTCCTACAGCGCCACGCATTGTATTCAGCTTAGACGAAACCTGCTGGGCTGCTTCTTCTGCTGTGCCTGCAGGTTTGGATTGTACGCTGTTCACTTTTACCAGGTAAACACCGCTGGTGCCGGCAATGGCAGGAGAAACCTTATTCTGGTATTCCTTATTAAAAGAAGCTCCAATTACTTTGGCTTCCACCCCCAACCCGTTGATGATCTGGCTCGACATGGTTAAGGTAGAATCAGCGCCTGCCTGCTGGATGGTTTTGTTATATGCGGCAGCGGCCGATTCCAGGGTTGGATTGCTGCCCAGTTTCTTAATGATGATGTCTGCCTTTTTCCTGTTGCGGATGATTACCTCCGATCCCGGCCTGGCAGTTGCTGCATCCTGTACACCTTCATTAAGTATCTTGTCAACCGTAGCAACCACAAACTGGTCACCAATGCTGTATGGTTCGCTTACATCCCCTTTTTTGGCTTCAAATGCCCAGCGTACCAATTGACGTGCATCCTGCAAAGCCCCAACAGAAAAATCATTTTCCTTAACCGGTGTGGGTATCTCCGTAAGGTGCTTACCGGTTTTTGCCAGGTATTTCTCCAGCGCTTCCCGGCTTTTTTCTGCTGACGCCTTGGTGGCTTCCAGGCTGGCGCTATTAATGGTAACGTCGCTGGCCAGTATTTCTTTTGCTATAAAAGCAATCTTATACGCCGGTTTAAAATCTTTCTGGCCCAACACTTCTACCACATGGTATCCAAACTGGGTCTTTACCACTTTCTTTGAACCAACCGGGTTTTCAAAAGTAAAATCATTGAACTCAGGAACCATGGCGCCGTATCCATAGGTACCCAGGTCGCCGCCTTTATCCTTACTGCCATCAGAAGAATACTTCAGTGCCATGGCCGCAAAATCTGCTCCGCCCAGGATGGCATTATATATACTGTCGGCCAGTTTTTTGGCGGTAGAATCTGCATTAACAGGCTGTCCGGTTTGAGGATCGTTAACAGGAATAAGGATATGCCTGGCATGTACACTGTCGGGAAGCTGGCTGCTACCCAATACCTTAGCAATCACCATATTTCCCTTATCAACAAACGGTCCGTATACAGTGCCCGCCGGCCTGGCAACAATTGAATCTATTTCAGCAACGCTGAATTTTGATTTTGGCTTAAACTTATCGTCAAAATCCATCACAGATGTGTTCCTGGCAACAAATACTTTTGCATTGGAGTCTGCAGCAAACGGGGCAATCAGGTCGGTAACCAACACCCTTGTCCTGCTGCTGTCAGCCGCATTGGGCAACTGGCTGAATGATGCATAAGAAATAACCCTTCCGGCTTCCTGCTTAAACAGGTCTTTATGCTTGCTTACATAATCATTAATATCTTCATCAGTTACTTTAATGGTACTGTCTGCAATATCAGAATAAGGAATGTTTACAAATGATATCTGCGCAAAATGCTTGCTTTCTGTATTATCACGCTCTTTCATCCAGGTTGGATAATATACACTTGCATTCAGCAGGCCTGTGTATTTTGCTACAACAGAAGACAGTTTTAACGGGTCAACAATTTGAGCGTTTACCGCTTCGCGCTGTTCTCCTTTAAACTTCTTGATATTGCTTAACGCGGTTTGGGCTTTAGACATATCCAGTTTACCGGTTACCGCATCTTTCATTCCCTGTTCCTGCAACAACGGATTGTTTGGGTCATTGCTCAATAAAACCGATGATAACTCCTTTGAAGTAAATTCAATGCCAAGTTTTTCTGTTTCTGCAAAGAAGATTTTTTCTGCAACGATCTGGTTCCACATCTGTTCGCGTGTCTGATATGTCTGTGTACCCGAACTACGCTGTCCGGTACGCTGCTCCTGCATATCTTCCGTTTGCTTTACCCTTTTATTGAAATAAGCCAGCTCAATATTTTCGCCATTCACCTTTCCAACATGGGTGGCTGTTGAGCCAAACATGCTGCTTGCTCCCTGCCTCGAGTCCATCAATATAAAACCGATCAAACTAAGAGAAATAACTATGATCACGATAGCGGCTCCCTTGTCACGAATACTTTGAATAATTTGCATACTACTTATTTGTAAGATTTTTGGAGGGCAAAAATAGGGTAATTATATATAAGATGTTTCATTTTTTGGGTGTAATGCCCTGTAAATGCGAGTTAAATGGCAAAGAAGGATGCCGCTGCGCTTAATTGTATTAAAAAATATCACTATATAACAAACCCGGTAAATTTTTTCACACTGGCATGTTCATAAGCCATTAATACTGTTAATAACGGCTATCTTTTAAAAAAAATATCCTGATTAAAATGCTGATAACAAAGTTTTGATTTTTCCTTTTGATGAGAATGGGCTTAAAATATGAAGTTGTGCCTTTTCTTTCAACAGTCATTTTTTACCAATACATAAAAATATTTTCCCCCGCATTAATTATCAACTGATGTTGATTACCCGGGCAGATGTATTAGAGGATGGCAGGATATAACGGTTGTAGGCCAAACAGATCCTGTTAATTAATTGTGTATTAAGGTGGATAAATGAAAAGATTTAATTTTGCAATAATCGGGTCAATATTTATTTCCACATATTAACAGCCCTAATAGTAATAGGTGATTATATAAATAAATAGTATTAATACATATTATGGCAGATATTAACAATGCACAAATACAGGAAATGCTGGCGCAAAAGGGTTTTCTTGACATGGATATAGATGTTAACCTGGATTTGTTTGCAGAAATTGAAAAATTAAAAAAGGAAAAAAATGCCGTAATCCTGGCGCATTATTACCAGGAGCCTGATATCCAGGATGTGGCCGATTTTATTGGCGACAGCCTGGGGCTATCACAACAGGCAGCCAGCACATCTGCTGATATGATTGTTTTTGCCGGCGTTCACTTTATGGCAGAAACAGCCAAAATACTTAACCCTTCCAAAAAAGTGGTATTGCCCGATCTTAAAGCAGGCTGTTCATTAAGCGATTCTGCTCCGCCGGAGTTATTTAAAAAATTCAGGGATAAACACCCCGATCACCTGGTTATAACATATATCAACTGCAGCGCCGGCATGAAAGCATTGAGCGATATCATATGCACATCCACCAATGCACAGAAAATTGTTGAAAGCCTGCCCGTTGACCAGCCGATCATTTTTGCGCCGGATAAGAACCTGGGCGCATATATCAATAAGCAGACCGGCAGGAATATGCTTTTATGGAACGGTGCCTGTATGGTGCATGAGATATTCAGCCGCGAAAAAATCATAAAACTGAAAATCCGCCATCCGAACGCAAAAGTAATTGCACATCCCGAGTGTGAAGAACCGGTATTGGCCCTGGCAGACTATATAGGAAGCACTACGGGCCTTTTAAAGTTTACACAGAAAGATACTGCAACAGAATTTATCGTGGCTACAGAGGCAGGAATCATACACCAGATGCAAAAATCCAGTCCGGCTAAAACATTTATACCCGCACCGCCCAATAATTTATGCGCCTGTAACGACTGCCCGTATATGAAACTGAATACATTGGAAAAATTGTATCTGTGTATGAAGTATGAATTACCCGAAATAACCATGGATGAAACGGTTAGGCTGGCGGCCAAAAAGCCAATTGACCGGATGCTGGAGATAAGCGCCCGGTACGGATTATGATTTATTATAAATCAACAATTTCATGAAGAACGTCTATTTACTCATTGCAATATACTGTATCGTATTAACCGGTTGCGGGCCAGAAAAGAAAACAGAAAAAGCCATTTATTATATTGATGTTGTTAGCTCTGATGATTCACTGGTAATGCTGATGAACAGGTATGTATCCGGCAAAGTATCTTACCTGGATGATAAGAATATCATGCAACTGGTTCCCGAATCATATCTTACACCCGGCCGCAACGCAGTGCATTATTATATGCCATTCAGCAAAAACCCTGGTAATAAAACACCGGAAAATGCCATTAAGTATGAAGTATCCTTTAATAATGATTTTGTGAACGAGCGTATTGCTTACCGGTTAAAGAAATTTTCTATTTCGGGAAACGGATGGAGCCAGAAAAGTGATATGGGTGAAATAAAAGTGTTTGACTACCTGTCGGATTTTGATAAAAAACTGCACATCATTTATAGTAATGTGGCTGCATCCGTGTTGCGGAATATAGCGGCAGATACCTACGAAAAACGCCCCTAAAGGCAGTTAGCCCAGGTTTGATTTATTTTTTATATATTTCAGTTAACATTCACCTCATCCAGATTTAACTGTTTTACTTGGCAATGCTTCGTCATATACCGTTTCTAAAAGCTGTATTCTTACACAGTATTACCGCTTTTGGAGGGCCACAGGGCCATATCGGTATGATGCTGAAAACCTTTGTGCATAAACGGCGCGATGTAACCGAAGAAGAACTGGTAGAATATAACAGTTTCTGCCAGTTATTACCGGGCGCTTCATCAACCCAAACACTTACATTGATCGGTTATAAAAGAGGCGGTGTTTCGCTGGCCGTGCTTACGCTGCTCATCTGGCTGGCACCGGCCTGTATACTCATGGGCGCATTTTCCTTCCTGCTCACCAACAACAAACAGGACCTTACATCCGGGTTATTCAAATACATACAGCCCGTTGCCATCGGCTTCCTTTTTTATGCATCCATAAGAATGTTTTCCATTTCCATAAAGAATTTTATTACACTGGTAATCATGATAACAGCCATGTGTATCACATACCTGTTGTTTAAGGCTCCATGGGTTTTTCCATTGCTGTTAGTGGCCGGGGGGATAGTTACCAATTTCAGCAGCAAGCGCATACCGGAAAAGGAAGTGGTTAAGCCAAAGCAGATCAGGTGGACAAATATCTGGCTCTTCGTACTCATTTTTGCAGTGGCCGGAATATTGAGTGAAACGGCCCGTAAACAGGAATGGCCCAACCGTAAAGCATATAACTTATTTGAAAACTTTTACCGCTTTGGCAGTTTTGTTTTTGGTGGCGGAGATGTATTGCTGCCGATGATGCTTGACCAGTATGTAGCCCGGCCTAACGCACCCAAAGTGATCAGGAACAACCCCAATGCCATCCGGATAGAAAAAAACGAGTTGCTAACGGGTTATGGCATTGTGCGGGCCATACCCGGACCGGTATTTTCAGTTGGCGCTTTTGCCGGCGGTATGGCTTTAAAAGACCAGGGCTGGAAGGCCCAGTTGCTGGGTTGTGTAATTGGAGCTGTGGCCTTGTTTTTACCCAGCGCCCTGCTGGTGTTGTTCTTTTTTCCCGTATGGCAGTACCTTAAAAAATATATCGTTGTCTTCCGGGCACTGGAAGGCATCAATGCAGTTGTGGTCGGTTTCATGTGGGCCGCCACCTTATACCTGCTTAACAGCATCAACCTCTATAAAATGAATTTCTACAGCATGAGCAGCCTGGTTACCATCTTAGCAACCTTCCTTGTTTTACGCTACACAAAAATTCCGGCGCCGGCCATCGTTATTGCCGGCATCCTGCTAGGATGGGTTTTCTGACGAAGACATGTAGTATCCGCGGTTTTCAATTTCCTCCTTTACCATATCGGGCACCAGGTACCGGATGGACAAGCCGTTTTTTATCATATAACGTATATGGGTAGACGAAATTTCAAGCATCGGCGCATCAGCAACGGTAATGGATGCACGCAGTTTATTTTCAATCTCAAACCCCGGCCTTTTATAAATGATCACCGGGTAATTTTTCACAATGGCTTCCGCGTTCTTCCATTTATCCAGGTTTTGGAACCCGTCGCTGCCCATGATGATGGAAAACCGGTGATTGGGATACTTTTCCGCCAGGTAGGCAAGCGTATCTATGGTATAAGAGGGTTTGGGTAATTTGAATTCGATATTGCTGGCCCTCAGTTTTTTTTCGCCTTCAATGGCTAACTGTACCAGGTGGTACCGATGGTTTTCATTTAACAGCGTAGCCGATTTTTTAAACGGGTTTTGGGGTGAAACCACCAGCCAAACCTCATCAAGGCCTGCCGTCATGGCAATATGATTGGCAATTATCAGGTGGCCGTGATGAACCGGGTTAAAGGAGCCGAAGAATAAACCTATATTCATAGATGTAGAAATAAGCTTTTGATAAATGGGAATATCGAGTTTTTAAGGATCAAGGAACTGAATTTGAAGTTACAGTAGTACTAAAGCTTAATCAGGGCTTTCCTGGCAATGGAGGTAATTATTGCCGGGTCTCTTTTTTTGTTTCTTTTTTGGAGAAGCAAAAAAGAAATAACCTATTTATATCTCATCAACCAGTATGTATTGTGCCTCATTTAAACGGAGGCTAAGTTTATAACCTGCCACTAAAATGGATATCGGATCTTTTAAAGGGGCAATCTGTTCAACCGTTATTTTTTCACCGGGAACACAACCCATCTCCATCAGCTTCAGAAAAATATCATCATTTTCAAATGATTGTATTACTACTGTCTGGCCAACCTTTATTTCCGATAGTTTTTTACGCATCTGGTTCTTCCTTATTTATATGTAAAGGTATTCTTAAAGATAACTTATCTATTTTCGAATAGAGAAATTTACAGCCATGCAGGTAAGATTTTATTATGAATCAGTTATCCGGATCAGGCAGATCAGGCGCCTGAAATCTTTCATTGCCCAAATCTTTAAAACAGAAGGGAAGAAACTTAACCAGCTCACCTATATTTTCTGCAGCGATGAATATCTCTTACAGATAAACAGGCAATTCCTGCAGCACGATTATTATACCGATATCATCAGTTTCGATTTAAGCGAACACCCCGGGGCACCAACCGAAGGAGAAATTTATATTAGCACCGACAGGGTAAAAGACAACGCATCCATTCAGCACACTACGATAGAACAGGAGTTGCACCGGGTAATCTTTCATGGGGCACTTCATTTATGCGGGTATAAAGACAAGCAAAAGAAACAACAGGAAATCATGCGGGCTAAAGAAGACCACTACTTATCAGCATACGGCCTCCTCTGATCAGTTTTACATTTTGTTCCACGTATCACAGTTTCCCGGTGAAACATAGAGTTGCTATATTTGTATGCGATGGAATGATTTCAGGTTGAAATGGTTCCACGTATCACAGTTTCAAACAGGAACATTATGGAAATGAAAAGAAAAAAATGGACACACCAGGAAGAAGTCACCGAAGCGCTTGTAAAGGCAAGGGAAAAAAAGAAGTGGCAACTGGCTTTTAGAAGGTATATTTTGGAAAAGCAAAGCACCCGGCTCTATGCAGCATTTATGGGGCTAGACATAGAAACATACAGGAACTACATAGCATTACAGTTTACCGACGGGCTTTCCTGGAGTAATTTTGGAAAAGCATGGCAGTTTGAGCACATCATTCCCATGAGCTATTTCGATTTTGCCAACCAGGATGATATGGCTCTGTGCTGGAATTTTATCAATATCAGGGTAGCAGCGCTGGAAAAGGAACCGGATAACCACATGAATATACTGGCAGCTAAACCATATTTTGAAAGGCTTTATCAAAAAACAGGTTATGCGATGTGCCGGAAAATGGTTGAAAAAATAAACAGGATAGCGGAAACCTGCATACCATTGGAAGCAGAAATCGCCGGTTTTATCAATAACCACAGCGCCCGGATAGAGAAAATAGCCAGCTTGTCAGCCGATGATATGTTAGCGCTTAACAAGGGAACGTCTCTGGAAGACATCCTCCTTGAACGGGAGATAATCAGGAAATTCGGCTAACCCGCCGTTAAAAGCCCCGTAAATAGTACTTTTGCATTCGCATGTTTCCAGAATACGATATTATAGTTGTTGGCGCCGGCCATGCCGGTTGCGAAGCCGCCGCGGCTGCTGCAAATATGGGCAGTAAAGTGCTGCTCGTAACCATGAACATGCAAACCATTGCACAAATGAGTTGCAACCCGGCGATGGGCGGAATAGCCAAAGGTCAAATTGTAAAGGAAATTGATGCCCTGGGCGGGTATAGCGGCATTGTTACCAACAAAAGCATGATCCAGTTCAGGATGCTTAACCGCTCCAAGGGTCCGGCCATGTGGAGCCCGCGGGCACAAAGCGACCGGATGCTGTTTGCAGCCACCTGGCGCGAAATGCTGGAAAACACCCCAAACATTGACTTTTACCAGGATATGGTTAAAGAGTTGATTATCAATGATGGACGAGTTACCGGCATTATAACATCCCTGGGCCATTCCATTTTTTCCAAAGCTGTAGTGCTTACCAACGGAACCTTCCTGAATGGGGTAATCCATATAGGTGAAAAGAATTTTGGCGGGGGAAGGGTATCTGAAAAAGCAGCCACCGGTATTACCGAACAACTGGTTTCCCTGGGCTTTGAAAGCGCCCGGCTTAAAACCGGAACACCGCCCCGCATTGATGGCCGAAGTCTGGATTACAGTAAAATGGAGGAACAGAAAGGCGACGATGAAATAGTGGGTTTCAGCTACCTGGAAAAACCAACCCTGGATGCAGCTGAGCAAAGAAGCTGCTGGATTACCTATACCAGCCAGGAAGTACACGATATTTTGAAAGAAGGATTTGAGTCAAGCCCCATGTTTAAAGGCCGGATACAGGGAACCGGCCCCAGGTATTGCCCCAGCATAGAAGACAAGATCAGCCGCTTTGCCGAAAGGGAAAGGCACCAGTTATTTGTAGAGCCCGAGGGCTGGAATACCGTAGAAATTTATGTGAATGGCTTCTCCACCTCCTTATCAGAAGAAACACAGGTTCAGGCACTTAGAAAGGTTCCCGGCTTTGAAAACTGCCGCATTTTCCGCCCGGGATATGCCATTGAGTACGATTATTTTCCACCCACACAATTAAAATTCAGCCTGGAAACAAAACGGGTTAAAAACCTGTTTTTTGCCGGACAAATAAACGGAACAACAGGTTACGAAGAAGCCGCCTGCCAGGGATTGATGGCCGGCATCAACGCACACCTCAGTTGTACCGGCAGCGAGCCGCTGGTGCTTAAAAGAAGCGAAGCCTATATCGGTGTGCTGATAGACGACCTGATTAACAAAGGAACCGACGAACCTTACCGCATGTTTACCAGCCGGGCCGAATTCAGAACCCTGCTGCGGCAGGATAATGCCGATATGCGCTTAACCGAAATCAGCTATAAACTGGGCCTGGCCAGCCAGGAACGCATGGAAAACCTGCTGAAAAAGCGAAAGCTGGTTGAAGAGGTAAAAGATATCCTGCTCCAGACCAATGTAGAACCTTCAGAATCAAATGATTATCTAGAGTCAAAGCAATCTTCGCCCATAACCGTAAAGCAAAAAGCTGCCCAGGTATTGCTAAGGCCGGGTATTTCATTGAAAGAAATGATAACACGGATAACCAGCCTGTCAGCCCTGTTAAGCGTGTATGATGAAGACGTGTTGGAGCAGGCCGAAATCCAGTTAAAATATGATGTATATATAGAAAAGGAAAAAGACCTGGTAGAAAAAATGAACCAGCTGGAAGACCTGGCCATACCCGAAAACTTCAATTACGATAAACTGGTATCATTAAGCAATGAAGCCAGGCAGAAATTCATCAAAATACAGCCACGTACCCTGGGACAGGCTTCCCGCATTTCGGGCGTTAACCCCAGCGATGTGCAAATACTGATGGTGTATATGGGGAGATAAAAAAGCAATCAATTATTCTAACGCGTTGTGATATTGGATTGTCTAATTTTTTTTGAGACTCCTTAATAGTTGTATTTTGTCCCTTTTTGCATGCCCAAAAAGGGACCCAAAAAGGGCACCCGCAATCGATATACAGCCCGATTGCGGGAAGGAGCTTTAATCAACTTCAGTTCTTCGGTAGCGTCAGCTTTAGTAATTCTACTCTTAGAGTAGAAGCATTAAAAGCTTTCTGTAACTTTCATTTTGATTAAAGGTATTTAAATATCAAAACGCGTAATTAATTTATTATATTTGTCTCATGACAAAACAAGAAATATTTAATAATATTGAAATATATATTAATCAGATTGGTATTGCGGTAGACCATACTGATACCAAACGGCCCTGGGGCGGCTTTTTTGTGATAGATGAAAAGGATGCCGACCGCTTCATCAGCCATTTTTTCCCGGAAATTGATAAAAGCGACCTCCTGGAAGGCGCCAAACTAAGCCCCAAAATATTGCTGGTTGAACCCGGTAAAAAATTAAGCTGGCAATACCATCACCGCCGGGCAGAAATATGGAAACTCATCCGGGGTAAGGCTGCGGTTGCTACCAGCGACACGGATAAGGAAAAAAACCGGGTTGTTTTACAGGTAGGAGATATCGTAAGGCTGAAGCAGGGTGAGCGCCACCGACTGATAGGGCTGGAAGACGAATGGGGCGTGGTGGCGGAGATCTGGATGCACACCGATCCGCTGAAACCCAGCGACGAAGACGATATTGTACGCCTGCAGGATGATTTTGGAAGGTGATCTTCTACACGGTTGTTTCCTGCCATTTTGAAAAAGCCATCACCCATCTTAATACAGCATAGCTGATATCATCGGGCAGCTGTTCCTTAATTTTCTGCAGCGGTAAATGGGTACCCGTTTTTGCGATGGCCGTAAGTACGCGTGTTTGCGTTTCTGCATCCACGAGCTCATCCAGCTTCAGTTCACCTGATTCAATAAAGGCTGCCATATGCCCTTCAATGGTTGACTGGGTGAGGTTCCGTTCTTTAGCAATGTCTGAAAAACTTTTTCCTTCGCGGTACAGGTCAAAACTTATTTTGCGGGTATCCGTTTTGTTTATCCGTTTTTTAACGGCGTTGCGTTTTTTCTCCTGCAATGAAAATTCGGGCGGTTCAATATGATGCTGCTGGCAATAATCCAGCACCGGTTGCAGGAATTCGTTCCCATACTGTTTCAGTTTTACTTTTCCGAAGCCGCTTATTTTTTCCAGTTGCTGGAGGTTCTGCGGAAGGTAATTGGCCATCTGTTCCAGCGAAATGGTTGCACAAACCATATACAGGGGCAGGTTCTTTTCACGCGCCAGTTCACTGCGTTTATGCTTAAGCGTTATAAACAGTTCCGGGTGTGCCGTAGCGGACGTATGGGCCGATTTTCCGGAATAGGAGAAAATGCCCGGCCCCTCGCTTTTATACACAGCCTTATGCAACTGGTACCGTTCCATGGAAAATCCATTTTCACAGATAGCGGACAGCAGGTGCATCTTCCAGGAAATGTTATCCCATAGCTTTTTCAGCCTGCTGTCGTATTCAATGCTAAGCTGACGGTTATCGGTAACCGCAGGAGACAGAAGTACCTGTTTTTTTATATTAGCCAGCGCATCCAAAAACCAGCATCCGGCCTTTACCAGGCGCTGGTTAATGGTTTCCGATGATTCGGGCAATTCGTCGCCGGTAAATAACTGTTGCAGCACCACCATGAATTTGTTTCCGTTTGCCGAAACCTGCGTGAGGGGCTGCCCGGTTTGTTCAAACCATCCGGCGGTATTTTTTCCGATGGCCTCATTTTCTGCCGCGTAGCCCTGGAGCGCTTCCAGCAGCAAAACTGTTTCATTAAAATCAAACAGCTGGCAAATGGTATCCTGCTGGTATTGTATCCTTGCTTTCTGCAATTGCTGTTCAAGGCCCGACCGTTCCTGCTGTTCCATACAAAACCGGACGATCCGTTCATCACTGGCAAGGCTTTTTTCGGTAATCCGGCTAAGCAAAACGATGCCCTCCAGGCTGGTGCAGCGGCTGAGAGCCACATATACCTGTCCGGGTGTAAAAGCTTGTCCGGCATCAATGATCGCTTTCTCAAACGTAAGGCCCTGGCTTTTATGAATGGTAATGGCCCAGGCCAGTTTTAGCGGAAACTGGGTGAAGGAACCTATTTCTTTTTCTTCAATGCTATTGCTGCGTTTATCGGTTTTGTATTGGATATTTCGCCAGGTTTCTTTTTTTACGTCTATGCTGCATGTTGCAGTACCGTTTTTGAAGTTAACACGGATCTTGTCATCATCCACAGATTCAACAACGGCAATTTTCCCATTGTAATACCGCCGTATTTTTTCTGAGTCATTTTTTAGGAACATCACCTGGGCGCCGGGTTTTACATGCAGCACTTCGTCTGCCGGGTACCATTTCTCCTGGAATTCGCCTTCCACAACTGCGTTGAAGGAGCTTTTATTTCCGGGTAATGCCGCCAGGGCAAGCCGGTTAATGTCGTCTGCTTTGCTGTTATGGGTGGTAAGGGTAATATAATTATCTTCTTTGTCGGCCTTAAATGCCGGAAAATAACGGCTGTGCAACAGTTCAAGGCCGGCGCGGGTCATGTTATTGTTCCTCACCTGGTTAAGCAGGTTGATGAATTGCTGGTCGGCCTGCCGGTACACTTTTGTCAGTTCTATATATACCGGTGGATTTTGCGATATTGCCCGGCTGCTGAAAAAATAAGGGTTTTCATAGCATTCCTGCAGCAAACGCCATTCGGTATCCATTACCACCGGCGGCAATTGATACAGGTCGCCGATAAATAACACCTGTATGCCGCCAAACGGTTTACCGGCACAGTTGCGTACATGCCTCAATACGGTATCGATGGCGTCAAGCACATCGCAGCGCACCATACTAATTTCATCAATGATCAGCAGTTCCAGTTGCTGCATCAGTTCTTTTCTTTCGGTGTTTAAGCGGAGTTTGCTTAACAGGCCGTGTTTATCGAGCGCCCCGGCCAGCCCCCAGCCCTTGCCGATAGGTATAAACGGGGCAAAGGGCAGCTGGAAAAAAGAGTGGATGGTGGTGCCGCCCGCATTGATGGCAGCCACACCGGTAGGAGCCACAATCACTGAATTTTTTTTACTATGCTGCTGTATATGTTTTAAAAAAGTGGTTTTGCCGGTGCCCGCCTTGCCGGTAAGGAATACCGGGCTGTTGCTTTGGCAGATAAAATCGGCAGCGGTGGAAAAAATGATATTTTCAGTATTGTCAGAAACCATGAGGCAATCTATAACATATAAACAATAAAAAAGCCATTGGCTGTATACGGCATGTTAATATGCGGGTACAATCAGCCAATGGCATACCAATTACACGTCGGCATTGGCGGCCGATTTGCTGCCCAGCAGCAGCAGTTCATTCACCTGAATTTCGGTGATGTACTTTTTGTTGCCCTCCTTATCCGTGTAGTTCCGGTTAATGAGTTTCCCTTCAATGGCCACTTCGGTGCCTTTGTTCAGGAATTTTTCAGCAATATCGGCTACTTTTCCCCAGGCGATCAGGTTGTGCCACTGGGTTTCTTTCACTTTTTCGCCACTGGCATTGCGGTAGATCTCGTTGGTAGCTACCGAAAATTTAACCAGTTTTTTACCCGTTTCCGTGGTACGAACCTCCGGTGAGTTTCCCAGGTTACCAATGAGCTGTACTTTGTTTTTTAATGCGTACATTGACATAACATAATAGTTTTAAATTGTTTAACAGATTATTTCAACCGGTTAAAGGGCCCGTTTAACCGACAGGGCAAAGATGCGGATGGTTAAAACTGCCAGCCGTATTTTATTCGTTTATAGTTGCATATAAGCGTTTGTAAACGCTTTTGCCGTTTTTGGGAAAGGTTGTAACTTCCGGTACCTAAACGTACCCGTTATGATTACCCTTACACAACCCCGGTTCTGCCTGGCCTGCAGTAAACAGGTGCGGGGCCGGAGCGACAAAAAATTTTGCGACGACCTTTGCCGTAACCATTATAACAACCGGTTAAAGGCTGCCGGCAATAATACCGTGCGCAACATAAACCATGCGCTGGCCAAAAACCGGCGGATACTGGAAAGCATGATTGCGGAGGGCGAAGAGATGGCCCGTACAAGTAAAGAAGCGTTGTTGCAGCAGGGATTCCGTTTCCGCTATTTCACGCACCGGCAAACCGGTAAAAACGGAACCCGGTATTCCTTTTGTTACGATTACGGGTACCTGCCGCTGGGGGATGATGAGTACCTGCTGGTACGGGAGGCGGCAGAACCTTAAGCGCCTATTAATGGGAAAGGATTAAAAACATCGCTGCATACATGGAAACAATATCAATAATTAAGGCAGGAATGGCCGACCTGGATGAGTTGCAGCAAATAAGCCGGCAAACCTTTACCGAAACCTTTGCTGAAAGCAACCATGCGGCTGATATGGAAGCCTATGTTGCCAATAGTTTTTCGCAGGAAAAGATTGCCGGAGAGCTGTCCAATGAGCAGGCTGAATTTTATTTTGCCATGCTGGGCGATGCTGTATCCGGTTATTTAAAGATAAATTTCGGTGCAGCACAAACCGAATTACAAAGCAGTCATGCCATGGAAATTGAGCGCATATATGTGTTGCAGCAGTACCAGGGAAAGCAGGCCGGGCAATTATTGTATAAAAAAGCGCTGCAGCGGGCAACAGAAGCCGGCGTTGATTATATCTGGTTAGGTGTTTGGGAGCAGAACGAAAAAGCCATCGGGTTTTACCGTAAAAACGGGTTTGTGGCATTTGACAAACATATCTTTCAGTTGGGCAGTGATGCGCAAACGGATATTATGATGAAGCGGGTGTTGTGAGGGGATGCAAGATACAAGATGCGGGATACAGGATACAAGATACTGGATGCAGGATAACGGAATTAAATACGAGTTTACCGCCAAACCCTGGCAATACAGCGGCAAGGGCGCCTGGTATTTTGTATCCATGCCGGCAGAACAGGCCGCAGAAATACGGGCAAACCTCCGGTGGGCGGAGGAAGGTTGGGGCCGCCTGAAAGCCCTGGCCGAAATAGGAAACAGCCAATGGAAAACCGCCATCTGGTTTGATACCAAAAGCAATACCTACCTGCTGCCGCTGAAAGCGGAGATAAGGAAGCGGGAAAAAGTGGAAGCGGGGAAGGTTGTGGAGGTTAGGGTTTGGGTGTAAAATACCGTATTAATACGTATAAAAGGGATTGGATGGATTTGGTAGCTTAGGGGGATTGGGGGCTGCGGCAATGTGCAAAGGGTTGATGGATTGGAGCAATGAATGAAATAATTAGTGGGAAAATTTAAAGTTTCCAGCAATACTAATGCGACACTCTAAACAAATTCAACAGATATCAATTTGACTAAACTCAATGAGTAATCAAGTTAAAATCTATGTTTACGGCTCTTGCCATTTTTCAGAACGACTTGAAAGTGACGAAACGGTTGGAAATGGAGGATACGGAATTGTAATTACTTCCAACGGACAAATAGTTGAGGAAATTTCTGGTGGTTTTTCAAATACTACAAATGCAAGGATGGACATAGTTGGCATCATAGAAGGGCTTAAAAGAATCAAAGAACCAAGTGACATAGTAGTTTACCTGACAAACGGCTATGTAATTGACACCTTATCCAAAGGCTGGCTAGAGAAATGGAAAAAGAACGGATACAAAAAGAAAAAGCATGTTGACCTCTGGAAAAGGTTAGATGCTGTTTTGCAACAATTACCATACTCAATATCATTTAAACATTCAAAAGATATAAAATATACAGCCGCTTTCCAACACGCTGAACAGTTAGGAAAAACCATGTCCTGCAAGAAAAATCTACCCAACGACTTAGGCAAAGAAAATAATACGACTAATAATCTTTTTCAAACACCCCAAAAGCAGACCGAAAAATTAAAGCTAGAAGATGATAAACCTATACTTGAGGGCATTTGCGTAGACGCCTCCTGTATTGAAAATCCAGGGAAAATGGAATATCGGGGTGTTGAGATCAAAACAGGGAAGATAATATTTGAAAAGAAATATGAGGAAGCAACAAATAATATCGGAGAATTTTTAGCTATTGTGCACGCGCTTGCACTCTATAAAAAAGAACGTAAAGAATTAAAAATCGTTTATAGTGACAGCCTCAATGCAATTTCTTGGGTCAAACAAAAAAAATGCAAGACTAAACTTGAAAAAAACGATAAAAATTTTATAGTCTTTGAGCACATTGAAAGGGCTATATTTTGGCTTAATAATAATGAATACGATGCTAAGATTTTAAAATGGAACACTGCTGCATGGGGAGATATTCCAGCAGACTATGGACGTAAATAATTTTGCCATATATTGTGTTTAGTTAAATCCGATGTTTCGTTCATAGACTTAATTTCAAATTGTGAATCAAACAAAAACAGATTTAAGCAGCCTGAATGATAAGCAAAGGGAGGCCGTTGTCAGTGAAGATAAGCGGCTATTAGTTTTAGCTGGCGCAGGTTCTGGCAAGACAAAGACCCTTTTACAGAAACTTATTTACTTGATTGAAGAAAAAGGAATAAGCCCAGCAAATATTCTTGCTATTACATTCACTAAGAACGCAACAAACGAAATGATTGATCGCTTAATCATTTCAGCTGACCAAACAGGCGCATATGAAAAAACTCTTTTTGATAAACGCTTGAGCAAACCGGAAAAGGATAAAGAAAGATTTTTTCAAATCAAAAAATACAAATGGATTGACGGCTTAACCATCAGAACATTTCACAGCTTTTGTTACTACATTCTTCGCAACTATGGAGTGAATGAGTTTGACAATAAGTTCAGAATTATTGGAGATGAAAAAAGAGATGAGGAGGATGAACTTTCAAAGCATGTAGCTCCTGAAACAGTTTTTGAAGTTATTCACAAACTCCTAATTGAACAATGCGAAGACACAGAATATTTGTTGCAGCTGAAACGCTATATACTTGACTACATCATTGACAAGATTCATTTAAAAAAAGCCGACCCCAAGTTCTTGCCTAAAGATGGCAAGTATTTCTCAACGCTTGATGGCATTAAAGTCCGTTCCAAGTCCGAGCAATTTATTGCTGATTGGTTTTATCGCCATAGTATTAAGTATGAATATGAACCTTTATTGAATGTAAAGGAGTTCTATTTTCAACCCGACTTTTATATACCAGAAGCAAATCTATACATTGAACACATTAGCGATAAAAGCTATTCAACAAAAGATAAAGAGGAACAATTTCAAAAAGGCAATCTACTCTTAGTGAAAACTTTTGAGAGCATGACAAAAGATTCGGCTTTTTTCAACCATACATTGGACTGTATTGTAAAAAACCGCTTGCCTGCAAACTATCATAAAACCGTATCATTAAACTTTAGAGAAGAGTTTAATGGTTACCACGAAGACGTAAAAGATTTTGTTCAACAAATCATGCGTATCACCGACATGATAAAAGTTGAGAATATTAGCATTGATAAAGTTCTAGACGATTCAAGGAAAGACCAACATGAAAGAGTAAGAAATTTCTACGAGTTAGCAATTCCAATCGTTAGAAAATATATCCATTATTGTACCGACAAATCCTATCTTGATTTCAACGATTTAATTTCACGATGTACATCTCTTTTTCAGAATCAAACGGACATAGCTAATAAATACAAGAGTAAATATCAATATATCTTGGTTGACGAATTTCAGGATGTAAACAATTTGCAAGTAGAGTTAATCAAACTAATGCTCACCGACCAAACACAACTCTTTTGTGTTGGAGATGACTGGCAAAGTATTTATGGTTTCAGGGGTTCTAATGTGAGTTACATTGTTGATTTTGAAAATTATTTTGCTAATTCAAAAGTTATAAAGCTGAATTTGAACTACCGCAGTACTCAAAATATTGTTGGTGCAAGCAATGAGGTAATCAAACACAATAAGTTTAAAGTTGAAAAAGATATACAAGCATCAAAGAAGTCTGAACATAAAATTGTTGTGTATTCGGGTTCTAGTGAAGATGAAAACATTCAGTTCTGCATTGACAAAGTAAGAGAACTGTTGAAAGACGGATTAACAAACGAAGATATTTTATTTCTTTACCGCAGAACAAAAATGTATACGCCTTACTTCTTTCGCTTCAAAAAAGAGGAGATAAGAGTTCAATCAAAAACAATACATGCATCCAAAGGACTTGAAGCGAAGGTTGTTTTTATTATTGGATTGACAGAAGGAAACGGCGGTTTCCCTGACATTTGGTTAGAGGACAGAATCTTTCAAGTTATCAAAAAAGCAAATCATGATTTACTTATGGAGGAGGAGCGGCGACTGTTTTATGTTGCAATCACAAGAGCCAAAGATAAACTGTTCCTAATTACAGAAAAGGGCAACGAATCAAGCTTTTTAAAAGAAATTCCCGAGATATTTACGGTTAAAACTGGTGTACCGATAAAATCTGTAGTAGAGAAAGTTATTACATGTCCTAAGTGTTTCAGTCAACTTGAAAAACTCTTTACCTTTTGCCCATATTGTGGACACAAAACAACTGAGGGACGAAGCCCAGAACGATATCACTAAGTTTGCTGCTATAAAAGTTCAGAAATAAACTCTGGCCGTTGGCTCGATATGAGAACAAGTCACTATTTTACCCAACAAAACTCATCACATTGATAAAACCCCTCTTCCTCACAATCGCCATTTTTATAACAACTTTTTTACACGCACAGCAACCGCTCTCAGCTAAACAGCAGGAAATACAACAAGCTGTTGTAAACATGTTTCAGGCCCTGGCTGACAGGGACTCTGTTGCCCTGAAATCATTTTGCTCCCCCGATATTAGCCTGTACGAATATGGCCAGGTATGGAATATAGATACACTTATCAGGAAAGCCATTACCCAGCATGAAGCTGCCGATTTTAAGCGTACCAATTCGTTCCAATTTTTAACAACAGAAGCAGATAAAAACCAGGCATGGGTAACCTACCGGTTGAGTTCAGTAATAACCCGGGATGCCAAAGAAACTAATATACAATGGCTGGAAACCGTAATTTTAGAAAGGCAAAACAAAGAATGGAAAGTAAAACACCTCCATTCAACCGTCATTAAAAGAACTTAGGTTATTAATAAACAATTTAGCTGCCATTGTTTGTATTGCAGTGATTGCCTTGATGAATGTTATACAAAACACTTGAATTATTAAATAAGCCAACAACCCAACCACAGCATGAAACAGCCCTTAGTCTTTCCAGCCATTTCCCATGATGATAAAAGCTTCCGGGAACTTATTTTGTTTTTTAATGAAACCCTGGGATTTTGCCCCAACAGTGTGAAAACAATGTACCACCGGCCCGAAATAGCCTATGCGTTTATTGAACTGAATAAAGCCGTCATGATAAACAAGGGAAGGGTGACCAGCGCGTTAAAAAGACTGATTGGATACATCAGCAGCAACGCCGCGGGCTGTAAATACTGCCAGGCGCATACCATCAGGGCTGCAGAAAGATATGGCGCCGGCAACGAACAACTGGAAAATATCTGGGATTTTATGACACATCCCGCATTTACAGACGCAGAAAGAGCGGCACTGGAATTTGCCCTGGCCGCTTCCTCCATTCCCAATGCGGTAGATGATACAATAGCAGAAAAGCTACGGATCTATTGGGATGATGGCGAAATTGTAGAAATGCTGGGGGTGATTTCCCTGTTTGGCTTCCTCAACCGGTGGAACGATTCTATGGGCACCGAACTGGAAGCAGGAGCCATTGATTCGGGAAATACCTATTTAAAAAAGGCGGGCTGGACGACCGGAAAACATTCTTATTAAACAATACAACATACCATACAGGTAAGCCAAATAAAGCGGCTATTGAATCCTGGTTTAGCAGCTTCTTATTTACCTGTATTCTCTCCGGCCCTATTATTGGCCGGCATGTAAAAAGGATGACTATAAAAAGCATATACTTCTTCTTCCTGCTATTGCCAGCCCTTTTGTGCGATGCCCAAAATGCCCTGTATGATGTAATTAAACCCGGCCACTTCCCGGTTGGGTTTAAGGATACCATTGTGTTTGACAGTCATTTCCAATATGAAGCGTTTGATTATAAAGGCCCCAAACCCCATTTCATAAAAATTTGGTTTCCGGTTACAGCAACACCGGCTTTCCCCCAATGGGTAACAGTAAAAGATTTTTTTGAAACCAATACTTCCGGTAAACTGGCAACCATACAGGCGGAACTTGAAAAGAATTTCCGGGAAATGCTCATAAGGGATTTTATAAAAGAAAACCCGGCAACCGGTGAATTAAATGATTACGGCAATACCAGCCATGATGCGATGCTCGGGTTACTGGGAGCAATAAAGACCAACAGTTTTTTTTACAAGGATTTTACGAAAGCGGCATTTCCGGTTATTGTTTACCACCATGGGTCTCAAAGCTTTTCTTTTGAAAACTTTGCCATGGCCGAGTATTTTGCTTCCCGCGGGTTTATTGTTGTTGCTTCCGGTTTTCACTTACCCTATGAAGAAACCGTTTATGGGTTAAAACCGTTGAACAGGCTTATAAAAAATGAAGAAGAGCACAGCCTGAAAACGATCGTAAAATTTGCCGCTTCCTTAACCCGTTCAAAATCTGTCTTTTTTATCGGCCATAGCTGGGGCGCCCAAATGGGCTTGCGCAGCCTTGATAACGACACTACCATCAAGGCATTTGTTTCATTGGAAACAACCATTGAATTTAAAACCGATCATGAAAAAATAAAGGAGTTTTGGCCCGAAGTTTATCAGAAACTGGTCACCGAAAAAGCAGCGTATCCTTTCCCCATATTATTCTGCGCGGCTACCGGGGAAGAAAAACCTTTTGCCTTTTTTGAAAACGTAAATGTCCCGGAAAAAATTTTTGTTTCCACTAAAAAAGAGTTTGAGCACAATGCATACCTGTCTGTTTTTTATCTTCGTTTATTGCTTGCAAACAAGGTAAACCAACCCGATAAAGAAATTATGCAAAACAGGCTGGCCTTGTTTATAAAACACCTGGCCCTGATAGAAACATTCATTGATGGGGCGCTAACAGGAAAAAAGAAGCTGAAGCATAATGTACATTTTATCAAGGATGAATGAACCTAATCCGCAGGCAGCCCCATTGGAGATAACAGTTTAACAGCACCTCATGAACAACACAAGAGTATTTAAAATGCCGTTTGCCAGTGTTTATCCGCATTATGTAAATAAAGTGGAAAAGAAGGGCCGCAGCATAGAAGAATTAAATGAGGTTATCTGCTGGCTGACGGGATATGATGAGAAAAGCCTGCAACTGCAAATTGATAATAAAACAGATTTTGAGAATTTCTTTGCCAATGCCCCGCAGATCAACCCCAATGCGGTAAAAATAACCGGCTTAATCTGCGGTTACCGCGTAGAGGAAATAGAAGACAAACTGATGCAGCAAATACGCTACCTCGATAAACTGGTTGATGAACTGGCTAAAGGAAAAGCGATGGATAAGATTCTGAGGAAATAGTATTTTCTAATTTAAAAATATCGTCAATTAGAATGAAAGTGACAGAAAGAGTTTAAAGATTCTACACTAAGAGTAGAATTACTGTAGTTGATGCTACCAAAGAACTAATGTTGAACAAAGCTCCTTCCCGCAATCGGGTTGTATATCGATTGCGGGTGCCCTTTTTTGTTACTTTTTTGGGCAAGCAAAAAAGTAAAATTAAATTTTTAATAAGTACATAAAATATTCGAATATCCAATAGCCAAATCATTGAAAAAACAATAACAAACGAAACAACGCTAATAAATCATTACATATTCCGGGCCATCTCCCTGCTGGTAACCGAACTTTGCGCCGTTCCTGAAATATAGTTTTTACAATTAGGGCTGCCGCAGGTACAATGAAAGGGTTCCATATGTTCATCCAGGAACAGGCCGTAATCAAGCGTAAGCTCTTCCCCTTTCTCAATATCCCTGACTGCATATACATTCAGCCCCCGGTACGCCGTGTTGGCATTGCAACTGTGGTTCTGGGGCGCCCAGCCGGACGGGTTATCGTCCCAAAGCAAAAAAACCTCCTGGCTTAACGGGTACGCATACCGTTTAAAGTTTTCCATGTCGCGGCCCTTCCAGTTTTCCATGATCCAGGAACGGGTGGCAATGCGCTGCGCTTTTTCCTCCCCCTTAAATATCAATTCATTTTTACAGATCTTATCGGTAGCATAGATACCAAAACCGGCGATGGCATTGCCCTGCATGCGGTATTTTTTTTGTTTCCGTTTATGGCGGGCGATGCCTTCATCTATGATCATCTGCAAAAACGCCTGCTGCCCGGTACCGTCCTGTTTTAAAATATAATCGGCAGAGCCCTCATAACCGTCTTTGTAAAACACCGAACAGGTGAAGTTGATTTCCAGGAAATAAAGCCGGCCGCTTTCATCCATCCTGAAATCGAGGCGGGCATATCCCACACCACCAAACCCCCTGAAAATGTTTTCGGCCGCAGTTTTCAGTTCCTGTTCCAGTTTTTTATCGGTAACCGGTACATTGCACTCCGGGTGCAGTTCCGATGTCTTTAACGCATAGGTTTTAAATGCACGCCCTTCCGGGAAAATATATTCAACGGGCCTGAAAACGGTAACAGGCTGCTCATCGTTACCGTTAGCTACCAGCATCACGGTAAACTCACGGCCTTTAATATATTCCTCCACCAGCAACGGACCATATTCATCAATGATGGCAGCCGCTTTGCTGTAGAGTTCCTGTTCGGTATGCACCAGCGAATGTTCGTCTATGCCCAGGCTGTCGCCGGCTTTAGCCGGCTTCACAAAAAGCGGGTATGCAAGCCCGTTAATGCACCGGGGCAGGTCCTCCATCGTCTCCAGCAGCGCATAGGCCGGTGTGGCCACGCCTTCGGTATAAGCTACATATTTCATCAGCTCTTTGGGCGGGTCGTATAACAATGAGGATGGGCCCGTAAACGGAAGGGTAAGCTGTTCCAGGAAATATATCACATCAATGGAAGGCACTTCCCATTCCAGGTAACCCTCGCAGAGGTTAACAAATACATCGTACTTATTTTTAGCCAGTTGTTTAAGCTGCTTATAAGTGGTTAACTTGTTCAGGAAAACATGATCAACTTCATGGCCGGGGAGGAGGCCCGATAAATCCCTCGGCGGATCATAATGCTGGTAATCTACAGCAGAAGTGGAATAATCCGGTTGCAGCACACAAACTTTCATAACAAGAATTTGAACAGGGGTCAGGCCCTGGCATTATTGCCGGTACGAACATAAGCATGTTTTTTCAGTGATGCACGTACAAAAGCGTCATTTATTATCTCAATCACCAATTGCGAAAACCGTTTGCCCGAGAATCGCAGGATGGCGCCGATGGATGTGTAGTTTTCATCTTCGCTGATACCGCATTGGGCATTTACCTCCAGCACATACAGCTTGCCTGTGGAAGCGTCCATGCGTATATCCACACGGGTATACCCTTTTCCACGGGTGGCGCAAAAAGCATCCCAGCTTATTTTTTTGATTGGTTCAACCAGTCCGGCATCCGGAAGCCGGTATTCATAAAAATTTTCCTCGTTCGGCATGGCCGCTTCATCTTCATATATTTCCCAGAGGCGGTCGAAGGAAAGGAATTTTTCTTTTTCGGGCAGGGAATGATGGAACACCCGCTCTACCGGCGTATATACCACAGCGTTAGCCGGGTCGTCGTAAGAGCCGCTGATGAGTACGGTATATTCGGGTCCGGAAATGAATGTTTCGGCGATGATACCGTCGGCGGTCAGGTTCCATCCCCGGTAACCGGCATACATGCTTTTCAGTATTTCCGAAAGGGCGTCTTCGCTGTCTACCACATTCCTGATGCCAACACCCATGCTGCCACCGGAAACCGCCGGTTTAATGATCACCGGTTTTCCCAGTTTATGGAATATGGCTGATGCATCGGTGTCGGGCGTACGGATGATTTCCCAGGCCGCATTGGGTACCCCGGCTTCATCAAAAGCCGTTTTCATGGGTACTTTGGACGTGGTGATATGATAAAAATATTCGTCAGACCCGGTATAGATGATATCTTTTTCTTCCAGCAGCTTCAGCACCGAAATGCCCGGTGTTCCGTTAACCTCATCGCCATCGCATAGGTTAAGCACAACCGGGATCTGTTTGCCGTTTTCTTTTTCCGCCTCAATGGTTTCAATCACTTCCCGGAAATTACCCATATTCACCGGTTGCCAGAGCCAGGTTACATTCAGCTCTGTAAAAACCCGGGAATATTCTGCAATGCTTTGGGAGAAGTCGTAATAATAATCAATGTTATCATCATTCGTTTGCAGGCTGGGTGATAATACCCAGACTTTTATCTTGCTTGCCGGGGCCCCTTTAAAAATGGAATGGCTTTTTTTCATTAAAGGAGAGGCTAAGGTTTTAGTTGAAGCTGTTGCCTGATGAATCCGGTAAGCCGGTATTTGCTCAATATATCTGCCGGCAGGTGTTTGGCACCGCGGATATTTTGCAGGCAATCCCTGCTTCCGCAATAACAGATGAAAGGTTGTGCCATATCCAGTTCGGTGGAAGGATAAAAAAAGCAGAGTTCATCATTCGTTTCAATATTGCTGATGGCCAGCAATTCCATACTATCGGTATCGAAAAAAACATTCGGACTGCAGCTATGATTGGTGTACTGCAGAAATTCGGGAACCAGGGTGATATGTTCATCTTCTTTCCGCTGAACGGTAAGGCGATTGGGGCTTGTGTACACGTCTCCTGCAGTAAAGCGGCATATGAGTGTTCCTTTTTTGAAAGGCGCAAGTGCATGTAATGAATACTGGCCTGTTTGAATATTTTTTATCACCTCGGCAAATCCATGCCTGCTGATGATTTCCGGATCATGGTTTATAATTGCGGCGTTGGCCATGTGGCTGGGTTAGTATGTAAGACAATAGAATAAATAATGGGAAAATTCTGAATAGAAAGATAGAAAGTAAAGCAATTAAACGCATGGAAACTTATGCCAAAGTTTTCAACAATATTAAAGCTATAAAAAGCAGGTTAACCGTACAGTGAGGATATAATTATTCAGGCATTCATCTAAAAATTCCGGGACATATTTTACAAAAAAACACCGGCTATCCGGTAAACAGAAAGCTACATGTACCGGAAGGCTACAGGGAAACCGTATTTTTTTATCATTAACAATACTTTTTGAATACTAAATATGATAACACATACGTTTTTATGTCAATATCCTAATAAAAACCCTGAGGTATGACAAACAATTCAGCACAACAGGAAGTATTACTGATAACCGGAACCGGTTTTGCCAACCGGCAGTATCTTGAAAAAGACAATAACGAAAATTCAAAGAACCAGTCGCAGGAAGAAAAACTACGGGAAGCATGCTGGAACGGATTGCTGAAAGAGATATTACCCGAAATTTTCCTGTTATCGGCCCCGGATGCCAGGTTATTCCTATGGCAGATGCGGGAAGCGCAAAACATGCTGGCCATGCAAATGGCGGAAGCGCCGGTGGAAGTGGATTATTACAGTTCCATTGACCCGTATTGTTTCATGCAGATACAGGGATTTAGTTAGGAGTTTGGGTTCTTAACAGATCAGTTAACAACATTCGGCACATAAATAAAATCATAGTAGCCGGAAGCCATGCGCTTCCGGTTTTTTAATGTTGGGCATACAAGAGCAGCATACCTTAAATCTTGCTAATTTTATGGTATCAAATACACGTAAAAATGGAAGGTATGAAAACGTTGACCCGATTATTGGCAGGTTTTGCTTCATGTATATTTTTTCAGTACCAGGGCTTCGCTCAAATAAATACTGTTTCCGGCGATAAGGACTGGAAATCGCAAAAAACCTTTTTACAAAACACGACGGAAGCTGATTATATCATTCGGGTTGGCGATATAGACAATCTTGGTTTTGGCTGGCCCGACGGGTTTGATCCGTTTTGCGGACGTATGACGGACGTGCATGCCTATCCCTGGGATGCATCTAAAGATGACCTGCCGGGATTTGACCGGATATTGCTGTCATCCAAATTCAATAAAACAACAGCGCAGGCATGTGGTGCTGATGGGTATTCTGTGTCGTATGATGCAGTTACCTCAAAGCCGGTTACCTATTCCATTGCTACAGATAAACTGAAGGGAGCAGCGGTGAAGAATGCGTACCTGCAATTGTTTATTGACGATTTTCAGGCGCCATCGCTATGCTCCAGGTTCCAGGTAACGGTAAATGGTACACGCTTTGTGGAATGCGAGAAAATACTTAATGCCATTGACCAGACAGGTCCGGTAGGCAAGCTGATTTCCGTACCCGTTCCGGAAGAGTTTTTTGCATCGCTTACCGGTAAGCCGGCGCTCTTGCTGAAGATAGATGAAGTGAACGGTGCTGCGGATGGTTTTGCCATTGATTTTATCCGGCTGCTCATTAACAGGAAAATAGAAAACACATGCAAAGGGAATATACAGGGCCATGTGGTAGACAGGAGTTCAAACAGGCCGGTGGCCGGTGCCATGGTTATGCTGGCCGATAAAACCAGCACCCGCACCAATGCCGATGGCTGGTTTATGTTCCAGGGTATTCCAACCGGCTTTGAAGTACTAACGGCAGCGGCTACGGGCTATAATGACGGAACAGCCACAGCCGATATCGGCCAGGGCGACGATAACCCCGAACTCACCATTTATATTGAACAGGGCCGGCAGGTGGTTTTCGACAAGATGGAAATTACCGTGGGAGAAACAATTGAATTAAACAATATCCTGTTCGACCAGGCAAAGGCAGAAATAAAAGAAACATCCAAACCTGAATTAGACAAACTGGTTGCATTCCTTAAAGCCAATGCAGATGCCGAAATTGAGCTATCCGGGCACACTTCATCTGAAGGCGATGCTGCCTATAACCGGTCGTTATCTTATAAAAGGGTGAAGTCCTGTAAGGATTATATCGTGTCTAAGGGCATTGATCCCGGGCGAATCATCGTGTTTGGCTATGGCCCCGACCGGCCGGTTGTGTCAAATGATACCGAATCTAACCGGGCAAAGAACCGGCGCGTAGAAATGCGGCTGCTGAAATTGTAGGAATAAAAAAAGTATTATCTGTTAAATCGGACCACCGTTTTTTACGTTGGAATGTATTATTATACCAAAACCTCCCCGTCTTCCCCTCAAAAAAATCTTCCCGCCTTCCCCTCAAAAAACAACTCCCCGCCTTCTTCTTCAAAAAAACCTTCCCACCTTCCCGGCAAAAAAAACAACACCCCGTCTTCCCGGCAAAAAATATAAATCAATATCTAAAAATCCCCCTCAATTTCCCCCACAACTCATTATCAAAGCTGCTTACGGCCAGTTGCACGTTTCCGGCTGTTTCTCCCATGCGGATCACCACTATTTTTTGTGAAGGCACCACATACACTTTCTGGTCGTTTTTCCCCAGGGCTGCATACATGTCGGCTGGTGCATTGGGTACCATAGCTCCGGCAAAAACTGTTTGCAGGGTTGGCAGCATATGGCTGGCCTTGCCATTGAGCCAGGTAAGGTATCCGTACGAGTTGTTTAAGTTTTGCGAACTGTTTACCTGGGCGTTAAAATAAACCGAATCATTCAGGATGGGTGTTTGGTCCCATTTTCCCTTGTTCAGCATCAGCAAACCGAACCGGGCCATGCTGCGGGGCGTACTGTAAAGCACATTGTTATATCCATTGCGCAGCCAAACGCCATTCATACCAATTTTGTTGCGAATTTTCTCCTGGAAATAAGTGTTAAAAGAAGTTCCGGAAGTGCTTTCTATCACCTTATCCAATAGTGTATATGGTGCATTGTGATAGGCCCAGCGGGTACCTGCATCTGCTTTATAGGAAAGGCAGGAAGGCAGGGTACAATCATTGTCGGGAACATTGTCATCCAGCCCGCTGGTCATGGTAAGTTGATGGCGTATCGTTACCAGGTCTTCTTTGGCAGTAGGTAGTGAGGTCCACCCGGCACCTAAATACTGCGATGTTTTATGATTGATACTGAGCAAGCCTTCCTGCTGGGCGATACCCACCAGCATGGCGGTAACGGTTTTTCCGGCAGAAGCCCAGTACCAGTTGCTATCGGCGGTAAAGGTTCCGAAATATTTTTCTACAACTATTTTCCCGTTTTTAAGGATGATGAAAGCCTTTGTATTTTTTAGTTGTAAGTAACTGTACAGGTCGTTTAATTGAGTGTCTGTCCAGCCCAGGGAATCAGGTGAAGCCGTTTCCCAGCTTGTGCTGCCCACGGTTGGAAAGTACAGGGTGGGTTCGGGTGTGGGCAAGGGCACAGGATCTGAGGGAGACGATTTTTTACATCCGGCAAAAATGGAAGTAAATACCAGGGATAACAGCAGTAATTTTTTCAAGTAAAAGGTTTTAGTGATTTTTCAGACTCAATTAGGGTAAGGATGTTTAAATGTAAAAGTAGAAATTAATTGGTATTTATTAGTGAATGGGGGTTATCTGTGTTGTATTTATTGCCAGTTGTCAGTATTAGGATTTTTTGGATTTAGAGATTGGTAGGATTGTATTAATATTATTAGAAACTGTATCATATAATCCCACTAATCATATAATCCAAATGCAGACATCTTTATATCTAAATTTTATTTAGTACCCAATCAGGCAGGTTTGATTAATAATTGTATTAATTGCAATCACATTCAATCTGTAAATATGAAACACGAAGCATTAACGCATAAGATAATCGGATGTGCCATGAAAGTGCATTCCTATTTAGGAAATGGTTTCCAGGAAGTTATTTACCAACGAGCTCTGGCTATAGAAATGAAAAACAGTCGCCTTGAGTATCAGAGAGAAATGGAAATGGCGATATCGTATTATGGCCACGATATCGGAACACGGAGGGTTGATTTTTTTGTAGAAGGAAAAATCATGGTAGAAATAAAAGCCGTTATAAAATTAGAAGATGTGCACATTGCACAGGCGATGAATTACTGCCAGGCTTACGATTTGCCAGTCGGCCTGCTTATTAATTTTGGTTCTAAAAGCCTGGAATTTAAAAGGATATATAATGTTAATCACAAAGAAAATAGGGAGTACGCCCAAAAATCCAATAATTCTTAAATCCTAAGAATCCCAATTCAGACAGTTTTCAGAAGAAAAAAGCCTCAAACAACTTATATTGTTTAAGGCCTTTCTGCTTCGTGGTGGTGTGGGCCGGGATTGAACCGGCGACACATGGATTTTCAGTCCATTGCTCTACCAACTGAGCTACCGCACCAAATTAATAATCCTGCTCATCTAACCAATCCCGATATCGCTAAGCTCATCGGGACCTTGTTTTTCAATAACTCCTTCGTCGTTAAGAATAACTACGGCTGAGCTACCGCACCTCTTTGAATATCGAATATCAAACAAAGAATGTTGAATGTCGAATTTGGGTTGCAAAAATAAGGGGTTTTTGTTGAAGAACACCCATTTTACATGGAATATTTACACTTTGCCTGCTGATTATCAACCCGAAAGCGGATTGATAAGGGTTAATCGCTGTTCCCGGGCGATCAATTCCCATACTCACACAAAAACTTGATCCGCATCAGCTTCAACTGCTCCCAGTTAAAATCACTGTCTGCCAGTTCTTCCTGTGCTACCTGCAATGAAGACGTTTCGCAACTCTTGAAATAATCAATGATCTCTTCCTGTTCGTATTCGTCCACCATATCATTGATGGCATAGTTCAGGTTCAGCTTGGTGCCGCTGGCTACAATCGTTTCCATCTCTTCCAGCAATTCCTCGATGCGCAGGTCCTTGTTTTTGGCGATGGTTTCCAGCGGAATTTTCTTGTCAACATTCTGTATGATGAAGATTTTGTTATTATTCCTGTTGGCAACCGTTTTCATTACAAAATCATCGGGCCTTTCAATGTCATTTTCTTCCACATAAGCGCTGATCATATCCAGGAACGGCTTGCCATAGCGCATGGCCTTGCCTTTGCTCACCCCGCTTATCTTTTCCAGTTCGGCCATCGACGTGGGATACATCGTAGCCATATCTTCCAGCGATGTTTCCAGGAATATCACAAAAGGAGGCAGGTTTTTTTCCTTCGCCACTTTTTTTCGCAGGTCTTTTAGCTGCTCCAGCAATATTTCATCTGCCGCACCGGCTTCACCGGCCACACCATCGCCGCTTTCTTCATCATCTGCATTCGCCTCTTCAAAAAGATTGTTAAGCGCAATTTTGAAGGATACCGGTTTCTTTAAAAATGCTTCCGACTTATTGGTGAATTTCAATATGCCATAATCCACGATGTCTTTTTCCAGTAACCCGTTCAGCAGCATCTGCCGGATAAGGCTGCTCCAGTAATGCGGTTCTTTATCATTGCCACTGGCAAATACCGGGAGTTCTTCGTGCCGGTACATCTTTACCTGCTGGTTGGCATGGCCCAGCAATACCTGTAATACATATTCCAGTGTAAACTGCTCACCCAGCGCTTTCACCGCCTTTAATACGGTAACGGCATCTTCTTTCGCTTCTATTTTTTCTTTCGGATTCAGGCAATTGTCGCAATGGCCGCAGCTTTTTTTATCATCATACGGTTCGCCGAAATAATACAATAATGTTTTACGCCGGCAAATGCTGCTTTCGGCATACGATACGGTTTCGTTTATCAGTTGTGCGCCCACTTCCCGTTCACTCAGCGGTTTGTCACGCATCAGGTGCTCCAGCTTGGCTACATCTTTATGAGAATAATAAAGGATGCATTTTCCTTCCAGTCCGTCCCTTCCGGCCCTCCCGGTTTCCTGGTAATAGTTCTCTATCGACTTGGGTATGTTATAATGTATTACAAAACGCACATCGGGCTTGTCAATACCCATCCCGAAAGCGATAGTGGCAACAATCACGTGAATGTCTTCATTCAAAAACTGGTCCTGCCGTTCCGACCTCAGTTTTGCGTCTAGCCCTGCATGATAGGCCACCGCTTTGATGCCGTTTGCCATCAGCATGTTGGCAAGCTCTTCAGTGGTTTTCCGGTTAAGTGTATAAATGATGCCGCTTTTGTTCTTATGTTGCTGGATGAACCGCACGATGCTTTTGTTCGTCTGCTCCAGGTTCACTTTGGGCTGTATTTCATAATACAGGTTGGGCCTGTTAAAGGAAGATATGAAGACGGCCGGTTTACGCAGTCCCAGGTTTTTCAATATGTCGCTCTGCACTTTAGGGGTAGCCGTTGCCGTTAGCCCGATGATGGGCACATCCGGGTTTATCTGGTCTGTAACCTCTTTCAGCCTCCTGTATTCGGGCCTGAAATCGTGCCCCCACTCCGAAATGCAATGCGCTTCATCAACGGCGAAAAAGGAAATGGTAAGTGATTTGAAAAAACCGATATTGTCTTCCTTGGTAAGTGTTTCGGGTGCCACATACAGCATCTTGGTCTTGCCCGATGCCAGGTCGTCTTTTACGATCTTTTGCTGCGCCTTATTAAGCGTGCTGTTTAAAAAATGAGCCACATCGTCTTTGCTGCTGTAGCTTCTGACCAGGTCAACCTGGTTTTTCATGAGGGCAATGAGTGGTGAAACGATGATGGCAACCCCGTCGCAGATCATGGCGGGCAACTGGTAGCAAAGGCTTTTTCCGCCACCTGTTGGCATAATTACAAAAGTATCCCTACCGCTTAACAATGACCTGATGATCTCTTCCTGCGTACCTTTAAACCCATCAAAGCCAAACTCCTGCTGTAATTTCAGCGTTAAATTTTCCTGTATTTTTTTTGCCGGCGCCGGTTTTGTGGTTGCTTTCTTAACCGTTCCGGTTTTTGATTTTACTGTAGCCATAACTGAATGCTCTCCTTCACAAGTAATTTTTTATGCGTGCAATTAAACAATTGCTGTTTTTTAAAGGGTTGCGAAGTTAACCCAATGAGGCCGCAAAAACAAACAGCATGCGCATGTACACGATATATTAACATAGTATTTATATGCCTATTAAGATACGGTTTTTTTGCTAAACGGATGGAAAATAAATTGTTAGGCAGGTAAAAATGCAGGTATGATGATACCGGCGCCGGTTCTTTGCATTATCCCGTATTTACAGTAGGTTTGCGGCTTCAAAATGAACAGTGAATCAATCATACCGGTAGCGCTCCGTACCATTCGCCTGGAAGCGGCTTCCATCAGCGGCCTGGAGTCGTTCATCAACAGCAGTTTTAAAAAAGCGGTTGAAACAGTTGCTTATGGTAAAGGCAGGCTGGTGGTAAGTGGTATCGGAAAAAGCGCCATCATTGCCCAAAAAATAGTGGCCACACTGAACAGTACCGGAACGGCCTCCATTTTCATGCACGCAGCTGATGCCATCCACGGCGACCTTGGCATGATTCAGCAGGATGATATCGTGTTGCTTATCAGCAAAAGCGGCGACAGCCCCGAAATAAAAGTACTGGTACCCCTGCTGAAGAACTTTGGCAATACCCTTATCGGCATGGCGGGCAACGAACAGTCATACCTGGCAAAGCACTGTGATATCCTGTTAAATACAACGGTTAACCAGGAAGCCTGCCCCAATAACCTGGCACCAACCTCCAGCACAACCGCACAAATGGTGATGGGCGATGCCCTGGCCGTTTGCCTGATGGAATTGAAGGGCTTTAACAGCGAAGATTTTGCCAAATACCATCCGGGCGGTACGCTGGGAAAAAAACTCTATCTCCGGGTTTCCGACCTCATCATAAATAATGAAAAGCCGGCGGTTAAACTATCCTCACCGGTAAATGAAGTGATTGTGGAAATAACCAAAAAGCGATTGGGGGCAGCAGCGGTAATCAATGATGAAAATAAGGTAGAAGGCATCATCACCGATGGAGACCTGAGGCGGATGCTGGAAAAAAATGCATCATTCTCCCATTTGTTTGCAAAAGATATCATGGGAAGCAACCCAAAAACCATATCAGCCAATGAACTGGCTGCAGCATCACTGGATGTAATGCGGAATAATAATATCAGCCAGTTAATCGTTTTGGAAAACGGACTTTATGCAGGCGTTTTGCATTTGCACGACCTGGTAAGGGAAGGGATCATATAACAGTAACAACCCAAAAACAGCAGAACACACATGAACAAGAACCACTATGTAGCCATTATGGCGGGAGGCATCGGAAGCCGGTTTTGGCCCATGAGCCGCACCGATTACCCCAAACAGTTCCTTGATATTCTAAATACCGGAAGGACGCTGATACAGGCTACATTCGACAGGTTTGTAAAATTCATACCGGTAGAGAACATCTATATCGTAACCTCCGAAAATTATAAGGAAATAGTTGCCAAACAGCTTCCCGAACTTAACAGGGCAAATATCCTTTGTGAACCAAGCCGGAAAAATACAGCTCCCTGCATAGCCTATATTTCCTATAAACTGCAGCAGGTGAACCCTTCGGCAAACCTGATATGCGCACCGGCCGACCACCTGATTACCGACGATGACGGGTTTAAGAAAGTTTGCACCGAAGCGCTGCATTTTACGGCACATATAAAAGCATTGATTACCCTTGGCATAAAACCCACCAATCCCAATACCGGTTACGGGTACATCCAGTATGAACAACTGGCGGTAAGCGATAATATCTATAAAGTAAAAACCTTTACGGAGAAACCAGACCGTGAACTGGCTAAAACCTTTGTTGCCAGCGGCGATTTCTTATGGAACGCCGGTATATTCGTTTGGCAGGTGAAGAACATCATCAGGGCATTTGAAAAACTGCTTCCCGAAATGCACGAAGTGTTTGATGCGGAAAAGGCAAACTTCAATACAGCCATGGAAAAGGAAGCCGTTGAAAGGATCTATCCGCAATGCGTAAATATTTCCATTGATTACGGCGTGATGGAAAAAGCCGATAATGTATATGTGATCCCGTCTTCTTTTGGATGGAGCGACCTGGGTACCTGGGCCAGCGCCTACGAAACACTGGAAAAAGATTACCTGGAAAATGCGGTGGCCGGCAACAATGTAGTGGTGATTGATGCCACAAGAAATATGGTGCACGCCGACAATCAAAAACTGGTGTTGCTGCAGGGGCTGGAAGATTTTGTGGTGGTGGATACACCTGATGTATTGATGATCTGTAAAAAAGACAAGGAGCAGGAAATAAAGGAATATGTGGCAGAAATAAAAAGGAGTAAAGGGGATAAATACCTGTAAACGGGTAAAAGCGCAATATTAAACAGGTAATTACGTTATAAAACTGCTGTAAGCCGTATTAATCCATTACACAGCAGCATGTTGCACAGATAGCAGCATAACGTGATGCCATGAATCGGAAACCTTTACTTATCCTGTTTGCCATCATCCTGGCTGTCCCTAATTTCATCCGGGAAGATATCAACGAACAATTGCCTTTTAATAATACGGAAAGGTTCCATCCCGCACTGGCGTCTGTTAACAGCATCGATAAGCTTGAAAAACTGGTTGATAACGAAGCCGTTTCCCGTAATATCAGTTTCCGCTCTCCGGAGTATTCCTTATTGCTTGCTTATTTTATTTCCTGCCGGTTCTATCACGGATTTTCTCACTATACACTGAAAGAAAACTGGATTGCCGCATTGGGTGAAAGAGTTACCGGCATCGGTTTATCCTGTAAGGTAAGGCCCGAAGAGATCATGAAACATCCTAATGCCGCCTGTTCGCAGCAGGCACTGGTGATGATGGAAGTGTTGAAACGGAAAAAAGTGGATTACCGCAAAGTGGGGTTCCCTCACCATTATGCCCTGGAAGTGAAATGCGATGGCAAATGGTATTATTTTGATCCGAACATGGAGCCGCAGATGAACCTCAGCCAGCGCATACACGAAAACTGGAACGCAAGCAACGAAATGCTGAAAAAATATTATCCGGCGGAAAAGCACCCAAACCTCTCCTACCAGTTTGGTGATGGCGAAACAGCCATTTTTGGAGAAGTAAATGAAGTGCCGGCAGCCAGGCTGCGTTTTTTTCAAAGCAGCACATCCATCCTATCAAAAACCGCCTGGTGCTTCCCTTTGTTATTGCTGTTTGTGCGTAAACGCAAACCACGGATGTATGCTGTAAAGCCGGTTAACCGCAATTTGACAGCTTCGGCAAACATGCACCCGCTTTTTTCCGCTTAAATGCTATTTTTGAAAAAGTAAATTACCATTTAACCTTTTTCATTGATACCAACCATCACCAGCAAATTACCCGCAGCGGGTACCACCATCTTCACCGTAATGAGTTCGCTGGCCGCCGCGCATAATGCGGTGAACCTGGGCCAGGGCTTTCCCGATTTCCCGATGGACGAAGCGCTTATTTCCCTGGTAAACAGCGCCATGCAACAGGGCCATAACCAGTATGTGCACATGTGCGGGCTGCCGGCATTACGGGAAAGCATAGCCGAAAAATGTATGTCGCTTTACAACAGCAGCATCAATGCCGATACTGATATAACGGTTACGCCTGGTGGCACCTATGCCCTGTATACCGCACTTACTGCCATCCTGCAGCCCGGAGACGAGGTGATCCTGTTTGAACCGGCTTACGACAGCTATATTCCGAATATAGAAATAAACGGGGCGGTTGCCGTTCCGGTTTCTCTCGGGTTTCCGGACTACAAAATCAACTGGCAGCAGGTTAAGGAAAAAGTTAACCCAAAAACAAAGGCCATCATCATCAACAGCCCGCATAACCCCACCGGCAGCGTGCTGGATGAAAACGACATTGCACAGCTTCGCGATCTTGTAAAAGATACGGGCATCATCATTATCAGCGATGAAGTGTATGAGCACCTCATTTTTGATCACAAGCCCCATTTGTCCATATTGCGTTACCCCGACCTGCTGGAAAGGAGTTTCGTGTGTTTTTCATTCGGCAAAACATACCATTGCACCGGTTGGAAACTCGGGTATTGCATCGGCCCGGAGCCGCTTATGAAGGAATTCAGGAAAGTGCACCAGTATAATTGCTTTACCTGCAATAGCCCGGTACAATATGCTTTGGCGGCGTTTATAAAGGAAAAAGACAAATACCTGCAACTGGGAACATTCATACAGCAGAAGCGGGACTATTTTGCCGCCTGTATGCAGCAGACAAGATTTACGGCACTTCCATCTCATGGCAGTTATTTCCAGTTATACAGTTATGAAAAAATAAGCGATGAGAGCGAATATGATTTTGCGGTGAGGCTCACCAAGGAAGCCGGTGTGGCAACGATACCGGTATCTGCATTTTATAAGAAGGCGGAGAACAACCAGGTGCTGCGTTTTTGCTTTGCCAAAAAAGAATCAACCCTGGAAGAAGCGGTTAACCGGCTGGTAAAATTCATGTAACCAATGCTCCGTATCGTATCATTATGTATGTTGTTTATGGCCTGCAACAGCCAGCCTGTACCCGGTTCAAATAATAAGAATGACAGCATACCCGCAGCCGAACAGGAGGATTCGGTTTCGGCAAATGAGCAGCCACAACAGCAGGCAGACAGCCTGTTTACCGGGCAGCAGCCGGTTAAACTGAAACCGGCTGTAATCCGCTTATCCAACAGCGATTCATTTACATTACAAATACCGGAAGGCTATAATATTAGTATTGCGGCTGAAGGATTAAAGCGGTTACGGTTTTTATCATGGAGCCCCGATGGCAGGTTGTTTGCAACCGATATGCACGACAGGAGCGACAACCACAAAGGGCGCGTACTGGTTTTTGAAAACTGGAATGATACGGCAAAGAAATTTGATAAGCTGTCCACTTTCCTGGGAGGCCTTCATAACCCGAACCAGGTTGCCTTTTACAAAGGGTACCTGTATGTGGCTGAAACCGGCCGTATTAACAGGTATGCGTATACGCCGGGCATGCAGCAGCCGGCAGATACCGGGCAGGTTATCATCAGGCTCCCTGATTACGGGCTGGGATATAAATACGGCGGCTGGCACCTTACCAGGAGCATGGCCTTTCATAACGATAAATTGTATGTAAGCATCGGCAGCAGCTGTAATGCCTGTGTGGAAAAAGAAGAGATAAGGGCCAGTATTTTAGAAATGGACCCTGACGGAAAAAAGGTAACTTATTTTGCCCGCGGGCTCAGGAATTCAGTTGCCATCAAATGGATCGGTGATCAATTGTGGGCAACCGGCATGGGCAGAGACCTGATTGGGCCGGATAAACCGGAAGACCTGTTTCATCAAATTGAAAAGAACGGGTATTATGGCTGGCCTTATTATTATCAGTACAGGCAGCAGATTTATGCCGATGAGCAGTTTAAAGATTCTTCCCGGCCATCATGGGTTAAAAAACCGCCGGTGGCTTTTGTGGGATTTAAAGCACACAGCGCCCCGCTTGGTTTTGAGTATTTCAAAGGCTTCCGTGATCCGCTTTTGCTAAACAGCGTGTTGGTATGCCTGCACGGTAGTACCAGTGTTTGGAGGCAACGCGGCAATTCAATTGTAAGGATCGGAAGCGATAATACATACACAGAAATTGTTACCGGTTTTTTAACAGGTAAAACAGAGGCAGACCGCCATGGCAGGCCCTGTGATATCTTAATGAAAGACGATCATTCGTTCTTTTTTACAGATGACCTGCAGGGGGTGTTATATTATGTATGGAAATAGATATAGTATAACGTGTTGTGCTATTAAAATACATTTTTTATTACATGAATGTTGCATTAATCGTTTAAAACTTCAGCTTTAAGAGTAGAATTACTTATGATGATGCTACCGAAGAACTGAAGCTGATTAAAGCTCCTTCCCGCAATCGGCTTGTCCCGATGAACGAAGTGATTTCGGGAGCTGTATATCCCTGCCCGTCCGGTCAGGCGGGGATTGCGGGGGCCTTTTTTGGGTACCTTTTTGTGGAACATCCCGATTATTTCGGGGGGCAAGCAAAAAGGTACAAATTAAAATTTAAGAAGAAATAACATAAAAAATTGGAATATCCAATAGCACAACATGGTTTAGTTTATTGAAACCCCGCACTTCAATTACAGCTTTCCGTTTTGCAGTAAATATACAAGGTAACGGATACGGGTATTTGCAGTTGTAACAGAATCGGCGCGTGCGGCCGGCGAAATGTATTTGCAAAGCGGGGGATTCAGGACTTATCCGGCCGGTAGCTGAAGTTTTGCAAATACGCTGTTGCTGGCAGTACTAATTCTTCGCTTTGCTTAAACGGTCAAGCTTTACAGCATATTCGTCAAGAAGCCCTACAATTTTTCCGTGAAATTTTCCTGTCGCAGCACCGTTGTCGTCTGTATTTGTTATATAGAATTTGCCTGTCTTCTTTTCTTTGTCAAAGTAAATTACTGAAAACAAACCCGGGTCGCCGCCAAAATGTCCAAAGTTTCCTGTTGGTCCAAAACTCATTGTAATTCCAATGTTGTAATCTCCAAATTCACTTGTGTCACGATCAATAAAATTTTCCGCTTTCAGTTGTGGCGTAAAATATTCTTTATAACTGTCTTTGTTCAGCAAAGTGCCGTTTCCTGTAAAACCTTTTAAGAGCTCACAAATATATTTACTCATATCAGCTGCTGTTGTCAGCAATCCGCCATCTGGATATGTGTTTAATGAGTAGTAAGGATAAGCTGTCGTTTTGTTTTGATAGGTATGCGTATAGTTTGAGAAGTCAATGGAATTAAAATTCCAGCCTGAAGCTGTCATTTTCAAAGGTTCTAAAATATATTGTGTTGTAAATGTATCGTAACCAATTCCTGTTGCTTTCTCTAAGACCAAAGCCGCAAGAGTGGCACCAACATTTGAATATTCATAAATTTCTCCGGGTTTCTTTTCGGAAAAACCGTCTTTCAAATACCATTTTCCATTCGTATTAAGAACATTGGTTAAAAATGCTTCCATAGATATTTTTGCTGATGGTGGGTTAAAATGAGTTGGGGAAATATCTATTTTTAAATTGCTGGCCAGATTATTTGTGTCTTTTAATACAATTGTTTTTTCCAGATAAGCCTTGCCATCAATTATTGAAGAAGTATGTGTTACCAGGTGTCTGATTGTAATTGGTATTTCAGGAAACCCTGGATTAAATACGTTGAATGGCAGGTATTTATTTATTGGGTCATCCAATGTTAGTTTGCCTAATTCCTGCGCTTTAAGAATGGCAATCCCTATAAAAGTTTTTGAAACAGAAGCAATATTTTGAATAGTGTTTTCTGTATAATCCTGTTTAGGGTCAATATTAGCTATACCAAAACCATTTTTATAAAGAACTTCCTTGTCGTTTGTTAGAGCAACCCCAAAGCCATTAAAATCTGTTTCTTTACTAATTGCGGTGAGTTTTTCAGTTAATTCATTTTGTGTTTTTATAAACTCTTCTGAATGTTTTTGGTTCGTTGTTCCGCAAGAAATCAAAAAGGAAGTGAGAATAATTAAGGAAATAAATTTTGTCATATTCGGGGTTTGTCAAAGTAATACGCGTTAAGTAGCATGAAAGTTACTTTTATTGTGAGTTCTCTGTATATTGCCGACAACACAGGAACATCAAAATCAATCAATATTCACAAAACAGCTATTACCCGCCTCAGTTATATAGAGCGTTGTTTTCCGGCAGGGTTTCCGATTCATACCCGCAATCGCGGCACTGGTATATTTTAACCGGGGCTACGGCATAGCTTGAAAAAAGCCAGGTTAAGATGGCTGTAATAACATTGGCCGGTCCCGGTTTGGATATAAGCGTAATATTGTTGCCGTTGCATTTGGGGCAGGTGGCCGCATGCAGGGCGTCTTCTTCAAACTGCTTTAATAAGGCGGTTGCTTCTTCTGCATTTGGTTCCGGAACGGCCAGTTTTATACCGCCGATGGCATTGCTTAGGATGGGGTCGATGGTTACCGTGTATTCATCTTTTAAATAACAGGGGATGCCGGCCTGCTGCATCCTGCTTAACAGGATATTGGCAGAAAAATAATTGTCAAATGAAGCAAGGATAACCGTTTCCATAGATGCTGCGCAGGGCCGTTTTTATAAAAATACGGCAAAATCCCTTACCTGCAGCGGCTCTTGCTTGTTAAAGCAGCGGGGGTTTTGGTAAGAAATTGCCAAAAAATTCTTTTATTATTCAAAATCTGCGTATCATTGCAGCGGAAAAGGTTGGGAAGATTATCCTAAGTCATATTCCTTCAGCAATTCAACCACTTCCATCAGCAAAATTTCAACTTCAAATTTTACAGAACACTAAGACGGGATTTTTGAAAAACGCATCTTCTAATATTTTATGTACACTATTTCACAGTTGAACGAACTGCTCGTTCCCGAATTGCTTGACATAGCAGAACAGATCGGCATCCCCAACCACCGGAAAATGAATAAGCATGACCTGGTTGATGCTATCATGGATAAACAATCAAAAATGGCAGACGAAAAGAAATCACCACAGGGTGAAAAACCAAAACGCAAAAGAATTGTAAAAGGCGCCACGGCATCAGAACCGGCAGAAAGCAGCAGTGAGGAAACGCAAAAGAAAGAAGCGGCACCCAAACACCGCAAAGCTGAGCCTGAAAAAAAGCCGGTAAAAAAAGGCAAGCCCGAGATGGAGAATGAGGAAGAAGAAGAACTGCTTCCCATAACCGATGAGGAAAGCAGTGTGCCGCCGGCCATAGCGCAGATGCTTCAGCAGGAAGATATTCAGCAGCCGGAAGTAATGATGGAAGAACCGGAAAAAACCGCAGGCAGGGAACACAAGCAATTTCACCAGCGCAAAGAACAACAGCCGGCATTCAACATAGAATTTGATGGCGTGGTACTGGGCGAAGGCGTATTGGAAATGATGCCCGACGGGTATGGTTTTTTACGCAGCAGCGATTATAATTACCTCTCTTCTCCTGATGATATTTATGTTTCTCCCTCCCAGATAAAATTATTCGGTTTAAAAACCGGCGATACCGTATACGGTTCTGTACGCCCTCCCAAAGAAGGCGAAAAATATTTTGCGTTATTGAAAGTGGAAACCATCAACGGCAAAAGCCCCGAAGAAGTAAGGGACCGAGTTCCGTTTGATTACCTCACTCCGTTGTTTCCTTTTGAAAAACTGGAACTTACTACCAAGTCGGATAATTACAGTACCCGGATCATGGACCTGTTTACCCCGATCGGTAAAGGGCAGCGCGGGCTGATTGTTGCGCAGCCAAAAACCGGTAAGACCATGTTGCTGAAAGAACTGGCCAATGCCATCGCCGAAAACCATCCGGAATGTTACCTGATGATTGTACTGGTAGATGAAAGGCCCGAAGAGGTTACCGATATGGAACGCAGCGTAAAAGCAGAAGTGATAGCTTCTACCTTTGACGAACCGGCTGAGAAACACGTGAAGGTAAGCACCATGGCTTTGCAAAAAGCAAAAAGGCTGGTAGAATGCGGACACGATGTGGTGATACTGCTCGACTCCATCACCAGGCTGGCCAGGGCGCATAATACGGTGGCGCCTTCATCCGGTAAAGTGTTATCGGGTGGTGTGGAAGCCAACGCCATGCAGAAACCCAAACAGTTTTTCGGGGCAGCCCGTAAAATAGAATTCGGTGGCTCGCTTACCATCATTGCCACAGCCCTGGTGGATACCGGCAGCAAGATGGATGAAGTGATATTTGAGGAATTCAAGGGAACCGGTAATATGGAATTGCAACTGGAACGTAAACTGTCTAACAGGCGTATTTACCCGGCCATCGATATTGTTTCTTCGTCTACCCGCCGCGACGACCTCTTACTTGATAAGGATACATTCCAGCGCATGTGGGTATTGCGCAAGCATATGGCCGATATGAACCCCGAAGAAGCCCTGAACACCCTGCTGAAAAACATGAAAGGAACCAAGGACAATGCCGAGTTCCTTACCAGCATGAACGGATAAAGGAAATACTGATTAAAATATATTCAAACCGTTGAGCAATCAGCGGTTTTTTTGTTTTATGCAAATGAATAACAAAAGAATGATATATTTTTAACGCGTTGTGCATTTAAAAAATCATTAATCAAAATGAAAGTGACAGAAAGCTTTTAATGTTTCTGTTCAAAGAGTAGCATTACTGAAGTTGATGCTACCGAAGAACTAAAGGTGATTAAAGCTCCTTCCCGCAATCGGGCTGTATATCGATTGCGGGGGCCCTTTTTGGGTCCGTTTTTGGGCAAGCAAAAAGGGACAAGATACAATTGTAAAGGAATCCCCAAATAATTTAGACAATCCAATAGCATAAAACGCATACTTTTAAAACATAGAAAAACAACCCAGGTGAAAAGGTGAAAAAAGCAATCCTGATATTATTGATATTTTTTCAAGGGCCCGCGTTTGCACAGCCGGCAGAAACGGATATCACCGGCGTGTGGAAAGGCGATTTCTATGTAGATTCCACAAAGAAGCTGTACCCGTATGAACTTTCCATCAGCGAAGAAAAAGGGAAATACAGCGGTTATTCACGCATCGCATTCGAAGAGAACGGCATCAAACAGGTTGTTTTCCGCGACCATAAGATAAGGATCGACGGGCAAACGGTTGTTATAGAAGACGATAACCAGCTGGCAAAAGCATCCAGCATATCGCAACCGAAAGAGGTGAAGAAAATAATGCTGTTATCCCTAACGGTTACGGATACTAGTATGATTTTGCAGGGCACCTGGAGCACCAACCGTACCAAAAGGTTCCTGGCTGCAACGGGCACGGCCCGGCTGCAGAAAAAAACCGCATTCAGGGAAACGGAAATATTTAAAAAGCTGAATGAACTGGCGCTGGCCGATAAATTATCATTTACCAAAGCACCCGAGCCCGAAAAGTATGATACGCTGAAACCGGTCATATTACGTGATATGGCCAAAGCGGGAAATACGGACAGTAAGAAAAAAGGCGCAACTGTAAGCCGGCCAAATCCTGCGATGCGGCCAGGGAATATCATTTTGGCCAGGGTAGCCAGCGAGCAGGTGGCGAAACAAAAAGTGGTTGCAGCCCCGGTTATTGAAGATAAGCCTGCGCCGGTAGTAAAAGAAACGGCTGCTGCCAAACCGGTTGCAAGAAAAAATGTTCCTGCCCCAGTAATAGAAAATGCAGCCGTAGATGTGGCCAAACGGTCAAACATCAGCGAACAGTCATTGTACTACCAATCAGACAGCCTGCAGATAACCCTTTATGATAATGGTGAAATTGATGGAGATACGGTAAGTGTGTTACTGAATGGAAAGGTAATCATTGCCAAAAAGGGATTGGATACTAAACCGAACAGCTATACTGTATACTTCGACCAAAATGCACCCGATTCACAGATGCTGGTGATGTATGCCGAAAACCTGGGATCAATTCCTCCCAATACGGGCCTGCTGGTGGTACGGGAAGGGAAATCGGTGTATGAACTGCGTTTCAGCGCCGACCTGTCAAATAATGCGGCCATCATATTAAGAAGGAAAAAGGAATAGAAAAAATGTTTTCTGTGAGTAAAGGCCAGCTCCAATGTTTACCGGAGGGCTCTTTTTTGGAGAAGCAAAAAATAAGATTCTGTTTTTTTAAAATTTGTTAGAAAACATAATTATAAATGCCTTCTTATTAAAAATAACCCTGGTTAAAAAGTTGCGGGCAAGCTTTGTCTACCCTTTATCCGCAGCGGTTAAGATATAAAAGCGTAATAACCAATAATATACAAACCTACCACTACGCGGGGGATAATATATATCAGTAAGCATTTTAAAAGGCAATATTCTTCCTAAAGTATCTTAAAAAATATTTGTAACTTTAGTAAAATTTAATGACATGAAAAAAGTACTTATCAGTTCTTTTGTCGCATTATTCTTTTTAGCCTGCACAAAATCTAAAGATGTAGCTAACCCGGTTGATACAATTGAAACACCGGATCAAACAACTATCAAACCGGTTGCTTCATTTCAAATCACCAACCCGTATAATGATAATGGCGACATTTTAGAATTTCGGACTTTACAGTTTAAGAATACATCATCAAACGCTGTTTCTTATTCATGGGATTTAAGCAGCAATGCAAATTATTCTGATGGAAATGTAGATTACCCGATGCAGTATTCAGACAAAAAAGAACCAGTTAATATTTATTTTGCTCCCTGCATGCAAACGGTAACTATTACCCTTACTGCAAAGAATAAAGCAGGCGATGTTTCAAAAACCAGCCATTCCTATAATGTACAGTGTTTCCGTGGTGTGGGAGGAAAGCACCCGGAAAAACATAAACTGTATTAATTTGTTGCTTGTTTAGTGAATGGTTTGTTCACTGTACTATAGCATATTATGCTGTGCTCATAGGTGCTTTCGCGCAAATGGGGCAGGGAATAATCGCTCTGCATTCATTCACTATTTATCTTCAGCAATGGCGTTTACCGGTAACTGATCTGCCAACAGCAGGTTTGTATAAGCCTGTAATGCCGCCGGTTGCATTTCATTTATGTATAAAACTACTGTGCCGGGTAGCCGGATGATAAGTCTTCAACAGCTTCATGCACCGAATAAAAATGGCTGCAAAAAAAGTACAAATTACTTGAGCAATACTTAAATCAATTCCAAATACGGCAAAGAATTTACTTTGTGTAACTTCGTGAGCACAAAAAATTATGCCGGTACATACCATTTCAGTAGAACAATTATGGGAATTTTCAGGAACCTGCCCGGTGCTGGATGTACGCAGCCCGGCAGAATACAACCATGCCCATATACCCGGCGCATACAGCCTGCCCTTATTCAGCGATGAAGAAAGAAAGCTGATAGGAACAACGTATAAACAGGAAAGCAGGGAAAAAGCAATCAAGTATGGCCTTGATTTCTTTGGCGTAAAAATGAGGAAAATGGTGGAGGAGGCAGAAAAAATCTACAAAGCCCATCTGAAAGCTGCCGGCGGAATAAAGGATCCGCAGGCAAAATCGCTGGTTGTACACTGCTGGCGCGGGGGCATGCGCAGCTCAGCCGTAGCCTGGCTGCTTGGCTTTTACGGCTTTGATGTGTACCTGCTGGAAGGCGGTTACAAAGCATTCCGCAACTGGGTGCTGGCGCAGTTTGAAAAAGAATACCATATACAAATCATTGGCGGGTATACGGGTAGCGGTAAAACAGATATTTTACATGCACTGATACAATCGGGTCAGCCTGTGATTGACCTGGAAGGCATGGCCAACCATAAAGGATCGTCATTCGGAGCGCTTGGCCAGCCGCCGCAACCCACGCAGGAAATGTTTGAGAACAAGCTGGCATTAGCTTTGTATGAGAAACGGGATCAAATGTTTTGGCTGGAAGACGAAAGCCAGCGGATTGGTGTGTTAAACATTCCACATCCATTCTGGAGAACAATGCGTACAAAGCCCGTTTATTTCCTGGACATACCGTTTGAACAAAGGCTGGAATATATCATTACCGGTTATGGCAGCCTGGCAAAAGAATTGCTGGTGAATGCCATCATCCGCATCCAGAAACGGCTGGGCCCGCTGGAAACAAAAACAGCCATCGGCTTCCTGCTGGAAGATAATGTAAGGGAATGTTTCAGGGTTTTATTACAGTATTATGATAAAACATACCGGCAGGCCCTGGAAAAAAGAGACAATGTTCAATCATTGATTCATACCGTTGCGTGCGGACAGGTTGATGCCATACTCAATACACAAAAAATACTTTTATGCAAACCAGTAAATGCCTGAGATTATTGTTTACCCTTTTTATGCCGCTGGTATCCATCGCCCAGGAAAAAGTTTCTTTGGATGATAAGGATATCACCGGTTTATGGAAAGGCACACTGTATAACGACAGCACCCAAAAATATTACCGGTACGAGATTGGCATCAGCGAGGAAAAAGGAAAACTGAGCGGGTTTTCGCATACTTTTTTCCTGGATGGTGATAAGGAGTTTTATGGGGTTAAAAAAGTGAAGGTGAAAAAGATGGATGGAAAACTCATCATAGAAGATGCCGGCCTCATTGCGAATAACTATCCTGTAGCCCCGGCAAAAGGAGTGCGGCAACTGAATATCCTCACGTTTGAAACAACAGACAGCATGATGATTTTATCCGGACCGTTTACTACCAACAGGACAAAAACATATAGTCCGCTCACAGGTTTTGTAAAGTTGCAACGCAAGGATGATTTCTGGCAATCGGCGCTGGTTCCGCATTTACAGGAACTGGGCAAGGCCGATGAACTTTCTTTTGTGCAAGCGGAAAAGGAAAAAATAAAAGGGCTGCTTGCAAAAAATGAGCAGGCGGAAAAACCGGTAACACAGCCTGGAAAAGGAAAAGGAAAAGAAGACGCCGATAAAGAAAAAGAAGATCCTGATAAAAAGAAAGAAGAACCCGAAAAAGAAGTTCCGGCAAAGCCCGTGATAGCCGCTACAGAAGCGGCACCCGGCGAAGCGCCTGTGATGTTTGCACCCAAAGCGGCAGAAAAACCAAAGCCGGTTGAAAACAAAGCAGCGCCGGAAAATAAACCTAAGCAGGAAAACAAGCAGAAACCTGAAAATAAAAAACAGCAACCTGTAAAAGCAACAGAACCGGTTAAAGCGGCCACAAAACCGGTTGAAGAAGCAGCACCTGTGATACCGCCCGCGGCCGATGTATTAAAGCGGACAACCGTATTACAGCAAACGGTATATTTCAGTAGCGACAGCCTGGAAATAACCCTGTATGATAACGGAGAAGTGGATGGCGATATCGTAAGCGTACTGATGAACGGAAAGCTGATCATGGAAAAAGAAAAGCTGAGTACAAAAGCAGTTAAAAAAATGATTTATGCCGAACCGGGTGCAGGAGATATAGAATTGGTCATGTATGCCGAAAACCTCGGTGCCATTGCGCCCAATACGGGATTGCTGGTGGTGCATGACGGGAAGAGTATTTACGAGGTACGTTTCAGCGGCGATTTGCAGAAGAATGCATCCATCATCTTAAAGCGGAAAAAATAATTCATGGAACAGGAAACGGGAGACAGCATAAAACTCACACAATATACCAGGGGCGGCGGTTGCGGTTGTAAGATTTCCCCCAAACTGCTGGAAGAGATTTTACATGATAGCCAAACGACTATTTCACATCCCAGCCTGCTGGTAGGAAACAGCAGCAACGATGATGCGGCGGTATATGATTTAGGGAATGGGATGGCGCTTGTTTCCACAACCGATTTTTTCATGCCCATTGTGGATGATGCCGCCGACTTTGGCAGAATCGCATCGGCCAATGCTATCAGTGACGTATATGCGATGGGCGGCAAACCGCTGATGGCCATTGCCATACTGGGCTGGCCGGTAGATACGCTGCCGGCAAGCCTGGCGCAGGAAGTGCTGGCCGGGGCGCGTGACATTTGTGCAGCAGCGGGCATCCCGCTGGCCGGCGGGCATAGTATAGACAGCAAGGAACCAATGTTTGGTTTGGCGGTTACAGGCATTGTACCGGTAGGCCAGTTGAAAAGAAATAATACGGCAGCAGCAGGCGACTTCATTTTCCTCACCAAACCGATTGGCGCCGGCATCCTGTCAACCGCACAAAAAAGAGGGCTTCTAAAAGAGGAGCACCGGGTAAGCATGATAACCCAGATGACCGGGCTGAACAAACTGGGCGAACAACTGGGAAAGATAGCCCGGGTATCTGCCATGACGGATGTTACCGGTTTCGGTTTGCTGGGCCACCTGGTTGAAATGGCCGAAGGCGCCGGCCTGTCGGCCGAACTGTATTACTCACGGATACCCGTAATCGCAGATTGCCGGGAATACCTGGCACAGCGGATTGTACCCGATGCCACTTACCGTAACTGGAACAGTTACAGCGCCCGTACTGGTTTTGAAAAAGACGTGAACGTGATGGAAGCCTTTAACCTGCTGCCCGACCCGCAAACCAATGGCGGCCTGTTATTCAGTGTTCATCCCGGCGCCGTGGAAACCGTGGTTGCGTTATTACAGCAGGAAGGGTTGGGAGCATTTGTTCAGCCTGTGGGCAAATTCATAGCCAGGGAAGACAAGACCGTGCAGGTGAAGCTATGAGCAAACGGTTCTTTACGCAGCCTGATACCCTTATAACAGGGCGTCTATTTTTTCCGCCAGTTTTTTATCTTTTTCAGTAACGGTATTGCCCGCATCGTGTGTGCTAAGCCATATTTCCACGGTATTGTACACATTGGTCCATAGCGGGTGGTGGTTCATTTTTTCCGCCGCCAGCGCCACCCTCGTCATAAAGGCAAAGGCTTCAGAAAAATCGCGGAATACAAATTTCCTGTAAAGGGTATTATTGGTTTCTGTCCACATGGTTTTATATTGATGCAGCGGGGAAACAGGCTCCGGGCTGCTATTGATCAATACTTAAAATTACAGAAATAAATGCTGTAAAGGTTTGCCCCACAGCCTTGGTTCGTGGCACACGAAATAAGCGTTAAGACGATACTAGCTATAAAAAAACTTCGTAAATATTTATGAAACAGGCATTGGAGAATTTGGTTTCATCAACTATTTGTTTTCAATATTTGTCAGTGAATATGTTCAATTTATTTTATTGGTTCGTGTGCCACGAACCAAGGCGGAGGGTGGCACACGAAATAAGCGTTAAAACGATATTAGCTATAAACAAGCTTCGTAAATATTTATGAAACAGGGATTGGAGAATTCGGTTTCATCAACTATTTGTTTTCAATATTTGTCAGTTAATATGTTCAATTTATTTTATTGGTTCGTGGCACACGAACCAAGGCGGATAACCCGGATTAATATATAAATAACCTTCAGGTAACTTTTTTGAAAAACTGCATGGATAGCTTTGCCCCATGATTAAGATAGCATTTTTTTTCCTGGGATTTATCATGCTTTACTTTTTTTATAAAGCGTTCACGCTCTTATATTACTATTTTTATTTAAGGATCAAACTACGTAATGCCAGCCTGGATAGTTTTATTAAAGTATTGGGGGACAGCTATCAGCAACGGATTATTTATGAAGGCGTGTACAGGTATAAATGGTATAAGGGCTGGATAGTTGTAAGGGCTACATTTGATCAAAAAGGGAATTTAGTGAGGACAGAAAGGCATGAATATGATATATCTAAACCAATTACGGAATTCACGCTTTCTAAATATTAGGGTTTAACATGAAAGGGTTTTAGTAATGCCTGTGTTTGCTGACATTATTTTGTATCAAGCAGTTTGTTTGCCCAGCTAATAAATTCATACGGGTCTAACATCGAAAAATAATGGGGATGTCTCTTACCGTCTGGCGTATAGCCTTTTCCCAGGCAATTGATGAATTCTGCATTTTTATTGCCCAATAGCTTGAGCTGTGAAATGCAGCCCGCTATATCAATTGCATTCATGGTTTCATAAGAACCCCGCCTGTTTTCTATTGTCCAGTTTATATCAGGGTCACAATATAATCTAACGGGTACAGATTTTAAATATTGAGCATTGCCGCCATTTTTTGCTTCAGGATAAAATGAAGAAACGGCTTTATATTTCCGGGGGTTTTGAGCCGGGCTTCCACCATACATTATTTTAAACCGTTTAAGCATTTCATTGCCTTCAGCTACACTTACTTCTGAAAAACGGATCTGTACTCCATAAGTAAAACTGTTCCACAACCGTTTCATGTTTAGCGGGGGGTCAACAGCAAATACAGCATCAGGCCTGATTACTTTCTCGTTGTTTAATTTATACGCTTGTTCTGTATAAAACATCGCCCTGTGTCCACCCAGAGATTGTCCGCCTATGATAAACCTGTTTTTTGGAATATTGTATTTCCTGATTAATTCCGGAATTAATCGTTCAAGTCGGGTTTGATAAGTATTGTTTATGTCGATGGTACTGCAATCGTCAATGAGATAAGGAATAACGATTGTATAACCTGCTTTAAGGGCAGTTTCCGGAAGCTTTGTTTCCTGCATCACTTCGTCGGGCGTAGTACAAAACCCTCCCATAATAACCAAAAGCCCTTTTGAGGGCGTATCAGGAATTAACGCTTTATAATAATTCTGTACACTATCGCCTTTTGTTCTGTAAACTGTTTCACTTTTTTGTGCAACCACCGCCAGGTTGAAAGCAAGACAAACTATTAGAAATAATGTACGTATAAGGGGGTATAAATTTATGGACATAACCTACAGTTGTTGCCAATGGCCGGGGCTTTCAGCTTTGCTGATATTTTTCCCGGAACCGCTGCCGATTGAATAATGGATAATGAAGATAACAATAAATAGCGGTTAGTTTACCCGGATGAACCAGGGCGGAGGCAGGCCTTCCAATTAATACATATTGTCAAATAGCCGTTCATTGGGTGGCTTTAAACCCAATAAGCGCATATAAATGGTAGTTTGACCCCTGTGATGTGCCTGGTGTTCAAATGCCTTAAGAATCCAGGCAATTCGAGGCTCATTGAATTTGCCTCTCGTTACAATTTCAAACCCTTTTTCCATGTTGAACTGCTGTAAAGCTTCAATTGCATAATCATATGACAGGGAAACAAAATAGGTTACAGAATCTTTTGTCATGGCTGAACGGGTTGTTTCTAAGTTCGGCCTATTGATTTGTTTGGGAATATTATGTCCGGTTGCTGCTTCCATTAAGCTTACGGTACCTTGTGATAAGTGAATCATTTGTTGCGCAAACGACCGAATGCTATCGTGCGGGCGAAAGGAATATTTATCAGCATTCATGGTGGCCAGGTAGTCCAGCGTATATATTTTAGACCGGTTCCAGTCTTTAATTAGTTGCAGCTTCAGTGAGTCGTTGAATTGACCTTTTGCAGCAGAAATGAATGACAAGGGGATTAACAGCAGAAAAAGAATATATTTCATGGCAGAACTATTTTTGGTGATGTATTTTAGGTAATGGGGAAAGTAAAGTATATAGATACATGGTATGGCGTATGAATGTTAATGGATAACCCCGGCCTTGGTTCGTGGCACACGAAACAAGCGTTAGACGATATTAGCTATTAAAAAGTTACGTAAAAATTAATAAAACTGTTATTGAAGAATTTGGTTTCATAAACAATTCGTTTTCAATATTGGAAAGTGAATACGTTCAATTTATTTTATTGTTTCGTGTGCCACGAACCAAGGCGGAGGGTTGAAAGCAAGGCAAACTATTAGAAATAATGTACGCATAAGGAGGTATAAATTTATGGGGCAACTTACCGTGGCTGCCAATGGTTAGCTCTAATGTTTTTTGCAGCAAGTTCAACAGCCTGTTCAATTCTTTGCTGTCTTGTTTCGGGCTTCTTTGCATTTAAAATCCATTCAAGAATTATCCGCTTTGATGATACTGGAAATGCCTGGAAATGTTTAAATGCAGCCTTGTTTTTGTCAAACATTTTTTTCAAGTCGGAAGGGATAACAGCGTTTTCTACATCAATCAACGCTTCCCAGGTACCTGTTTTAAGTGCAATGTCTATAAGAGCCTGCCCGCTTGCTGTCATTAATTTTTGGTCAATCATTTTCGCAGCCCTTTCCCTGTTCAACCTGCTCCAGTTACTGGTTGGTTTTCGTTGAGAAAAGAACTGGTACTTGCTCTCGCCGTCCCGTTTGTTTGCAACACTGTCAATCCAACCGAAGCAAATGGCTTCTTCAACGGCTTCATCGTAGTAAACGCTTTTTATGTTCCTGCTTTTGTGATGGATTATAAGCCAAACAGATTTTTCAGTTTGGTGATTTTTCTCCAGCCACTTTCGCCATTCTTTTCTTGTTTTAGCTTCGATAGCTTTTATGCCTTTGTACGTTTCCATATTGTAAATGCAATACAATTTCGTGATAAAATCAATAATGTCAGCATCTGTTTTACCAGGTCAGTTCTTTAATCAGGCTATTCTTAATATTTAGATAAAGATAATTTTACAATTCATTTAAAGGGAAATTGGTTTTTTGCAAAACCTCTTGCATTGAAAATATTCCTGGTACTGCTCTTTTTCTGGGTCAATTTCACAGTAAGCGCTCAAACTTGCGAGAACATAATTATCATCACAACAGACGGGTACCGCTGGCAGGAATTGTTTTCCGGTGCAGATTCTTCCAACCTCTTTAATCTTCAATATGTGAAGGATACGTCTATTATGAAGTCTATTTACTGGGCGAAAACTCCTGAAGAGAGAAGAAAAAAGCTGATGCCGTTTACATGGAATTATATTGCCGAAAAAGGACAGATTTGGGGAAACCGTTTATATGGCAATAATGTTTCTGTTATGAATCCTTACCGGTTATCATATGCCGGTTACAATGAATTTCTCTCAGGCCGTGTAGATTATACTATTTATTCGAACAAGGAAAAATTCAATGTAAATAGTAATTTATTGGATTATATAAACGCAAATGACAAATACAAAGGAAAAGTTGCTTTATTTAGTTCCTGGAAATTGTTTACTTATATTCTCGGGAACTCTCCAAACGGTATTCCGAAGAATTGCGGACACCAGGTTGTTATGGAAGACAGTTTAAGCAATACGGAAATAATAGCAAACCAGGTACAGCTTTCGAATGATATCAGTCTTCCAACCCGTTCCGACCTGTTAACTTTTACGTTTGCAACGGAGTATATAAATAAATATCACCCTAAAGTGATTTACATAGGGTTCGGAGAAACGGATGAATTTGCGCATGCCGGCCGTTACGACAAATATTTAAGCCAGGCAAACCAGTTTGATAAATTTGTTTCAGAGATTTGGGGATTGGTTCAAAGCGATAGTTTTTACAGGAATAAAACAACATTATTCATTACCACAGATCATGGAAGAGGGAAGAAAAGCAACAAATGGTCTTCGCATGGGGTTTTAACATCCGGATCTGATCAGGGATGGTTAATGCAGCTTGGGCCTAATATTCAACCATTGGGAGAGCTAAAGAAACCGGCAGAACTTAAACTGAACGAATTTGCACAAACGATTGCTGTATATTTAGGCCTTGATTTCAGCGAGCGAAATGCAGTAAAATCCTCAAAGGAAATAATGGCTGCGCTGATTAAATAAAATCAACTTCCCCAGGCCCGGTTCGTGGCACATAAAACAAGCGTTAAGGCGATATTTTCTATAAAAAATTTCGTCAAAAATCTATGAAACAGGGATTGTAGCATTTGGCTTCTTAAACAATTTGTATTCAATATTTGATAGTGAATACGTTCAATTTATTTTATTGTTTCCTGTGCTACGAACGAAGGTGAAAGAGCTTGCGAACGCATCAAAAACACCCCATTACCCATGCATTATCAATAATTCCCCGGCAGTTTTTATTTGTTTTTATCTTTATATTGCCTGTAAGTTTGATGGGTGATTTTGCAAAAATGAATATGAGCTTTATGATAAGTTTTGTATTTGCCGTAATGAAAAAAGTAGGTGAGATCAATGAAAACCCGTTTGAAAATGAAATCTCAGCTATTCCAATGACGGCACTTTGCAATACGATAGAAAGAGATTTGAAAGAAATGCCTGGCGAACCCATTCCCGCGAAAACAACCGCCCATAACGGATATTTATATTAATCAACAGAATGAACCAAACCATCTTAAAAGCGAAACATCAACAGCTATCCCGGTACCGCTATGAATTTTTACTGGCCGCTTTATTGCTGCTGATTTTTGATAAAATATTTTTTCCAGATAATGATGTGTACCTGAAGTTTATCTGGCCTGTTAATATGGTATTGATTTCCATTGCCAGCTTTGGCATATTTACCGAGCATGCCAGGAGCGTAAAGATCTTAAGGAATATATTAGGATTGATAAGTATTTTAATGCCTTTTGGTTTCCTGTTATTTAGTGATCAGTTTTGGTTTATCCAGTTGCTCACCCTTTTTTTTATCATCTATTATTGTTTCATCTTTGCGGTTGTGATGTTTCAGATTACGATGACAAAAGAAGTACGTATCAATGTTGTAATCGGATCATTTTGCGGCTATATGCTGCTGAGTATGATTGCCCTGTTTACCTATATCCTGGTAGAATATAATTTTCCCAATTCCTTTCATGGCATTAGTTATGGAAAACCATCAGTCATATACAATGAATTATCTTATTTCAGTTTCATAACGCTTACCAGCATTGGTTTTGGCGATATGTATCCCATTACTGATATGAGCCGGCTGATTGTTGCGTTTTTCGGAATGGCTGGCCAGTTTTATATGGTAGCGGTTGTAGGGATTATCATATCAAAGTTTACTTCAAAATAATATTAAAATTCGTAAGAATGAATATAGCAATAATAGGTTCGGGAAATGTAGGCGGTGCGTTGGCACAGCGCTGGATAAAGGCCGGCCATACTGTTTTAATAGGTGCAACATTTCCGTTGAGTGAAAAAAGCACCAGGCTGGCCACCCAAATCGGCGAAGACCGCTTTGCCGTTACCGCACTCGCGGTGAAGCAGTGTGAGGTTATTTTGATTGCCACACCGGCAACGGCCATTTTTAATATTATTGAACAAATGGGTGATGTAACGGGCAAGATCATAATTGATGCTACCAATTCGGTGATGAAAAGCCCTGAACCGTACAAAACGGTGTATCATTGCCTGGCAGATAAAACCCGGGCAGAAATTGTAAAGTGTTTTAATAGTACCGGGTATGAAAATATGCTAGATCCTGTTTACGGCGGCCGGGGCATAGATATGTTTATGGCCGGTGACAGCGAAAAGGCAAAGGCTGTGGCCAGACAATTAGCCCTGGATTGTGGCTTTGGCACCTGTATAGATTTTGGCAGGGCTGATAAAGTTTACCTGCTGGAACAACTGGCCCTGTCGTGGATCAATTTGGCGATCATGCAGGGGCATGGGCGTAATATGGCGTTTACGGTTGTAAATAGATAGTCCTGCCTTGGTTCTCCTGCCTTGGTTCGTGGCACACGAAACAAGCGTTAAGACGATATTAGCTATTAAAAAGTTTCGTAAAAATTAATGAAACTGTAGTTGAAGAATTTGGTTTCATAAACAATTTATGTTCAATATTTGAAAGTGAATACGTTCAATTTATTTTGTTGTTTCGTGTGCCACGAACCAAGGCGAAGAGTTACTGGCTCACGAACCAAGTGTTAGGTTTAGCGTTTCCCATGTACAGATAGAGCCTCATATTTTTTTTGAGACAGGTTAATGCTGGTATTATAATTACATCCGTACTCATCAAAATTGAACATCCGTATTTCTCTCCAATAGGGTTGATCTTTACAAAAACAATTCACTTCAACCATTCTTTCACCCGATTCGTTGAGGGAATATGTATACTGCCTTTTGTGATCAGTTAAAGAAACAGGGTAACCGTATCCCTCGTTATGGGTTTGGATAGCATCCGATAACAGTTTTTCTATCAGTGAAAAATCTTTCTCTGTTAAGGGCGAATGCTTATACGCAACAGGAATCATATATCCATCTTTGTCTGTTACAAAAAGCGCTATCCGGGTAGTATCAATTTTACTTACATCAAGTTGATTGGCTGAAGGGTCTGTTGCGTTGTTACAGGCTGTTATTAGCAGGATGGCTGCCATGAAAAGGGAATATTGTTTAATGAATATCATTTAGTACGTCGTTTTAAAAAATGGGCCGATGTCCGGAGCCGCGGAAGATTGAAAAACCGGGATGAAGATAACAATAAACGCGGATAGGGTTCGGGCTTACAGGGATTCGAAATAGGGAAGATCTGCGATTGATGGTAAGGATGTAAATGCTATGTTTAACCTGGCCTTCCTCTGCCTTGGTTCGTGGCACACGAAACAATCGTTAAGACGATATTGGCTATAAACAAGCTTCGTAAAAATTTATGAAACAGGGGTTGATGAATGTAGCTTTATGAACTATCTGTATTCAAAATTTTACCGTGAATACGTTTAATTCATTTTGTTGGGCGCAAGCAGAGAAGCGCTACAAAATTTGTGACATTTATTATTTGACTTGACTTAATTTTCTAACTTTATGTAATGAAACCAAGGTTATATTTTGACACATCAGTTTTTGGCGGAATTTATGACGAAGAATTTGAAGAAATTTCAATGTTGCTATTTGAGAAAGTTAAACTTGGCCAAATTATTTGTGTTTATTCAGACCTTTCTGTTACTGAATTAAAAAATGCACCTAATAAGGTAAGAGATTACTTTTTAGCATTACCACAAGAATTTCTGGAATTCGTTGAAGTTACAGAAGAAGCTTATTTACTTGCAGAAAAATATTTGCAAGAAAAGGTTGTAGGCCCAACGAGTGCTGACGATTGTCGTCATATTGCAACTGCGACTATTAACAAAGTAGATTATTTAGTAAGCTGGAACTTTAAACATATTGTGAATGTTTTTAGAATTCGTGGATATAATTCAGTAAATTTACGAAGTGGTTATATTCAACTTGATATTCGTTCACCCAAAGAAATAGTAAGCGATGAAGACGAAAATTAAAAAAGAAAAAACGTTTGACACTGTAAAAGTGTTCAGAGAAATTAAGGAAAAGATTGCTAAAGAAACTGAAAAAATGACTTTTGCGCAATTCAAAGAATATTTGAAAAAGAATCAATTAGCTTCAACTAAATAAAAGCCTGCGCCCAACAGCGTATTTGCAAAACTTCGGGCGGACAGTAGTAAATTCAGCATTTTATCGCTAACAATCTTCAGCTACCGGCTGGACGAGTTCCCTGCCTTGGTTCGTGGCACACGAAACAAGCGTTAAGACGATATTGGCTATTAAAAAGTTTCGTAAAAATTAATGAAACTGTAGTTGAAGAATTTGGTTTCATAAACAATTTGTTTTCAATATTGGAAAGTGAATACGTTCAATTTATTTTGTTGTTTCGTGTGCCACGAACCAAGGCGAAGGGGATATGGATTGATTCGCTTCCAAACTTCTATAATGATTTAAAATTTCCTATATCGTTTATCAATAACTTGAACATCTGTCCAGCTAAGAATGCTTTGAACTCTGGATTGTCGTTGTATTCCTTAAAAACTTCAAAGTTACTGTCAATATGATTTATCATTTTCTCTTTCAAAATGTCGGTGAAAGTGATTTGAGCATTTTGAATGTCGTTTTTGTTTAATGAAGCGTTGATGTTGTCCATTGCTGCTTGGTCGTCTTTCACGTCTTGCATCAATTCTGCTGTCATTTTACGAACCTTGTCTTCGTTGGTGAATGTTGTCCCGAAACGGTCGTTGAATGCTTTTACAATGTTTGACAGCAATTCCAATTCAGGTTCTGCAACTCCGCTTCCCATTTCTGATGAAGGCATTAATTCTTTTCCTTGCTCCAATGTGATATTAAAATCTCCTTGTTTTTGTAAACGATAACTGTCAAGGTCAATTGTGTCCAAAACGCCTTGTGCAAGGTCTTCGCCTTGTTCTCTTTGAATTTTGTTTTGTAAGTGATTCAAGAAAATGTAAAGCCGTTCTAAATACGGATTGGTAAACGGAACGATTTGAGCCAGGAATACATACAGTCGAACATACGATTTACATTTTGCCCTGAAATCTTCTTGCGATTTTTCGTCCAGCGATGTTCTGAAAACATTGGCTGCTGCATCTAAAATGATGTGCAGTTGGTCAACGGGAACGTTTTGAACTATTTTGTCTGAAAACTCCTGAACCTGTGCATTGGTGTAAACCTGATAAGCATCTAAGGCATTTTGCAAGTCAAACAACTTATTCGGGTCGGTTGCTTCGCCTAAAATGGTTGTTTCGTAGTAGGGTTCAAATGAATTTTTGATTTCATCGGTGGTGTTAGCAAAGTCCATCACAAAAGTGTCGGTTTTGCCTGATGTTGTTCTGTTTAGTCGTGAAAGCGTTTGCACCGCACTAACGCCACCCAACTTCTTGTCTACATACATTGTATGCAAAAGCGGTTGGTCGAAACCTGTTTGGTATTTATTTGCCACAATTAAAAAGCGGTTGTTGGCTTTCTTAAATTCGTCAGGAATGGAAGCACTCGAAAAACCATTCAAGGATGATTCGGTTTGTCCGTCTATCTCTCCCGAAAATGCCACGATTGCTTTATATGGAATGCTGTTTTCTTTCAAATAAGTATCAAATGCCTTCTTGTATTTCACGGCATTTCTTCGGCTGCTGGTAACTACCATAGCTTTGGCAAGTCCGTTGATTTTCTTTTTGGCAACCACAGCACTCATAAAATGCTCCACCATCACAGCCGTTTTTCGGGCAATGTTCAGCTCGTGGCTTTCTACATAAATTCTCAGCTTCTTTTGTGCTTTCTTTTTGTCGTAAAGCGGGTCGTCTTCTATTTTTTTGAGTAAAGCAAAATGACTGTTGTAGGTGGTGTAGTTCAGCAACACATCTTCAATAAAATGTTCCTGAATGGCTTGTTTCATTGAATACAAATTGAAAGCACGGAATTTGTCTTTGTCTCCGTCTCTGAATTTCACGCCAAAGAGTTCAAGTGTTTTTGGTTTGGGTGTGGCTGTAAAGGCAAAATAACTGGCATTGGTCAGCATTTTGCGGCTTTGCACTATGTCCACCACCAAATCTTCAGAAGTCAATTCATCGTGTTGGTCTTTGTCCATAAACTCAAATTCATCATCGTCCACCTGCACCCGTTCAAAATCCTTACTCAATGTTGCGTTTAGTTTCCCTGCCGTATTACCGCTTTGGCTGCTGTGTGCTTCGTCTATGATGATGGCAAATTTGTTCCCGGGCAGTTCTCCAATTTCGTTTACGATATAAGGAAATTTCTGAATGGTGGTAATGATGATTTTCTTGCCTTCTTCCAAGGCTTCTTTCAGGTGTTTTGAACCTTTGTCAATATGCTCTACTAAGCCCGAAACCTGCTCAAATTGCTTGATGTTGCGTTGTATTTGTGAATCCAACACAATTCGGTCGGTTACTACAATTACCGAATCAAAAACTGCTGATGTATTGGTTTTATCAAACAAGCCAACCAACTGATGTGCCAGCCAACTGATGGAATTACTTTTGCCCGAACCTGCCGAATGTTGAATCAAATATCGTTTTCCTGCTCCGTTTTTTTTGGCATCTGCCAATAAGTTACGCACTGCATTTAGTTGGTGGTAACGTGGAAAAATCATCTTCTTTACCTTCTCCTTCTTGATTTTTCCATCGGGTAATATCTTTTCCGATTCTTCTTCTATCAGTTGAACATAGTTTTGAATAATGTTCGTAATGCTGTCTTTGGTTAAAATTTCTTTCCAGAGATAATCTGTTTTCAAGCCTGACGGATTGGGTGGATTTCCTGCACCGTTGTTGTTGCCTTTGTTGAAAGGCAGGAAAAATGAGCTTTCGCCTTTCAGGTGTGTGCACATCCAAACTTGCTCGGTGTCCACTGCAAAATGAACCAAACAGCGGGCAAGGCGAAACAATTCTTCCTTAGGGTCACGGGTGGTTTTGTATTGCTTGATGGCATCTTTTACATTTTGCTTGGTCAATTCGTTTTTGAGTTCAAACGTAATGACAGGCAAACCATTGATGAAAATGACAAGGTCAAGCGATTTTTCGTTTTGCGTGCTGAAATGCACCTGACGGGTTACCGAAAAAATATTTTTTTCAAATAGCTCTGCATCTTTCGGGTTTAGATTGGAAACGGGTTTATCATAAAACAATTTTAGTTTAATGCCTGTGTTGCCGTCTGTGATGTCGGTGCGAAGCAGGTTGATGATGCCACCCAGGCACTTTTCGTTTACTACGGTTTCGTCTTTTATTTTACGGTTGACAAGGTATAAAATGCGTTGCCTGAAATTGGTGCTGTGGCTTAATTTTAGTTTGGCTACTTCTTTTGGTTGGGTTTCTTCTAAAAATTTGAATAGCAATTCTTCATCTACACACTCGCTGCGGTTGTAGTTATCGAAGTGGCGTTCTTCAAAACCATTTACCAAACACAAATGCTGTGTGATGTGGGCTTCTAATCCTTTTTCTGATGTATCTGTATATTTCATTAAATCACAGTATAACTTATTTCATTAAAATCTTCGTTTTCAACTTCTTCTTCAATTCCAAACCGCAAACCATTTGAGTTTAACTCAAATGTAAAGTTTGATTGTGCTTCAGGAATGCTTCCAATTTCATCTAAACTTCTTGCATCCGTTAAATTGAAGTAAGGTTTAAGGTCAGATAGAATGGTATAAAATATTTCTCGTTGCCTTTCATTTGCTTCAAACTTTTGTTCGGTTTGAAGTTCTTCTGTTTCTTCAATACGTTTCAAAATGTATCTAATCCTATCTGAAGAAACACTTTCTGAAATTTTTGAAAGTTCATTTTTAAAATCAAGTCCAAAGTAGTTCGCTAAGTATCTTATGTATTGAACAAATGCTTCGGCAATACTGCTCATATAAATTGTTGGCAATTGCTTTGAATAGGTTTTCAATGCTTCAAATGCTCGCATAACCCTTATTGAAACTATTTCGGAAATGAAGTTTTTAGTTTGGTCTGGTCCTTCGTAAAAGAAAAAGAAAAAATTCACTTCATTGAAATCGTATTTATGATAGTCTGCACGAAACTTGTGAGCAGTTCCAACATTTATTGTTACTTTATTAAAGGCTGCTTTTGCATCAATATCTGCCACTGAAATAAAACTTGTTTTATGCAATAATCGTCCAGCATTATCACGAACTTGTTGGTCGGTTGTTATTCTTGGAAAGCAATACAAAACGGGATGTCCAGCACCTGCCTTCGCTTTGGCTAAATCTTGCAGTAATTTATGTTGATTCTTTTTCCCATTGTTGTTGAATGTAAATTCAACGTGTGGTTTTGGGTTTAAAGCATCGCCATAAAACTTACTCTTTGTGTCGGGATGAAAATCTTTGTGTTCTCCTGCTTTAAACTGCATAAAAACGGCTCTGTCATTGCTGCCTGAATAACTTGGAGAAACTAAACAAACGTCATAACCACCACCTGCACGACCTTCTAAATTGATTGGCAAGCCTGTTACAAATGATTTGGGTTGTGGCAAAAAAGGCATACGCCAATATGGTCGCCAATAGCGTCTTAAAGAAATAGCCGACAAATACCACCAAAAACTATCTGCTAAAGTCAATAGTTCGTGGGTAATATTCAGTTCTAATGTTTTTTCTATTTTACTCATTTTACAATTTCATTTTTCCCGTTACCGCTTCGGCTATCATGGCTTCTCGGTATTCTTTGATTAACTCAATTTCTCGTTCCGCTTTGCTGATGGCAATATCAAGGGTTTTGGTTTCGGTTTTGATGTGTTCGACTATTTGTTTTTGTTCTTCAATTGTGGTTGGAAAAGCAACATTAAGTTGTTCCATTTTAGCCATCCCAATATTTGGTTGTGTTCCAAATGACCAATTCAATTGAACTTCTCGTTGGAAGTAATTTGAACTCATTGCATAAAAAAGAAACTCGTTGTTGATAGAATCAATTGGTCTTACCAACGCCAATGGTGACCAAACACTGAATTCATCATCAAAATCTACAATGACGACTTTACCTGTAGTTGAACCAGATTTAACCATAAAAATATCGCCATTCATCGGCTTTACCTTTTTACAATATTCTTGGTGGAGTTTAGGACTGATATAGCATCTCATTTTTGAAAGTTCAATTCTTCCATTTACGGCAGCTTCTGCTGAAACAAAAGAAATTCCTTCATTTGTCATCTTTGGGGTTTCGTGTGGTCCATCGGTAATTTTTGTTTTAACCAGTCGCTTTATTGCTGTATGCTTCCAATGTTCAGGAATTTGACCCAACACGGTTTCCTTCATCTTCACATTTTCATCAATGCCTTTGGTTACGGCATTGGTAATAATGCTTTGCCTTTGCTCTTTCAGCAATTCAATAAAGCGTTGCTTGGTTTGGATGAAATGGGTGATTTTGGCGGATTGAGTGTCAAGGTAATCGGCTATTGGCTTTTGAATTTCAACTTCAGGAAATTCAAAATGTGTATTAAATAGAAAATTTTGGTCAAGATGTGGAATTGTCGTTCCTGTCGATGCTTTTTTTAGTTCCCCTTCAATAGATTTTAAAAAGTAGAAAAGAAACCGCTTTTCAAAATATTCAACTTTTGGTGTTACAATAGCCATTGTTGATGAAATAAAACCTTTCTTTGAGAACATAACTTCCCCAGCATTTGCACCATCCCATAAGACTAAAACTTCGTTTTCATCCACTAATTTGTATTCTTCCTTTGGCTTAACGTAAAGAATATTGCTAATGTCGCCACGCAAATAATCCATAGATAAATAAGGTGGATGTGAGTTGTCGTCAGAAAAGGTTTTAGGCACTTTGCCTTTCTGCGTTTTAATAATGTATTTCAACCTTGCTCGTATCATCCCACAATCTCTTTTAATAGGTTTTCGGTTTCGTGTTCAATGGCAAACAGGTCGGCTGCAATGTCGGCTTTATTGCGTGGTGGTGTGTATTGGTAAAAATATTTGTTGAAGTTTATTTCGTAGCCCACTTTGGTTTCGTCTTCGTTCCACCAGGCATCATCTGCAAACGGTATTACTTCACGTTCAAAAAAGGTTTGTATGTCTTCTTTCAGCGGTATGTTTTCGTAATCTTTCAAGGCTGGGTCGCTTACATAGTCGTAGCTGCCGTCTTTGTTTTTCTTCTTTATCACGGCTGCTGCTTTCGGGTCTGTCCAGCTCACTGCACCTAATAAATCTTTCTTGTCTTTGGCTACTAATTTTATGCTGCGCTTTTTAAGTTCCTTGTCAAACTTTTCTTCAAACACATTAAAATCATCAAACAATTTATCGCCAAAGGTTTCAGCCAATGTTTTGGCGTGGTTCATCAAGTCAAGGTCTCGTTGCCACACGGCTGTATCAAGCAATTGCTTTACAATTTTCTGTTTCTTTTTGGGTAAAGATGCAAGGGTGATTTCTGCTTCTCCGTCTTCGGTTTCATCATCGTCATTGTCTTGCATAAAGTAATTGAGTAGCCATTGTTCTAGTTTAGCGGTGGCTTTTTTGTCACCTGCCTGTCCGGCAGACAGGTACACTTCGTTGCCAAATTCTTTGAAGAGTTCTTCACGCAATGCCGTGTTGTTACTCACAAAGCGAAGCGAAGCCACCCGCTTGGCGGTAAACTGCAGCATCAGGCGTAAAGGGCGGTGCACAATAATTTGAGCATAGCCAAACTCGTTGTTGTCAAATATCTTGCTGTGTTCGGTGGTTTTAAATTCCAAATACAGTTTGGTAATGTCGTTGATGTTTTTCGGCACTAACTCATTGCGTTTGCTTCCCAAAGATTTTTTCATTTTGCCAAAAAAGTTTTCACCATTGGCATTAATAAGTTGAACCTTTCCTTGTCGGTGTTCGGGCTTGCGGTTGGTGATGATGAAAATGTAAGTGGGAATACCGGTGTTGTAAAAAATATCGTTGGGCAAAGCAATGATGGCTTCCAGCATATCACTTTCAATGATGTGCTTGCGGATTTCACTTTCGCCTTGTCCTGCATCGCCTGTAAACAAAGCCGAACCATTGTGAACAGAAGCAATACGGCTGCCCTGCTCGGTGTCTTTCATCTTACTGAGCATATGCAACACAAACATCAACTGTCCGTCATTCACACGGGTAACGGCTGGTTCAGCAGCATGGGCATAGCGTTGTTTGATTTGAAAGCGTGGGTCAATGATTTTGCCTTTATCGCCAACGCTTAATGCTTTTTTATCATCAGCCCAACTTGTGCCGTAAGGCGGATTGGTGAGCATAAAGTCAAAGCGAAGTTCTTTAGCGAAACCGTATTGGCTCAAAGTGCTGCCATACACAATTTTTTCAGGGTCTTCGCCTTTCAGCAACATATCCGATTTGGAAATGGCGTAGATGGTTGGCGTATTCTCCTGCCCGTAAACGTGAACGGTGGCTTTCGATTTTATTTCACCATCTTCATCGGTAATGTATTTTTTCGATTCGGTAAGCATTGCACCCGAACCGGCACAAGGGTCATAAATCAAAAATGTTCCGTTTTGGATTTGCTCTTTCACGGGCAAAAACAAAACGTGTGTCATCAGTTCAATAATTTCACGGGGCGTAAAGTGTCGTCCTGCTTCGGCATTGGTGGCTTCATTAAACCTACGGAGCAAATCTTCAAACACATAACCCATTGCCAAAGGTGGCAAGCTCTCAGGTCGCAAATCAATTTTTGGAGAAACAAACTTTTCAATGGTTGAAAACAGTTTACCTGCTTCATCTAAAGTTTCCAACTCGTTTCGAAACTTAAACTTACTTATAATGTCCTGCACATTGTCCGAAAAGCCGTTCAGGTAATTTTCAAAATTGCTGCGTAGATTTTTGGGGTCGTCCAACAATTTTTTAAGCGTGTAAGGCGAAGTATTGTAAAATGCCTGTCCGCTTCCGTTTTGTTTGCTGGTGAGCAAAGCAGTCAGGTCGTTTAGTTTGTCTTTATACTTTTCGTGGGTTTCTAAAACCTTGTCTTTGGTTGGCTCCAACACAGCATCCAAACGCCTGATAACGGTCATTGGCAGGATAACATCTTTGTATTTGCTCGGCTCGTAAGTGTTAATCAACACCTGGTCAGCCACCGAGTAGATGAAGTTGATAAGTGGTTGAAGCGATTGTGTATTTAAACTCATTTATTCTTGTCTGTTATTACGTTAATTTTTAATTGTCCAAAATACGGTTTTAATTGCATAATCGTCTTAAGTAGGGTGGTGAAAAATGGCTCTTTTGGCATTGTTGAAAGGTCGGCTTGCGGGTGGGTAAAGCCAAATGAGCCATTTGCGGGCTGGTTTAAAATTGTTTTTAAAATATGCGAAAGGAAAAAAAACAACGAGTCGACAATGAATATTGGCTTACTCGTTGTCCGTTTATTGTATCGTTTTTATATCTGTATTCACCTGTCAAAATGGTTTACTTTTTTCTCGTTTTTAGTCGTCTGTTTGTTGTTGTCGTGTCGTTCTCTACGCTTGCTGGTAAAGGTTTCAGGCTTTGCGTTGGTGGACTTTTGAATCCGAAAACTGTCTGCCAGCACCAAAGTTTATTAATTGCTCAAATGTTTCTATTCGCAATTTCCGCCCAATAACACAAAACCCGTGTTAGCACCAGTAATTTAGTTCGCTTGTTTTAATAACCACTTGTCGTAAAAGTCAATTGCCTTTTGTCCTTTTGGATGGCAGTCTTTATGAACAGGAACACCATTTTCCATGGTTGTTTGTCCGCCATGTTGATGTTCATTTACATGATGAATTTCTAATTCAGACCATTTTATTTCAATGTCGCACACCGCACATTTTTTACTGTCTCGGTAATAAATAATTTCTCTTTCCATTTGTCCGTAGCCTCTAGTTTGGTCTTTTAAAACGGGATTCAAAATTGGAAACATTTTTTCTCGAAAAAATTTATGTCTCTGTGCGATTGATGAGGCGTTAGTCGCCTGTGTCTGCGTATAGATGCCGTAATAATACCAATAATCTCCGCTTTTATTTTTCTTGTCAATTAGCGCTTTGGCTCTAAAGTCTTCAAATGCTTTAACTAAGTTGTCTTGCCAGCTTCTTGTATAATCTTCGCTCAAACTGTCAACTAGCATTACAAGATGAATTGCCTCATGCACTTTTAGTTTCGGACCAATTTTTCCATTAAGTAATTCAACTAATAGGTCAAGAACTTTTGCGAAATGAGTTACGCGAGGTGAATTAATGTCGAAACCAAGATTTCGATAGTAATAATCGTCAATTGGCTGTGTTCCGATGTCGAGCCAGTTTCCATTATGAGCTTCTTCAAAATATAGCATTCCGATTTGAGCACATAGTGTTCTCACTGTTCCTCTATCTGAAGATGGTGTACCAATGAGTTTTTGGAAAAAGTCATGACCGGGATAACGAGTAATTTCTTTTTTACCGCCAAATTTTAAAACAAAATCAGTATATCCACCAGGCCAAGCGTCTCTTTTCTCTTGTGCATTAAGCGGAAGTCCTGCTTGTAGTCTGATGAAAAGGTCTCTTGCTTCGTCTTCGTTGTCGGTGGTGATTTTTACAACAAATATTTTTGTTTCATTAAATTTCTTTTTCAAATCATCGGAAAGAGAAAGATAATCACAATGAGACCAAGGGCAAGGAGCTTGTTTGATAAAGTTCGGAAACCTTGCGGTTTTATCGTCTTTTATTGGGTCGAAAAGTTTTAGTGCGCCTTCTCCGAATTTAAAAAGTGCATTAATTCTTTGTTGTCCGTCAATTATTTCTAAATCTTCTCGTTGCATTCCTGCAACTGTTTTTTTCTTATGATGCAAATAAATAAGTGGAAGAGGATAGCCACGTAGAACAGAGTCAATAAGTTTTTTCTGTTGGTTTTCCGACCAAACTGCTCCACGTTGGTATTCGGGATTAACCGTCAGCATTCCATAGGTCTAAGAGGTCTTTTATATTTACGATGTCTTCTTTTAATTCCATGTTGGTCTGTCTTTAATTATTGGTGCTAATTTGTAGATTTACTCAATTATACAAACATTTATTGCGCTAATCCAACTACCTTAAGGTAGATTGTCGAAACCAATAATTTTGTACTTGATACTGCTAATGTTTTTATTAAAATTTAAAGTATGCGTAAATCCCAAAACGGGTCACATATTGCCGCAACCAACAACCCCCTAAGCTACAAATTCCCCCAATCCGTTTCATAGGTATTAATACGGTATTTTCAGCAACGGTTGGGCCTGTTGTTTCTTGTACTACAGGGGATAAAGGCCATGTTAGATTTGATACTATTGATATGATAGAGAGATTATTATAAAACCTGTGGTGCAGGACCAAACAGGTACTTTTACTGCTCCGCCACACTATTTACCTCAATCCAATAACCATCGGGGTCACGGAAGAAAACCTGCTTTACACCATCAGCCCTTATATTTATCTTGTTAACCGTACCCGGCCAGTCTGAGTATTCAATATGTTCCCTTTCCAGTGCCTTTACAAAAGCATCAAAATTGGTTGTGGTTAAAGCAATATGTACCGCTTTATTGATGTTTACGGGTTCTTTTACAATGGAAATTAAATGCAACTCCTTGTTTTCTCCCAGCGAAAACCAACGGATGCCTTCCATTTTGGTGCGGTTGGTAATTTCGGGCAGGCTGAGCACCTGTTTGTAAAAGGCAGCAGCACGGTTAATGTCTTTTACCGACAAAGCGATATGATTAAAACGAAGAAGAAAAGAAGCGGTGTCCTGTGCCTGTACAAAACCGGCCAGGCAAACAGACAATATGAACAGGGAGAATTTTTTCATGGCAATAAAAATTGATGATTAGCGGAATTAGTTTCTTACAGATACGGGTAAACGCAATGGTTTTCGTTATCCAGATAACTAGTTGCCTTTACTAAATACAGCAATTGGATTTGATAGATTATCTTATAACGTTCGTGTTAGGCTATTAGATCCTTTTTTTATTCTTGTAATTCCTTCACAATTGTGTCTTGTCCCTTTTTGCTTGCCCAAAAACGGACCCAAAAAGGGCCCCCGCAATCGATATACAGCCCGATTGCGGGAAGGAGCTTTAATCATCATCAGTTCTTCGGTAGCATCATCTGTAGTAATGCTACTCTTAGAGCAGAAAGTTTACATGGCTATTCAACGTTCGTAATATTTAAACTAAAAACATTAATTATTTACAATATCAGGTGCTGCTTGTTCTTTATCTTTTCGTGCGTCATTTCATTTACTAACTGTACGCCGGGTAAAGAACGCAGGGTTTGCTGCAGGCCGGTAAACTCATCCGCTTCCATCTCCTCCCCCTTTACCAGCCATAAAAAATCGAGGTGCTTAAATTCGGGCAACAGGTATTCGCCGTCGTGCTGGTTGTTATACAGGTAATGCACCAGCTGGCAGCCTTCCACGGCAAAATCAAATACCTGGAAATAATAACTCCGCCCCTTTTTTTTCAGCTCAATCTCCAGGTTGTTGTTCACCCTGAAATTAAAGCCCATGGCCCGGTTGATGAGCCAGGAAAACTGGTAATCCTTTACCGGGGCTACAATGCCAAGCAGGCGGGTGCAGTCGAAGAATTCCTCCACCAGGGCATCATTGTCTATTTTTAATTTCATGGCCATGAATGCAAGTATGAATAAAACAAAATACGTTGTGATATAGGATTATTCAATTATTCTTAAAAATCAACTTCAATTGCATTTTGTACCTTTTTGCTTGCCCCCCGAAATATTCGGGATGTGCCACAAAAAGGTACCCAAAAAAGGCCCCTCCGATATACATCGGAGCAGGCCTGATAATCATTACCTCCATTGCGGGAAGGAGCTTTAATCATCATCAGTTCTTCGGTAGCATCAACTTCTGTAATTCTACTCTTAGAGCTGAATCTTTAAACACATTCAGCAACTTTCATTTAAATTAATGATATTTTAAAAGCACATCGTATTAAAAAACAACATCCAGCAGCAGTTCATCTTTACCACGCTTCAGCTTCACTTTGGTGGCTTCGCCTTTGTTGAATTTTCCCAGCGCCGACATATACGACTGCACATCATTTATTTTGTGTTCCCCCAACTGTATAATCACATCACCGGCTTTGATGCCGGCTTTTTCTGCCGCTTTTCCGGCACTTACGCCATCCACATGTACCCCGGTGCCGCTATAGGTATAATCCGGCATGATGCCCAGGCTCACTTTAAAACTGTTTTTGGCCGTAGTGGCCGCTTCCCTGGTTTTGGTGAAGGATAGCTTTCCAAGCTCTCCGGCATTGCCAACCAGGGTATAAATGTATTTCATCAACTGCAACTGCCCGCTGTAATTGATCTTATCAGCATCGTCTGATGGTTTATGATAGTCGGCATGCGTTCCGGTGAAAAAGAACAACACCGGTATGTCTTTCCGGTAAAAAGAAGTATGGTCGCTGGGGCCGGTTCCGCTGCTGTCAAATTTTATGTTGAAATAGTCATGGCCGGTTTTCAGCAGTGTTTGCCAGGCCGTGGACGTGCCATACCCGCCAATGGTAAGGCCGCGGGTACTGTCGTTCAGCCGGCCAACCATGTCCATATTGATCATATAATTCACCTGCGACAGGTTTATGGTTGGGTTCTCTGTAAAATACTTAGATCCGTACAACCCCAGTTCCTCGCCCGAAAAAGCAATGAACAGGTAATTGCTGTTTTTACTGCCCCCTTTTTTAAGCATCCTCGCCAGTTCCAGCATGGCAGCCACCCCGCTGGCATTATCATCGGCGCCATTATGTATCATCGGTGTTTCACCGGCATACAGGGAGTTTTTGTCTTCCCCATAACCCAGGTGGTCATAATGCGCACCCAGCACCACGGTGGTTGGGGCGCCATTATCAATATACCCTATAACGTTGTGGCCTGTACGCTTTTTACTGTCAAGCTGAACGCTAAGCTTCAGCTTGTGCATGCCGATTTCATCAGCCAGGTATTTTTGTTTGGCTTCCCGGGTTAAATAAATGACCGGGATACCAAATACAGGTGTTTTGTCTTTCTCTTCAAACTTCAAATTGTCGGCCACAGTCGAACTGTTGTAAATGACAGCAGCAGTGGCGCCGTTTTTCTCATATCCTGCAATCGTTTTCAAAATGGCGTCCTGCAGATCATAATGCGGGTTGCCGGTATTTTTTTGCAGCAATTCACCCGCATCCAGGAACCATATTTCCCCTTTTTCTTTTAACGACATCGACATATCGCACTGTGCCTTACCGTTGGAAGAATATGCCAGCGGGAAAAAATCTGTATTCAGCACAAGCACCTGCTCATCTACCCAAAAAGCGGTAGCGGCGTTTACCTGTTTGCCATCATTCACTTCAAAAGGCTGTAAATAGTTGTTTCCGGGCTTAACGGGTTGGATGGATGCATTGGTAAACTGGGTTGAAATATATTCATAGGCCAGTTTTTCGCCGGCGGTTCCGGTACGCCTTCCTTCCAGTTTGTCGTCTGACAGGTAACTGATATGCGATTGCAGGTTTTTGATTGTCTTTTTGTCTGCCTTGGATATTTTTTGTGCAACGCTTGACTGGCTGCATAAAAGCAGGAGGGCTACTATGTATTTCATAATGTTTTTAGCTATTGGATATTCTAATATTTCATGTAATTTTTTATAAATGTTAGTTTTTACCTTTTTGCTTGCCCAAAAAGGTACCCAAAAAAGGCCCCCGCAATCGATATACAGCCCGATTGCGGGAAGGAGCTTTAATCAGCTTTAGTTCTTCGGTAGCATCAGCTTCATTAATTCTACTCTTAGCGTAGAAATGTTATATGTATTATGCAACTTTCATAATATTTAAAGCTGTTTAAGTTGCTCTAAACGTTATTTCATAATATTCAAGTGTCACGGCAAAGTTAACAAAGCTCTTTCCTTAATATCCGGTTTCAGCAACAATAATTTGTTGCTTCTTTCTTAATTCGTAACCGCAGCTAACCCAATAGGATTATTTTTGCTGGCCCAATACGGGAAGATCTGCTGAAGTGGTTAAAAAAATAAACATAGCATTAGTAGGAAACCCAAACAGCGGTAAAACATCCCTGTTCAATGTACTTACCGGCCTTAACCAGAAAGTGGGTAATTTCCCCGGGGTAACCGTTGATAAGAAAACCGGCGCCTGCCGGATATCAGACAGCCTCAGCGCCAATATCATTGACCTCCCAGGCACCTACAGCCTGTATCCGAAACGGGCTGATGAATGGGTGTCGTATAAAGTATTGCTTAACCAGGACGAACATGTTTATCCCAACCTGGTGGTTTTGGTGGCAGATGCCAGCAACCTCAAAAGGAACCTGTTGTTCTGCAGCCAGATCATCGACCTGAAAATACCGGTGGTAATAGCGCTTACGATGATGGACCTGGCCCGTAAAAATGGTACACAGGTTGATATTCCCGGGCTGGAACGTGAACTGGGTGTACCCGTAGTGGCCATTAATCCGCGTAAGAATAAAGGGATTTCCTCATTGAAAAAAGCCGTTCAGCTGGCCACCGAAAACATGAACCAGTTGCCGGCAAGGGATTTCATAGACATATCACCCGATAATGCAGATGCGGTACAGTTGGTAAAAGAGAAAATTCCCGGAATAAGTAACTATACCGCCATCCATTACCTGATCAATCACGAACATTTTTCGCTGGATGCAGCAACCCATGCCGCCATTGAGAATGCGGAAATAGCAACCAGGTTCAATCCAACCAGGGCGCAGGCAGATGAGATCATGCGGCGGTATGGAAAGATCAAGCATATCATGCAGCAATCTGTTGTGGAAAGCGACCCGCTGAAAAAATCATTATTTACCGAAAAACTGGATAACATTCTCCTCCACCGCACCTGGGGCTATGTGATACTGGTGGCCGTGCTGTTCATGCTGTTCCAGAGCGTTTTCTGGATTGCCGGTTACCCGATGGATGCCATTGAATGGGGTTTCAGCAGGCTTTCTGGATGGCTGTCGGGCGTGATGCCGGCAAACTGGTTCAGCGACCTCGTGATAAACGGGATTGTAGCGGGGCTTAGCGGCATTTTTCTGTTTGTGCCGCAGATCATGATCCTGTTTGGCCTCATCACTTTGCTGGAAGATACCGGCTATATGGCCCGGATCAGTTTTCTAACGGATAAGCTTATGCGAAAAGCCGGCCTCAACGGGAAAAGCGTGATGCCGATGATCAGCGGCTTTGCCTGTGCGGTACCGGCCATCATGTCGGCCCGCAATATTGAGAACCGGAAGGAAAGGCTGCTCACCATCATGGTAACGCCACTGATGAGCTGCAGCGCCCGGCTGCCGGTATATACCATCCTGGTTGCCCTGGTAATACCGTCAAAGCTCTACTTCGGTTTCCTCAGCCTGCAGGGACTGGTGATGATGGGATTGTATTTGCTGGGTACCGTAATGGCACTAACGGTTTCCTGGGTGATGAAGTGGTTCATCAAATCAACCGAAAGGAGTTTTTTCATACTGGAACTGCCGGTGTACCGCGGCCCAAGGAAAAGGAATATCCTGTACACCATGCTGGAAAAGGCAAAGATATTTGTGTTTGATGCAGGCAAGGTAATCATGCTCATCAGCCTGCTGCTTTGGGGGCTGAGCAGTTATGGCCCGCCGGAGAAAATGAAACAGGTGTCGGATAAATATAAGGCGATGATGCAAAGCGATCCCGGTAAAGCCGCAGAATACGGCAAGCTTAAAAAAATGGAAGAGCTGCAGGCTTCTTATGCCGGCCACCTGGGCAAAGCGATAGAACCGGCTATCAGGCCGCTGGGCTACGACTGGAAGATTGGCATTGCGCTGATTACTTCTTTTGCCGCCAGGGAAGTGTTTGTAGGCACCATGGCCACCCTGTACAGCGTAGGCGATGATGTGGACAGCAATAACACACTCCGTCAAAAAATGAAAGCGGCTGTACGCCAGGACGGTACCAAAGTATATACCCTGGCCACGGGTATCTCCCTCATGATATTCTATGTTTTCGCCATGCAGTGCATGAGCACACTCGCCATCGTAAAAAGGGAGACAAGGAGTTGGAAATGGCCTGTGATACAGTTGTTGTACATGACGGGCCTGGCATATGTATTAAGCTTCCTGGCTTACCGGATTTTCAGTTAAATTTTTTGGGTGCCTTTGTTGTTGGTATATGAAAAATTGTTGCGTGTGTCACGCACCAGGGCGGAGGAAAAAAGTTTGCAACTAATATTGGTTTGGAAAAATTGTTGCGTGTGCCACGCACCAAGGCGATGAAAAAAAGTTTGCTACTATTATTGGTTTGGAAATGTTGTTGCGTGTGCCACGCACCAAGGCGGAGGGAAAAAGTTTGCTACTAATATTGGTTTGGAGATATTGTTGCGTGTGCCACGCACCAGGGCGGAGGAAAAAAAATTGCTACTAATATTGGTTTGGAAATGTTGTTGCGTGTGCCACGCACCAGGGCGGATGAAAAAAAGTTTGCTACTAATATTGGTTTGGAAATGTTGTTGCGTGTGCCACGCACCAGGGCGGAGGAAAAAAAGTTTGCTACTAATATTGGTTTGGAGATATTGTTGCGTGTGCCACGCACCAGGGCGGAGTATACAGTAGCTGTACATGACGGGCCTGGCGTATGTATTAAGTTTTCTTGCGTACGAATTGTTCAAATAACGGGTTACCCGCACCGCATATTCGTTTACACATCTACGTTACCAAAACAACAGTTTTTGCCTGTGCAGCAGATGCCCGTTTTTGTCTTTGATGCTTGCCAGGTAAGTTCCTGCGGCCCAGTTTTTTTGCCGGGCAACGGTGAACCCGGACTGGGTTATCCTTTTATGCAAGATTGTTTTCCCGGAAGCATCTGTCAATTGGAAATTTGTGTTATTCATGAAACCGGGCGGAACCTTAACCAGCATTTCATCTGTAACCGGGTTGGGCGTAATGCTTATGTATAAAGCATTATCCTGTATTATCCTGATAATATTGCTGTAACGGAAACTTCCGTCGGCGTCGGTTATCCGTAACCGGTAATACCAGTTTTCTGCATAAGCCGTCAGGTTATCGGTATGGGAATACTCGTTCTGCAGGCCGTTTTTTGCGGGTATCCTGGCAACCGGGGTAAAGGTTACCGCATCTGTACTCCTTTCCAATTCATACCAGGTTACATTGAATTCGTTTACCGTGCTGAAATGCAGTTTGTTTTGATATGCTTTTTCCTGTGAACCCCGGAATGATAACAAATGTGCCGGCAACGGTATACCGGGAGCTATGTTGCTGATCCACCCGTTATCATACCAGGCCTCACCGCACACATTCAGCAAATCCTGCGTTTGCGGGTTACCGTTATTGCTGAATATAATGTTGGCGCATTGTGCGGCGGGTATTTCATACAGCCACCAGCCGTTTCCTTCATTGGCCATCTGCTGCCCCGGCCAGGCCGTATTGGCGGTTGCCGGTTGCGGGTTCCAGAAATAGCAATAGGGGCTGGCTGCCCAGGTGGACAGTTTCCTGTAATGCAGTTTCACCGGGTTGCCCGACTGTCCCACATAAATGGTTTTGTTAATGATTCCTGCATTGGGTACCGGGCCGCTGCCGGTTACCGACAGGGATACCGTGTACTTTCCCGGCACTGTATATATATGGGTTGGGTTTGGCGATGAACTGTTAGCCCCATCACCGAAGTTCCAGGCATAGCTGAGCGGGTCGTTGTTGCAGTTGATCAGGCTGGCGGCACTGAAAGTTACGCTGAGCGGATTTATGCCTGTGGCGGAGCTCATTTCAAAATTCACAAAAAACGATTCGTTATTGGCCGGCGCCCCGAATATGGTATTCCCGTTATCAAATGTGATCTCCCGGTGAGCAGCCAGTTCCACCGTTTGTTTGCCGGCATCATCATTAAAAATGATATTGGTATTTGTGCAATTGCTGAAAAAGTATTTATATATGTTTCCGCAATGGGCTGTCATGGCAACACCCGGCCAGGTTGTATTGAGCGATCCGGGCATCTTGTTCCAGTAATGGATGCGTACATTATTGCTCCAGCTCGCCGGTTTTATGAAATATACCCAAAAGCCCGCAGCCGCATTGGTAACAGAGATAGACTGTGTTTTGGTACTGGTTGCTCCCTGCTGGTCTGTTATGGTAAGCGTTGCCTGGTAAGTGCCCGCACTGCTGTAGGTAGTAGACGGGGCCTGTCCGGTATTGTTCTGTCCATTTCCAAAATCCCACGCATAACTGGTAATACCGGCACAGGCGGTAGACGTGCTTCCGTTAAAGGTAACGGTAAAGGGTGCCTGCCCGCTGGTTCCGGGAGAAACGGTGAAATTGGCAACCGGCGAATACAAATCAGGAACCGAAGCCAGCCATCCATTATCATAGTAGGCGGTTTGGGTTGCCTGCAGGTTTGCCGTCTGCTTTCCGTTACCGTCGTTAAAAACGATGCTGGTACTTGTGATGCCGCTGAAAGTGAATTTGTACCAGTCGCCGCATTCGGGTGTCATGGCAACGCCCGGCCAGGTGGTGCTGCTGTAAACACCGGCCGGTAAGGCATTCCAGTAATGGATCTTTATGGTATTCGCCCAGTTTGCCGGGCGCTTAAAGTACACCGTTATATCGGGTATGGGGTAATAGGTATAGATGGAACTGTATACAGCGGAAGCCCGCCCTTCTGCATCTATGCCCATAAACTTCAGGGTGTCCGGGTCTCCCCCGGTCAGGTTAACCGGGTTCGTATATACATTACCGTTAACAGCTGAAGGGGTGCTGTTGTCGGTTGTATAATATATGGTAACCGGTGGCCTGGGTGATACGGCTGCTAACGTAACCGACACATTGCCGGTATTGAAATTTCCCCCGGCAGGCGAAGCGGAAACCACCGGGGCGGGAATGTTGAATGTATAGTTACGGGTAACAATAGACGAAGATGAATCCAGCGCATCCCTGGCCATCGCTTTTAAAACCGTGGCGCCTGACAAGTTTACCGGGGCGCTATAGACAGCACTGGCTGTTGTGGGGTCAGACCCGTCGGTTGTGTAATAAATCGTGTAAGGGGCCGTGCCGCCGCTTGCTGTAATGGTTGCGTTTACCGGGTTGTAATAATTACCCGACACCGGCGATATGCTGATTACCGGCGGTGGAATAACAAAACTGTACCGTTCTGCCTGTATCTCGCTGATCCTGTTACTGGCATCTTTGGCAATGGCTTTCACGATGGTAGTGCTGTTTATTTGGAATGGGGCGGTATATACCGGGCTGGCCGCGGTGGGGTTGCTGCCATCAGTTGTGTAATAAATGGTATAGGGTGCAGCTATACCGGTTGCCGTTATGGTAACCGTCTGAGCCGAACTATAGTTGCTGCCAACCGGGCTGATGGTTACAGTGGGTGGCGTATTGTTACAGCCCGTTACACAGGGTTCAAAAAAACCGGCTCCGCTTTCGCCGATCATACCCGGACCGTCTTTTACATAAATGCCCGCCGAACCTGATGTTACGGTAAACGACAGGTTGCCGTTGCTAACAGTATATTCCCTGCCGGTAACAGCGTCGCGGTAAATGCCATTTGAAATGCCGGTAAAGTTGAAGCCGGCGCTTCCGTCCTTAGCCAGGCCAACACAAACAAAACTGGCGCCCGATGTTCGCGTGTAGCCGATACCGTTCCACGGGGCGTTTCCGGCCCACTGCCAGCTGCCGTTCTGTAAAGCAGGAACGGCTTTCCTGATGGCATTCAGTTTCCTGATGTGTTTGTAAATGATATGGGAAGCTGCATTGGCCATGGCATCGCCATAATAAGCCCTGCCTGTTTCATCAATGCTTTTCTGAATACCGGCAGCATCATGCAGGTCGGTGTACACACCCGATTTAAACCGGCTTTCCGTGCCATAATACACACTGGGTATGCCGCGCCAGGTGAACATGAAGTTCATGCAGGCGGCCAGGTTTTCATCGCTGCCACTGTAGCGCCTGTTCCAGTCGTTGTTGGGGCCAAAGTCATGATTGTCCAGCCAGGTTACCAGCTGCGAAGGGTCCTGGTAGAGATGGTCGTAGCGGGCCGCATCGGTAACCCCGCTGAAACCGCCTCCGTTTTCGAATATGTTGTGAAAAGTGGCTTCTGCATAAAAATCGAGCACAGAAGAACCCGAAGGGCCCGAACTTCCCACGGCGCCTCTCCAGGTATACCAGTGCGGGTTCAGTTCCTGTACCGGGTGAAGTTCAAAACGCTTTTGTGCCACTTCGCCAAACACGAACAGGTCGGGTTTGTATGCTTTAAACCGGTCGAGCAATGCCTGTATATCCTGTTTGTTCATGTGCTTGTAAGTATCCCAGCGGAAAGCGTCTACGCCCCAGTCGATATACTGTTTGTAAGCATTAAAAAAATAATCCTGCACGGCCTGGCTGCCCGTATTGAGGTCGGGGCAATCATCGCTGATGGCTCCGTTGTAACAGTTGCTGGTATCATCCCATCCCTGCACAAAACCATTTCCCCAGTGATGGAAAAAATTTGGATCGCTGGTATTTACAAAACTTTGTGTGGAAGGCCAGTTATAGTTTGCCAGGTTCTGGTTATACGGTGCCGGCATTTTAGCCAGGTTGGCCCGACTCCATAATTTATTGTCATCGGGGTTTGGCGTACTTCCGTCATATTCCCAGTTTGGGTTATCAGCTAATGGCTGCCCCAAAGCATTTTGTCCCCATGGTTTGGTAGGGTCGGTATTGTATTTCAATTCACTTACGCCTTTAATGCCGTAACGGCCGCTGTGATTGGTAACAATATCGAGTATCACCTTAATTCCCTTGGCATGTGCCGCTTCAATGAGGTCTTTAAATCCCGCACCGGGGCTTTCCAGCCTCGTATCTACTTTGGTAAAATCCCAGGCATGGTATCCATGGTAATCGAGCGGGCTCCTGCCCTGAACAACCGGGTTGATCCAGATGGCGGTGAATCCCAAATCTTTTATATAGCCCAGTTTTTCTATCAGCCCTTTAAAATCGCCCCGCCAGGTTACATCCTGCGGGTTGGTAATATTCGGATTGGTAATGCCGGGAATATAAGAACACCATTCATTGGGGCGGTTATTGGAATTGTCCCCGTCATAAAACCGGGAGGTTAGGAGGAAGTAAATGGTTTCTTTCCTGAAATCAACCTGTGCCCACAGGTTTGAAGCGAGTAATATCAATAAAAAAAAGAGGAGGCTGCATTTATTTCTCATAACAGGCATTGAAAAATAAATATAGTGTATTTTGTACACATTACAAGCCGGTAATCATTAAAGTCAGATATAAGAATACGAATGCGATGTGCTAATGGATTGTATGTTTTTCTTAAGATTCTTTTGTAATTGTATTTTGTCCCTTTTTGCTTGCCCCCCGAAATAATCGGGATGTTCCACAAAAACGGACCCAAAAAGGGCACCCGCAATCGAAATACAGCTCCCGAAATCACTTCGTTCATCGGGACAAGCCGATTGCGGGGAGGAGCTTTAATCAACTTCAGTTCTTCGGTAGCATCTGCTTCAGTAATTCTACTCTTAGAGCAGCATCTCTAAACGATTAATGCGACTTTCACAAGAATTAAAATATGTTAAATGCAAGACACAATAGAGTTACCTACCAGTCAACCGCATACATGATATTGTTTTTCACCTGCGGGTATATCTTTTTAAACAGTTCGTTCAGGATCATTTCTTTTCTTGGTTGTGCAAAAATGCCGGCATTATTCACCAGTTCCCAGTCCTGGGCGCTTAATGCCCGGCTGTCGCCGCTGTATGTGGCGCTTTCCTGCTGCCAGCGGTAATCGTCCCGGAAATTGCGGTAACTGATATTTTTTCGGGTAGCCATGTCCGTGATAGTCACATCCATATCGGCCCTGGCAGTAAAACTGCTGCGGGTTACCCTGAGTATGGCGGTTACGGTTTTATAAACCGGGTTTCCGGATGTATCGGTGCCAATCTGAATCCGGTTACTGGCATTCCTGTTATAATGGTAGTTTGAAGGAAAGGGGATATCAATATTGCGGATAAGCATATCTATGGTCCAGTCTGGCTGCACCTGGTCTCTTTTTGCTTCCCAGTCGGTATAAAAGCGGGCAGGATACCTGTCTTTGTTCATACCGTTCAACTCCCGTACCAGCGATAACTGAAAATAATCATTCACATTACCATATCCGTAATTGCCCCAGTTGTTGTTTGAAAAAAAGGAATTATCCTGCACCGGGTTTATCATTACATCCACTACGGCTTTGTCATATGCTTCATTGCTTTTTTGCTGCGCATCTTTAAAACCGGGGACCAGCTTGTTGGATTTATTAAAATAGTTGTACGCTTTTTTTGCATTATCCCTGCCATCCTTTTCCAGGAAAGCCAAAGCATTGTTGTAATAATCTGCTGCGGCGTTTTGCCTGCATTCATATAACTGGCTGCTGAAGCTTTCGGGGTTTACCAGTTTAAAAGCGGCTGGGCTATTTACAATGGCATCGTATGCGTCCTGCAGGTATTCATATTCTTTTATCAGTTTATCCCAGCGGGCAAGCTCGCGGTCGTTCGTTAGTGAATTTATTTTAGCTAAGCGGCTTGCTTTTATATTTGAATATAACAGCGGCACGGCTGTTGTTGCATCGGCATCAGCAGGCGTTTTATTCAGTTTTTTAATGGCATCCTGCAGCGCTTTGTCTTCATCACTGCGCTCCAGGTAATTTTTACTGCTGGCACAGGCCGACAGCAAAACGGCCATCAGCAGGTATGAGTAGAATAGTATTTTCATGGCGACCTCCTTTTTTTAATCCGACAAAGATTCCCGGCAAGGGTTATCCTGTTATTAACCAATAATTTACGACTTATCATTTATTTAACAATAAAAAGGGCTTCCCGGCTTGTTGATAAGCATATAATTAATACCGCTTAACCCTTCATTTTACCGTTCATCAAAAAACAAAGAAAAAACAATAAGTATAAAATGGCCGCTAAACCCTTGCCAGTACTCGCTTTTAGCAGAAAATAGCCTATAGTTCACCACCAACTACTTTAAAATAAATGGTATTATGTGTTGCATAGTACTAAAATAACACTATCTTTGTGTTATCAAGGTGAAGATCAGGTTATGGCAACTACGGTTCCGGAACAACAGAAGCCTTCAACCGCAATCAGCCCCTTGAAAGTATAGCCATGAATTTTTAAAATACAAAGCCATGAACATTGATAACACAGCAAGCCAGATGCGCAAAGGGGTGCTTGAGTTTTGCATCTTGTCGGTGATAAAGCAGGGAGAAGCTTATCCTTCTGATATCATAGATAAAATGAAAGCCGCCAACCTCAATATTTTTGAGGGAACACTGTATCCTTTGTTAACGCGGCTCAAAAACGCAGAGCTCCTTACTTATCGCTGGGTAGAAAGTAACAGTGGCCCGCCACGGAAATACTTTGCACTTACCGAAAAAGGTGCCGAATTTTACAAGGAACTGGAAGCAACCTGGAATGAGTTGGCAAACGCAGTTCAGGCGCTTACATCACCCGGATAGAATTATATCAACTTCAACAACCTGCCAGCAGGCAGCCATCATAAAAAGTATAGCCATGCTTTTCTTGATTTCAACAGAAACTAACGAAACAAAAATTAAAGCCTTACAAGTATAGTCAGCCTGATAAACGGCTAAGGCAAAACAAAAACAATTATTACGCCATGAAACAAGTAATAAACATCAACTTCCAGGGTAGGGTTGTACCGATAGAAGTTACCGCTTTTGATATATTGAAAAATTATACGGAAAGCCTTAACCGCTATTTTGCCCAGGAAGAAGGTAAAGAAGAAATCATTAATGACATAGAAAGCCGCATCGGGGAATTGTTCCAGGAGCGACTGAAAGCCGGAGCCACCTGCATTTCTGATGATGACATCAATGCCATCATTAAAAGCATGGGCAGGCCCGAAGATTTTGAAACCGACCAGGCCACAGCCGATGCCGTTAATGAAAGTTATGCCCAGGCGAATGCAGGCCAGTCAGCATCACAGGGTACATATGTTAAATCGAGCCGCTTATTCAGGGATGAAAACCATAAAGTGCTGGGCGGTGTTTGCAGCGGCCTTGCCAACTATTTCGGGTTAGATTCGTTGATCGTACGTATCATATTCATCGTATTATTCGGTGTATTGCTGATTCCTTACCTGGTGTTATGGATTGCCGTACCCAGTTCGGCTACCACCGAAATAGGCGGTGTACGGAAAAAACTATACCGCGACAGCGACGATAAGATTATTGCCGGTGTAAGCAGCGGGCTGGCCAATTATTTTGGCATCAACCCATGGATTCCGAGGATATTGTTCCTGCTTCCATTCCTGTCCTTTGCCACCAACTGGGGCCATTGGGGCGATTTCCCAAGCTTTGTAAGGATTGGTTTCAGTCCGGGCTCATTGATCATCTACATCATTTTATGGCTGGTATTGCCCGAAGCGGTTAGTACTGCCGAAAAGCTGGAAATGAAAGGCGAAAAAGTGGATATGAACTCTATCAAAAATTCTGTGGTAGAGGAATTGAAAGGGGTACAGGACAGGGCGCAGAAATTTGGCAAGGAAGCATCGGCTGTTGTGGGCGATAAGGCTAAAGTAATGGGCGCCGAAGCGGGTAGTATTGCCCGGAGAAGCAGCCGTTCGTTTGGCGATATCATCGCATTGCTCTTTAAGATATTTGCCTATTTCATCCTGGGTTGCATCGGTTTCGCTTTTGTAGTAGCGTTGTTTTCACTGGGTATATTCGCCATTGGCATCTTCCCGGTTAAAGATTTTGTGTTAACCGATGGCTGGCAAAATGCCTTTGCATGGGGCACACTTATTTTCTTTATCGCTGTTCCCATCATTGGCATCATCACCTGGCTTATCCGCAGGATCACCAAAACCAAAACCAACAGGAAACTGATGCGGGTGTCGTTTTCAAGCCTGTGGCTGATAGGTGTATTTTGCTTTGTGGCATTGATCGTTTCCGTTGCCAGGGATTTTAAATCGGGCAACACGCTGGCAGAACAGGAAATTGTTCTTACCAACCCAACCGTTAATAAGCTGGAATTGACATCATCTGTTCCCAACCAGAAATTTTACAACAACCGCTGGTTCAGGATGGAACCTTTTGAAGGCCTGGATGAGGATACAGCCTTTGTAAAAAATGTTTCCATACATATCATGAAATCACCCAACGACAGCTTCCGGGTAACCATGATGAAAATGGTAAGGGGCAGCAAGAAAAGATATGCCGATACACTCGCTGCCATGATGAACTACAATGTACAGCAAAGCGATTCACTGCTCGTGGTGGATAAAGGGATCGCCATCACCCGGAAAGATAAGTTCCGTAACCAGCGCATCATCCTTACCGTGTATGTTCCTGTTGGCAAGCAGATACGGGTGAACCGTAATGTAGGCTGGGGCAACGACATTCACTTCGACGGGCCATTCAGCAACGACTGGAATGTAGATTTTGAAGATGTGGAAGAAGGCTGGGACAACAATGTTGATTATATCATGCAGGAAGACGGGCTGCATACCCTCGATGGCAAGCCGGTAGAAACCTGGAACCGCCCGCGTGGCAGGAGGACCATTGAAGTGAATGACGGTAAAACAAGGGTGCTGATAGATGAAAACGGAATAAACATAAATAACGACGGTGAAGATAATTACAGGTATAATGATAAAACACCGCTTACTATTCCGGATTCAGTAAAGATGAAAGTTGATTCGGAAAAACAGCGTGTGAAAGATTCGCTGGAAAAAGTAAAAGAAAAAATAGACAAGCAACTGGAAAAACTGGATGTGAATGGTAAACCCACCGCATTCATGTCACACAGCCTGCAGGCTTACAACCCGTTGCTCATACTTAATTAAAGAGGTTTCAATAGTTGAGTTGAAGTTGAAGCAAAAAAGATCCTGCCGTAAAAAGCAGGATTTTTTCATGATGTTTATGTAAATGTTACAGCGATATACAATTAAATCATCAAATACCATTTTTAAAAAATAACGTGTTGTGCAATTAAAACTTCTAAAATTAGGATAGAGGTTGCATAATCAGTTTAAAGTATCTGCACTAAGAGTAGCATTACTGAAGTTGATGCTACCGAAGAACTAATGTTGAACAAAGCTCCTTCCCGCAATCGGGCTGTATATCGATTGCGGGGGCCCTTTTTGGGTCCGTTTTTGGGCAAGCAAAAAGGGACAAAACACAATTGAAAAGGAATAGTATGAAAAACAGACAATCTAATTGCACAATACTTTAAAATCTAATCACTTTCTAAAAGCCTGGTGTCACTTTTTGCTTGTCTAATAAGTAACCAAAAAGACAGCTCCGAAATACATCGGAGCAGGCCTTGCCATAATTACCTCCAATGCCGGGAAAACCTGATTAAGCTTTCAAACTGCTGTAAAATCAAATTCTGTTCCCTGATCTTTGAAAACTCATTTTTTGTCAGTTTTTTCATTTGCAGTATGTGTTATTAGTGTTTGATGCAAGCGGGGATTTATTTTGAAAGTTACTGGCAGAGCTTCATGCATCCATGCCAGTATTTTAATTTACATTTGCCAACTAAAAACAGCAGATGAAGCATACACCCTTTACCGAAAAACATATCGCCCTGGGCGCAAAAATGGCCGGCTTTGCCGGATTCAACATGCCTATCTCCTATTCAGGAATCAATGATGAACATGCAACGGTACGAAACAAAGCCGGTGTATTTGACGTGAGCCATATGGGCGAATTCATTGTGAAAGGCCCGCACGCCCTCGACCTGATACAGCGCATAACCACCAATGATGCGGCAAAATTAACCGCCGGAAAAGCACAATACAGTTGTATGCCGAATAACGAAGGCGGTATTGTAGACGACCTGCTGGTATATTGCCTGGAAGAAAACAATGCATACATGCTGGTGGTAAATGCAGGTAACATAGACAAAGACTGGAACTGGATTATTGCCCACAACCATTCGGGCGCAGAGCTGCATAACATTTCAGATAAAACCTGCCTGCTGGCCATCCAGGGCCCGCTGGCTACCAAAATACTGCAGCCACTAACGGAAGTGGATATACTAAATTTAAAATATTACACGTTCAGCAAGGGCCGGTTTGCGGGTGTAGACAATGTGCTCATCAGCGCCACCGGTTATACGGGCGCCGGGGGCGTAGAGATATATTTTGAAGACAAGGACAATGCGGCTGACCTGGTATGGAACGCTATTTTCAAGGCAGGCGCCGCAGAAGGCATCAAGCCGGTTGGGCTGGGAGCCAGGGATACCCTGCGTTTGGAAATGGGCTTTTGCCTGTATGGAAATGATATTGACGATACCACTTCTCCGCTGGAAGCCGGGCTGGGATGGATAACAAAATTCACGAAAGATTTTACTTCGAAAGCCCTGTATGAAAAACAGAAAGCGGAAGGCGTTTCAAAAAAACTGGTAGGCTTTGAAATGATAGACAAGGGTATCGCCCGCCACGATTACGAGATACTGGACAAAGACGGAAACATAACCGGCAGGGTTACTTCCGGAACTCAATCACCGTCTTTAGGCAAAGCTATCGGTATGGGATACGTGAAAACATCCGATGCTGCCATAGGGACCGATATCATGGTTAAGGTACGTAATACGGCTTTGAAAGCGAAAGTGGTTAAGATTCCTTTTGCATAATAACGACCAACAGAAACAATGGACAAGAAAAAACCGGCACTCTATACATGCCTTTCTCCCCTGTTGCTTGATTTATATGATGTAACACAAAGCATCGTGGTTATCATTGATGTGCTCAGGGCTACATCAACCATTGCAACGGCGCTGGAGAACGGGGCTAAATCAATCATTCCTGTAGACAGCGTTTCTGAGTGCATCCGTATTGGTAAGATGATCAACGCCATCACAGCCGGTGAAAGGGACGGTAAAGTTGCCGAAGGATTACAGTACGGCAATTCCCCGTTTGAATACCCGCGACATTTCATTGAAGGGCAAACGCTGGTGCTTACCACCACCAACGGAACCCGGTTGTTACATATGGCACTGAATAACGGGGCAGGCGATATCATCACCGGTTCATTTGCCAACCTGGGTGCGGTATGCCATTATTTGGTGAGCAGTAACAAACCTGTTGTGCTTGCCTGTGCAGCCTGGAAAGACAGGGTGAATATTGAAGACAGCCTGTTTGCCGGCATGGTGATTGACAGGATTGGCGAACACTTCCATATCAACTGCGATGCATCCGCTATGGCGAAAGGCTTGTATCAAACGGCAAAAACAGATTTATACGGATTCATGGAAAAAAACCAGGCCTCGCATTTCATCAGGCTCAGTTCATTCGGCTTGCAGGAAGATATCAGGTTCTGCCTTACCCCGGATACAGCCAAAGCCCTGCCAAGGTACATCGACGGAAAATTACTTAACAGTACAGCATAAGTGGCATTGCCAAAAAACACGGCAATCATTTTCATAGCTCGCATATTTTCCTTTACTTTTGCAAATTGCCCTTTTCTGAACAACCAGTCTGCTGCAGACGAGGCGCAAGAGGTATATTCTATTAATTTAAAAGACCCTGCAATTTGGCATTACCACATATAATCAAGCACATTTACAATAACGGCACCGATGAGGTGATCAGGCGCGGAAAAAAAATCTATTCACAGGGTTCTGTTGAATTGGTTGAACACGATGAACTTATGGGCGGAATCGTATTCAGGGTGAAAGACGACAGCTATAACACTTTTTATAAAGTGTATATACAAAAGTATGCAGATGCCAAAATGATGAGCCTGCGCTGCAGTTGCCCGTACAACCTGGGAGAGATATGCCGGCATGAAGTAGCGGGCCTTTTCAGGCTGCAGGATATGGTTGACAAGAATATGCTGGGCAACACCAACCTGCAGTATAACCAGTTGCATACGGTTGCCAAGATGAAGTATACTGACCTTAAGATGATCAAAATGCTGTCGTCACCGGCCATTTACGAAGAAGCGGAAAACATGCTCAGGTCCGTTAAGGCCAACATACTTAGTGCGGCAGATGAAAGGGTGGAAGCAGAACTGGTGTATAACGGACAATCGTTCCCGTTAGTAATACAGAAAAACGAGGAACGGAGTTTTGATACGTCCTGCATGTGCGGGGAATCTATGCACCCGCTCTGCGAACACAAGACGCTCCTGTTCCTGCAACTGCTGAATGCTTACGGGCCCCATTATTTCGACAGCATACGAAACTGGGATAAGGAGAAAAACAAATTGCTGCAGATATACGGGTACAGCCTCCAGGATGACCTGGAAGGGAAATTTGAGTTTACCTATAAGGAAGGAAAGCCCTTCCTGAAACTGCTTGACCCATCCATAAAAAGGGTAACCCCTTCAGCGGTAAAGCAACCGGTTAATTTTGTTGTGCCCGAGCGTGGTACGCCACAGGTTGTTGAAACAGCTGCAGACAGGAAGCTGGGCATCGTGTTTAATTTTAATGCCAAAACATACCCGGGTTTCAGTATTGATGCTATCCAGGGAGAAGCAGACGAAGACAACCGCAAGTACACCGGAAAAGTGGAAGCGCTTGACCTCACCAAATTCGTGAATACGGAAAGCTTTAGTGAAGAAGACAAGATGCTGTTTCAGCAGGTACGGAAACTGCAGGAAACAGAAATAAACAAATACCTTAACCGCAACTCGCCGTTCAGCGGCATCTGGGAGAATATCATACACCACGAAGGCGACGACCTGCCCGAAGAAACCAAAGCACTCATAACCGAATACCTGCACCCCAAGCTGAAAAAATTATTTGAGGAACAGGAGCGTAACAACTTTGTGTTCCTGCTTCCGGAGCATAAACCCTTTAAAACGGCCAACCTGGTTGAAATAGAATTCAGCAGCCGGCTCATTTCTCCGGTTTTTAACGTGCAGGCTGTTAACGACCACTATGAGATTGTATGCATGGTAAAGCTGGGGGATGAAACGGTTCCATTCGGCAACAATGAATGCAACAGCAGCCTGGTTTACCTCTACGACAATGTGCTGTACCTGTGGCAGAAACCGGAAGATGTATTGCAGGCCGAAAAATTCAGCAGGCAGGGCAATATACAGCTCACAAAATCTAACTGGGCTGATAAGATGCAGAAAGTGCTGCTCCCGCTTACAAAAGAATACCAGGTAGCATTTGACAAGAAACTGGTGAAAGAGATAAAGAACGTAACGCCGGATGTTAAACTCCAGTTGCTGGAAAAAGGAGATTACCTGGTGTTCCAGCCCGTATTCACCTATAACGGGTATGATACAAAGGCGCCATTCAAAGACAGCATCACCATTCCTGACGGCGATAAGATACTCATCATACACCGGAATGCGGAGGCAGAAGAAAAGTTCATGAACAAACTGGAAAACCTGCACTCCATGTTTACCAGGAACGACGACAATAACAGCCTCGTGCTGAAAGGCGCCGAAGTGTTGCGCAACAACTGGTTCTTCCTGTTTGTGGATGCGATGAAGGAAATGAAGATACCGGTATATGGTTTTGAGGCGCTGAAAAATTTCCGGTTCAATACGGCCAGGCCAAGCACACATATACATGTAAGCAGCGGGCTGGACTGGTTTGATGCGAAAGTAGAGATCGAGTTCGGGGAACAGCGTGTAGGCATTGCCGATATAAAACGGGCGCTGGCCGGCAAGCAGTCGTTTGTACAGCTGGGCGACGGTACGCTCGGAATCCTGCCCGACGAATGGCTGAAACGCTATGCGCTGCTGTTCAAGGTGGGCGATGGAAAAAGCGATAAGCTCCGCCTGAGCAGGTACCACATGAGCGTTATAGATGAACTGTATGAGAACCGCGATGAATCTGAACTCAGTTTTGCCCTGGATGAGAAATTTGAGCGGCTGCGGGAATTCAAGAACATTCCTGAAATACCTGCACCGGAAAGCCTTCAGCCCATTTTGCGTCCATACCAGGTTTCGGGTTACCAGTGGCTGAGTTACCTCAATGACGTGGGCTGGGGAGGCATACTGGCCGATGATATGGGTTTGGGAAAAACGGTACAGGCCCTTACCATGCTCGATTATTTTAAATCCATCAACGGCGGTTTAAAAGCCATCGTAATATGCCCCACCACCCTGATATATAACTGGCAGAACGAAGTGAAAAAATTCACCCCGGGCCTCAGCTACCATATCCATCATGGCAATGCCCGCAGCAGGAGTGCGGAAGAGTTGCAGGGCCACAACATCATCATCACCACTTATGGCACATTGCGCAGCGATATACAACTGCTGCTGAAAATATTTTTCGATTATGTGATACTGGATGAAAGCCAGGCCATTAAGAACCCGTCTTCCAAAGTTACCCGGGCGGCTTCCCTGCTTACCGCTAAAAACAGGCTGTGCATGAGCGGAACGCCTTTGCAGAATAATACCTTCGACATTTTTGCACAGATGAATTTCCTTAACCCGGGCCTGTTGGGAAGCGTGGAATTTTTCAGGAATGAATTTGCCACACCCATCGATAAATTCGGTGAAATGGAGCAGAAAGAACACCTGCGTAAATTGCTGTATCCTTTCATACTGCGTCGCACAAAGGAACAGGTGGCAAAAGACCTGCCCGATAAAACCGAAACCATCCTGTTCTGCGAAATGGAGCCGGCACAGCGCAAGATATATGAAGCATACCGGAACAGTTACCGGGAGAAGATCCTGGGCGCTATCGACCAGCAGGGTATTGACAAATCGCAATTGACCATCCTGCAGGGATTGATGAAACTCCGCCAGATCTGCGACAGCCCGGCCATCCTGAATGAAGAAGATAAATTTCCCAACCATTCCATCAAACTGGATGAGCTGGCCAGGGAAATTGAAGAGAATATCGGCGAACATAAAGCGCTCATCTTTTCGCAGTTCCTGGGCATGCTGGCATTGATAAAGGAAAAGCTCACCGAACAGCATATACCATTCGAGTATTTTGACGGAAGTACCACACCGGCCGAAAGGGAACGGGCCATCCAGAACTTCCAGAACAATGATGATTGCCGGGTGTTCCTTATTTCATTAAAAGCGGGTGGTGTGGGTTTAAACCTAACGGCGGCCGATTATGTATATATCGTTGACCCCTGGTGGAACCCGGCGGTTGAACAACAGGCCATCGACCGTACTCACCGTATAGGACAAACGAAGAATATTTTCGCATACAGGATGATATGTATCGATACGATTGAAGATAAGATACTCCAATTGCAGGAAAAGAAAAAGGCGCTCGCCAAAGAACTGATTGCCGACGATGCCGGATTTGTAAAAGCACTTTCAAAAGCGGATGTGGAATACCTGTTCAGTTAAAAAAGCAATTCCCTTATACCATGGTATAAGGGAATCTAGGTGGTTTAGGTAAGCATCGGCTGTTTTAAGAAGCGATAAAGTTTTTTAATCTCTGAAAATCCCTGTTATCCGTAGAGAAGAACAGGCTGTTCAAAGCATTTGACACCGCTTTCACAACAGCAGAAAAACGCAAACCAGAGGGTTCATTTTTTTTCATAATATTGGATTTTGAGGAATAAAATTACTCATTGGGGCATCGGGCGTCAAGAGAAAATCTGCTGAAATAAGAAACCAGTAAAATCCACAGCCAGGCTGTCTATTTTACCAGTGGTGTTTTCCAGTTTCTACGATGGCGCTGGTTTTTCTTATAATATTTTATCGGGTAGATTTCCGGGTTTTGCATCAGTTTACTGAAAAAGTTCTTCACTAGCTGCACAACCGGGTGTGTATAGCTTGGCTTATGCATAATCATATCGGATTGTTTTACAATAAGGGATAACGGCATATCTTAACAAAATATTGTATGCAAACAGCCCGGACCGTTAGAAAATCCCCATACAAGTATACTTTTCTGCCAGGGTTTTTTACGATGGAAACCAAAGGGAATTCCGGGAGTTATTAAACAGGCGGTTATCGCCTTTACATGATGCAGAAAATGCAGCGTTCCATAAATGGCCGCTTACCTGAGTTTTAGTATGATGGCCAGCATAACTTTTTCAATACCTGTATAATAGTTTTGCTGCCTCATTTCGGGTATCATGATGTCATCTATCAATTTTTTTACTTCCGTATCCGGAAGTTTGGGCACAATACCATAACCGGTTACAATCCTGATCTTTCTTAAACCGATACTCACCCCAATCAGTATACCATTGTGAATGTCTTTTTTCCCAACCCCCCATTCATTGGCCAGGTGGATGATAAAGGATTCAAAACCGGCTTTGTTTATTACGGTAGAATCAATGGTAACTACGGCCATTTCTACACCCGTTTCCTTTTCAAATTTTGCCGCTATTGAATCAAGCCGGGCGATTTGTTCTGCCGTAAGTACATGTTCAAAATCATTGATAAAGCCGGCAGGCAGCAACCTGATTTGTGTTTTACCAGGCTTTTGGGTTGTAGTGGTATAGTCGTATTTAAACCGGCTGCTGTCGGATGTAACGGCGGCCTCTCTTCTTTCAAAGAATACCGGTTTTTGTTGCGACAGGGCAGGTAGCACCAGCAGGCAACATAGCGGTAACCAGCAAATGCGCTTCAGTAGATTCGTCATATGATAAAAGTACAAAAAGACCTTGCATTGGCTACAAAAGATATCCCTGTAAGAAATTTCACCGACCATTTAATGCCGTTTACCTACCAATGGCTGTTGGGTGCCGTTTAGTACTTGATGCACGCAGGGGCATTCTATAGATTTGTATAAAATATAAACACAATGATACAAGACAGATTTCAAAGAAGGCGTAAGAAAGTAAATGAGCGGGTGCTGATAGGCGTTGTTATCCTGGCTGCGGCAGTGCTCATTCTCATGCGCAACCTGGGATTCCCTTTTCCCTGGTATATGTTTACCTGGCCAATGATATTGATTGTGGTTGGATTGGTGCATGGAATTCGCGACCGCTTTACCAACCACAACTGGTGGGTGATAACCCTGGTAGGCGTTTTCTTTCTCGTAACTAAGATTTATCCCGAATTCAGGTTCAGCGATTTCTTCTGGCCGGTAATACTGGGCGCCATCGGAATGGCCGTATTACTTAACAGGGGCGGCAGGAAACGGGGTTCGGAGCCCGGCAACTTTATGAATGCCGGCGAATCGGTTTCCGGTACCGCTACATCTTCAACCGCCGATAACATATCTGCAGACGGTGAAGTAGTAGATGCGGCAGCCGTATTCGGATCGGTGAAGAAGAACATCTACGCTAAAAATTTTAAAGGTGGCGAAGTGGTAGCCGTTTTTGGCGGAGCGGAAATAAACCTCATGAATGCGGATTTTACCGGGGAGATAAAACTGGAAATTGTAAATGTTTTTGGCGGCACTACCCTGTTTGTGCCGGCTAACTGGCAAATACGCACAGAAGCGGCAGCCATATTGGGTGCCATTGAAGACAAGCGCAGGGAGCCTGCTGCAGTAACTGCCGATAAGGTGCTGGTGTTAGAAGGATTTGTAATGTTTGGCGGAATAGATATAAAATCGGCGTAAGCAACATGTCACTAGAAATGGAATGGTACCTGATTAAAGTTTGCTTTCGGGTAATTTATGGTAACGGTAACCATAAAGCGCAGTTTAACGAACAGGTGCGCCTGGTTACCGCCGGCAATATGGCTGAAGCGGTGGAAAAGCTGAAACGGATAGCCGTAATTGAAGCGCAGGATATCATCTGTCCTGTAAAGTGGCAACTGGTGGCGGTAACTGAAGTGATGGCGATTTCTGAAGCGGCAGATGGTGCAGAAATAAGTTCTGTATTTTTGGAAACAGATGATGCGGATGAATTCATGTATCTATTAAAAAAGAAGGAAGCAGGAAATCTGCAACCGGCGATATCTATAAATAAATAATTGTATTGTGGCTCATTCAGCATTCAGGTCTTCGGGGTTTATGGTGCCTTTTTGCATCAGTTGGTTTGTATGGATATGCGTACAGCAACTGGTGCTGTATTATATGGGCATGGGCTGGTTTGCTGCTTTAACCGACAGTATCATCAGCAATACCCTGTTGCTGTTCATTGCCATGCTCATATTCACGATGCTCCGTTTTTACCTGCCGGGCAAAAATGGTTTTATCAATCTCTTTGTTTGGGTGCTGTTATTAACTGTTTTATGGTTTTTTGTTACCAGGTGGATCATGGCAATGGTATTTAAATCTGACTTTAACGCGTATTTCATGGAAGCCTGGCCGGTGCGAACAGCCATTGCGTTGCTGATAAACGGGTTCAGTTGCCTGGCTGCATATATTTATTACAGCCGCATCGAAAAAGCGGAAACGGAAAAGCAGCGTGCCGAAATACTTGGCATCAGCAGGGAAGCTGAATTGTATAAGCTAAGGCAGCAATTGCAACCACACTTCCTCTTTAATTCGCTGAACTCTATTAATGCACTTATCGGCAGTTCACCAACAGCAGCGAGGAATATGTTACAGCAACTAGGTGAATTCTTACGGGCAACGTTAAAAAAAGAAGACCAGCAATGGATAAAATTGCAGGATGAACTACATACCCTGCAATTATACCTTGACATAGAGAAACTGCGGTTTGGCAACAGGCTTTCCACAACCATTAACCTGCAGCCGGAAACTGCTGAAGCCGGCATTCCATCCATGTTGCTGCAACCCCTGGTGGAAAACGCCATCAAATTCGGGTTGTATGATACCACGGGAGCTACAGAAATTGCCTTAGATGCCCGGCTGGAAGAAGGGTTATTGCTGGTAACGGTAAAGAACCCTTTTGATGCAAGTACCGCTACTACGGGAAACGGAACCGGCTTTGGGCTTAATAGTGTACAAAGAAGGCTATACCTGCTGTTTGGCCGGAACGATTTATTGAAAACAGCTTCAAAAGAAAATACCTTTACGGTTACAGTGAAGATTCCGCAACAGGCGGTAAAAGAAAAAGTATAATTGATGTATAAAGTGGTGATAATAGATGATGAACCGTTAGCCAGGGCTGTGGTAAAGGAATGCCTCCTGCAACATCCTAAACTGGAGTTGGTGGAGGAATGCGGTAACGGTTTTGAAGGGTTCAAGGCGATACAGCAGCACAACCCGCAACTGGTTTTCCTGGACGTGCAAATGCCGAAGATAACCGGTTTTGAAATGCTGGAGCTGATAGACAAACCACCACACATAATATTCACCACGGCATATGATGAATACGCCATACGTGCATTTGAAGCTAACGCGGTGGATTACCTGCTAAAACCGTTTTCGCAGGACCGTTTCAATAAAGCGATCGGCAAATGGGAAGAGATGATTGGAAAACCCGGTGATGCAGCAACCGGCAGCCTGCTGAAACAGGTACCGGGCCACCCGGCGCAGCAACAAAGGATTGTAGTGAAAACCGGCACTAAAATTAAAATCATCCCGTTGCAGGAAGTACATTACCTGGAGGCTGCAGACGACTATGTAAAAGTTGTAACCGCAGAAGGTTCATTCCTGAAAAAAAGTACGATGGCGTATTACGAACAGGTACTTAACCCGTCCCTTTTTGTAAGAACCCACCGGTCCTATATGCTAAACCTGCAGGAAATAACCCGCATAGATCCCTATGAAAAGGAAAACCATATTGCCATACTCAGGTCGGGCGCCAAAGTTCCTGTAAGCAAATCGGGCTACCCCAAAATAAAAGCGATGCTGGGGTTATGATATGAGTTTGCCGGCACGCCGTTTTACATTTCATGATCATAGAAGTGTTTAGAACGAAAAAACACATATTTCAATCATCAGGTTTTTACGCTTCCCATGCCGCCATCAGCACCTATAACCTGGCCGGTGATCCAAGGGCTGTGCTCACTCAGCAGGAAGGCAGCCAGTTGAGCAATTTCGCCTGCCGTGCCAATCCGTTGCAACGGATGGCGCTTTGCTGCTGCTTCTTTTTTTTCTGTAGTATTAAGCAGGAAGGCGGAAAGGGGTGTATCCAGCAATGAAGGCGCTATCACATTCACCCTGATATGTGAAGCCGCCAGTTCGGCCGCCAGGCTTTTTGCCAGCCCTTCCACAGCTGCCTTGCTGGTGGCAATGGATGCATGGAAAGGCATACCAAGCGTAGAAGCAACCGTACTGAACAATACAATGGAAGCTCCGTTGGCCCGCTTCAGGTTGGGTAATATTTTCTGGATAAGGGATACGGCGCCCAGCACGTTTTGTTCAAAATCATCAATAAAATCCTGCCTGCTTAAGCGGTTAAACGGTTTCAGGTTTATAGAACCGGGGCAGTATACCAGTCCGTCAATTTTATCAGGAAGATCATTCAGTGAATCAAGGCTTTCACGCGCCAGGTCTATAGGGAAAAAGCGGGTACCTAATTTTTCCAGTTCAGCGGTCATGTTTCTTGACAGGCTGATCACGTGATGTTGTTCAGCCAACAGGGCTGCAATGTTCAGTCCAACACCTTTGCCGGCACCGGCTACAATAAAATGTTTCATGCAAGAGATTTGTTTTTGCTTTGCCTGCAGCGCTGGCTGCAATAGGTTACTTCATGCCAGGCTTTTTCCCATTTTTTCCGCCAGCAGAAAGGCCTGTTACAAACCGGGCAGATCTTTGCCGGCAGGTTTTCTTTTTTTACCGCTTTCATATATCGGGTTATACCGCTGTTTGTATCATACAGCGGAACAATGGCCAGGTTTATTCCATACTAACAATCCGAGGAAGAAATGGTTGTATCAGGGCTGATGGTAATACAATAGGAGTTTATACGGCTAAGCCTGTCATTTTTAAAACGGTACACATCACAGGAGCTTATGCGGGTTTTGGTGCGGGCATTGTTTATGAATACGGCGTTACCGTCAATGGCAATGCCTTGTTCATCCTCAATGATATGGTTTGTTTGAAACCGGGTGGTAACGGATGAAAAACAGGAAGCCGCCTGGTTGCAGAAATCAATTACAACCGGTTTACCGGTATGTTCCTTTCGCCGGCAATGATCCATTGAATATCATCAGAAAGATATGGGGATGTTTCGGCAAATTTCCCGGTAGAAAAAAGCAATGCGATTTCTCTTTTTGAAAGGGGCATCATTATTCTGCGGTTGAACGTATTAAAGCGGCCTCCTTTTTTAATTCCTTATCCAGCACGAATGTGCCAAATGGGATGATGGAGGCGAAAAAGGCTTTCATGAACCACCCGAATTTCCGGTTCAGGGCGCTCATGGTTTCCCATGCCAGTATCATGAAAGCAACAAACAGTATACCGTGTATCATACCAACCACACTAACTGCTTTGGGCATATTGGCAAAATATTTCAATGGCATGGCAATACCCAATAAAACAAGGAAGGAAACACCTTCGGCGAAAGCAATTCTTCTGAACCAGGTAAGCGTCTTTTTTGAACTCATTAATTGTATTTCTTTTATTAGGGATGAATTTATAGTTTTATTAATTAATAAACCAGCCATTTTTGTGTCGTCATTGCGAGGAACGAAGCAATCTGCCCATTCGTTCCCGTAAATCCCCATCATTCATCCATAAACAGATCAGATTGCTTCACTGCGTTCGCAATGACGGGAACTACATTAATAATCTATCACCTGTTCCTCCATCACCGGCAATTCGCGCCATTCGTATTGCTGGTTGCGCAGTTGTGGTTCAAACCCCGCTTCGCGGATGGCTTCCTGTATGCTGCTGCTGGTAAAACGGTGAGGCGCACCTGCAGCGCTTACTACATTTTCTTCTATCATGATGCTGCCGAAATCGTTGGCGCCGGCGTGCAGGCAAAGCTGGGCAACTTCCTTGCCAACGGTAAGCCAGCTTGCCTGTATATTGATGATATTGGGAAGCATGATTCGGCTTAAAGCGATCATACGTACGTATTCTTCGGCGGTTGTAAGGTTGTGAACGCCCCTGATCCTGGCGAGCAGGGTATCAGCGTCCTGGAAGGTCCAGGGTATGAAAGCGAGAAAACCCTTGGCGCCGGCAGGTTTGCGGCTTTGCACTTCCCTTATCTTAACCAGGTGTTCAAACCGCTCCTGTAAGGTTTCCACATGGCCGAACATCATGGTTCCGGAAGTGGTGATATTCAGTTTATGGGCTTCGTGCATGATATCCAGCCATTCCTGTGCACCGCATTTCCCCTTGCTAATTAGGCGTCTAACCCTGTCTGTTAGTATTTCGGCGCCGGCTCCCGGCAAGCTGTCCATACCGGCTTCTTTCAGCGCTTTTAAAACTTCATGATGAGAGCTTTTTTCCAGTTTGGTGATATGGGCAATTTCCGGCGGGCCGAGGGTATGCAGTTTTATGTTAGGGAAAAGCGATTTCAGTTCCCTGAACAGGTTTACATAAAATGACAGTCCCAGTTCGGGATGGTGGCCGCCCTGTAATAAAAGCTGGTCGCCGCCGTATTTGATGGTTTCCTCAATTTTCTTTTTATAGGTATCGATGCCGGTTATATAGGCATCGGGGTGGCCGGGTACCCGGTAGAAGTTGCAGAATTTGCAGTTGGCGATGCATACGTTGGTGGTGTTAACGTTGCGGTCTATCTGCCAGGTAACCTTACCATGCGGAACCTGTTTTTTCCGGAGTTCATCCGCTACATACATTAATTCTGATAAAGCAGCATTTTCAAATAAAAACATCCCTTCTTCAACAGACAGAAACTCACATGCCAGGGCTTTCTTATAAAGGTCGTTCAGGTTCATGTTGTCCATTTATGTAATAAACAACAAAATTACATGCATTAGGTTGTATTTAGGGGGTTTGTATGTAAGATGTTTATTTGGTAGATTAGAAATTGAGTAAAGGCATTGTACATTGTGATATCCGATGCTTCTGTAAACGCATATGTAAAGATTGTAATGGGCAAAATACAGATGTAATAACCTGTTTATTTCTTCATTGAAAACGTATCATAATTTATATTTGTATGCTGCAAGTGAAAACAGTTTCAATGCGCAGGTATCAGCTAAAACGGATATAATTGGTATTGCATATATTAATTCCATCAGGTAATTCCGGCAAACAGCAGATAATTCTTTTCCGGAATAGGCTCATACAGCGCTTTGTTATTAGTTAAGTTTGGTGATTGGATTGAAATATATTCAGTTTTGTATTTTTAAAAAGCATCTATGGGTATTCGTAATTTTTTTTCCCTTTTATTATGCTGCCTCTTAAGCAATTGGGTATCTGCGCAGGCACCGGCCATCAGTTCATTCTTCCCGGCCAGCGGACCGGTAGGTTCAACGGTAACCATCAGCGGCAATAATTTTAATGCCAACCCTGCCAATAATATCGTTTATTTTGGTACCTGCCGGGCAAATGTAACTTCATCTTCAAATACCCAGCTTTTGGTAACTGCTCCTCCCGGGGCAACATACCAGCCCATAAGCGTAACAGTTAACAGCCTCACAGGCTATTCAACACTTCCTTTTGTTACCAGTTTTTCCGGCGCCAGTGAAATTTTTAACAATAACACATTTGCAGCAAAAGCGGATGCCACCACAGGCACACAGCCTTATAATATTGCAACCGGTGATTTTGATAATGATGGTAAACCAGATATCGCAGTTTCTAATTTTTCTGCCGGTACTGTATCCGTTTTGCGCAATACCGGTACTCCCGGCTCACATTCATTGTTACCAAAAATTGATTTTGCCTGCGGCCCGTCACCCTATTCCGTGGCAGTTGCTGATTTAAATGCCGATGGTAAACCAGATATTGCGGTCACCAATGCTACTTCAGCAGCATCCAGGGTATCTGTCCTTATCAATACCAGTGCTGGTGCTGCGATTAGTTTTGATGCTGCAGTAAATTTTCCAACCGGGGACTCACCGTTCCGGTTAGCCATTAATGATATAGACGGTGATGGCAAGCCCGATATTGTAGCAACAAATAACGGTGCAGCTTCATTTTCTGTTTTAAGGAATACAAGTACCGGGAATGTGCTTTCATTCGCCCCTAAGATTGATATCTCAGCCAATACTTCTCCATTATCTGTTGCGCTTACCGATATGGATGGAGACGGAAAAGCAGATGTAATTCTTACCGCTATTTCAACATCTGTTGTTTCAGTTTACAGGAATAGCAGTACTGTAGCTGCCGTTTCCTTTGAACCGAGAATAGATTTTACAACAGGCAACGGACCAAGGATGGTAATTACCGGCGACCTGGATGGTGACGGTAAACCGGATATTGCAACAAATAATACCATTGCGGAATCTATTTCAATATTTAGAAATACAGGAAGTGCCGGTATGATTGCTTTTGCCCCTAAAGTTGATTTTGCAATAGGTCAAATAACGGGCAATAGTGAATACCTGGCGATGGGTGACCTGAGCGGGGATGCCAAACCCGAAATTGTTGTTGTGAATACCAGCAAGAACAACATGTCGCTTTTTAAAAATAACGGTAGCCCCGGTGTGGTTTCATTTGAAACAAGGGTTCTATATAACACGGGCACTACTCCACAAAGCATCACCATGGCAGATTTTGACGGAGATGCCAAACAGGACATAGCCGTTGCCAATAATGGTCAAAACAGCATTTCAGTTTTCAGAAGAAAAACATTTCCAACCGTATTATCATTTATGCCAGCCAGTGGACCGGCAGGTTCAACGGTAACGGTTAAAGGATATAATTTCAATCCACTCCCTGAAGCAAATACGGTATATTTCGGCGGAGCAAAGGCAACTGTTTCTGCTGTAACCGACACAACACTAACAGTAACTGTACCTGCAGGCGCCACATTCCTGCCTATATCTGTTACCAAAGATAATTATACCGCTTATTCCAAAGCTCCTTTTGTACTCAGTTTTCCGGGCGGGCCAGCCAACCTTGAGAATACATTTGCGGCACGGGTTAATGTAACTACCGAAAATGTTCCCAAGGGGTCTGTTATTGCAGACTTTGATGCTGATGGTAAAAATGATATCGCAGTTACCAATTCTGTTACAGGTAACTTCTCAGTTTTAAGGAATACAAGCACACCCGGGAATCTTACATTTGCAAACCGGGTTAATTTCGTACAGCCCGGGAACCCTACCGACATAAAATCCGGTGATTTGAATGGAGACGGGAAACCGGATATCATAACAATCCACGACATAAACGCGGTAGCCATTTCAAGGAATACGAGTACTCCGGGTGTTATAAGTTTCGTATCACAAGGTAATATTGGATTATCATCCCCACCCTCATCCCTTTTTATTAATGACCTGAACCTGGACGGAAACCCCGAAATTATTATGGGATCCCAGGTGTATGTTACCATTATTCCAAACAACAGTTCAAATGGTACATTAACTTTTGCTGCAAAAATTGAAACCGGGTTAATCAATTTAAATGACGCAGTGGCTGTTGCAGATTTGAATGGCGATGGCAAACCGGATATCATCATGGGCAACAGTTTTATGAAAAACACCAGTGTAAATGGCGTATTATCATTTGATGCCCCGGTAAGTTATTCCAATGCAGAACAGGCATTCCGCATTGAAATAGGCGACCTTAACAATGATGGCAAGCCTGACCTGGCCGCCATTTATCAAAGCAGCAATGAAATAGGTTTGTTTTTAAATACCAGTACAGGTACTTCAATTACTTTCAGCCAGCAGGGAAGGTATAGCACAGGATACTTCCCCAATTATCTGGCCATAGCAGATATGAACGGCGATTCATTTCCCGACATTTCAGTTGGTTGCTGGGAATTTGACGCCCTGTCTGTTTTTGCCAACACCAGCAGCACGGCAGGCCCGCTTACCTTTTTAAATAAAACAAACTATGCAACCAACAGGGCGCCATGGCACGTTGCTGTGGGCGACCTGGATGGCGATGGTAAACCCGATATGGCAGCCACCAACAGAAATGCCGGCAACATCAGCATTTTGCGTTTTCAAATTGAACCTGTATCAGCCATTGTGCCAACCATTCAATCATTTACACCGGCAGCGGGGCCAGTTGGAACTATTGTGCAGATAACAGGAACTCATTTCAGCAGCACCGCATCTGAAAACATCGTTTTTTTCGGTGCTGTAAGGGCAAGCGTCATTTCTGCCAGCAATACAGTGCTTTCCGTTAAAGTGCCTGCCGGTTCAACTTATGAACCTATTTCAGTAACCAATCAGCACGGCCTGACAGCTTATTCATACAAACCATTTAACATTACTTTCCCGGGCGGAAGTGGAAATTTGACGGCTGCTTCTTTTGATCCTTTTATCAGCTTTCCAACTGGTGCAGGTGTTAGCCGCGTAGCACTGGGTGATCTGGATGGAGATGGTAAAACAGATATTGTAACATCCAATACCGATGATAACAGTATAGCTGTTTTAAGGAATGTATCTGCAGGAAGCCTGCTGGCATTTGCACCAAAAGCAGATTATGCTGTTGGCCTTGCGCCACTGGGTATCAGCATTGGCGATATTGATGGAGATGGCAAACCGGATGTGGCGGTGGTTAATCAGAACAGTTACAATTTTTCATTGTTCCGAAATACCAGTGTTCCCGGTACCATCAGTTTTGCTGATAAGATTGATTTTGCAAGCTCTGCCCAGGAATTCAGTTCGCCGCAATCAATAAGCATCAGGGATATTGATGGAGATGGTAAACCGGATATTGTAATTGCAGTTGGCAGCGATTTACAACTCTCGTTTTTCAGGAATATTTCTACGGGTAGTAATATTGCTTTTGCACCTATAGTTGGTTATGGCAATTTTGCCATTGCCAGCATACATTCATTAGCCATCAATGATTTTGACAGAAACGGTAAACCTGATGTAGTTGCTGCACCGGGTCTTGGTGCATTTAACAACACTTCAAATACGGGCGCCATTTCATTTACAGGTGTATCTGTTTTTCCCGGAGGCAGCACTTTTTCCGGTATAGCCTGTGCAGATTTTAATAATGATGATAAAGCAGACCTGGCGGTAAGTGATGCCGGCGTCAGCATGTTTGTTTTGAAAAATGAGAGTATCCGGAATACGGTTTCGTTTGGATCAAAGGTGAATTTTGGAAATACCGTTTTTACCTCACATGCTGTGGAAGCAAATGATATCGATGGCGACGGTAAACCAGATGCAGCAGTACTGGACCTGTATAACAGAAGTGTGTCTGTACTAAAAAACAGCTTTGCCGGTTCTGAAATTTCCTTTAACACTCCTTTTAGTTACCTGGTTAATAATGGACAGGGAGATCCTCTTGGCCTCGCCATTGGTGATATGGACGGAGATGGCAAACCCGACCTGGTTGTTACCAGTTCACTTGAAAATATCGTATCTGTTCTAAGAAACAAAATTGGCGACCCGATCAGGCTGTGTTCCGGTGGCGGAACCATCCTAACATCTAACCTGGGCGGAACCGGGTTCCAATGGCAGGTGAGTACAGATAACGGTACCACTTACACGAATATTATCAACAACAGCAATTATTCGGGGACAAACACAGCAAACCTGCAGTTATCAAATATCCCCAGTTCGTGGACAGGGTATATTTACAAATGCAGCAGCAGTGCCGGTACAAGCGATATCCGGCAAATAAGGTTTTACAACACCTGGACAGGCGCTGTTAATAATCAATGGGAAAATCCGGCAAACTGGAGTTGTGGTTCTGTACCGGATATGTTTACAGATGTTATAATTAATAGTGGAGCAACAGTTGTTGTAAACTCAAATATTACAGTAGCAACAATGTTGGTAGCAAATGGAGCTGTATTTACTGTAAATAGTGGCAATACGGTTACCTTGCTCGGGCATTGATATCCATAAGATTATATGTACGAGCAATGAATCTGCTCAAGGTTGACGAAGCTTATACCAGGCAGGCAGACAATAAAGGGAACGCTTTTCATATAAATTAATTTAGGTATTCATTATTAATTACATTCTGCCGTAAAACACATTCCGGAAAACAGCATTGACTGGCTCTGTGCTATACCTGCCCTGTTGGGTGTTGTGATAAATCATAATTATAATAATATTTCACCAGGCAAAGCAGCGTTCTTTCCTTAAATAAACCCTTCATCCTTAAACAGAGAATAGTAAAAGTGTTTCACTTATTGCTATTATGGGAAGAAGAGATAGCGCCCGGGCAAATCGCCGGAAACATATGAAATGTATATTTAGAACTATATGGGCTTGAAATAACACTTGTTATAAAAGTATATTCGCCCATACATATAATGGCTACAGCATGAAGTATTATTTCGTAATAGTTTACTTACTATTTTCAACTTCTTATGCATTTGCCCAGGAAATCTTATCGCCGCAACCCGATGCTGCATATATAACCAGTTTCCCCTTTAAACAGTTCAGCGGCGGCGTTATGGTCATAAGGGCCTGTTTTGATGATGTTAAGGACACGCTCAATTTTATCCTTGATACCGGCAGCGGGGGCATTTCACTCGATTCTGCCACCTGCAGTGAATTCAGCATTCCAACCGTGCAGACCGACACCACCATCACCGGCATTGCGGGGGTTCGTAAAGTAAATTTCGTGTTTAATAAGAGCCTGAAGCTGCCCGGCCTTACCGTGAACAACCTTAATTTTCACATTAACAATTATGAAGTGCTTACCAGTGTTTATGGTGAAAAAATAGACGGCATCATCGGGTACAGTTTCCTGAACAGGTATATCGTAAAAGTGGATTTCGACAGCCTGAAAATAGATGTATACAAACCCGGTAAAATACATTACCCTTCACGCGGAACTTTGCTGCATCCCATCTTCACTTCCATTCCCGCACAGTTCATGCAGGTTAAGGACAGGGTAACCATGCCCTTCAATTTTTATTTTGATACCGGCGCCGGGCTCTGTTTCCTGATGAGTGAACAGTTTGCGGCCGACAGCGCCATACTCAAGAAAAAAAGAAAGCCATTGCTTACGCAGGCCGAAGGGATGGGCGGCATGCTGAAGATGCGCCTCACCGTGGTGAAAGAAGTGAAGATAGGGCCCTACCGTTTCCGTAATGTGCCAACCTACCTGTACCAGGACGACAATAACGTTACCGCATACCCGTTTACGGGCGGGCTGGTGGGAAACGATATCCTGCGGCGCTTTAATATCATATTCAATTATCCGCAGCGGGAAATACACCTGTTGCCCAATTCCCGTTATGCCGACCAGTTTGATTATGCATACACCGGCCTGGGTATTTATTTCATAGACGGAAAGATCATGGTTGTGGATGTGATTGCGGATTCTCCGGCAGAAAAAGCCGGTTTTATGGTTGATGATGAGATTATCAGCGTGGGTAACAATATTTCCATCAATATCCAGCAGTATAAAAGCATTTTGCAATCTCCCAACGAAAAGCTGAAAGTGATTGTGAAGCGGGGAAAAGACCTGCTAACCCTTGTGCTGAAAGTGAAGAGTATTTTGTAGTAATGTGTTTTGTCTGTTGTTTGAAACCAGTTTACCAACCTCAAACCTCAAACTTCAAACCTCAAACTTCAAACCTCAAACTTCAAACCATTTCCCATCGTACATTTGCAGCATGATCGAATTTGATAAATTTACCTTATCCAATGGGTTGAGGGTTCTCGTTCACGAAGACAAAAGCACGCCCATGGCGGTAGTGAATGTGTTGTATGATGTAGGTGCCAGGGACGAAGACCCGGCAAAAACCGGTTTCGCCCACCTGTTTGAACACCTGATGTTTGGCGGAAGCAGGAACATACCTGTGTACGACGAACCCCTGCAGATGGCCGGCGGGGAAAATAATGCCTATACCACCAACGACCTAACCAATTATTACTGCCAGTTGCCGGCAGAGAACATTGAAACCGCTTTCTGGCTGGAAAGTGACCGTATGCTCAGCCTGGCATTCAGCAAGAAAAGCCTGGAAGTGCAGCGCAAGGTTGTTTGTGAGGAATTCAAGGAACATTATATCAATAAGCCGTATGGAGATGTATGGCATAAGTTCAGGGAACTGATTTATACAAACCATCCATACCGCTGGATGACCATCGGGAAAGAACTGAAACATGTGGAGGATGCCACATTGGAGGATGTGAAGGCCTTCTTCCATAAACATTACACACCGGCAAACGCCATTTTGGTTGTGGCCGGAAATATAGAAAAGGATAATATCAGGCTCCTGGCAGAGAAATGGTTTGCCGACATTCCTTCCGGTGAAAAATATGTACGCAGCCTCCCTGCAGAACCCAAACAGGTATCGCCACGAAAACTGGAAGTGAAGGCTAATGTACCGCTTGACGCCCTGTATAAAGCCTGGCATATATATCCAAGAACAGACCCGAGGTATTATATTGCCGACCTCATAACGGATATCCTTAGCGGCGGAGGGTCATCCAGGCTATACCAGGCACTGGTGAAGGAAAAACAACTGTTCAGCAATATTGATTGTTACCATTTCGGCAGCACCGATGCAGGCATCATCACCATTGAAGGGAAACTGGTGAAAGGAACAGATATTAAGGTAGCCGAGGAAGCGGTAAATGAAGAAATTAGCAAATTGCTGGAAAATGGGATTAGCGACACCGAACTGGAAAAAGTGAAGAACAAAACAGAAAGCGCCATGGCATTTGAAGACATGAGCCTGATGAACCGGGCTGCCAGCATAGCCATGTACGAACTGCTGGGCGATGCAAACCTCATAAATACGGAACTTGCCAGGTACCAGGCGGTTACCAAAGAACAGGTACTGCAGGAAGCAAGGGTGATCTTTGATACGAATAATTGCAGCACCATGTATTACTTATCCGATAACCAAAACAACTGATGAACAGAAAAATAGCGCCCGGTATAAAAGACGCCATTGATTATTCGCTGGAACTGAAAGCCTGTGACCGATTTGATTTGGATAACGGGATACCTGTATATGCCGTAAACGCAGGGGCACAGGATGTACTTCAAATGGAAATGGTATTTTATGCAGGAAACTTTTTTGAGCAGCATAAAGGCATTGCAGCCGCAACCAATTTCCTCCTTAAGAACGGCACTTCAAAAAGGTCTGCCTTGCAGATAAATGAAGCGTTTGAATATTATGGCGCGTATTGTAACAGGGCCTGTTATAATGAAACAGCGGTACTCACCCTTCATACATTAACCCGGCATACAGATAAACTGCTTCCGGTTATTGAAGACATGCTTTCCGGTTCCGTTTTCCCTGAGCAGGAACTGGAGATTTACAAGCAGAACTCACGGCAACGGCTACAGGTAAATTTGCAAAAATGCGAGTTTGTGGCAGGCAGGCTGATAGACAGCTACTTGTATGGCAACAACCATCCATATGGCATGTACAGCAATCAGCCGGATATTGACAGGTTGGATGTAAATGAAATAAAGGAGTTTTACCGGCAATATTATCTACAGGGACAATGCGTGATTTTCGTGGCGGGTAAAATACCGGCTTCGCTGGCACAACTGCTGAATGAACACCTGGGCAAGCTTCAGCTTGGTAAACCTCCGGAAACATTACCTGCCAGGAAAATGACACCGGCTACAGAAAAGAAATTCAGGATACAGAATGACCCGGCCGCCGTACAGGGCGCCATCCGCCTGGCCAGTGCGTTTCCCAACCGCCACCACCCTGATTTTAAGAAAGCAATCATCCTGAATAACGTATTTGGAGGGTTCTTTGGGTCAAGGCTGATGAGCAATATCCGGGAAGACAAAGGGTACACCTATGGAATTCACAGTTACCTGCAGAACCATATTCAGCAGAGCGCCTGGATGATTTCAACGGAAGCGGGAAAAGATGTTTGTGAAGCAACCATTGAGGAAGTGTACAAGGAAATGAAAAGACTGCGCGAAGAGAAAATAGGGGAAGAAGAACTGATGCTGGTTCGCAATTATATGATCGGCGGAATCTTAGGCGACCTGGATGGCCCTTTTCAGATTATTGCAAAATGGAAAAACATCATTTTAAACAACCTGACAGCATCTTATTTCTATGATTCGGTGCATGAAATAAAAACGGTAAGTGCCGGCGAATTGCAGGAACTTGCACAAAAATACCTGCATCCGGGAAAATTTTATGAACTGGTTGTATATTAAAATTGATTTGGAAATGAATTAATTTGGAGATGAATCAATTTGGAGATGAATCGATTTGGAAATGAAATGATTTTAAGAGAAAAAGAATTATTTAATGAGTGTATTTTCCAATTAGCAACATCAACTCATCTCCAAATCACCAAATCAATTCATCTCCAAATTTCCAAATCAAACCATCTCCAAATCTCCAAATCAATTCATCTCCAAATTTCCAAATCAACTCATCTTCACATCTTCAAATTATAAAACCATGAACTTCCTCATCCGCCTCTTAATTACCGCAGCCATCGCTTATGTGTTATCAATGATATTGAGTGGCGTTCACATAGACAGTTATGTAACCGCCCTCCTTTTCGCCTTTGTACTGGCATTGCTGAATACATTCCTGAAACCGCTGCTTATCCTGCTTACCCTTCCCATCACCATAATTACAATAGGTTTGTTCCTGTTTGTAATTAATGCACTCATCATCATTATCGCCGACAAGTTTATAGACGGAATACAGGTAGACGGATTTTTCTGGGCACTGCTGTTCAGTTTGATACTGTCCATATTTTCATCCGCTGCAGATGCAGCTATGAAGGACGGTAAAAAAGGATAAGCTGTTTCCTTATTCCTTAATTTTCATCTTATACTTCACTGCCTGTTTTTTGATGATTTTTTCAACTTCCGATTCCAGGGTTGCAGATTTATTGGCAGCGGCAGCTTTCTTTTTTTCGTTAGCAATATAAGCTCCGCGTTTTTCACTGGCAATTTCAATGTCTTTTTGAATCCGCGCACGTTCTGCTGTTTTTTTCTCTACTACCAGCTGTATCTCTTTCCTGCTTTTCTTTTGCAGGCTGTCTGGTAACGATTTGATATCAACCTTTGAAACAAAATCCTTGTCTTTTTCTGCAGCATCCACCATGTCCCAGGTTGCATTCTTATACAGCGACTTTTTTCCTTTCACTTCAATACGTTTGGCCGCCACCGATTTGTTCATGGCATAGTTTTTCTTGTCAACATCCGATTGTGCAGCGTATGCCGATTCGCCATAAGCGCCAAAATACATATATGTGCCGTTCAGTTCATTGTTCAGTGCAAAAATGGTACTGTCATACGGGGTGGGGATGTCTTCTATTTTAGCATCCTGGTTAATATTGGTATAGCTTCCGTTTCCGCATTCTGCATTCAGGTTCCAGTGTTCGCGGATACCCTGCATCCTGTCGCCGCAATAGATGGTGTTTACGATAACGCCTTTTTGTTTGGCTTCATCGCATGCTTTAATATAATGAAGCTTACCCTGTAAAAAATCTTCATTACCGGCTATGAATATCACTTTGTAATTGGAGGGATCTGCATCCCAGTTCAGGTCTTTCAGCGATGTGTAGATTACCTGGCCGCAATATTCATCGCCGCCATTGGTTGTTAAATTAAACAGTTGCTGCGAGAGTTTGTCAAGATCGGTAGTAAATCCGCTCACCTGTTTTACATACCCAGCTTTTACATCATTATTGCTCCTGCCGTATTCATACAAGGCTATTTCTATCTGTGGCGCCTGGCCGTTATCACAGGTGGCTTTTCCCATTACACTCACCATGTTCCAAAGCTGGGCCTTGGCTTGTTCTATAAGCCCGTCCATGCTGTTGCTTACATCGAGTAAGATGGCAGCCTGGATCTTTTGGGTTGCTTTTTCTTTCAATTGGGGAGAGGTGGTTGGTTCTTTACCGGTTTGCCTGGCTGGCATTAATGAAATGGCGGCAGCAATGCTCAATGCCATCATGGCTGGTTTAATTGCTTGTATCATATTGGTTGGTTTTTTTCAGGTAGATGCACAAGATTTATTTTTTGCACATGCGGGGATATTAAAGGAAAGTTGTTTGTGTTTTTTTTAACAATGTGATTAGCCTGCGTTAGAGGAAGGAGAAACGCAGATGACACAGATGAGGCGGATGTATTTCGTTATTGCGAGGAACGAATGCAATCTTTTAATTAACAAGGAACAAGGAACAGGGAATGTTGAACGATGAGGTAGGTTTTTTCGTCATTGCGAAGGAGTGAAGCATCGTTTAATTAAAAAGGAACAAGGAACAGGGAACAGGGAATGCTGAACGATGAGGCAGGTTTTTTCTTCATTGCGAAGGAGTGAAGCATCGTTTAATTAACAAAGAACAAGGAACAGGGAATACTGAACGATGAGGCAGGTTTTTTCGTCATTGCGAGGAACGACCTGTCCGGATTATTTTGGGAAGCAATCTAAATCGACAACCAGCTATTTAACCAATACCATTATTCCTGTTAAATCCAGCGCTTAGATTTCTTCCCATCCATAAGTTTCTATTGCCTACAACAATTACCTTTGCCTGTAAATATTCATACGGGTATGCAATTTGATAAGAAGGGTTTGAACAACGATAAGATCATAGAAATATACAGGAACCTGCTGTTACCTCGGATGATTGAGGAGAAAATGCTGGTCTTGCTACGGCAGGGAAAAATTTCCAAATGGTTCAGCGGTATCGGCCAGGAAGCTATATCAGTAGGGGCAACCATGGCGTTGCAACCCGACGAATGGATCATGCCCCTGCACCGTAACCTGGGTGTTTTCACTTCCCGGAATATGCCGTTGAGCAGATTGTTCAAACAGTGGCAGGGTAACAAAGATGGTTACAGTAAAGGCCGGGAAAGGAGTTTTCATTTTGGCAACAAAGAACACCATATCTGCGGGATGATATCTCACCTGGGCCCGCAGCTGGCAATTGCCGACGGCGTTGCACTCGCTTATAAATTACGGAAAGAACAGAAAGTGTCACTTGCTTTTACGGGCGATGGCGGAACCAGTGAAGGCGATTTTCATGAAGCCCTGAATACAGCGGCCGTGTGGGACCTGCCGGTGATATTCATCATTGAAAACAATGGTTACGGCCTCAGTACGCCAACCAGTGAACAATACAGGTGTAAAAGCCTTATTGACAAAGCGGCTGGTTATGGTATTGAAGGCGTGCAGATAGATGGCAATAATGTGCTTACGGTATACGACACCATAAAAGGCGTGCGGGAATACTGTATAAAAAATCAAAAGCCATACCTCATTGAGTGCATGACATTCCGCATGCGGGGCCATGAAGAGGCCAGCGGTGTTAAGTATGTACCCAAAAACCTGTTTGAAGAATGGGAGCAGAAAGACCCGATAAAGAATGTTGAAACCTGGTTGCTGCAGGAGGGCATTATGACTGCTGCAGGCATGGAGGCCACCCGGGCAGAAATGAAGAGCCATATTGAAGATGAGCTGAAAAAAGGGTTTGAAGCGGAAAAGCTAATACCTGATAGCCGGGAAGAGCTGGCGGATGTATATGCGCCGGTTCATATTGACCGGTCCCTGGTAGCAGATAACAGTAACGGGCAAACGCTTAATGGGCCGGTTTCGGAAAAGAAATTCATCAATGCCATCAGTGATGGGCTGGAGCAATCGCTAAACAAACATGAAAACCTGGTGCTGATGGGCCAGGATATAGCGGAATACGGTGGTGCGTTTAAAGTGACGGAAGGGTTTGTTGAAAAGTTTGGAAAGGGCAGGATACGGAACACGCCTTTGTGTGAAAGCGCCATTGTAGGAACTGCACTTGGCCTCAGCCTGGAAGGGTACAAGGCAGTGATGGAAATGCAGTTTGCCGATTTCGTTACGGTTGGTTTTAACCAGATCATAAACAACCTGGCCAAGATACACTACCGGTGGGGGCAAAACGCCGATGTGGTGATCCGTATGCCAACCGGTGGCGGTGTGGGTGCCGGGCCGTTTCACAGCCAAAGCAATGAAGCCTGGTTTGTGCATACACCCGGCTTAAAAGTGGTTTATCCGTCAACACCGGCAGATGCCAAAGGATTGCTGATAGCCGCCATCAACGATCCCAACCCGGTGATGTTTTTTGAGCACAAGGCTTTGTACAGGAGCATATCCGGTGATGTGCCCGACCAATATTATGAAATTGAAATAGGAAAAGCGAAGCATGTACGAAGCGGGGAAGATATTTCTGTAATCACTTATGGCGCCGGGGTGCATTGGGCGATGGAATATGCTGAAAAACACCCGGAGATATCTGTTGATATAACAGACCTGCGTACCTTATTGCCGCTGGATTATGAAGCCATAAAAAATGCCGTATCCAGAACCGGGAAAGTGTTGATATTACATGAAGACACATTGACCGGGGGCGTTGGCGGGGAGGTTGCCGCCTGGATAGCCGAACATTGCTATACGTTGCTGGATGCACCCGTGATGCGTTGTGCCAGCCTGGATACCGCCATCCCGTTTAATATGGAACTGGAGAAGAATTTTATGGCATATTCAAGGCTGGGAGAAACCATTGGGAAATTGATTAAATATTAGAATGTTTGATCTGTGATGTATGATATATGATGTGTGATGTATGATGTGAGGGAAATCACGGATTTGAATGATGTTTTTCTCTTTGCTTTTGGAGGTTAGCGTAATAATTTTCCATAAAATAATTTGTGGATAAGAAAGAATTACAAGCAAGAACGAAAAAATTTCACATTGATATAATAAGGCTTTGTAAAGATATTCCCAGGTCCGTTCCTGCTTATGAGATTGCCAAACAAATATTAAGGTCTGCCGGATCTGTAGGTGCCAATTACAGGGCTTCATCACGGGCAAAATCTAAAGCAGATTTTATAAATAAAATTCAAATAGTTATTGAAGAGGCTGATGAAAGTCATTATTGGCTTGAAATAATTGAAGAAGCCCAAATAAAGCCTGGTGAAGAAACAAAAAGGTTAATGAAAGAGGCGAATGAATTAACAGCCATATTTACAGCCACAAATAAAACAGCGAAATTAAATCAAAGATAATTCCTCACATCATACATCACACATCATATATCATACATCATAGATCTCACATCTCACATCTCACATCTCAGATCATTCCGGAATAAATTTCATAGATATCGAATTCACACAATGCCTCGTATTTTTAGCAGTAAACCTTTCTCCGATGAAAACATGACCTAAATGCCCTCCGCAATTTGCACAAACGATTTCAGTCCTGCTTCCATCGGCATCGGGTACACGAAGTACGGCGCCGGGAATCTCATCATCAAAGCTGGGCCAGCCGCAATGGGAATCAAATTTATCCTTTGAATGATACAGGGCTGCATCACAACGGCGGCACACATAAGTTCCGGCGGCTTTGTTATTCGTGTATTCTCCTGTAAAAGGACGTTCGGTTCCTTTATGCAATATCACGCGTTCCTCTTCCGGTGTAAGCTGGTTAAATGTTGACATGTTTCGTTTGTTTACCTGGTTTTTGTTTTAGCATACCACGGCTGCGTATTATTTTTAATCATTCTACAAATCAAAAAATCTCACATCATACATCACACATCATAAATCATACATCTCACATCAAACATCACTCCCCTTTTCCCCCACAAACCAATGTTCCTTGTTTTTAAATAACACATTAAAAGTGGTTAATGTTCCATAGATGCGGGTAATATATTGCTGCAGGCTTACTTTGTCTTCGTCGGTAAGTTTTTTATGGCTGTTGATATGCTGTTCCATCACCCGGAGGCGGTCGCGGAGCATGACGATCTTGTGAAAGAATACATCAATGGGCACTTCCTTCGGCTTGAGTGATTTGTCAGCGGTTTGCAGTAGCATGGTTCCGCCGATCCATTTGTCGCCTATGGGAACAATTTCTGAAACGTCTGCCCATTGCCGTAATATCTTTAACAAGGAGCGTTCGATTTCCGAAGCGGTTTCAATTTCTGTACTTACATTTTCCGGGATGATTTCATCCAGGTGTGTATCTGTTTTATCTATTTCCTTTAACCCAACATTGATAAAAGAGATCAGGTAAGTGGCATACCTAACGCCCACAATAACGCCCGGACCGTGTTGGGTGTGTTGCAACCGGGTTCCAATACCCAGTGTTAATTGTTCTGGTTCCATCTGCTTTTTTTTGATTTTAATAACGGAAGTGAAAAATACTGCTTTTTAGTAAATATTATACAATCTGGTGCAAGTGTTCCGAAGGATCACTTGTGTCTTTTTAAGTTAGCAGGTCTTTGACCGGTGTCAGTACTGCAAATGCTCAATACAGATAAGTCATTTTTAATAGACGTTTCCCGGCATATTTCAAAAATCCAATATTATCATAGTATGCTGAAAACAGCTAACAACAATGGCTCAATATTCATCTCTTGTTATTGCTTCAAACTATACAGCTACACTTAAGTTAAGAAATGAGCAATTTGACCATCACCAGTATTATTATGTAACTGAAATATAGTAAGATATTTAAGCAAAAACAGTAATGTAGGAATTTCTACTAATGAAAATGTAGTTTGCATTAAGGGTTAAATAGTTCTAAACCAGTCACAGACTGGCGGTCTTTAAAAGACACAAGTGATCCTTCGGAACACTTGCGCCAGCGGGGGGGGGGCCAGGTAACTTAGTGCCTGTTAGATCACAAGGTTAAAAATCATTGTATTCACTGAAAATTATTATCCCGCTATTTAGTACTACTTTTTATCAGTTCAAAGATGAGGTTAAAAAAATGAAGGACAGCCCACAATATTCCTAATGCTGCTAAGATAATACCACTAATATTTCTTCCTTTCATGTAGATTTCTTTTTGGCTACTTTCTTTGCAGGTTTAGGATTTCCCATTCAAAACATAGAGCTGTTTTATTATTTTATACAAGATATATATTTTCAAATGCAAAAATATGTATATAAGCTATGCAGGAAATTACTTTGTAACGAAAGGTTATTAGAAGGTAGATACTTTGGATAAAGTTATATAAACACAGCACAAGTACACAATGCCCCCGGCTGGCGAATATCTATCATCATTTATTCGACACTTCAACAATATATATTTACTCAGCACCTAAGCCCACCCAACTGAAGAAATACTTTTGACCTTACTCAATAATAGACAAATCACATTTATAATACCTGGCAAAAACTTGATCTAAAACGCATATCACCTTTTGTTTGGCAATCTGTTCATTGTTGTTTTTTAAACAGTGAGGCTTTTACTTCTTTTACACCAGATGGGCCTTCTCTACTCAAAGCGTAAACATCTTTCGATAAATACCCGGTCGTATCTTTTTTTTCCTTAAAAAAACGCGGTTAAAATATGTGAGTGTTTCAAAGCCATTGCTGTAGGCAATTTCTGCGACCTGCTTATCGGTTGCCATCAGTTGATTGCACACATTGGCAATGCGTACCTCATTCACATAATCAGAAAATGTTTTGCCTGTGATGCGTTTAAAAAATTTGCAAAAAGCTCCCGGAGACAGATGAATCAATGCAGCAGCTTTGTGAATGGACAACGGTTCCGCTGCATGTTTTTGCACATACTGACAAACTTTGTTGATGCGGTTTTCATTTTCCTTTCCTTTCAGCGGCTGATAAAATGAACTAGCTAAAGCCACATATCTGAGTTTGGAAAACTCCTGAAGTATGTACAGCAGGCTGGTAATTTTTTCAACGCCGCTTTTTTCAGGCAGTAATTTCATGTGTTCAATAACTGCTGCCGGCTTTTTCCCCTTGAATGAAATACCCTGCTTTGCCTGCGCCAGCAATTTATTGATGGAAGAAAGTTCATTCAATTCAGTAAACCGTTCAATAAAGTTTGCTGAAAATTGTATCACCACTGCAGCCAGTCTTCCTTTGTGTCGGCCGTCACTTACCCATGTGTGCGGAAGCCCGGGGCTAATGAGAACCAGGTCGCCACTGTCAAAATTTTCATGGCTGTCGCCCACTAATCTTCTGCCCCTTCCTTTCAGTATCAGAGTAAGTTCATACTCCGGGTGATAATGCCAGAAGAAATTAAACCTTGCCGGGTTTATACTGTAAGCCATAAAGGAGTGTTTTCCTTTCTTTGCATTAATATCTTCCAGCAATGGTTTCATATACCTCTATTTATTCTATTTCTATTTTAAAAATACATTTTTCTGTCGATATAGTGTAATAACTGGCTTATACAGTGTCATTCTTCTTCGGTGCTTCAGGATATTTTTACAGTCAAATAAAATTTATGTCAACGATTCCGTCAGCAGTATTGGCATTACTTGAAAAGCCTTACCAACTCACCACTGAACAGATAGCATTTTACCAGCAAAACCGTTACATCAAACTGAAACAGGTGTTTGATGAGACCTCAATTTCTTTTTTTAATGATGTCATCAGCAAAAGAGTGGAAACAATGAACACCGAAAGTACGCCACTGGAACAAAGAAGCACTTATGGCAAAGCCTTTCTCCAGTTATTTAATTTATGGAGAGAAGATGAAGTGGTGAAAGAATTTGTTTTCAGCAAACGATTGGCAAAAATTGCAAGTGATTTAATGGAAGTTGAAGGAGTTAGAATTTACCACGACCAGGCATTGTTTAAAGAAGGAGGTGGAGGTATCACACCTTGGCATGCTGACCAATATTACTGGCCGCTCGAAACAGATAAAACAGTTACGGCATGGATACCTTTGCAGGAAACACCATTGGAATTGGGGCCTTTGGAATTTAGTGCTGGCAGCCATCAAATAGTGGAAGGCCGTGATTTGGAAATAAGTGATGAAAGCGAGGCAGCCATTCAGCAAAAATTAAGGGTTACAGATTTTAAGCATGTAATCGAATCATTTGATTTGGGTGAAGTGAGTTTTCATAGTGGATGGATATTTCACCGGGCAGGCGCCAACACAACTGACCAGATGCGGAAAGTGATGACGGTAATTTACATGGACAAGGATATGGTGCTGAAAAATCCTGACAATAAAAATCAAATCAACGACTGGAGCACCTGGTGCCCGGGTGTAAAAGTGGGTGAGGTGATTAATTCGCCAATTAATCCCATCATCTATCAAAACTAATGCTTTGCAGATAAACTATTGCTGTCCATTCTGGGGTAGCGAACAATCGGGAATTGCCTCTTTTTTTGACAGGCTCAAAACGGCATCGTATACCGGTGTGGAAGTATTTTTGAATGATGATATTGAGTTTATAACAGAGTTTATTGCTGAAGTGGAGGATGCCATTGATAAAAACAACAGCTTTACGTTTGTAATTCAGCATATTGCTCCCTATCAGCCGGGGTCGGTAAAAAATTATATTGACGAATTTAAAAAACGTTTGATAAAACTCACAGAAAATAAACCTCATTTTATCAACTCACACACCGGCAAAGATTTTTTTTCTTTTGATGATAACTGCCGTGTGATTGAAGCTGCCCTTAATGTCAGCAATAAAACAGGAGTAAGAATTCTACATGAAACGCACAGGGGAAGGTTTTCATTTCATGCGGCATCTTTGATTCCTTATCTCAAAAAATTTCCAGAAATGGAACTTGTTGGTGACTTCTCACATTTTTGCACCGTGTCTGAAAGTATGCTGCATGACCAGCAAGAAATCATAAGCCAAATTATTCCGCATGTATCACATATACATGCAAGAATCGGGCATGAGCAGGCTCCGCAGGTAAACGATCCTTTTGCTCCTGAATGGCAAAATCACTTTAGTTTATTCGAAAAATGGTGGCAGCAAATTATTCAGTATAAAAAACAAAGAGGCGTTAAAGAAATTGCCATCACACCAGAGTTTGGCCCTGCGCCGTATATGCCGGCATTGCCATTTACACAACAACCTATCGGTAACCAATGGGAAATAAATTTTAAAATAATGCAACGGCTCAAAACTATCTTACAAACATAAATAATTTCATGCTTGCCATCCAGAAGAAATTAACGAATACTTTTTATACACTGCTTAGTTTGCCTGCAACAGCGGTTGGTTTTTGTTTGTCAACACAGGTGGCAACACTTAGCTGGATATTGAGTACGAAATACAATTTACATATTGAAGATGTGGCACTTGTTTGGTTGGCAGGGCCATTATCAGGAATTATTGCTCAACCCATTGTGGGCATGATGAGTGATAAAAGCTGGTTTATGGGCGGAAGAAGAAAACCATACATTGTTATTGGAGGTGTATTGGGTGCCGCTATGCTTATGGCATTGCCGTATATTGATGTTATTAGCAAATCAATGGGGCTTACCATTTTTACGGTGGCAATTGTTGTTTCATTGTTTTTGGATATGAGCATCAATGTTACTTTCAATCCGGCAAGAGCCATCATTGCCGATGTTACACCACCCGGTATTGAACGCACTAAAGGTTTTTCGTGGATGCAGGTGGTGAGCGGCACATTTGGCATTGGTGCTTACTTTGTTTCCATGTCGTTTGGCAACATGGTGCTAATTTATGTTGCAGCAATCGTGGTTTTGCTATTCTCTGTTGTTCCGGTATTATTTGTAAAAGAACCACGTGTATTACACACAAATGAAACAGCAGCAAAACAAGTCAAAAGCAATTCTTCCTTATTGGATGGTATTAAGCTACTATTGCCGCTCTATGGTTTTATTATATTTGGGTTGTTTGTGGTAATTAATAAAATGATCTTGAATGGGGGATGGGATCGCATTCAAACAAGGGTAATGTATGTTTGTATTGCCACCACGTTGCTGCTGGGTGCATACACTATCTGGAAAGGAAGAAAAAAACCTTCTGATACCAATGATTTTCAAAAAATATTACTGGCACATTCGTTTAGCTGGCTGGGCATACAGAGTATGTTTGTTATGAGTTATTTTTTTATCAGAGAAAAAATAATGCCCGGTCTTAATACATCAAATGTGATGGCAAATTCATTTTCAAAATTCTTTACTGGCACAGAGCAAACCAATGAACAAACTGCCGGGAATATTTTATCACTGGGTTTTTTGTTGTTGAATTTTGTTGGTGCATTGTTGCCTGTGCTGTTGCTGGAGCCTTTAAGTGAACGAATGGGAAAAGTAAAAGTTTATACTGTTGCCATCGCCTGCATGGCAGGAGGGTACTTTCTGTTATACATTGCCGGCGCGAAAGAAAGCATATTTTACATTGGGATGATTATTTGCGGCATTGGCTGGTCGGCCGTAATATCCATAGTGTTTGCCATCATGACGGAAAAAGTGAATGCCAATAAGATGGGTATGTTCATGGGGTTGTTTAATTTCAGTATTGTATTACCTGCCATGATGACGCCGGGCATTTCAAAAGTGGTGCATGATTCAGGTGATTATGCGGTACTTTTTTTAATTATTACGATCAGCCTGGTAATATCGTTGATTAGCTGGTTGTTTGTAAGGGAATCAAAAGTCAACCATTCATAAAATGAATATTTGTTTATGATTCGTTTAAACATATCAATTCTATTCGTTTTTCTCTATAACAATTTTGCTTTAGCGCAATTGCCAGTAGTTTCATCTGGCACTATTCAACGATTTGAAAAGTTTTCTTCAAAATTTGTGGATTCAAGAAATGAGGATGTTTGGTTACCTGATAACTATGCCTCTACAAAAAAATACAATGTGGTGTACATACATGATGGTCAGATGCTTTTTGATTCAGCACAAACATGGAGCCGCAAAGAATGGCAAGTAGATGAAGTATTTGGCAAGTTGATTAGAGAAAATAAGATTGAGAAGTGTATTGTTGTAGCAATATGGAATAATGGCAAATACCGTCATTCAGAATACTTTCCCCAAAAATACCTGAATACGGTTACAGAGGATTATAAAAAGGAATTTTGTAGTACCTATTTGCAAAATAAGTTGCAATCTGATAACTACTTAAAATTTATTGTAGAAGAATTAAGGCCTTTTATCAATAAGACATTTTCTGTAAATGCCGACAGGACCGGCACCTATATAATGGGCTCAAGCATGGGAGGGATGATTTCTATGTATGCCCTTTCAGAATATCCACAGGTTTTTGGTGGAGCAGCTTGTTTATCCATCGCCTGGGTAAGCCGGGACGAAATGAATTTTGAGTTGCCTTTGGGTGCATTCAACTATCTGCAAAAAAATGCCCCATCCCCCTTCGGACATAAAATCTATATGGATCATGGCACGGAAGAAATGGACAGTATGTATAGTGTTTACCAAAAGTTTGTTGATGTTATTATGAAAGAGAAAGGTTTCAGTAATGGAAATTATAAAAGCGAAGTATTTAACCATACCGGACATAATGAAACAGACTGGACAAACCGTCTGCATATACCTGTTACTTTTTTATTAGGGAAAGCTCCTGAACAAAAAGTATCTGCCGGCAGGATAGAAAAATATCCTGATTTTGAATCGAGATTTGTTTCTGAAAGAAATGTGGAAGTATGGCTTCCTGAAAACTTTGATCCAAAAAGGCGATATGCTGTTTTGTATATGAATGATGGACAAAGCCTTTTTGATGCCGACGTAACATGGAATCGTCAGAGTTGGGATGTGGACAATGTACTGACAGCACTTTTGCGTGGAAATAAAATTAAGGACCTGATAGTGGTTGGTGTCTGGAACGGACAAAATACAAGGCATGCAGATTATTTTCCACAAAAGCCCTATGAAAGTTTGACCGTAGCGCAGCAGGATACCATTTCAGCACAATTGCAAAGGGCAGCAAGAACAAAGGATGTATTTAAACCTGTATCAGATAATTATTTAAGGTTTTTGGTTTCAGAACTAAAACCATTTATCGATAAAACATATCCCACACATACCGACAGTAAGAATACATTCATTGCAGGCAGCAGTATGGGCGGTCTGATTTCGATGTATGCCATTTGTGAATACCCCAATGTTTTTGGTGGTGCTGCCTGTCTAAGTACGCATTGGCCAGGAATATTTTCAATCGAAGGAAATCCTTTGCCAGATGCTTTTGTGACGTATTTGAGCAAGCATCTCCCTAACCCAAAAAGCCATAAAATTTATTTCGACTGTGGCGATCAAACGCTGGATGCACTATATCCCCCATGGCAAAGAAAAGCAGATGCCATTATGCAAGCCAAAGGGTTCACGGAAAAGAGTTGGATTACAAAGTACTTTCCTGGAGATGACCATAGCGAGAAATCATGGAACAAAAGATTGCATATTCCACTTCTTTTTCTATTAGGGAAATAAAAATTGCAGAATGTTAGTTAAACGAAATTGGTGGAAAGAAGTGGTGGTATATCAATTGTATCCGAGAAGTTTTAAAGATACAAATGGCGATGGCATTGGCGACTTGAAAGGAATTATTGAAAAATTGGACTATATCAAGAGTTTGGGAATTGATGTGGTTTGGATGAACCCCGTGTATGAATCTCCCAACGATGATATGGGTTATGATATTTCTGATTACCGTGCCATAATGAAACAGTTTGGCACCATGGAAGATTTTGATGTATTGCTGAACGGATTGCATGACCGGGGAATAAAGTTGATTATGGATTTGGTGGTTAACCATACCAGTGATGAACATCAATGGTTTAAAGAAAGTAAAAAATCAAGGGATAACCCTTACAGAAATTATTATCATTGGTGGGATGCAGAAAGGGGTAAGCCTCCCTACCGCTGGAGTATTTTTGATGAACAAAGCAGTGCGTGGAAGTATGATGCAGCCACCAGCAGTTATTACCTGCATATATTTAGTGAAAAGCAGCCTGATTTAAATTGGGAGAATCCGCAGGTAAGAAGCGAAGTGTATGACATGATGAAATTCTGGATGGATAAAGGCATTGATGGCTTCAGGATGGATGTGATTACCTGTATTTCGAAAGACATTGCTTTTCCTGAATTACCAAAGGGTATGGCTGTGAGTGATTGGTTTCCTTATTATGCAAAGGGTCCGCATTTGCATGCGTATTTGAATGAGATGCACCGGGAAGTGTTCTCTGGATATGATTGTATGAATGTTGGAGAAGCATCCGGTGTAAGTATTGACGATGCTTTGCTGTTTGTGGATGAAGACCGTAATGAACTTCAAACCTTTTATCATTTTGACCATACCGGATTTGGTATCAGCAAAGATAATTTTATGTATGCTGATGATACCAACAGGAATTTAGTGGAATGGAAAAAAATATTTGTGAGGTGGGATAAAGTTTTTGCTGAGAAGGGCTGGGGAACCATCTATCTCGGCAATCATGATATGAGCCGAATGACAAGCCGCTTTGGAAATGACAGTGACAGATACAGAGAACTTTCAGCAAAAATGTTGCATACTTTTTTATTGAGCATGAGGGCTACACCTTACATTTATAATGGTGATGAAATTGGAATGACCAATACCAACCACACTAGTATTGATGCATACGAAGATTTATATACCATCAATTATTACAACCAGTTAAAAAATAACGGCGGTGATTATGAAGGATTTTTACGATCACATGCTGCCATTAGCAGAGACAATGGCAGAACACCCATGCAATGGAACAGCAGCACACATGCAGGCTTCACAACAGGCAGGCCCTGGCTGGCTGTAAATAAAAATTATACAACTGTTAATGTTGAGGAACAGGAAACACGTAGTGATTCTGTTTTGAATTATTTCAGAAAAATCATTGCACTTCGTAAAGCGAATTTGACATTGGTGTATGGTTTGTTCGAATTGGTTGACGAAAATAACACACTAATCTTTGCATACACACGAGAATGGAATGAAAAAAAACTATTAGTGGTATTAAACTTTTCTGACAGGGAAGCATCACTTAGTACAGCTATAAAAATGGACGGAAGTACAGTTTTAATTGGCAATTATGCAGAACCTTCAAAAGGAAAGATCTTTAAGCCATATGAAGCAGTGATTTATGAACTTTGAAAATAGCATAAAAAAATACATAGCTCTATTGTTTGTTTTCCTTATGAAAACTTCAAGCGTTTGTTCGCAAAAAGGCAGGGCAAGCGATAAAGGCGAAATTATTTACCATGTTTTCCTGCGTAGTTATTTCGATAGTAATGGTGATGCACAAGGCGACCTTAATGGTCTCAAACAAAAAATTATCTTATCTGCAGGATTTAGGCATTACATCTATCCTGCTTTTACCACTATACGACGCAGATTGTTATCACAACTATTTTGCAAACAACTTTGAAAAAATAGATGTAGAATATGGAACCATGCAGGAGTATATTTCATTAGTGAAAGAAGTGCACAGGCGCGGAATGAGAATTTATCTTGATATGGAAACACAGTATGTTACCGAAAAACACGTATGGTGGAAAGATGCTGTGGGTAACCTGAAATCTATGTTCAGTGATTATATATTATTCGAAGACTCAACCCACACTATTCCTGCCACAATTGTGGCTGATTTGAGAGGATTGAATAGTTATGATGGTTCATTAATCAAAATCACCACTGTAAATCTGCGAAGCAAAAAAGTATTGGATTATAATAGAAAATTATTCTCCTTTTTTGTTGACCCAAATAAAGACGGAAAATTTGACGACGGGGCAGATGGTTTCAGGCTAGATCATGCAATGGATAACCTGGATGGAAAGCTGGCGCTTACGAATCTATTTGTGGAATTCTGGCAACCGTTGCTTCGTTCACTGAAAGAAATAAATCCTAAGCTTAAAAACGTGGCAGAACAAGCCAACTGGAAAGACTATGGATTTGCATATTTTGAAAGAGCCGGTGTTGACAGAATGTTTGCGTTTGGTCTGCAATCAGCTATTATATCGTTTGACAAACAGCAACTTATAAATAAGGCGGATACTGTTCTAGTACAATGCCCCAAAGGAAAAGAGCAAATTGTATTTATAGAAAACCACGACATGTTCAGGTATGCTACACTGGAAGAAAATAGTGAAAAGCAAAGAGCAGCTGCTGCAATAATGATGTTAATTGGAGGAATTCCTTCTATTTATTATGGGCAGGAGATTGGAATGAAAGGCACTTTTGGGATTCTTGGTAATACGGATGGAAACGGCATTCCCTGCCGGGAAGCATTTGAATGGTATAAAGCTGCTGAAGGAAAGGGAATGGCAATATGGTATAAAAATACTGGCGAGTGGTGGGATAAAACCAGCCTGAAAGCAAATGATGGTATATCACTGGAGGAACAATTAAATAACGAAAGCTCTTTATTTAATTATTATAAAAGATTAATCAGGCTTAAGCAAAGTAATCTTGCATTGGCAAATGGCAAATATGAGAATGCCTGGAATAATAACAGCCATGTGTTTAGTTTTTACAGAACTAGGAATCAACGTAAAGTACTGGTTGCTGTAAATCTTAGTGATGTGAAACAAATTTCGGTGTTTAGAGATGCATATAAAAAATATATACCGCTGCTTGGGAATAATATTGTTACAAAGAACACTGTTGTACTGAATCCTTATGAAGTGGCTGTTTTTAAGATAAAATAACTGGAATGAAAAAAATAGTATATGCCTTAATGATTCTTTGTGTTTTTTCCTGTAAAGAAAAAATGCAAATCGATTACACCCAATACGTCAATCCTTTTATCGGTACCGAGGGTACGGGTCATACTTTCCCCGGCCCATGCATGCCCTTTGGAATGGTGCAGCCGGGGCCTGATAACAGAGACAATGGTTGGGATTATACCAGTGGCTATCAGTACAAAGACAGCATCATCCTGGGATTTTCTCAAACAAGGGCAAATGGCACAGGTATTAATGAATTTGGGGATGTACTGCTGCAACCTTTCAGCGGCGATAAAAAGGATAACTTCGGTGAAACCTATTTAAAAGAAACAGAAAAAGCGTCACCGGGTTATTATACAGTTACATTAAATAATCGCGTAAAAGTAGAATTGACATGTACTGAACGGGTTGCTTTTCATCAATATACTTATCCATCATCATCTTCAAAGCTGCTGGTTGATTTGCAACATGGTCTGCGTTTTCTTAATGACAGTGTAGTTCTAGAAAGCAATGTAAAAATTGAAGATAATAAAACCATCAGTGGATGGTGCCATAAAAAGAACTGGGTTGAGCGTAGATACTTTTTCAGCATACAATTCAATCAGCCGTTTACTTCAGTAATTGTATTGGAAAGAAAATCAAAAGAAGCTGCACCCCGTTATGTACTTGGCTTTAATTTGAAAGATAAACTCCTCCAAACAAAAATTGCTTTATCATCTGTAAGTGTTGAGGGCGCAAAAAACAATTTACAAACTGAGTTAACTGGCTGGGATTTCAAGGCTGTTGTTACCAATAATAAAAAAGTATGGAACAGTTATTTAAGCAGAATAGAAATTAACGCAGAGAAGAAGCAAAAGGAAATATTCTATAGTTGCATGTACCGGTTGTTTATTCAACCATCAAACATTGCGGATGTGGATGGCAAGTACCGTGGAGCTGACGATTCCATAAGAACAGCAAAGAATGGCGAATACTATTCCACCCTTTCGCTTTGGGATACTTACCGTGCGGCTCATCCTTTATATACTTTAGTAGCACCGGAAAAAGTAAACGGTTTTATCAACAGCATGATCGAACACTGCAAAGCTGCGGGCTTTTTGCCAATCTGGACAGCATGGGGAAAAGATAATTATTGTATGGTTGGTAACCATGCGATTCCTGTAATTACAGATGCATACAACAAAGGCTTTACTGGTTTTGATGTAGAACAAGCCTTGCAGCAAATGATAGAATCAACGACCAAAAATCATATCAACAGCAACTGGACGTTGCTCAACAAATATGGCTATTATCCTTTTGACAGTCTGGATAATGAAGCTGTTTCAAGAACGTTAGAACATGGCGTTGACGATTACTGTATTGCATTATTGGCAGATAAAATGGGTAAGCGGGACATTGCTTCTATTTTTTACAAACGGGCAAGATATTATACAAACTTATACGATGCTTCCACTAAACAAATGCGTGGTAAAGACAGCAAGGGAAACTGGCGTTCTCCATTCAATCCATTAATAGCTACATCACCCTTGAACAATCCTGGTGATTATACTGAAGCAAATGCCTGGCAATATTTCTGGACACCTGCACAATATGATGTAGAAGGCATGATACAACTAATGGGTGGCAAGAAAATGTTTACAGCACAGTTAGACAGTTTCTTCAGCATCAAAGCACTTAACCCCAACAAGCATTTGGGACAGGAGGCTATGATTGGTCAATATGCGCATGGCAATGAGCCGAGTCATCATATTGCTTACCTGTATGCGTATTCAGACAAACCGGAAAGAGGAAAGGAGCTTATTACACAAATCTGCAATGAGTTTTATGATAACACCACTACTGGCATGATTGGGAACGAAGACTGCGGACAAATGAGTGCCTGGTATATTTTTTCAACACTAGGGTTTTATCCGGTGAACCCTGCAGGTGGTGAATATGTAATTGGCAAACCACAGGTAGAAAGTGCTATTGTTTACTTGAAAGATGGAAAATTATTAAAGATCAGAAACAAAAATGCCCAATCGGTAAGGTTAAACAATCAGCCTCTCAACGATTTTAAATTGAGGCATAAAGAAATCTCAGCCGGCGGTACATTACAGTTTTAACTTAGAGTGAATAAGAAATTTACGTTATGAAGATAATAAACCTGTTCTCAATTATTTTACTGGCAAATTTTATTTGTATAAATGTTTTCTGCCAAATCCACCATGTGGAACCGATCAACTGGTGGGTGGGTATGAAGAACCCTAACCTGCAACTGCTGGTTAATGGAAACAATATTGGCGAAACGACGCCGCAAATAAATTATCCTGGAGTAACAATAAAAAAAATAACAAAAGGGGATAGTAAGCATTATCTCTTTATTGATTTACACATTACAAAAGCTGCCAAGCAGGGCATCTTAGCTATAAGTTTTAAAAAAGCGGGAAAAGAAGTATACAGCTATCGTTATGAGTTGAAAAAAAGAGAGCAAGACGCATCCGCATTTAAAGGGTTTAATTCTTCGGATGCGATTTACTTATTAGTGCCCGACCGCTTTGCCAATGGAGATTACCGTAATGATGTGGTGGAAAGCATGAAAGAAAACAAAATTGACAGAACTTTTCCTGGTGGAAGACATGGTGGCGATATACGTGGCATTATCAATCACCTGGATTATATAAAAGATTTTGGCTTCACTGCCATTTGGCCCACACCGATGCTGGAAAATGATATGCCTGCTTATTCTTATCATGGTTATGCCATTACCAACCACTACAAGGTGGATCCACGGTATGGAACCCTTGATGATTACAAAGAACTGTCGGTTAAGATGCGTCAAAGGGGGATGAAATTAATTTTTGATGAGGTGCTGAATCATACTGGCAGCAATTTCTGGTGGATGCATGATTTGCCGTTTAAAGACTGGTTGAATTACCCAGACAAGTATATGGTCACCAATCATCGCCGTACAGTGAACCAGGATATATATGCTTCTGACTATGATAGAAATTTATGGAGCAAGGGCTGGTTTGATAAGACCATGCCCGACTTGAACGGACAAAATCCTTTTTTGGCGAATTATCTCATTCAAAACACTATCTGGTGGATTGAAACATTACAGTTGGGCGGCGTAAGGCAGGATACTTATGGCTACAGCGATAAAACCTTTTTAAAAAACTGGAGCTGTACCATCATGAATGAATACCCCAATTTTAGCATCGTGGGTGAAGAGTGGAGCACGAATCCATTAATTGCTTCTTACTGGCAAAAAGGAAAGAAAAATCATGATGGTTATACAGGATGCCTGAATACAGTGATGGATTTCCCCCTGCAGGCTGCATTGGTACAATCCTTAAATGGAGAGGAAGGCGAATCTTACAATGCGCCATTTACAAAATTGTATGAAGCATTGGCTAATGATTTTGTTTACCCCAATCCCAATCAAATCTTATTGATAGGTGATAACCATGACATGGATCGCTTGTTCATGCAGTTGAAGCAGGATGTGGCTTTAGCTAAAATGGCTATAACGTATTTATTAACCATCCGTGGCATACCACAAATATACTATGGCACTGAAATTTTGATGGACAATACACCGCATCATAAAAACGATGGCTTGATACGTTCTGATTTTCCGGGCGGATGGAAGGATGATAAAATAAATGCATTTACAGGAGAAGGATTGAATGCAGACCAACTATCTGTACAGGCTTACTTAAAACAGTTATTAAACTGGCGAAAGACAAATTCGGTTATTGCCAATGGCCAAACATTGCACTTTGCACCGTTTGATGGTGTGTATGTTTATTTCCGCTATAGCAGGGACAAAACGATTATGGTGGTGATGAATAAAAACGATAAAGAGGTTTCGGTTGATGCAAAACGTTTTGCCGAGATATTAAAAGGCAAGACCCATGCTCTGAATATAATATCCAATGAACAATTTGATATCAAATCGGGAATTTATATTAACCCAAAATCTGCTACTGTATTTGATGTAAACTAAACTTATTTAGATACCCTGCTGCATTGAGCAATTGTACTGGGCAAAACCTATAGTCAACGCCCCAATGCAAGCACATTGGCATGCACACAAAACCCACAGCACAGAAGCCAACCTGCTAAAGAGTTTGCCTTCTTGCTCGGCTTGGGTAACAGTCTTTAGGTTGATACAGTTCAAATACAACACGCTACTAACGGACAAAGAAAGGGCGAAAGTACAACAGGGGGGGTGCCAAAATACGGGCGGACGGAAGTTATCTTCGGCTTTTTGTAATTCTATTGTGCTTCATATCGGGCTGGATATTATCTATATAGTTTTGTTTGTTATATTCATCTTCAGTTTTTCAAACATCACCGGTATTGGGCGGACGGACTAATAATTCCCGTACATCGGCAAGCCCTGTACGTTAGCAGTCATTGCAGAGCGACACCCAAACCTTCAATGACTTAACAAAACCTCAAAGACAATTTAAATAATGAAAAATTTCTCACAAATGCAAGTTTTTACGTTTCTGACAATACTGTTTTTGGGGACGGCCTGCAATGGACAAGATAAAAAAGATTTGCCAAATGAAAAGGAAGATTCGAAACTAATAAAGAACATAGGAAATGGAATTGTTCAACGTTTTCTAAAGGACAAATCGGGTAACCTTTGGTTGGGAACAACAGATAATGGACTTTATAAGTATGACGGAAAATCGTTTAATCAGTTTACAATAAACGATGGGCTGGATTGTAATAAAATTTATTGCATTTTGGAAGATAAAGATGGTAAAATTTGGGTGGGTACTGAAATGGGACTTTGTCTTTACGATGGTAAGGCATTTTCTAAAATCCAGATTCCTTTACCAAAAAATCTGCCTCCTAATAAGAACCCATACTATCAAACCCATTGGGTATACAATATGTTACAAGCAAAAAACGGAAAACTATGGTTTGTAACGATTGATGGTGTCTATATTTACGATGGCAAATCTTTTACACATTTTCCAATGAATGAAGCCGCAAATGGCTTTTTAACCAGTAATGACAGGGTGGAACGCATTTTAGAAGATAATGCAGGTAATATTTGGTTTGGTGGAAGAACCAATGAAGGGGTGTTTCGTTACGATGGAAAATCTATAACCAACCTCAAACCAATGGATTTGTTTCAAAATGGACCAAAGCCCAAAGCTCATAATTGGGGGTGGCCTCAACTGCAAGACAAAAACGGAAATATTTGGTTCAGTAATTGGGGTGGAGCTTATCGGTATGATGGAAATACATTTACAAGTTTTACAACAAAAGAAGGTTTGCCAGGCGAAGTCACCCGAATTATAGAAGACAAAAAGGGAAATCTTTGGTTTGGTTCCAGTGATGGTCTTAGACGTTACGATGGTAAAACTTTCACCTATTTTAAAGATGGTCTAATCAATCCCTGGATTTGGGAAATTTTGGAAGATAAAAACGGAAATCTTTGGGTGGGGACCAGAGAATCTGGTCTCTACTTTTTCGATGGAAAAATATTTATTAGTTATTCAGAATATAAAAAATAGCCACCAACGAAGCAACAATCAAAATTTGTAACAATAAATAAAAGCAACGAACTGCTAACACACCATTTCCATTCCCCCATCCCATTTTTCACTCCTCCTTTTTAGCCTCCGGTATATCAACCAGTTTCTGAAACTGGTAGTAAGCGAGTAATATGTATTGATTAAAATCAATTTCGTTGCTGTTCCGCACAAACTCATATTCAGGCCGGTACCATACCAGGAAGCTGTCGAGGTATGGGCTGCGCAGACCGGTTACCCGTTTCACATATACTTTGCTGAACCGGTAATCAATATATTTTTCCTGTTCCTGAATTTCCAGCCGCTCCTGGAAAGCCTTTAACCGTTTATTACGCCGGAACCGGAAGATATTAATCAGCTCATTCACATCTGCCCCAACGCCACCACCCGGTGTTACGGAAGTGGATAAGCCCGGTTTCTGGTAATTGAAAATATCGGCATAGGCCTGCCTGTTTTCAATAGAATCCTGTTTGTGGGTTTTGGCAAATACCACCACTTCATTCAATACCTGGTATTTGCCCTTAACGGTTACGTGTATACTAATGTTGAACCTGGTGGGGTCGGGAATTGTTTTTACAGCAAATTGCTGCGTGGGTTTTTTGTTATAATAAAAAGTGAGGGAGTCTTTTTCATCCACTAAAATGGAATACCGGCCCAGGCTGTCGGTAATGGCAAACATGCCTCCACTGCTAACCACCCGTACATTTTCCACATAATTGATCTTGCTGACGTCGAGTACGGTTCCGCTTACAGTAATTTGCGCATCGGCAATATGGGCAAACAGGAAAAAAGAAAAAGTAAAAATATATCTCAGGAGATGCAGCATGGTTAAGGCTGTAATATTAAATAACAAATGCGTATCCTTACCACGCTTTAACGTCAATTTTGCTTTTGGATGGCGGCTTCAATCAGTTTCGGGAAATATTGATGCTCCAGCTGATGGATCTTTTTTGCCAGGGTTTCTGCAGTATCTGTTGCCAGCACTTCGCAGGTAGCCTGGAAAATTATTTCCCCATGGTCATATATTTCATCTACATAATGTATGCTAATGCCGCTCTCCTTTTCCTTATTGGCAATAACGGCTTCGTGTACATGATGCCCGTACATGCCTTTGCCGCCGTATTTTGGTAACAGGGCCGGATGTATATTGACAATCTTTTTGGGGTATTGCTTAACCAGGTATCCGGGCAGCTTCCATAAAAAGCCGGCCAGTACGATAAACCCGATGCCCTTTTCTTCCAGCGCTGCTAACAAACCACCTTGATCCCGAAACTGCTCCCGGTTAACCAGCAAGGCAGGAATATTATTTGCTGCTGCAATTTGTAATACACCCGCTTCGGGGTTATTACAAACCAATAAGCCTACGGTTGCGTTTTTGCCTCCGTTTGTATTAAAATATTCTATAATGTTTTTAGCGTTACTGCCGGCACCGCTGGCAAAAATGGCTATGTTTACCGGTTGTTTTACAGGAACTTGTTTTTTACTGCCGCTGAATTTTGACATGATCCTGGCGATATATTTCCTGAAAAACCCGAATTGCCCAAGCGGAATGCTTATCAATAAAACACAGAATGGCCATAACAGGGTAATTAAAACGATATATAAGACCACCCAAACGGCCCCCTTTTCCAGGTTTGTAAGCAATAATATTTTCCGGCCCGCCCAACCACAGAGGCTGCCCCCGGTGGCAAATGTGATTAAAATAAGCACCAGGTTCAGCAGGTTAACCTTCCAACGCTCCTGTAATTTTTTTAACATGCTGCAAAAATGCATCAAAACATTGTTATACCGGCAGGCGAAACATACTAATATTTCTGTGTTGTCAATACCTTACAAAGGCATGACAATATTATTATTTATGCATATACAAATCGCTGTAACACAAGCCAGATAAGGAAAAAAAAAATTAACAAATGTTGGTAATTTGTCAGTATCGTACCTTATTTTTGCAGCAAACCAGGTTATTCTCCACATTAGCCCCGATAACTGTATGAGTCGCTATAGAAAAAATTTTAACAAAGCTATTGCTTGTATTCTTTTCTTTTTATCAATTTCTTTTTCAAATGCTCTGTTGGCCGCTGATGGCGAAGCGCTTTTTAAAGCGAATTGCGCCAACTGCCATAAACCGGATGCGGATTATACCGGCCCGGCCCTTAAGGGATGGAAAGACAGGATACCAAGCCCCGACTGGATATATAAATGGATTGCCAACCCGGCGGCCCAGAATGACCCCTACGCTACAGCGTTAAAAAATAAATGGAAACCCATCATCATGTCTGGTTTCTCAAACCTCAAGCAGGAAGAGATAGATGCCATCATGAAATATGTGGATGATTATACGCCTCCGGTAAAAACACCGGATGCAACAGCAGCGGGCGCTCCGGCACAATCTGATAACTCCTTACTGTTTGGAATACTAACCCTGGTACTGGCAGTTGTGGCATTTATATTATTACAGGTAAACAGTAACCTGCGCAAATTAACCGATGAAAAAGAAGGGATCTTACGGGGCGAACCGGTTCCTTTTTACCGTAACAAAGCATACCTGATGGCTGGTATCCTGGTACTGTTCGCCATTGGCGGATACCTCACCATGAATGCAGCCATTGGCATGGGCCGTATGAAAAACTACCAGCCCGAACAGCCGATTTATTATTCCCATAAAGTGCATGCCGGCGTTAACCAGATCAGTTGCCTCTATTGCCACGGCGGTGCAGAACACAGCAAACAGGCAAGCATTCCTTCTGTAAATGTTTGTATGAACTGCCATATGGCCATCAAAGAATATAAAGGCGATCCTATCATTAAAGAAAACGGCCAGGCAGTAAATGGGACAGCAGAAATTCAAAAACTGTATGCCTATGCGGGATGGAACCCGGCAACCGGCCAGTATAATCCGGATAACAACGGCGACGGCATACCTGATGGCGCCCGGCCGATTGAATGGGTAAAAATCCATAACCTCCCCGACCACGTATATTTCAACCATAGCCAGCATATAAAAGTAGGTAAGCAGCAATGCCAAACCTGTCATGGAAACATACAGGAAATGCCAGAAGTGTACCAGTTCTCTGACCTCAGCATGGGATGGTGCGTAAACTGCCACCGCGAAAGCAAAGTGGATTTCTATAATAAGAAAGACAGCAGCGGCAATAAATTCTACAGCATTTACGAAAAATTCCATAACGACATTAAGAACCACAAGCTGGATAGCGTAACCGTTGAAAAAATCGGTGGAACCGAGTGTCAGAAATGCCACTATTAATTAAAACAGCACATCAGCACATTTTAGAACTATAATATTATGAACAAAAAGTACTGGCAGAATTTTGGAGAACTGAATCAGTCTGATGCTTTTAAGCAATCAACAGCGGATGAGTTCAAAGAAGAACTACTCCCCCTGGCCGATATGGATGACAAAGGCCTGCTGGAAGGTAAAACACCCCGCAGGGATTTTCTGAAATACCTGGGCTTTAGCACGGCTGCAGCAGCGCTGGCCGCCAGTTGCGATACTCCGGTACGTAAAGCAGTACCGTTCCTGAATAAACCCGATAATGCCATTGCAGGTGTGGCCAACTACTACGCGTCTACGTATGTTAACGGTGGTGATGCCATCAGCGTACTGGTTAAGCAAAGAGACGGAAGGCCGATCAAGATAGAAGGAAACGAACTGTCTTCCATTACCGGCGGAGGAACAAGTGCACAGGCACAGGCTTCAGTACTTGACCTGTATGATACAACCAGGCTGCGTCACCCATTACAAAGGGATGGTAAAGACTACAAGGAAGTAAGCACATTTGAAGCATTTGATAAGATGGTGGCCGGCGACCTGGCTGGTTTGGGCGGAAAACCGGTTGTATTGCTCACTTCAACCATCCACTCTCCTTCTACATTACAACTGATCAATAATTTCCTGGCAAAATACCCGGGCAGCCGCCATGTACAATATGACGCAGTTAGCTACAGCGGCATGCTGGCAGCCAACGAAGCCTGTTACGGAAAAAGGGCACTGCCCTCATATCACTTTGATAAGGCAAAGACTATTGTGAGCCTGGGCGCCGACTTTTTAGGAACCTGGTTAAGCCCGGTTGAATTCAGCAGGCAGTATGCAGCTAATAAAAAAATAAAGGGAGATAAGCCTTCCATCAGCCGTCATTTTCATTTTGAAAGCATGCTTAGCCTTACCGGCAGTAATGCAGATGACCGCTTTACACACAAGCCTTCAGAAAAGGCAGCGATTGCTACTGCATTGCTTGCAAAACTGGGCGGAGCCGTTTCAGGCGCAGCGGTTAAAGACCCGGCCCTTGCCAAAGGAATAGATAAAGCAGCAGCAGCACTGATGGCCAGTAAAGGAGAAGCCCTGGTAGTTTGCGGAAGCAACGACAGGAATATCCAGGTAATTGTAAATGCCATCAATGAAGCCATCGGTGCCAACGGAACCACCATTAACTGGGCCCTTACTTCCAATTACAGGAAAGGCAATGATGCCGACCTGGTAAAGCTGGTTGCCGATATGAATGCCGGTGCAGTTGGAGCACTATTTATTTCAGAGTGTAACCCTGCTTATAATTATGCAGACAGCAAATCATTCACCAGCGGCCTTGCTAAAGTGCCGGTAACTGTTTCCTTCAATGGAACCATGGATGAAACTACTGAACTGTGCAAATATGTTATTCCATCTCACCACTGGCTTGAAAGCTGGGGAGATGCTGAACCAAAATCAGGATATTTTTCCCTGCAGCAGCCGTTGATCAGCCCGTTATTTAAAACAAGGGCATTTCAAACATCATTATTAAAATGGAGTGGCGGCGCAATAGCTACAGCACCTGCAGCCGTACAGGATACCACCGGAAAACCGGCAGTAACCGCACCGGTAGTTACAACCGGCACGGCCAATGATTATGAAACCTATTTCAGGAATTACTGGACCAGTAAACTGGGTGGTGCAGAATCATTTGACAAAGCCTTACAGGATGGCGTGGTTGAACCGGCAACGGCTCCCGCTCCGGCAGCTTCTGCTTTTAATGCAGCTGTGCTGGCTGAAGCAACGGCTAAGTTGTCTTCAGTAAAAAGCAGTGCAACCGAACTGGTTATCTACGAAAAAATATCAATAGGAAACGGAAGCCAGGCCAATAACCCTTGGTTACAGGAATTACCTGACCCAATTAGTAAAGTAACCTGGGACAACTATGCCATGATGAGCCCAGAAATGGCTAAGTCACTGTTTGGCATAGACGTATTTAATAACCAGCGACAGGCAGACGCTTATGAAGTAACGCCGGAAAAACCGGTTGTTAAAATAACCGTTAACGGCCGCACCGTAGAACTGGCCGCGTTAATATTACCGGGGTTGGATGCCTCAACCATTGCCGTAGCCGTTGGTTACGGTAGGGGAAGCAGCCACAAAGATTCAAAAGAACGCATTGGCCGTTCGGCTACCGGTGCCGGCAGGAATGTTTACCCGCTGGTTACTTTTGATGGAGTTTCCATGTCTTATAATACAACGGCCAGTTTTGAAAAATCTGCTGAAGTGTATCCACTGGCTCAAACCCAGGTACACGGATCATCAGAGAACAGGCCGGTGATTTACGAAACAACCCTGGCCGGTTTTATTGCCAATCCAAAAGAAGTATTACATGAAGCCACACACGAACGTTCTGTGTTATTGGCTGAAGGCAAAACCGATTTTGTAAAAGACGGCACCATCTACCCCGATTATGAAAAGCCGGGTGTTAAATGGGGCATGAGCATTGACCTGAATACCTGTACCGGTTGCAGCGCCTGCGTGGTAGCCTGTACAGCCGAAAATAATGTAAGCGTAGTTGGAAAGATACAGGTGCAGCGTGCACACGAAATGCACTGGCTGCGTATAGACAGGTATTTTACCGGCGATAAGAAAAACCCGGATGTGGTTTTCCAGCCGATGTTATGCCAGCATTGCGATAACGCACCATGCGAAAACGTTTGCCCGGTGGTTGCTACCAACCACAGTTCAGAAGGGTTAAACCAGATGGCCTATAACAGGTGTATCGGAACCAGGTATTGCGCCAACAACTGCCCGTATAAAGTACGCCGTTTCAACTGGCTGGATTATACAGGGGCGGATAGTTTCAGCGATAACCAGAATCCGCTGATCGGTATTGATATGGATGAGTCAGTATTGCAGATGAACGAAGACCTTACCAGGATGGTGCTTAACCCGGATGTTACGGTTCGCTCACGCGGTGTGATGGAAAAATGTTCTTTCTGTGTGCAGCGTTTGCAGGAAAGCAAGCTGGAAGCCAAGAAGCAGCAGGATCCTTCACTGGTGCGCAATGTAAAAACAGCCTGTATGCAGGCATGTCCAACCAGCGCCATCAGCTTCGGTAATGTGAATGACAAGGAGAGCGATGTGTATAAGATAAGGAATGTGGAACAGGTTAACCGAAACTTCTATGTGCTGGAACAACTGCACGTATTGCCTAACGTTAGTTACCTGGCAAAAGTAAGGAACACCGACAGGCACCTGGGTGCGGAAGAAGGCCATGCGCCTGCCAAACATGCGGAAAAAACGCATTCGTAATTAAAAAAGCAAACAGGCCCTTTGGTATACCTGATAAAGGGCTTAGAAAAATAAAAACAGGCTAACGGCAAACGGCTAATAGCGAAAAGTTAAAAAGATATGTCATTACTCAAATACGAATCACAACAAAGGGAACCGCTGGTTGATGGTAACAAGGATTATCACCAGGTAACGGAAGATATCATTGGCCCTATTGAGATGAAGCCCAGCAGGCTCTGGTACATCGGGTTTTACATCAGTGTGGCCCTGCTGCTCTTTGGTGTATACAGTGTTTACCGCGAGGTTACTTACGGTATCGGCCAGTGGAACCTGAATAAAACGATCGGTTGGGGATGGGATATCACCAACTTCGTTTGGTGGGTTGGTATCGGTCACGCAGGAACGCTGATTTCTGCCATCCTCTTGCTGTTCCGCCAGGGATGGAGAACAGGCGTTAACCGTGCTGCAGAAGCGATGACCATTTTTGCGGTAATGTGTGCCGGCCAGTTCCCGATCTGGCATATGGGCCGTGTATGGATGGCTTTCTTCGTATTGCCTTATCCTAACAGCCGTGGTCCTTTATGGGTTAACTTCAACTCACCGCTGCTTTGGGACGTATTTGCGATATCAACTTATTTCACCGTTTCATTGCTGTTCTGGTATTCAGGGTTGTTACCCGACCTGGCAACAGTACGCGACAGGGCTAAAACAAAACTCAGGAAATTATTATACGGTATAGCGGCATTTGGCTGGACGGGCAGTACCAAACACTGGCAGCGCCATGAAAGCTTATCGCTGGTGCTGGCCGGTTTAAGTACACCGCTGGTATTGTCTGTACACACAATCGTATCTTTCGACTTTGCCACTTCTATCGTTCCGGGATGGCATACTACCATCTTCCCGCCTTACTTTGTTGCGGGTGCGATATTTTCAGGATTTGCCATGGTGCAAACACTACTCATTGTAGTTAGGAAAGTGATGAACCTGCAGGATTATATCACCCTCGGCCATATTGAAGCCATGAATAAGGTGATTGTACTTACCGGAAGTATTGTAGGTTGTGCATATCTCACCGAATTATTCATTGCCTGGTACGGACAAAATCCATACGAATGGTGGGCGTTCAGCGAAAACAGGGCAAACCTGTGGAGCCCGTACGGATGGAGTTATTACCTGATGATGTTCTGTAACGTGGTATCGCCCCAGTTGTTCTGGAGCCGTAAACTGAGGAGGAACATCGCAGTAACTTTCTTCATGAGTATCATCGTAAACATAGGTATGTGGTATGAGCGTTTTGTGATTATTGTTACATCTGTTTACAGGGATTTCCTTCCTTCAAGCTGGAGTACTTATTACAGCCCCAGTATTTATGAGATCGGGTTTTACCTGGGTACCTTCGGATTGTTCTTTACCTGCTTCTTCCTGTTTGCCAAATACTTCCCGGTTATTGCCGTGGCGGAAATCAAATCAATCCTGAAAACAAGCGGCGAAAACTATAAAGTGAAAATGACGGATATAGAGAAGGCAGATACGGAGAAGTTCTATCATGAAGAAGTAGAGCATGCGCATTAATAGTAAAAGCTATTAGCAATTAGCCATTAGTTGGCTGGTTGATTGTTTTAAAGTTGAAAAAGTTTATTAGTAACATATGCTGACAGCTAACAACTGTGAGCTAAAAGCTTAAATTATGGCTGGAGGAATTAAAAAATTTGTTGTAGGGGCATTTGATGATGAAAAAGTGCTGTTCCCTGCAGTAAAAAATGTACGCAAGGCAGGCTACAAGATACACGATGTGTATACGCCTTTTCCTATTCATGGCCTTGACCATGCGATGGGAATCAGGGAAACAAGCCTTCACACAGCGGGGTTCATTTATGCCATTACCGGAACCACCACGGCGCTCACTTTCATGAGCTGGGTGTTTACCAAAGACTGGCCGCTGAATATTGGTGGTAAGCCTCATTTTGCATTGCCGGCATGGATCCCCATCACGTTTGAGCTTACGGTATTGTTTTCTGCAGTGGGCATGGTGCTTACTTTCTGCTACCTCTGCCAGTTATCACCATTTGTAAAAAAACATCATTTTCATCCCCGTGCAACCGACGACCTGTTTATCATGGCCATAGAATGCACAGATAAAACAGACGACGGAGAAGTACAACGTTTCCTGCAAAATTCCGGAGCCAAAGAAATTAATGTACAGCATGCAGAAACAGGCTGGTGGCTGGGCAGGTACGACCGGGAACAAAAACTGTACAGGGACGAAAAAGGATATTAATTGATCATTGATAATCGATAATAGATAAATGAAACGACTTACTTATATAACTGCATTACTGCTCACGGCAATCATAGCCATCACCAGTTGCAACGACAAACGAAAGCCGGGTAAAGTATATATGCCTGATATGGCATACAGCCGTGCATTTGAATCTTACGCAGAAAGGGATTCAACCGTTTTTACAACTGACAAGGGCAAGAAAGGCGGCAACATGATCTATTTTGATAATATGCCTGTTGCCGGTACCATCAAAAGGGGCGAATTGTTTCCATATACACTGCCAAACGACAGCAACGGGTACAGGATGAGCGCCATGGTTAAAAACCCGATTGACTCACTGGGCAAAAGCGAAATGGCTGAAGCCGGACGCCTGTTCAATATCTATTGCGGTATCTGCCACGGCGAAAAAGGGACAGCAAACGGACCGCTGGCAACCGGTGGTAAAATTGGCGGTGTTGCCAACCTCACGCTGGACCAATATGTGAAAATGGCTGACGGCACCATGTTTCATTCCATTACTTATGGAAAGAACCTGATGGGCAGCTATGCATCACAGTTAGACAGGAAGCAGCGCTGGATGCTGGTTAAGTATATACGTTCGCTGCAGCCGAAAACAGTAACAGCAGCTCCGGCAGCCACAACTGCAACGGTTACAGACACTGCCGTTGTAAAGAAAGGATAATAAAAAAGGTATCACACAAAATATAGTTTAGATGAATAATCATTTTGAATTACCGGGCAGTTTCAAGAAATGGACATTGGGGTTGATAGTAGCCGGTGTACTGGCCTTATTATACGGCTTTATCATGCTGCATCCGTTTGCACACGGCGGCCATGGAGAAAATACGTCGAGCACCCGTTTCTGGGCCGTGCTGTTACAAAACAGCGTATACTGGCTGTTAACCGTAAACGCTTCCATGTTTTTCCTGTGTGTTACTACCATGGCGATGGGCGGATGGCAGGTTGCCCTGCGCCGTGTTCCGGAAGCTATTTCCAGCGTGCTGCCAATATTAGGACTCATCACATTCATCATATTGATGGCCATTGTCTGGGGCGGCCGCACTGATATTTATCACTGGCTTGACCCGCACCTGTATGATAAAGCCTCACCGGATTACGATAAGATACTGGATGGTAAGAAAGGATTCCTGAATCCTATGTTCTTCACCATCGTTTCAGCCGTTACCATCCTTGGCTGGTGGTTGCTGGGCAAAAAAATGAGGAGCCTTAGCCTGGAGTCTGATAAAAAAGGCCCGATGGATTATGAAACCGGTAAAAAATGGATTTGGGACAACACCGTTTGGGCTTCCCTGTTTACTGTTTTCTTCGGATTAACCGTTGCATCTACCACACCCTGGTTATGGATCATGAGCATTGATGCACATTGGTACAGCACCATGTTCAGCTGGTACACATTTGCCAGCACGTTTGTTTCGGGTATCTCCCTGATGGCCATTTTCATTATCTACCTTAAGAACAGGGGCCAGCTGGAATATGTAACCGAAGAACACCTGCATGATGTGGGTAAATTCATGTTCGCCTTTTCTGTATTCTGGACCTATACCTGGTTTTCACAGTATATGCTTATATGGTACAGTAACCAGCCGGAAGAAACAAAATATTTTATTGAAAGGATTGGTACGGCAACCAAAGCAGGCCCGTACAAAGGCATATTTTTCTTTAACCTGATCGTGAATTTCCTTTGCCCGCTGCTTATTTTGATGAAAAAGAGCACCAAAAGAAGCTGGACACTGGTTACATTCATGGCGGTACTGATCATTTTCGGTCACTGGATAGATTTTTACCAGATGGTGATGCCCGGCACCCTGCACAACCATGCAGAAATGATGCCATTTGAATTTGGTATTTCGGCGTTATTTATCGGGCTAATCATGTGGGGCGTTGGAAGGTATTTTACCAAAAATCCTTTATTGGCAAAAAACCACCCATTCCTGAAAGAAAGTATTATTCACCATACCTGATCTTTCAACAAAAGCATCTTTTGCTGATGTTGACGATTAACTTGTGGTGTGAAATGAAAATAACCAAGTACAAATAGCTAACAGCTTAAAGCCTTACCTGTAAAAAATATAGAAGGCTTATGGCAACAAACTTAATACGATGAAGGATTTATTTCTGATTGCGATTGTTATCATGATTTTCCTGGTGATCTTCCAGATTGCCAAAGCCAGTGAATATGTAAGTGTGCTTAAAGGAGAAGAAAAAACCCGCAAACAAAATAACAGGATCAATGGGTTTATGCTGATTTCATTTTTGGTACTGGGCCTCATCGGCGCCTGGTATTGTAATGAACTATACTTTGGAAAAACATTGTTTCCCCAAGGCTCTGCTTCCCTGGAAGGACAGAAGATAGACCAGATGCTGTATATCACCATCGCAGTAACCGGTGTTGTTTTTGTGATCACCCAGGTACTGCTTTTCTGGTTTGCCTACAAATACCAGGAAAAAGAAGGCAAAAAAGCATTTTTCTTTCCGCATAATAATAAGCTTGAGTTATTATGGACAACGGTACCTGCCATTTTTCTTACCGTTTTGGTTGTATTCGGATTAAAATACTGGTTTAAGATTACCAGTGAAGCGCCTAAAGACGCTATTGTAGTTGAAATAACCGGACACCAGTTTGCCTGGGATATGCGTTATCCCGGTAAAGACGGGGTGTTGGGCAAGAAGCATTATAAATTATACAACAGTCCACTTGGCAATACCCTGGGTGTTGATTTTGAAGACCCTGAAAGCTGGGATGACCTGCATACCAGTGAAATGCACCTGCCGGTTGGAAAGCCGGTGAAACTGGTTATTCATGCGCAGGACGTAATTCATGACGTAGGCCTTTCCCACTTCCGCATGAAAATGGATGCGGTTCCGGGCATACCAACAACCATGTGGTT